>Ga0302196_10003791_pt1 | contig 13834 bp, 12 predicted proteins | sample II_Bog_N1_3_FD_198794 | JGI IMG/M metagenome (GOLD analysis project Ga0302196, IMG submission 198794) | Peat permafrost microbial communities from Stordalen Mire near Abisko, Sweden - II_Bog_N1_3 | ecosystem: Environmental > Terrestrial > Soil > Wetlands > Peat | place: Sweden: Abisko...
CGAGGTGAAGGGGTCGGGCGCCACCGAGACAAGCGTCGGTGCCCCCGATGCCGACAGCCCGTCGAGGACGGCATTGAGCTGCTGGGGGTCGACGGCGGCGAGGAAGCGGCTGTCGAAGTGGGCGTCGATCACCGGGGTGGACAGCGGTGCCGATCCCACCGCACCCAGGAACCAGGCCAGCTGCGCGCCGACCGGGCCGGCGGGGATGGAAGGGACCGGACGTCCCGTCGCCCCGGCCGGAACCGCGCCACCGGCCCACGACACCACCACCACCAGGAGCGGGGCCAGCACCACCCGTCCCACCGCCGACCCCCGGCGCCGCCCGATCACCGCCACGACCTTAGGGGACCGGCACACCCACCGACGGACCGGCCGGGCCGGGGGTTGGGGTCTTCCGGCCCTACCGCCACCGGGCCGGCCGACGGCACACTCGAACCAGGGGGGATGTCATCCGAGGAGTGAGGACCATGGCGACAGCACAGGAATCGACCGGGACCAGCCCGGAGGCGGCGCACCGTGTGGTCGTCGGGACCGACGGCTCCCCCGGTGGCGGCGGAGCGGTGGCGTGGGCGGCGGCCCAGGCACAGCGTGCCGGCAGCGTGCTCGAGGTGGTCACCACCTTCGGTACCGGATATGTCCTGGTCACCTCGAAGGAGGCCCAAGAGGCCATGGACCGGGTCCTCGCCGACGCCCGGGCCCTGGCCGAGCGGGCTGCACCCGGGGTGACCGTCACCATCCGGTCCCACCCGGGGGCGCCCGATGTGGTCCTCCTCCAGGAGGCGGTCGGGGCCGACCTCCTGGTGGTCGGATCGCGGGGACGGGGTGGCTTCACGGGACGGCTCCTCGGTTCGGTGAGCCGCCGATGCGTCCACCGCTCCCCCTGCCCGGTCGTGGTGGTCAAGGACGAGGTGGACGCCGAGCTGACCAGGCAGTCCCGCAAGGACCCGCGCCTCATGGTCGGCGTCGACGGCTCGCCGTCCTCGGTGGAGGCCGTCGAGTGGGCAGCGGGTCAGGCCGAGCGCACCGGCGCCGTCGTCGAGCTGGTCTTGGCGTGGCAGTTCCCGGCCGGCTACGGGGCGGCGCTGTCCATCCCGTCGGACTGGGACCCGGCCGCCGACGGCCAGGGCATCCTCGACAAGGTGCTGGCCCCGGTCCAGGCCGGCCACCCGGACGTGTCGTTCCGTTCGACGGTGGTCGAGGGCCATCCCTCACAGGTCCTGGAGGCCCGCTCCGACCAGGCCGACCTGCTGGTCCTGGGCTGCCGGGGACACGGCGACCTCACCGGCATGCTCCTCGGCTCGGTCAGCGAGTACTGCGTCGTGCACGCCCGGTGCCCGGTGCTGGTGGTCCGGCACGCCGACGCCGAGGACGCCTGAGCCTGGCGCCGGAGGTCGGGTCGGACGGTGCAGAGATAGGCCAGTCCGGCCAGGCCGCCGGCCCCGAGTCCCCACGCATCCCCCCGCACCGCCACCGCCGTCCCCACCAGCGGGAGCACGATCCACGGGGCCCGGTGGTGGCCGGAGCCTCGGAACGATGCCGGTGGGCGCCGGCAGGCATCGGTGAGCCCCCAGGCCAGGCATACGGCTGCGGCCGAGCCGGCGACGAGCAGGGAGACGGCGAGCAGCACGGGACTCCCACCGCCCAGCGCACCCGGCATCGGACCTCCTCCCGGCCCGGCGGGCCGTCGGGTGCACCGTACCGACCCGACATGACAGGGGCCTGAAGGCCCCCCGGCGCGGGATCGGCCGTCAGCCGCCGAGCCGCGGGCGCACGACCACGACCGAGCAGCGGGCGTGGCGGGCGCACTGGTGCGCCGTCGAGCCGAGGAGGGCATCCGAGAAGCCGCCGTGCCCACGTGAGCCCACCACCAGCAGGTCGGCCCCGAGGCAGGCGCCGAGGAGGGCCGGCACGGTGGCGTCGAAGCACTCCCGGATCGAGAACGGGACCGACGGCACCGTGCGGGCGGCGTGATCGGCGGCCGCCTCGGTGACCTCCTTGGCCACGAGGGCGTAGCCCTCGGTCGGGCCGACCACCAGGCTGTGGACGGGCGGGTACTCCCAGGCGTAGACGGCCTCGACCGCGGCCGAGCGGGTCTGGGCCTCGTCCAGTGCCCACCGGAGGGCCCGGGTCGACCCGAGCGAGCCGTCCACCCCGACCACGATCCGGGGCCGGGCCGATCGGTAAACGGGATCGTCGACGTCGGAGTGGACCACGGCCACCGGGCAGTGGGCGTACTGGATGCACTGGTCGCTCACCGACCCGAGGAGCAGCTCGTGGAATCCGCCCAGGCCGCGCGAGCCCACCACCAGCAGGTCGGACGACCGGCTGGCGCTGGTGAGCACCATGGCCGGGGGCCACTCGACCACCTCCCCCCGGACGGCCACGGAGGGGTGGCGGGTGGCGACCAGACCGGTGGCCTCGTCGACGACCGCCTCCCCCGGCGTGAGGTCCGACGTGGCCGGCTCGTACCATCCGGGCACGTGCTCGGGGTCGTCGATCTGGGCGAAGTAGACCCGCAGGACCACCCCACGGCGCCGGGCCTCGTCGGCCGCCCACTTGAGCGCCAGCCGCGAATGGTCCGAGCCGTCGACGCCGACCACGATGGGCCGGTCGCCGTCGGCATCGGGGCCGCCCTGGTCGGCGGGCGGTGCGTCGGGCATCGTTGTCGTCACGTATCCCTCCCTTCCCGACCCGGTCGTCACCGACCCGTCGGGTGCTGCTCGTCTCCCGCGGCGCTCCTCTCGGGCACAGCGCCGCTCCAGTGCACAGCGCCGCTCAATTGCACAGCGCCCCTCCATTGCACAGCGCGTGGGGCCCCCGCACCAGGGCCATTGGTCCTTCGGCGGAACCGGGCAGCCGGGACGGATCGGCCCGGCCGGCCGCTACGGGACAGGCGGCGAGGCGCAGCGTGGCGGGGAGCGGAGCGGAGCGGCGGCGGGTCGGTCAGGTACCGCGGGCGTCGGCGCGGCGATCATGCTCGGTGCGCTCGTCCAGTCGAGCCGCATAGGTGGCGGCCTGGGTGCGCCGTTCCATGCCCAACTTGGACAAGAGGTTGGAGACGTAGTTCTTCACGGTCTTCTCCGCCAGGTGGAGCGCTTCGGCGATCTGACGGTTGGTCTTCCCCTCGGCGATCAGATCGAGGATCCTGCGCTCCTGCGGGGTCAGCGCGGCCAGCAGGGGGTCCGCCTCGCGTCGCTGCAGGCCGCTCACCACCCGGTGGACGAGGACCGGGTCGAGCAGGGACTCCCCCGCTGCGACACGGCGGACGTTGGCCACGAGGTCCGAGGACGCCACCTGCTTCAGGACGTAGCCCGACGCACCGGCCACCACCGCGGCGGCCAGCGCCTCGTCGTCGGCGTACGAGGTGAGCATGACGCAGGCGATGGCCGGCCAGCGCGACCGGATCTCGCGACAGACCCCCACGCCGCTGCCGTCGGGCAGCCGGACGTCGAGGATGGCCACATCGGGGCGGGTGGGGGGGATCCGGTCGAGCGCTTCGGCACAGCTCCCCGCCTCCCCCACCACGCTCAGGTCGTCGGCCGCCTCGACCAGGGACCGGAGGCCGGCCCGCACGATCTCGTGGTCGTCGAGGATGAAGACACCGATGGTCACCGGAGCCGCCTCCAGCCGTCGGAAGCCGGGACGGCCAGGCACCCAACGGGCCCACCGGCGGGCCGGCGGAGCCGGGTGGGGCCGACAGGGCGTCGGAGGCACTCTGCACCGATCCACAGGGCTAGTGTCGAGGGCGACATCCCGCGTCAGCGTAGTGGTTGGCCGCCGGTGTCACCGGCGACGGAGGACGTGTGCCCTACCGATCCATCGACGATCCCGCCACGCTCCGTCGGGTGCTCGAGGCCACCCTGCTGCTCGCAGCCGACCTGGAGCTGGCCCCCCTCCTGCGCCACATCGTGGAGGAGGCGCGCTCCATGACCAACGCCCGCTACGCCGCCCTCGGGGTCCTCAACGACGAGCACACCGCGCTCACCGAGTTCATCACCGTGGGCATCGACGCCGACGACGAGCGCCTGATCGGGGCGCGGCCCACCGGGCGGGGCGTGTTGGGCCTCCTCATCAGCGAGCCGCGGCCCCTGCGCCTGTCGGAGCTGGGCAGCCATGACCAGAGCGCCGGCTTCGCCGCCGGCCATCCGCCCATGACGTCGTTCCTCGGTGTCCCGATCACCGTCCGCGACGAGGTCTACGGGAACCTCTACCTGACCGACAAGGTCGGGTGGTCCGAGTTCACCGCCGACGACGAGTCGCTGGTGGGTGCACTGGCCGTGACGGCGGGCATCGCCATCCAGAACGCCCGCCTGCACCAGCGCGTCCAGGCCGTGGCCGTCCTCGAGGAGCGCGACCGCCTGGCCCGCGATCTCCACGACACGGTGATCCAGCGCCTCTTCGCCATCGGGCTCTCGCTCCAGGCCACGGCCGGCACCCCCGGGGCCTCCGCCGTGTCGGACCGGCTCCAGGCGGCCATTGCCGACGTGGACGACACCATTCGCCAGGTCCGCACCAGCATCTTCGAGCTCAGCTCCCTGGACGGCACCAGCCTCCGGAGGCAGATGGTCTCGTTGGCCCACCAGCTGAGCGACACGGTCGGCGTCGACGTCCGGGTCATGTTCGACGGCCCGGTCGACAACGCGCTCCCACCGGCCATCGCCGACCAGCTCCTGGCCGTCACCCGGGAAGCGGTCACCAACGTGGGCCGGCACGCCGACGCCAGCCAGGCCGCCGTCCACCTCACCGTGGACCGCCGGCTGTGCCAGCTGCGCGTGGTCGACAACGGCCGGGGCATGGGTGCGGCGGCCGGTGGCCCCGAGGACCCGGCCGAGGGCTCCGAGGGCTCCGAGGGCCGGGGGCTGGTCAACCTGCGGCAACGGGCCGAAAAGCTGGGCGGGGTCTTCACCCTCGGGGACAACCCCGGGGGTGGCACCATCCTCACCTGGCAGGTGCCACTCGCCCCCTGACGGGCCAGCTCGGGCCCCGGGCCCCGGGGCTGACTCCCGCCCTCTAGCGCTCGATGGGCAGGGCCCCGCCCTCGGCGGCCTCCCGCTCGTCCGGATCGGGCTGGCCGCGCACCAGCCCGATGAGCAGGACGGCGATGGTGGCACCGAGCACCGGTCCGACGATGTAGATCCACCATCCGGTGAAGTCGGTGCTCACGATGTCGGGCCCGAGCGTGCGCGCCGGGTTCATGGACGCCCCGCTGATGGGGCTGGCGAACAGCCCGAGCAGGGCCACGGTCGAGCCCACCGCCAGGGCGGCGTTGTGCCCGATGCTCCGGTAGCCGGTGGCGGTGTTGAGGATCACCGTGACCAGGATGGCGGTGAGCACGGTCTCCATCACCAGCGACCGCCAGTCACCCCCGGGCCGGACGATGGGGTAGTTGCCCCCCGACGAGACGTGCCCGAACATGCCCTGGAGGAAGAGTGCGGCCGTCACCGCCCCGGCCAGCTGGGCGACCAGGTAGGGCGCCACCCACGACATCTTGAACACCCCGCGACCGGCAAAGGCCAGGGTGACGGCGGGGTTGATGTGGAGCCCGGACAGCGGACCCAGCGCATAGATGAGGGCCATGACCAGGGCGCCCGGCGCGATGACCGCCGCCGACCGGCTGATGGTCCCACCGCCGGCGTAGTGGTCGATGACCCCGGCCCCGGCGGCCACGGTCACCAGGAAGAACGTGCCGATGTACTCGATGATCACCCTGATCCACAGGGGCCGGTGCCGGAGGGTGTCCTCCTCGAACTTGATGAGGTACCGGCTGCCGACCAGGTCGACCGTGGCCTTCTCGTCCATCGGGGCGGCGCCGGCCGGGACGGCGACGGGGACGGTGGTGATCGGTTCTTCGGGCATGGCGCCCTCCTGGGCTCACCGGAGCGTAGAGGAACCCGGATCCCCTGACGGGGACTCAGCGCCGGGACGGGGAGCCGGGTCGACCACCCGGCGGCGCCGGCCGCGGGCGTCCCGTCCGGCGGCCCACCGGGCGATCCAGCGCCAACCGAGGAACTCCATCCCGAGGAAGGCCAGGGCCACGGCGATGAAGGCGGGAGCCGTGCCCTGGCCCGAGGCCACCCGGAGCACCATGCCCAGGCCCACGCACGACAGCCAGACCGCCACGCCGGTGGGCAGGAGCGGCCACGGGGCCCGCCACCCCCGCCACACGAGCCAGCCCGCCGCCGCTCCGGCCAGGAACGGCCACGACGTGGACGCCAGGCCCGCCACCGTCACGCCATGGTCGTGGGTGTGCCGGCCGATGGCCACGAACACCAGGACACAGACCGTGTCGAGCGCGGCGGCCGCCACCGACCGGGCCGGGGGTCCCATCCGAACGGTCGCGGTCCTCAGCGACCGAGGGCCGGGTGGAGCCGGGCCACCATCGGGACCAGCCATCGGCGCGGGGCGAGGCGTCCGGCCACGGCGGTGGCCCGGTTGCCGAGACCCGGGATCACCACCGCCTTGTTGGCGTCCATCCCGGCCACGGCGCGGCGGGCCACCTCGGCGGCCGACACCACCATGAAGGAGGGGATGCTGCCGGTGAACTCCTCGGCCGAGAGCCCCGCCGCCTCGGCGAAGCCGGTGTCGACAGGTCCCGGGCACAGCGCCGTGGCGGTGACACCGGTCGGTCGGAGCTCGCCGCGCAGCGCGTAGGTGTACGACAGCACGAAGGCCTTGGACGCCCCGTAGGCGGCCTGGCCCGGCAGGGGCTGGAACGCCGCCGTCGACGCCACGTTGAGGACCACCCCGCTGCGGCGCCCCACCATGCCGGGCAGGAACAGCGTGCACAGGTGCACCACCGCCTCGACGTCGGTGCGCACCATGGCCAGCTCGGCCCCGGGATCCGCCCCCGCCACCGGTCCCGTCGTCGAGAAGCCGGCGTTGTTGACGAGGACGTTGACCGACAGCGATCGGGCCGCGACCTCGTCGGCGATGGCCGACCGGTCGGCCTCGACGGTGAGGTCGGCCACGATGACCTCGGTCCGGACGTCGTGGCGGGAGGCCAACTCAGCCGCCAGGGCCACCAGCTTCTCCTCGCTCCGGGCCACCAGGGTCACCCCGTGGCCCCGCCCGGCCAGCTGCCGGGCCAGCTCGGCGCCGATGCCGGACGAGGCGCCGGTCACGAGGCAGGTGCGGTCGGGGCGGGGGGCGGGCAGCGAGGACATACCGGCAGCGTAGGCTCAGCCGTCCCGGCTGCCGGTTGCCGTACCACGCCCGGGCGCCTCGGCCGGCCCGTCGTCGGGCCCCGAGGTCGTGTAGACGGCGCGGGCCCGGAAGCGCAGCGGCCGCTCGTCCAGCTCCTCCAGGTAGTGGGCGGTCCACCCCGCCACCCGGGCCACGGTGAACAGGGTCCGGCCGGAGTCGGGCGGCATGCCGGTGGCCCAGGCCATGGCGGCCAGCGCCAGGTCCACGTTCGGCGCCGGGACGTCGTGCGCACCGACCAGCTCGACCAGGGCGGACACCAGGTCGACCTGGTCGGGGGTGGCCACCGTGGCCAACAGGTCGAACAGGACCCCGAAGCGGGCGTCCCCGTCGGTGTAGACCGAGTGGCCGAAGCCCGGCAGCCGGCCCTGCCACCGGAGCGAGTCGTCGACGGCCCGGGCCACGCCGTGGCGCTCGGCGTCCTCGAGCAGCCCGTAGGCCAGCTGGCTGGCCCCGCCGTGCAGCGGGCCGGCGATGGTGCCCAGTCCGGCCAGGACGGCGTCGTACAGGTCGGCCCGCGTCGACGCGGCCACCCGGACGGCCAGGGTCGAGGTGGCCAGCTCGTGGTCGGCCATCAGCACCAGGGCCGCGTTGACCCAGCGCACCCCGGCCGGGCCGGCGGACGGGCACAGCACGGCGGCGAGCCGCTCGGCCAGGGTGGTGTGCTCCCCACCGCCGACGGCCGGGCTGCCACCGGCCGGCTGCAGCACCGCCACCATGGTGGCCCCCAGCCGCGCCGCCCGGCGCCGGACCACGTCCGGACGGCGATCGGCCCGCAGCGGGTCGTCCGCCCCGGCCAGCACCACCGCCCAGCGCATCCGGTCCAGGGGCCCGAGGGCCGGGGGTGGGTCCAGCCGGAGCGGGGACCAGTCGGGGACCGGACCGTCCCCCCGCCACAGCAGCCGGGCCACCTCCTCGAAGCTCCACGTGGTGGCCAGGTCGACGGCACGCCGGCCGCGGTAGACGGGCCCGTCGTCGGTCAGCTGGGTGATGCCGGTGGTGATGGTGGCCAGACGCGTCTCCACCGACCGCCCGCCCCTCGACCGGCGGGCCAGCCGCTCGACCTCGTCGACGTCGAACAGGCTCCGGCGCCGACCCGACCCCGACGGGGCCGGGTGGGAGCTCACCAGCCCCCGGCTCACGTAGGCGTAGAGGGTGGACGGCTTCACGCCGAGCCGCCGGGCCGCCTCCTCGGTCTCCAACATCCGAGCCATGGACATCGCACCTCCGGCCGCAGCTGACTCGATCAATATTGAGTTGATCAATATTTACACACGGCCGGGGCCCCGTCACACTGGGAGGAGCCGGCCGTCCGCCGGCGCCCGTGGGACACGACGTGGCCCCACCCCCAGACTCCACGAGGAGAAGCCCATGCCCACCGCCGTCCGGCAGCTGATGTCGTCACCACCGGTCACCTGTTCCGCCCAGGCGTCCCTCACCGAGGCGACCGAGATGATGGACCGCCGCCAGATCGGTGCGGTGGTCGTCACCGACGGCCCGGCGGTCCTCGGGATCCTCACCGAACGGGACCTGCTCCGGGCCTCGGCCGCCCACACCGACCCCTTGGTGGAGCCCGTCCGGAAATGGATGACCCCCGACCCCGACGTGGTGGCGCTCGACGAGGAGGTCGGGGCGGCCTGGGCCGGCCTGTCCCGCCACCACTACCGGCACCTCCCGGTGGTCGACGGGGGCTCGCTGGTCGGGGTGGTCTCCATCCGGGACCTGGTGTCCGTGGCCCAGATCCGTCCGACCGACGAGGCGGGCATCGACGTGCCGGCCGGGTTGGAGGGCGTGGTGGTGGCCGAGACCTCCCTCGGCGACGTGCGCGGCCTCGAGGGCTTCTTCCACTACCGCCAGTACTCGGCGACCGAGTTGGCCGCCCGGCGGTCGCTCGAGGACGTCTGGTGCCTGCTCGTCGACGGCGCACTCCCCGATCCCGCCACCTCGGCCCGCTTCCGCGCCGAGGTGGCGGCGCAGCGGGCACTCCCGTCCGGGCTGGAGCACCTGCTCCCGGCCCTGGCCGGGGCGGGATCACCCCTCGACAGCCTGCGCAGCGGGATCTCGATGCTCGGGGCGGAGCTGGGCTGGAGGCCCACCCTCGACATCGGTCCGTCCGAGCTCCGCTCCCAGGCACTCCGGCTCTGCGCCGGTGTCCCCACGCTGCTGGCCGCCGCCCACCGGCTCCGCCACGGCGAGGAACCCGTCCCGCCCCGGGATGACCTGTCCCAGGCAGCCAACTACCTGTGGATGCTGACGGGCGTGGAGGCGCCGCCCGAGCACGTCCGGGCCGTCGAGCAGTACATGGTGCTCACCATCGACCACGGATTCAACGCCTCCACGTTCGCCGCCCGGGTGATCGCCTCCACCGGGGCCGACCTGGCTGCGGCACTGACCGGTGCGGTCGGGGCCCTGTCCGGCCCGCTCCACGGTGGGGCGCCCAGCCGGGCCCTCGACATGCTGGACGCCATCGGCACCCCCGACCGGGCCGAGGAGTGGGTCCGCAGGTCGGTGGCCGAGGGGGACCGGATCATGGGATTCGGCCACCGCGTGTACAAGACCGACGACCCCCGGTCGGTGTTCCTGCGTGACGTGGCCAAGGGGCTCGGCGGGCCACTGGTCGACTTCGCCGAGCAGGTGGAGCGCACCACGGTCGACGTCCTGGCCGAGCTGAAGCCGGGTCGTCGCCTCTATACCAATGTCGAGTTCTTCGCCGGGGTGGTCATGCAGACCTGCGGGATCCCGAGGGAGATGTTCACCCCCACCTTCGCCGTCGGGCGAACCATCGGGTGGGCCGCCCACGTGATGGAGCAGGCGGCCGACAACCGGCTCATCCGTCCGGCCGCCCGCTATGTCGGGCCCACCCCACCGGTTCCGGTGCCGGCACCGGCCGGCTGAGGCCGGGCGTCAGGCCGACGGGAGCCGGGGTCAGGCCGGCCCGGCGTCGGGCGGCGGGGGCCACGGCGCCCCCACCCGGGCCACGGCGTGCTCCTCCACCCACTGGAGATGGAGCACTCGCCGAGCGAACCTCCAGCCGTCCGCCGTCCGGACGTAGTCGTCGCGATAGCGGATGAACCACACCTGGTCGACCCAGGCCGGGGTGGCTCCGGGCCCCGGACCCGCACCGGCGGGAGGGGCCAGCAGGTGGTGGGCCACGCACTGCACGTCCCCCGTGGCCCGGTCCCCGTCGACGGCGAAGACCGCCTCGCCCACCAGGTGGAACGTCCGATCGAAGTGGGCCAGGCCGGCGGGCACCCGGGCCAGCGCCTGCCGGCCCGACCGGGTGACGACCGGTCGCAGGTCATCGGGGTACCGGGGGACCACCAATGAGCCGTCCTCGACGAACAGACCGGCGAACCGTTCGCCGTCGCGTGCATCGGCGGCGGCGGCATAGGCCGCCGACAGGGCGACCAGCTCGGGCGGGGCGGTCCCGCCGGTGGGCCCGTCCGCCGCCCGGCGCGTCACCGCGGGTCCGGAGCCGGCAGTGCGAACCGCTGGGCGAAGCCAGACAGCTCGTCTTCGATCTGATGGAGATCGGCCGACAGGGACGTCGACAGCACCAGGCGGGACGCCCCCTGGGCCTCGGCCTGGTCGACCTCCTCCTCCGTGGTGGTCGGCAGGTACCCCGACAGGGTCAGCTCGATGGCGGCCGGGTCACGTCCGGCCTCCTCGGCGGCCCGGGCCACCTGGTCCCGGCGGACATCGAGCAGATCAGGGTCGAGGCCCAGGGGCTGGAAGCCGTCACCGAGGCGCCCGGCACGACGGGCCGCCGCCTCGCTGTGGCCGCCGATGTGGAGGGGGACCCCCTCGGCCCGGACGGGCTTGGGGAACGAATGGGCATGGCCGAAGGACACGAACGTGCCGTCGAAGTCGGCACCCTCGGGACCCGAGTCCGACCACAGGAGCCGCAGCACGGCAACCGTCTCGTCGGTCCGGCGCCCACGACTCCGCGGATCGGCCCCGGTGGCGCGCAACTCCTCGTCCATCCAACCGACGCCCAGGCACATCCTGACCCGGCCACCCGAGAGGACGTCGACGGTGGCGATCCGCTTGGCCAGCACCACCGGCTGATGATTGGGGGCGACCAGCACCCCGGTGGCCAACGTGATGGTCTCGGTCACTCCGGCCAGATAGGCCATCAGGTCGAGGGGATCCGGGATCCGGCAGTCGTCAGGGAGGGGCATCCTTCCCGACGAGGCGTAGGGATAGGTGCTCTGGTAGTCGGAGATGACCACGGCGTGCTCGACCAGCACGACCGACTCGAATCCACACGACTCGGCGTGACGGGCGAACGAGGCCATCCAGTCGGGGTCGGCGGTGACCCCGGTGCGCACGGGAGGGATGATGCCGAACTCCATGGGACCGCTCGCTTTCGTCGATGGCCGGTCACCGGTTCGAGGCTGGGGCCGGGTGCCGGGTGCCGGGTGACCGATACCGGGTGGAGCGTAAACGTGGGACGGGTCCGGCGCCACCGGATGGAGGGTCCCGAAAACGCAGCAGCCCGGGACGCAAAGACTGCGTCCCGGGCCGGCGAATGTGTGAGCTACCCGAGCGTTGTCGGCATCAAACCGGTCCGCCTGAAGGACATTCCGTCCCCGGATGCACGAATCCGGGGGGGATGCCCCCGGTGCCCCGCCTACTCGCTGAGCGTGATGGGTTGGTCGTCGAGCGAGAGGCCCCCGTCGTGGGGCAACGCCGCGGAGGCCTCTTCGGCCTCGACGGCGTTCTGGGCGGCCAGGTGCTCGCGGATCCGTTCGTCGACCTCGGCCATGAGCTGGGGATTCTCCATCAGGAAGGTCTTGACGTTCTCGCGACCCTGGCCCAGCTGCTCGCCCTCGTAGGTGAACCAGGCGCCCGACTTCTTGATGAACCCGAGCTCGACACCGACGTCGAGCAGGGAGCCCTCGCGGCTGATGCCCCGTCCGAAGGTGATATCGAACTCCGCCTGCTTGAACGGCGGCGAGCACTTGTTCTTGACCACCTTGACCCGGGTCCGGTTCCCGACCTGGTCGGCTCCGTCCTTGATGGTCTCGATCCGGCGGATGTCCAGACGCACGGACGAGTAGAACTTGAGGGCCCGACCCCCCGGGGTGACCTCGGGGGATCCGTACATGACCCCGATCTTCTCCCGGAGCTGGTTGATGAAGATGGCGATGGTCCGCGACTTGGAGAGGGTCCCGGTCAGCTTGCGGAGTGCCTGCGACATCAGGCGGGCCTGCAGGCCGACGTGGGAGTCCCCCATCTCACCCTCGATCTCCGCCCGGGGCGTGAGTGCCGCGACCGAGTCGATCACGAGCACGTCGAGTGCGCCGGACCGGATGAGCATGTCGGCGATCTCCAGCGCCTGCTCCCCCGTGTCGGGCTGCGAGATGAGCAGGTCGTCGATGTTGACGCCGATGGCCTTGGCGTAGACCGGGTCCATGGCGTGCTCGGCGTCGACGTAGGCGCAGATGCCCCCGTTCCGCTGGGCCTCGGCCACCACGTGCATGGCCAATGTCGACTTTCCCGACGACTCCGGCCCGAAGATCTCGACGATGCGACCCCGGGGGAGGCCTCCGATACCGAGGGCCAGATCGAGTGCCAGCGCCCCCGTCGGGATGGCCTCGATGTTCATGTGCAGGTTCTCTCCCATGCGCATGATGGACCCCTTGCCGAACTGCTTCTCGATCTGACCCAGGGCCATGTCGAGTGCCTTGTCACGTTCCATGTCTTCCACTCCTCGGTGCTGTGCTCACTTGACCGTGCCGACCCTATGGAGGGGGTGTGACACTCGGTTGGTGGGTCCGGACGGGGATCCGGCGCCGATCACGACTGACGCGCTCTGCACGACACGGCCACTCTAGACCCGAACGCATGTTCGATGATGGATCCCGGACCCGCGTCCCCGACGGGACGGAGCGGTGCCCGACGGTCCCCGACCGGCCGGTGGGCCGACGGTAACCTCAGCCCCAGTGCCCGACGACAGATCACCAGCCGAGACCGGCACGGGCAGGCCGGCGCCGGACGGGTCGGCCCGGCCTTCCCGGCCACAGATCGGTGGGCGGGATGACGCCTAGGACCTGGGGCTACCTGTTCGGGGCCCTCGGCGTCGCCATCATCGGTGTCGTCATCGCCGTGGTGGTCACGGGCCATCACGCCACGACAGCGGCGAAGGCCGTGGCCGCCACCACCACGACAGCACCGCCCGTCCCCGTGGCCACCTGCCCGCTGACCGGGCTCCCGGCCCCCGGCGGAGTCGTGCCCAAGCGTCCCGCCCTGGGCGTGAAGATCGGGAACTACCCCGACGACCGACCGTCGGCCGGGCTCAACCAGGCCGACATCGTGTTCGAGGAGCCGGTGGAGGGCGCCATCACCCGGATCCTGGCGGTGTTCCAGTGCCAGAGCGCATCGCTGGTCGGTGATCTGCGCTCGGCCCGGGAGCCGGACGTCGGCATCCTGTCGCAGTTCTCGGATCCCATCTTCGTCCACGCCGGCGGGATCCCCCCGGTGATCGCCCTCCTCGCCGCCGCCCCCCTCAACGACCAGAACCTCTACTCGGGTGGCAACGACTCGGCCATCATCGACCAGCCCGGACGGGAGGCCCCGTACTCCACCTTCGTCAACACCGCCTCCCTGTGGGCCTTCGACCCGACGGACG
>Ga0302196_10003796_pt1 | contig 13826 bp, 12 predicted proteins | sample II_Bog_N1_3_FD_198794 | JGI IMG/M metagenome (GOLD analysis project Ga0302196, IMG submission 198794) | Peat permafrost microbial communities from Stordalen Mire near Abisko, Sweden - II_Bog_N1_3 | ecosystem: Environmental > Terrestrial > Soil > Wetlands > Peat | place: Sweden: Abisko...
CGCGGGCTTTTGGCAACAGAAAAATTGTATATCCATAATGGTACGATTTGGTTACAGACTCCGCTCGTTGCTATGTGCCGGCGCAGATGGCCGGGTCCGGCCCCCTATCGAAAGGGGGCCCGGGCGGCTGGTGCCGATCCTGCCGAGAGGCGCGCGCCGGGCTTCGTTCCGTCCCTCAATCCAACCTTCTCCGCGTTACCGCCATCGTCGCCGCCAGTGCCAGTGCCGCGGCCGCCGCCAACCCCGCCAGGTTCGGCAAAATCACCGACCACACATCCCCCGCCAGGAACATCGTCTGCAATATCGAAACCAGATAGCGCGCCGGCACGAAATACGTCACGATCCGCAGCCAGTGCGGCATCGCCGAGATATCGAACAGCATCCCCGACAGCATCATCGCCGGCATCATCGTCGTCAGGAATGCCAACTGGCTTGAAACGAACTGGTTGCGCGAGACCGTCGAAATGAACAGCCCCAGCCCCAGCGCGAACACCAGAAACAGCGACGCCGCCAGCGCCAGCACGAAAAATCCGCCCCGGTACGGCACCCCGAACAGAAACACCGCCAGCACCACCGACAGCGCCATGCTGCCGATCCCCAGCCCGAAATTGGTGATCAGCTTCGCCAGCACCAGCTCGATCATCCGCGCGGGCGAGGCGAGCATGCTCTCCATCGTGCCGTGCTCCCATTCGCGCGACACGCCGCCCGCGGTCAGCAGGGTGCCGGCCATCGTCATCACCATCGCGATCACCCCCGGCACAATGAAATCAGCCGAATGGAGTTCGGGGTTGAACCAGTCGCGGTACTCCAGATCGATCCCGCCCCCCGGCGTCCGCCGCAGTTCACGCGCCGCGTCGCCCAGCCAGATGGTCAGGGCACTGGTGACGTAGCCCTCCAGGATGCGCGCGGTATTCGGATCGGTCGCGTTCACCGACAGCCCGACCCTGGCGGGCCAGGATGCGGAGCGGCGGAGACGTTCGGTGACGTCCTCGCGCACCACCAGGATGCCGCGCACGGTGCCGGCGGTCAGTGCGGCCTCCGCGTCATGGACGCTGGCGGCGCGCTGCACCGAAAGATAGGGCGAGGCGGCCATCGCCTGCAGCATCCCCCGCGTCGCCTCCTCGGGGGCCGATACAACGACGGCGACCGGCATGTGGTAGGCGTCGAGCGAGATGCCGAACCCGTTCACCAGCAGCAGCACGATCGGCATCAGGATCGCGATCAGGATCGACGACGGGTCGCGCAGGACGTGTTTCACCTCCTTCTTCAACAGTCCGCGCATCCGCATCGCACTGCCGGTCATGCCGCCTGGACGCCCGGTTCGGACGCCTGCGCGACCAGCGCGATGAAAGCGTCTTCCAAGGTCGGATCCGGCAGCGCGGCGCTGCGCACGCGGGCGCGCAATTCCGCCGGGGTGCCGATGGCGGCGAGGCGGCCCTGGTTGACGATGCCCAGGCGGTCGCAGTTCTCTGCCTCATCCATGAAGTGGCTGGTCACCAGGATGGTGACGCCGGCGTCCGCCAGCGACCCGATCCGAGCCCAGAAATCCCGCCGCATCAGCGGATCCACCCCCGAGGTCGGCTCATCCAGGAAGAGGATTTCCGGCCCGTGCAACAGCGCGGCGGCCAGGGCCAGGCGCTGCTTCAGCCCAAGCGGCAGGTCGCGGGCGGTGGTCGCGGCGGCCTCCCGCAGCTCGAACTGGTCCAGCGCCGCGTCGATCGCCCGCCCCTGGTCGGCGCGGGACAGGCCATAGACGCGGGCGAAGAAGCGCAGGTTCTCCCGCACAGACAGCTCCGCATACAGCGAGAAGCGCTGCGCCATATAGCCGATGCGGGATCGGGCGGCGGCGGGGGCGGTCAGCAGGTCCTGCCCGGCAACGCGTGCCATGCCGCTGGAGGGCTTCAGCAGCCCGCACAGCATCCGGAAGGTGGTGGATTTGCCGGCGCCATTGGGCCCGAGAAGTCCGAAAATCTCGCCGCGCTGCACGGTGAAGGAGACGTGGTCCACCGCGGTGAAATGTCCGAACCGCCGCACCAGGTCCTGCACGACGATCGGCGGCCCCCCGCCGGTGCGGGGCGGGGTGATGACGATTTCCGGCGCCGCGGGCGGCGCGTCGCCGGCAAGGCGGGCGATGAAACCATCCTCGAAGCGCGGTGGCAGCGGCGCCAGCGTGGTGCCGCCGAGGCTGGCCGCATCCGGCGGTGCGGCGCCGTCCCGCAGCACCAGGCGCAATGCGTCGCCGGACACCTGGGTGTCAAGCACCGCGGGATTTCGCGAGACCTGCCGGGCGATGGCTCGTCGTGCGACACCGGGGGCCAGGCCGAGACGGAAGACGCGGCCTTTCAGCGGCGCGAGGAAGTCGTCCGGCGGCGAGTCGCTCAGCAGCTTCCCCTGATGCAGCAGTAACACACGGGCGCAACGGGCGGCCTCATCCAGGTAGGCGGTGGCCCAGACGACCGCCATGGTCTCGTTCTGGCCGGAGGCCTCGGCCAGCATGGCGGCGACGATCGCCCACAACTCCCGCCGCGACACCGGGTCCACCCCGACCGACGGCTCGTCTAGCAGCAACAGGCGGGGGCGGGACAGCAGCGCGCAGGCCAGCCCCAGTTTCTGCTTCATCCCGCCCGACAGGTTGCCGGCGAGGCGGGCGGCGAACGGGGTCAGGCCGGTGAAGCGCAGCAGCCGCTCGATGCGTGTGGTGCGCAGGTCCTGCGGCAAGGTGTGCAGGTCGGCGAAAAGATCGAGGTTCTCGGCGACGGTCAGGTCCTCATAGAGTCCGAAGCGCTGCGGCATGTAGCCGATCGAGGGATGGGCGGCAGCGGCATCGGTGGTCATGTCGTGGCCGAGGACGGTGATCGTCCCGGCGGTCGGGCGCAGCAGGCCGGCGATCAGACGCAGAAGGGTGGTCTTGCCGGCGGCGTCGGGGCCGACCAGGCCAGTGATCTCGCCGGGGCGGATGGTCGCGGTGATGCCGTCGAGCGCAACGGCGGCGCCGAAACAGTGGCGAAGGCCGGCGATGGTGACCAGGGGCGGCAGCGCGTCTGCTCCCCCTCCCCTTGAGGGAGGGGGTTGGGCCGCGGTTGCCGTGGTGCCCGGCGGTGCGCCGTCTGCTCCCCCTCCCCTTGAGGGAGGGGGTTGGGCCGCGGTTGCCGTGGTGCCCGGCGGTGCGCCGTCTGCTCCCCCTCCCCTTGAGGGAGGGGGTTGGGGGGAGGGGTCAGTGCTCTGAGAGGCTCCAACGGCGGCGGCTGACTCCGAGCAACCCCTCCCCCCAGCCCCCTCCCTCAAGGGGAGGGGGAGTCTCTGGTGTTCCCCCTTCCCCTCACCCGTCACTTCACCACCGGCAGGCGGATCGTCACCGGCATGCCCTGGCGCAGGGCGGTGTCGGGGTTCTCCACCCGGATGCGCAGGCGATAAACCAGTTGGGTGCGCAATTCCGGGGTCTCCACCGTTTTCGGGGTGAACTCGGCCGCCGGGGACACGTAGCCGATCTTGCCGTGATAATTCTTGCCGCCGTCGGTCGAAACCGTGGCGTCGGTGCCGGGGACGACCCGCCCCAGCAACGTCTCGGGGGCAAAGGCACGCACCCAGACCTCATCATCCAGCGCCATCGAATAAACCGCGGCCCCCGGCAGCACGACAGTGCCGGGTTCGATCACCCGCGTCATCACCGTCCCGTTCGCCGGCGCGATCAAAACCGTTCGGCTGAGCTGGGTGCGCGACAAAGCGAGCGTTGCCTCGGCGGCGCGCAGGTTGGCGCGGCCGGCGGCGATGTCCTCGGGGCGCGGGCCGTTCACCGCCTCGGCCAAAGCGGCGGTCGTCTGCGCCAGTTTCGCCCGCGCGCTGTCCAGCCCCATGCGTGCATCGTCCAGTTGCTGCTGGGTGGAGGCATGATGCTCTGCGAGGTTCTGCTGGCGCGTGAAGGTGACCTCGGCGTCGGCCAGGCCCGCTTTGGCGGCATCCAGGTTGGCGCGCGCCTGGTCGATATCCTCCCGCCGCGTGCCGGCCAGCAGCAGATCGAGCTGCGCCTTCGCCGCATCCCGCCGCGCCTCCGACAGGTCGGCCGTGCTTTGGTAGGTGGCGGGGTCGAGCGAGGCGATCACCTCATCCTCGCGGACCCGGTCGCCCTCCTGCTTCGGCATCGCGATGACGGCGCCTTCGGCGTTGAAAGACAGATCGACCTGGCGGATCTCGACATTGCCATAAAGGGTGCCGGGGTCAGGGGCGGCGGCGAGGCGTTGCACGAGCAGCCAACCGGCACCGGCAAGGACGGCGAGCAACACGACGATAAACGCAACCCGTTTCATGCCACCCTTCCGCAACACTGTACCGAACAGAGTCTTCCCCCTCCCCTTGAGGGAGGGGGTCAGGGGGAGGGGCTCCGCCAGGAGAAGCGCCGACCCTACAGGCTAACTCCGGCCGCCCCCTCCCCCCAACCTTCTCCCCCCAACCTTCTCCCCCCAACCTTCTCCCCCCAACCTTCTCCCACAGGGGGAGGGGGAGTCACGGAACCCTGGCCGCGCTCTACCACAGCCCCCCGAACCCGCGCTGACCCAGGTCAATCGCCGCGCAGCCGCGGGTTGATCACGACGTACAGCACGTCCGCCACCAGGTTCAGCATCACGTACAGGAACGCCGTCACCAGCACGACCCCCTGAACCACCGGGTAATCCCGATTGAACACCGCATCCACGATCATCTTCCCGAACCCCGGGATCGAGAACACCTGTTCCGTCAGCACCGCGCCGGACAGCAAGGTCCCCAGCTCCAGCGCCCCCAAGGTCACCACCGGGATCAGCGCATTCCGCAGCGCGTGGTGGATCACCACCCGCCACTCCCACAACCCCTTGGCACGCGCCGTGCGGACATAGTCCTGGTCGAGCGCGGTCAGCATGGCGCTGCGGGTGTGGCGCATCAGGATCGCGGCGATCGAATTGCCCAGCACGAAGGCCGGCATGATGGTGGTGGCGAGCGACTGCCGCCAGTCCTCGGTCAGCGGCACATAGCCTGATGGGGGAAGCCAGCCCAGATCGACCGACACCAGCAGGATCAGCATGATCCCAAGCCAGAAGGTCGGCGTGGACAGCCCCGCCAGCCCGACCGCGTTGGCCACGTAATCCCAGAACCCGTTGCGCTTGACCGCCGCAATGATCCCCGCCGGCACCCCGATCAGCACCGCGATCGCGAAGGCCATCGCGCTGAGTTGCAAGGTCACCGGCAGCTTCTGCGCGATCAGGTCCCCAACCGGCTGGCGGATGCGCCAGGAATAGCCGAGGTTCCCCCGCAGCACATTGCCGATCCAATGAAAATATTGCACCGGCAACGGCCGGTCCAGCCACAGTTCCGCGCGGATTTGGGCCAGGACGATCGGATCGCCCCGCTCCTCGCCCGCCAGCACCATCGCGGGGTCGCCCGGCATCAGTTGCTGCAGGCAGAACACCAGCACGCTGACCAGCAGCAGGGTCGGGATGATCTGGGCGATCCGGCCCCCGAGGTGGCTGTTCAAGGGTGCAACCCCTGCAACCGGATGATCCCGTCCGGCACCGGCCGGAACCCGAGGACCTTCGCCGACAAACCGACGATGTTCACCGGATTGTGCAAGTAGATGATCGGCAGGTCCTGCCGAAGCTGGCCCCACATCCGCGTATAGGCCGCCCGCCGCGCATCCGGATCGGCGGCCTGGCGCGCCGCATCCAGCGCCGCGTCCACCACCGTATTCGCATAATGCCCGTCATTTTGCCCCACCCCACTATGCAAAAACGCATACAGGTTCCCATCCGGATCCGCTCGGCCCGACCAGCCGATAAGATAGGTCTCGAATTCGCCCCGCGTCGCCGCTTGCAACGATGAGGCGAACTCGATCAGGTTCAGCTTCAGGTCAAACCCGGCCTCGCGCACCATCGCCTGGATCACCTCCGCCTCCTGCGTGCGGTCCGGCGTGTTCGGCACGTTCATCGTCACCGCGACCGGCGTCGCCACCCCCGCCTGACGGATCAGCGCCCGGGCCCGCGCCAGATCGCGCGGCGGGGGTGGAACCGAGGCGATGTAGAAGGGCGAGGCCGCCGACACCGCCTGCGCCGTCGGCTGGTACATGCCGTTGAACACCACCTCGACCAGGGCCTGGCGGTCGATCGCCGCCTCGAAGGCCTGGCGCAGCAGCGCGCTCTGGTCGATCGCCGCCTTCGAGCGCTCGCCATTGCCGAGGTTGAAGGTAATCCCCTCATAGCCCAGGGCCGGCGAGGTCACGATCCGCAGCTTCGGATCGCGCTGCACCGCGGCGACATCGGTGGGCAGGATGCGTTCGGCGAGATCGACCGAACCGGATTGCAGGTTCGCCAGCAGCACGGTGGATTCCGGCATCGGCTGGTAGATCACCCGCTCGAAATGGATGGCGCCCGCGTTCCAGTAGCCGGGGAAGCGGTCCAGCACGATGCGGTCCTGCGCCACTCGTTCGGTGAAGCGGAAGGGGCCGCTGCACACGGGATGCAGGCCGAAATCCTTGCCGCCCGCCTCGGTCGCCACCGGCGGCAGGATCATCCCCGCCCGGTCGGTGAGCTGGGTCAGCAGCGGCGCCGAGGGAGTCTTCAGCACCAGCCGCACCGTCAGCGGGTCGACGATCTCGACATGGTCGATGGCGCTGATCTCGCTGCGGCGGAAACTGCCGGGCAGGGTGAGATGGGGTTCCAGGCTGTATTTCACCGCGGCGGCGTCGAGCGGTTCGCCGTCATGGAAGCTCACGCCAGTACGCAAATGGAGCACCAGCGTGGTGCTGTCGGTCCATTCGTAAGCCGTGGCCAGTTGCGGGACGATGTGCAGCGATTCGTCCAGGTCGAACAGCTTGTCGCACAGGCCGGCGAAGACGATGCGCCCGACATAAGAACGCGCCAGCGTTGGGTCGAGGATGTCCGCGTCCTCACGCAGGGCGATGCGCAGGGTCTGCCCCGCGGCAGGCAGAATTGTGGCAAGCACGCAGCACGCGGCCAGCAGCAAGCGGCGCATCGGGGGACTCCCTGTCGGCGAGGCGGGTTTGTCGTTGGCCGGGACTTTGGGCGCCGGGTGTGGCGCGGGGCAAGGGCCGATTTAGCCGGGTTCCGGCATCCGGTCTGGCTATGGCCGAACCTGCTCGAAGATCGCGGCGGCCCGCAGCAGGGCCGCATCGACGCCGGGACGGCCCACCAACCGGATCGCCGCCGGCTGGTTGTCGATCGTGATCGAGAGGCCGTGCAACGGCCCCAGCCTGTCGCCGCGTATCACCCAGCAGCGGCCAGAGCGATCCGCGGGAGCGGGCCGGCCGGTGGCGCGCGGCGCCATCGTTGACGCCGGGATCATAGGACGGCTAACGATCTGGCGATGTGGCGGGGACCATCAACCGATAGCAGGTATGCCAACGGCCGGTCCCGCCCCGGTCTTCCGCGGGAGGGACCTGGCACGTGACACGGAAAATGGCGGGTTCCCTCCGGATTTTCGTACTGCTGTCCCTGCTGTCATGTCATCCGTGGCCGAGGGCCGCCTCGGCACAGGTGACACTCCCGGTCTGCGGCTATGCAGGCTTGATGGTTCGCGATTGGGGCGCCGAGCGGGTTCGTTCTTATGTCGATCCGGCAGGGCGAAGCGTCGAGGTTTGGTGCATCCGGAGTCTTTTCACCGCTCATTACGTTGTTCGGATCGGCTGGAACGACCGCGAACACGCGGGTGCGGCCGCCGGCCAGCCGACGGCGGTCGTTCGCCAGGTGAGGACCATGGCCGGTTGTTACTTCACGCATGGCGACAATGAAGGCCCGGACATTTCCGAAGACTCGGCGCACGCATTCACCAAAGTCACATGGACCAACCTGGATGCGCACAACCGGGCGACAGCGTTCAGATTCAGCTATGACTGGACAACCGGAAAACTGACCATCACGGCGACCGCGCCGGGCCTCGCGCCGGTGGTCAGGATTGTCGATCCGCCCGACAGTTACGAGGCGCTGCACAAATTGCTTCCCGACCTGTGAGGTCGGCGGTCGCACGCCGATCCCAGACCCGGAATCGAAAGGCGCCTGTCGTGGCACCGGCTGGCGCGGTATGCTGAACTGGTCCAGCATTCAGGGCTGCAATGCCCGTCGCCAATGCCGCGATACGTTCATCAAGGCGCGCATATCGTCGTTATTGATGCGCTGCGCTTCCCGCTGGACGGCCGTGCCGCACGTTCGCGCCAATCGGTCAAGCGGTTTCCTGTCACCCGCGGCGAGCCCCGATGGAACCGCGATTCCTTTCGACGTCGCCAAATCCCGCTGTGCGCCACGATTGGCTTCGTGGTTATTGACCGGAATGGCTGCACAGGTTGGTCGTTCGGGGCGAGTCGCGCGCACCTCGCCCAGGCGGACACCGTCGGCGAGGCCGGTCACTGCGCAAACCAGTCCGCGCGGGTGCGTAGCGAGCCAGCGCGAGCGCCTCGGGCGCCACCCGCGGGACCGCGCTGGCGGTGCGCAGCATCGGCTGGATGAGCCCCGCCCCCGCGCCGGCCAGCACCCCGGTCTGACCCTGCCCATCGGCCAGCGACGCGTGCTGCGTCACGGCGATCCCGCGTGCCTGCGACGCCGCGCGCAATTCGCCGGTTGCCCCTTGCGCCGGACCGCTGGTGCCGCCCGAATCGGTGGGGTCGACGATCAATGATACGCCCTCGCCCGCCGCCCGAGTGGGGCGGGCGATCGCCGCGAGAGCGCAGGGGCATCTCAGGTGACCATTTTCTGCAATCGTGGCAGCACACGCTCGCCGAACAGCCGCATCGAGTCCTCGGCGGCCGCGAGCGGCACATCATTGAAATTCACCTGCAAGGATGCGGTCTCGAAGGCGCCGATCTGGGCTCGGTAGGTGGCGACGGTGTCAAGGATGCGCTCCGGCGTGCCGATCCAGGCGGCGCATTTTTCCACCTGGGTCTCGAAAGTCTCGCGCGACAGCGCGGCGATCACCGTGTCGTAGCCGGGATAGTCGGCCGATTGCGTGCCGTCGGTCCAGTCGGCGGCAGCAGCGACCAGCGAGCGCAGATAGCGGTTCAGCGGGGCGCGGGCGATCGCCTCGGCCTCGTCCTGGTTGCGGTGGCACAGCATGTGGAAGGCCAGCATGACCGTCCCCGGCCCCTCATGGCCGGCGCGCGCGCGCGCCTCGCGGTAGGTGCCGATCAGCGACTTCATCGCCCCGCCCGCCATCGGAATGGCCATCACCCCGTACCCCGCCGCCCCGGCTTTGGCGAAAGACTCGGGTGTGGCGAGGGCCGCCACGAAGAAGGGCGGGCGCGGCAGTTGCGTCGGGCGCGGCAGGGAGGTGACGTTGGTGAAGCTGTGGAAGCGGCCGGCGGAGGAGACGTTCTCCTGCTCCAGCAGCAGGCGGACCTGTTCGACGCCTTCCTCGAACCGCGCCCGGCTCTCGTCGAGCGGGATACCGAAGCGGGCGAATTCGTGCGGCAGGAAGGCGCGCGCGAAGCCGGCATCGAGGCGGCCGTCGCACAGCGCGTCCAGCATCGCCAGTTCCGCCGCGATCTTCAGCGGATGGCCGAAGACCGGCAGCACCGCGCCGGTGACCAGGCGGGCGTGACGGGTGATTTGCGCGGCGGCGGCGAGGAACACGATCGGGTTGGGGCTGTAGCCGCCATAGGGGTGGAAGTAGTGCTCCACGGTGCGGACATGGCTGTAGCCGTAGCGGTCCACCAGGCCGACCAGGCGCAGCGCCTCCTGCCAATAGTCGCGCGCCGACTTTTCGGCGGGGCCGATATCGGGGAAGAACTGGATACCGACCTGCATGGACCGTCCTCTGCCTGGAGCCGCGGGGATGTTCTGGCAAACCGGGACCGCAACCTCAAGCCGTCACGAAGGACCAAGCATGACCGCCGCCTTGCCGCCTTTGCCCGCGATGCGCTTCGCCCCGGTGCCGGTGGGATCGCGGCATCGCTACACCGGCGACCGGTTCAGCTACATGGAGGCTGGACCGGCGCGCGCGGAGCCACTGGTGCTGTTGCACGGGGTGGGCGCGAATTCGATGCACTGGCGCTTCCAACTGGCGGGTTTGAGCGACCGCTATCGGGTGATCGCGTGGAATGCGCCGGGGTATCTGTTGAGCGACAACCTGGTGGCGGAAACGCCGACCGGCCGGGATTATGCCGAGGCTCTGGCGGATTTTCTCCAGGCGGTGGGGGTGCGGCAGGCGTGTCTGCTGGGCAATTCGTTTGGGTCTCGGGTGGCGCAATGTTTCGCCTGGTTCTATCCTGAACGGGTGCGGCGGATGGTGCTGACCGGCACCGCCATCGGCCAGCCTGGCCTGCCGGTGGAAGACCGGGCGGCGGCGCTGGTGGCGCGGCAGGCGCAGGTGGCGGCGGGCGGGTATGGGTTCGGCGAGCGGGTTGCAGCGTTGCTGGGGACGCAGGCCAGCCCGGAGACCGCCGCATTGGTGCAAAGCGTGCTGCGGGCGACCAATCCGGCGGGGTTCCTGCAAGCGGTGCGTTTCGGGCTGGGTCACACCTACACGCCGGCCTTCGCCAGCCGGCTGAGTATGCCGGTGCTGCTGATCCAGGGGGACGAGGACCGGATCACCCCGCTGGCGCGCAACGCCGCGGTGCTGCGCGAGGCGCTGGCGGATGTCCGGATGGTGGTGCTGGAGGGGGTGGGGCATCTGGCGGAGGTGGAGGCGCCGGAGACGGTTAATCGGTTGGTGGGGCGATTCTTGGCGGGGGTGGAGATCGAGTTTCCATAGCCCGTGCCTAAGCGTTTGATATCGTGGCCTGTCATCCGTCGAACCGGTCGCGCCGACGCTCGCCCGACGGATCGCCTGCCAGGATCGACTCTAACCCCTTGCTGCCGTATCTCAATTGATAGACATATGTCGGGAAACGGTGAGCGGGACACTCCATGGCAGATACGACAATGATCCACGTTCGTGTGGAGGAAGACCTTAAGGTTCGGGCGACCGAGGCGCTCTCAAAGATGGGCCTGACGGTTTCCGACGCTGTGCGGGTCTTGCTGACAAGGGTGGCAAGCGATCAGGCTTTTCCATTCGCGATCAAGGTGCCCAATGCCGAGACCAAGGCCGCGATGGAGAGCGATGACCTCGTCGGGCCGTTCGCCAACGGCGAAGACCTGATCAATGACCTTGACGCCCACGCCAGCCACTAAGCGAGCACCGCTGCCGCGTCAGTCCTACTACGGGAAGGGGTTCACCAAGGATTGGCAGCGGCTGACGCGTTCGGGCCGGTACAACATGAACACACTGAAAGAGGTGATGCTGCTATTGATCGCCAACACCGGGCCGCTACCCCCGGAATGGCGCGATCATGACTTGTCGGTGACTGGACCGGACACCGTAAATGCCACGTCGGCGGAGACTTCCTGCTGATCGGCCGCTTCGATGGCGACAAAGTCACTTTGTCCGGACTGGAACTCATGCGGAACTCTTTGAGTAGCCAGGCTATCGACCATCCGGCCAGACCTGCGGCCAGCACGGTCCCGCACTCCTTACGCCAGCCCGGAGGCCCACCGGTGCATGCAAGACCGACGGAACACCCGAGCGGCCAGGCGCGACGCATGCGACCAGGTGCGACCGTTACGATCATGATCGTGTCCGCCCTGGTGCAAGGTCAGACCGCACGAGCTGCTACGTTGACACGGCGCTCGATCGGCGGCCCGGGCTCGCTCAAGCGCGAGATCATCGGTCTGGAGTCCGACATGTCCGACAAGACACTTGACGCCGAGGCCTTACGTGCATGCCCTCACGACTATCAGTCCGACAACGGCGTCGGATTGACAAAACCAGACGGGTCCAGGTGGCGGCGGTTCACGTTTTTCTGCCTCGATCCATCGGCAGAGGCCTCACTCGGCGCCGCGCGGACCAGATCGCTCAGGTAGAAACGTCCGGCGTGCCAATCTTGTCCATGTTTGTTGATTTTTGCCGCGGCCGAGCGGTCATCTTCCCCATCCGGTGTAATATTCATCGTGATACGCGGAGCCACGGTTCACCCCTCGCCACTTCGGAATATTGCAAGGGTGGCAGGAGGGATGAAATCCGGCAACTCCTGCGCAGGCTTGAGCGGATCGCCGGTCAACCGCTAGACAGCCGGACGACTTGCCACCATCGCCCCTCACCACAATCGAAACCCGTCTTGATCCACGCCGCGCCACCGTCCGAACCGGCCATCGGACGAAAAACCCACCCCAACCCTGGAGAAGCTCCCATGACCGACAGCGCCACGATCCCGGTTGACGATCCCACCCGCACACTCACCGTCGCCAACCCGGACGACCCCAGCTTGCGCCATTACGGGGTCGTGGGCGACACCTACACGATTCTCGTTTCCGGCGCACAGACCGGGGGCCGCTATTGCCTGATCGACATGCTGGTGCCCGATGGCGGCGGGCCGCCGCCGCACCGGCACGACTTCGAGGAAATGTTCACCCTCCTCGAGGGCGAGGTCGAATTCACCTTCCGCGGCCATGCGCAGACCGCCGCGGCGGGGACCACGATCAACGTCCCGGCCAACGCCCCCCACGCCTTCGCCAACCGCTCGGGCAAACCGGCACGGCTGCTCTGCCTGTGCACGCCCGCGGGGCAGGACGAATTCTTTCGCGAGGTCGGTGTCCCGGTCGCAAGCCGCACCACGCCGGCGCCGAAACTCACCGCGGCGGAGCAGGCGGCGTTCCTGAAGAAGGTGGTGGCAATCGCACCTAAATACCGCACGGAACTGCTCCGGCCATAGGCCAGAACGGGCGGCATCGCGCGGTCATGGATGGCTGGCACGGCGGCCGGCCACGATGTTGAGCCGAACCATCGCGCCCGCCATCAACTCCATCTGCCGAGCCAGGCGCCGCAGCGCATCAACCGACGCGGTCTCCGGCCGGGGCGGCAGCGCCGCCTGCCCCTCGGCCAGCAGCCGCATGCCCCCACCGATCCAGTCCCGCCACGCGTGCAGGCCCTCCCGGGGCAAGGCGGTCCGCAGTCCCGGGTCCAACTGCATCGCAGACAGCCGCCCCGCGCAGCGCCGCAGCGCGGCATCGATCACCAGCACTGCCTCCAACTGGTCGCGCCCGCCGCCGCGCTCGATCAGGCTCCGGTTGACCGAGACCTCCAGCGCATTGCTCGCCACCCCCGCCGCCCGGCGCGCCGCCTCCACCACGGCAAGCGGGGTCTCGCCCAGCAGGAACCCGAGTTCCGCCTCGGCGTAGCGCCCATGCGCTGCGATCGCCGCCTTCGCCCCCGCGACCAGCCGTTTCGGCTCCCGGCTCGGCCACAGCAGGAAGCTGGCGGCGACGGCGAGCACCCCGCCCAGGATCGTCAGCGCGGCGCGGGCGAACGCGATGCGCCACTCACTGGTATCCGGTTCGCCGGTTTCCACCAGCAGCACGACCAGCGGGGTCAGTGCCAGCATGAAAAGCCCGAAGCTGACCGCGCGCACCGCCAGGGCGGCGACCGCCAGCGGGAACATCGCCAGCGCGATCGCCAGCGGCGAGGTGCAGACCAGCCCGACCACCGCCGCGACGATCCCGCCCAGTGCCGTGCCGACCACCCGCTCCAGCGCGCGCGCATAGGTCAGCGCGAAGAAGGGCTGCATGGTGGCGACAATGGTGATGGTCAGCCAATGGTCGTAGGGGGTGAACCAGGCCATGGTGAAGCCCAGAGCGGGTGCGGCCATCACCGCCGCGCGCGCCGCGTGCCGCAAGGTGGGGGACCGCCAGGTCAGGTTCGCCCGCAAGGGCCCCAGCAACCGCTGGCGCAGCGCGGCGCGCCGGCCCTGCAAGTCCACGCCCGGCACGTAATTGGCCGGCACCGCCAGGGTATAGGCGATCCGCAGCCGCTCCACGATGCTG
>Ga0302196_10003802_pt1 | contig 13811 bp, 12 predicted proteins | sample II_Bog_N1_3_FD_198794 | JGI IMG/M metagenome (GOLD analysis project Ga0302196, IMG submission 198794) | Peat permafrost microbial communities from Stordalen Mire near Abisko, Sweden - II_Bog_N1_3 | ecosystem: Environmental > Terrestrial > Soil > Wetlands > Peat | place: Sweden: Abisko...
CGGTGACCGCATAGGGCACCCACGACCAATCCCCCGTGAGGGCGGAGCCGGTCTCGGTCTGCAGGAGGCGCAAGACCCCGAGCAAAATGAGCAGCAGCCCGAAGGCAAGGAAGAACGAGCCGGCGATTCCCATGTAGAGGAAGCGGCCCAGCCCCCGCAACGGTTCGACCACCTCTTGCTTGAGGTAGTCCACCGTGAGCTGGAAGGCGTCGTCTCCCGCGTTGCGCAGTCCGTGACTGCCGTTGTCCGCCGATGGTGCCATGAGACGCCCAATCCTGGTCTCTGAGCCGGTCTTGCGCAAACACCACTCCTGGCGGGCGCCTCAGTCGCGCTCTTTGTAGATGTAGGTCGACGTCGCCCGGGCCACCAACTTCTCCTCCTCCTGGCCGTCGACACGGGCGGTGACGCTGGCCTCCACGAAGGCGACGCGGCGCCCGCCGGACACGACCTCGGCGGTGCAGGTCAGCTCGGCACCCGGCGGCACGGCGGCCAGGAAGCTGATCTTCATTTCGGCGTTCGAGCAGAAGACACGGCGGTCTTGGACGTAGGTCACGGCGGCCGCCCCCATGGAGGAGTCGGCGAAGGCGCCGACGAAGCCCCCTTGCATGATGCCGGCCGGATTGGCGAAGCGCTCGTCCGCCCGCATCCGCCACACGCAGCGGCCCGGGGTCGCCTTGTCGACGCACGTCATACCGAGGGTCAGATCGCTGTTTGGCGGTACCTGCATGCGGGAAACCATCAGGGTAAAGCGTAGGTGACGGCCTCTCGGCCGGCGGAGAGGGACGGTTAGGGTTTGACCATGGCATTGCAGACATCGTCACCGGTCGTGCAGGACCCCCGGTTGGTGGAGCTCGGTATCAATGTGATCCGTGGCATCGCCATGGACGCGCCGGAGCAAGCCAACTCCGGGCACTCGGGCACCGCCATGGCCCTGGCCCCGCTGGCCCATGTGCTGTGGACCCGGATCATGCAGTACGACCCCCGAGACCCCGGATGGCCGGACCGCGATCGTTTCGTGCTCTCCAACGGGCATGCCTGCATCCTCCAGTACGCCATGCTCCACCTGACCGGGTACGACCTCTCGCTCGAGGACCTGCGCCAGTTCCGCCAGTGGGACAGTCGGACACCCGGGCATCCTGAGGCAGGCCACACGGCTGGGATCGACGTCACCACCGGGCCGCTCGGGCAGGGCGTGGGCGATGCGGTGGGCATGGCCATCGCCGAGCGCTGGCTGCGGACCACCTTCGGCAGCGAGGTCTGCGACCACCGCACCTACGTGATCGCCGGCGACGGCTGCTTCATGGAGGGGATCTCCCACGAGGCCGCGTCGCTGGCGGGGCACCTCGGCCTGGGCCGGCTGCTCGCCTTCTACGACGACAACCACATCACCATCGACGGGCCGACCGAGCTGGCCTACAACGACAACGTGCCCGAGCGCTTCGAGGCGTACGGCTGGCGCGTGCGCAACCTCGGGGAGATGGCCAACGACGTGGACGGGCTGGAGGCCGCCATCCGTGAGGCGATCGCGGAGCCGGCGGACGGACCCGATGCCAAGCCGACCCTCCTCGTGCTGCGCAGCCATATCGGATGGCCCTCCCCCAAGCTCACCGACACCGCCGGCGCCCATGGTTCGCCCTTCGGTGCCGAGGAGATCGAGGTGACCAAGGGCATTCTGGGCCTCCCCACGGACCAGACCTTCTGGATCCCCGACGAGGTGCGCGACTTCTACGGGCAGCAGATCACCCGGGGGGCCGAGCGCCGCGCCGCCTGGGCCGAGCGCTTCGCCGCCTGGGACGGCGACCGCGCCGCGTGGGATGCCGCGCAGGCCGGGCACGGCCTGGCCGGCTGGGCCGACGACCTTCCCGGCTTCGACGCCGGGACGGCGCTGGCCACCCGTCACGCCATCAACAAGTGCATCGATGCCACGGCGGCCAAACTGCCGGGACTGCTGGCCGGCTCGGCCGACCTGACCGGCAACAACGGCGTGAAGGTCAAGGGCGCCGACATGCAGTCCCGCCAGACGCCCGGCGGAATTCAGGTCCACTACGGCATCCGCGAGCACGGCATGGCAGCGGCCATGAACGGCATGGCCCAGCACGGGGGCGTGCTGCCGGTCGGCGGGACCTTCTTCACCTTCTCCGACTACATGCGGCCCTCGGTCCGACTGGCCGCCCTGACCGGGACGCACGTCATCTACTCGTGGACCCACGACTCCGTCGGGTTGGGCGAGGACGGGCCGACGCACCAGCCGGTAGAGCACCTGGCCTCGCTGCGGGCCATGCCCGGCCTCAGCCTGGTGCGGCCGGCCGACGCCAACGAGACGGCGCAGGCCTGGCGCCTCGCCGTGGAGGCCCACGGACCGGTCGGACTGGTGCTGACCCGCCAGGACGTCCCGGTGCTGGAGGCCACGGCCGAGCGCGCCCCCGAGGGCGTGAGCCGCGGCGCCTACGTGCTCGTCGACAGTGACGGGCCGCCGCACATTGTGCTCGTCGGCACCGGGAGCGAGGTCCAGCACTGCGTGACCGCTGCCGCCACGCTGGCCGAGGAAGGCATTCAGGCCCAGGTGGTGTCGTTCCCGTCCTGGGACCGCTTCGAGCAACAGTCCGACGACTACCAGGACTCCGTGTTCCCGCTCGACGTGCCGGTGGTGAGCATTGAGGCCGGTGCCACCTTCGGCTGGGAGCGCTACGCCGACGACTCCATCGGGTTCGACCACTTCGGCGCGTCGGCCCCGGGTGAGCTCGTCATGGAGCACTTCGGGATTTCCGCCGCCCACCTGGTGGAGCGGGCCCGCGAGCTCGTGGCCGCCCAAGGTGACTGATCCGGGGCGGACGGTGCGGCGCCGACGACATGCATCGCAACGAAGGGAGCTGTTCGCATGACCCGATTGCAGGACCTCTACGAAATCGGTGGCCAGAGCCCATGGCTCGACAACCTGCGTCGCGACTGGCTCCAGGGCGGCCAGCTGGCCGAGCTGGTGGTGCTCGGCGTGCGCGGCATCACGTCCAACCCGACCATCTTCGCCAACGCCATCAGCGGCCAGGACACCTACGACGACCAGTTCCGCTCCCTCATGAAGGACCACACGGTCGACAGCGCCTACTGGGAGATGGCCATCACCGACATCGACAACGCGCTGGCCCTGTTGCGGCCCCTTTACGACGAGAGCGACGGGGAGGACGGCTACGTGTCGCTCGAGGTGTCGCCGGCCCAGGCGCACGACACCGACAGCACGCTCACGTCGGCCCGCGACCTGCACAGCCGCATTGCGCAGCCCAACCTGCTGGTGAAGGTGCCCGCCACCAAGGAGGGCGTCCCCGCCATCGAGGCACTGATCGGCGAGGGGCACAGCATCAACGTCACCCTCATTTTCGGGCTCGACCGGTACGACGAGGTCATGGAGGCCTACCTGCGCGGGCTGGAGGCGTTGGTCGCCGCCGGCCGCGAGGACGAGCTGGCCAAGGTGGCCAGCGTGGCCTCCTTCTTCGTCAGCCGGGTCGACACAGAGGTCGACCGCCGCCTGGAGACCCTGGCCGGTGGCGACAAAGGTGACGCCGCCATCCTCGGTCTGCGCGGCACCGCCGCGGTGGCCCAGGCGCAGAGCGCCTATCAGCACTTCCACCGCACCTTCGCCGGCGAGCGCTGGGAGGCGCTGCGGGACAAGGGTGCCCGCGTGCAGCGACCGCTGTGGGCCTCGACCTCGACCAAGAACCCGGAGTACCCCGACCTCCTCTACGTCGACAGCCTGATCGGGCCGGCCACGGTGAACACCATGCCGGAGCCGACGCTGCGTGCCTTCGAGGACCACGGGTCGCTCAAGCGGACGGCGGACGCCGATCCGGACGGCGCAGCCGACGCGCTGGCCCGCCTGGCCGACGCCGGCATCGACATGCTCGATGTGGAGCAGACCCTCGAGGACGAAGGCGTCAACTCCTTCTCGAAGTCGTTCGACGAGCTGTTGCAATCGCTGACCGACAAAGCCGCTACCTTCTGAGCCGGCCACACAATTTCCTTGGCCAACCGAGAGGAGCCCGTATGAAGATCGGCATGATCGGACTGGGCAAAATGGGTGCCAACATGACCGAGCGCCTGCTCAAGGGCGGGCACGAGGTGGTGGCCTACGACCTGAGCGCCGACGCCGTGAAGGCAGCGGCGGCCAAAGGGGCCGAGGCGGCGACCAGCCTGGCCGACCTCGCCGGGAAGCTGGACTCCCCGAGGGCGGTGTGGGTGATGCTGCCGGCCGGGCACATCACGGACTCCACTGTCGAGGAGCTGGCCGGGCTGTTCTCGAAGGGCGACGTCATCATTGACGGCGGCAACTCCAACTACAAGGCGTGGACGGCACTGGCCGACAAACTCGAGAGCTCCGGGGTCGGCTTCGTCGATGCCGGGACGTCGGGCGGCGTGTGGGGCCTGACCGAGGGCTACTGCCTCATGGTCGGCGGCACCAAGGAGGCGGTGGCCGTCGTCGAGCCGGCACTGCGCACCCTGGCGCCCGAGGGCGGCTACGCCCACGTCGGCCCGGTCGGTGCGGGTCACTTCGTCAAGATGGTGCACAACGGCATTGAGTACGGCCTGATGCAGGCCTACGCCGAGGGCTTCGAGATCATGGACGCCGCCAAGGAGTTCGACCTCGATCTGCACGAGATCGCCGCCATCTGGCGCTACGGCTCGGTGGTGCGCAGCTGGCTGTTGGACCTGGCCGAGCGGGCACTCAGGCCCGGTGCCGGCTTCGATCAGATCAAGGGCGTCGTGGCGGACTCGGGTGAGGGACGCTGGACGGCCCAGGAGGCCATCGACCGGGGCGTGCCGGCACCGGTGATCACCACCTCGCTCTTCACCCGCTTCGCCTCGCAGGAGCCCGATTCCTTGCAGCTCAAGATGCTCTCCGCCCTGCGCAACCAGTTCGGGGGCCATGCCGTGACGCTCGAATCGGGCGAGCAGGGCCTGGAGACCGAGACCCCGAGCCCGTAGCCGCGTGCTGACCCCCGTCGACGACGTCGCCCGCGCCTTCAGCGACGCGGTCCGGGAGGCCTTCGCGGCCCGCTCCGGCCCGCGCTTCGCGCTGGTGCTGTCGGGCGGTCCGACGGCGAGGGCGTGCTACGAGCGGCTGGCCACGGCCGGCGACATCGAATGGGACGTGGTCGACGTCTTCGTGGGCGACGAGCGCGTCGTCCCGCCCGACGACGTCGACGGCAACCAGCGGCTGATCAAAGAGGCCCTCCTCGACCCGGTGGGCGGGGTGGGATCCTTCTCGCCCATGCCCACGGTCGGGCCGGTGGGCGAGTGCGTGGCCGCCTACCAGCGCACCATGGCGGATCTCGTGACCGGTCCGGGGATCGACCTGATCCATTTGGGCATGGGCCCCGACGGGCACACCGCCTCCCTCTTCCCGGGCGCACCCACCCTGGAGGCCGAGCCGGGCGTGCTGGTGGCGGCGACCGAGGATCCCAACGGCGTCAACCCGCACCCGCGCCTGACCCTGACGCTGCCCACCATCAACTCGGCCCGCCTGGCCGTCTTCACGGTGGCCGGCGCATCGAAGGCCGAGGCGGTGGCCGCGTTGCTCCGCGGCGACGACCTGCCGGCCGCCCGTGTCCATGCCGGGCGGACGCTCTGGCTGGTCGACGGCGCCGCCCGCGCCGACGCCCCCTAGATTGGCCCTAATGCTCTCCGACGCCGATCTCCTCTGCATGCCCCTCGACGACCTGGCCGCGCTGGCCCGTGTCGTCCGCGACGGGGCCCACGGTCGCCGGGTCACCTACTCGCCCAAGGTCTTCATTCCGCTGACCATGCTGTGCCGCGACCGCTGCGGCTACTGCACGTTCGCCAAGGCGCCGGCCCGCGTGACGGCGCCGTACCTGCTCCCCGAAGAGGTGCTGGCCATCGCCGAGGCCGGGAAGGCTGCTGGCTGTCACGAGGCCCTCTTCACCCTGGGTGAACGGCCCGAGCTGCGCTACCCGGTCGCGGCCGAATGGCTGGCCGGACAGGGCTACGCCTCGACGGTGGACTACCTCGCCGCCATGTGTCGCCTCGTCGCCGAGGAGACGGGCCTGCTCCCCCACGCCAACGCCGGCGCGCTCGATGTCACCGAGCTCGCCACGCTGCGCCCGGTGGCAGCCAGCCAGGGCATGATGCTCGAGTCGCTGGTCGAGGGCCTGGCCGCCCACCGGGGGTCACCCGACAAGGTGCCGGCGCGCCGGCTGGCCACGCTGGAGTTCGCCGGCGAGCTGGCCATCCCCTTCACCACCGGGATCCTGGTCGGCATCGGCAACGACCGCCACGACCAGTTGGCCTCCCTGCGCGCCATCACCGCCGCGCACGCCCGCCATGGGCACGTGCAAGAGGTCATTGTGCAGAACTTCCTGCCCAAGCCCGGGACTTCGATGGCCAGGGCCGAGCCGTGCCCCCCCGAGGACCTGCAGTGGGCCATTGCTGCGGCCCGGCTGGTGCTGCCGCCCGATATCCATGTGCAGGCGCCGCCGAACCTCTCCGACGATCTCGGGCCGCTGCTGGCGGCCGGCATCGACGACTGGGGCGGCGTCTCGCCGGTCACCGCCGACCACGTGAACCCCGAGCGGGCCTGGCCTGCTCTCGACGTCCTGCGCCAAGCCACCGAGGCGGCCGGTCACACACTGGCCCCCAGGCTGACCATCTACCCCACCTTCGCCCACGACCCGGCGCGCTGGCTCGACCCGGCCCTGCACTTCCCCGTCATGGACGCCTCTGACGCCGAGGGCCTGGCCCGCGACGCCTCGTGGTGCTCGGGCGGGGAGGAGCCGCCGCCCCCGTTGCTCGACCAGACCGGCCCGCCTCGCCGGGCGCCCGCCGCCGAGACCAGCCGTGGTGCGGTGGTCGAGGTCCTGGCCGGCGTCGCGCTGGGCCAAGAGGTCGGCGAGGCCGAGATCGTGACGCTCTTCAGTGCCCGCGGCCCCGAGGTCCGCCTGGTCGCCGAGGTGGCCGACGACCTGCGCCGTCGCATCGCCGGCGACGACGTGACCTTCGTGCGCAACCGCAACATCAACTACACCAACGTCTGCACCTTCAAGTGCCGCTTCTGCGCCTTCTCCAAGGGCCCGCTCTCGCTCAACCTCCGGGGTGCTCCCTACCTGCTCGAACTGGACGAGATCACGCGACGCGTCGTCGAAGCCGTCGACGAGGGGGCTACCGAAGTCTGTCTGCAGGGCGGCATCCACCCCAACTTCGACGGCGACTACTACCTGCACGTGCTCGAGGCGGTGCGGGCCGGGTCGCCCGACATCCACATCCACGGCTTCACCGCACTCGAGGTGACCGAAGGGGCGCGCCGTTCCGAGGTGCCGCTGGCCGAGTACCTGACCCGCCTGAAAGAGGCCGGCCTCAAGACGCTGCCGGGCACCGCGGCCGAGATCCTCGACGACGAGGTGCGCGCCCTCATCTGCCCCGACAAAATCAACACCGAGGAATGGCTGGAGGCGCACCGCACCGCGCACAGCGTGGGACTGCGCTCCAACATCACCATCATGTTCGGCTCGGTGGAGCACCCGGTGAGCTGGGCCCGGCACATGGTGCGCACCCGGGATCTCCAGCGAGAGACGGGCGGCTTCACCGAGTTCGTCCCGTTGCCATTCGTGCACATGGCCACCCCGATCTACCTCCAGAAGAAGGCGCGGCGGGGACCGACCTTCCGCGAGACCGTGCTCATGCACTCGGTGGCGCGCATCGCCTACGCGGGCGACATCGACAACATTCAGGTCAGCTGGGTCAAATTGGGCGCCGAGGGCGCGCGTCAATTGCTGCGCGCCGGAGCCAACGACCTGGGCGGGACGCTGATGGACGAGAACATCTCACGGGCGGCGGGCGCCCAACACGGGCAGCGCATGGGGGTCGAAGAGCTCGAGGCGATTGTGGCGCCGATCGGGCGGCCTTTGGTGCAGCGCTCCACCCTGTACGCGTCGGCCGGCGCGTGACCGACGGGATCGACGAGACCGAGGCGGCGGCGCGCCAGCGCGCCTCCGACGACCTGTTCGGGGGCCAGGAGCTCTCCATGGCGCAGTCCCGCGAGCTGCAGGACATGATCGGTTCGCTCAGCGACCTGGCCCGTGAAGGCACATCGGTAGGCGACCTCAAAATCGCCAACACGGCCTTGGCCGAGATGGCCGAGGCCTTCCGGGTGTTCCGGCCCTACCGCCACGTGCGCAAGGTCACCATGTTCGGCTCGGCCCGCACGAAGCCCGACGACCCCATCTACCTCCTGGCTCGCGACCTGGCGGCCAAGCTGGCGGCGGCCGACTGGATGATCGTGACCGGAGCCGGTCCGGGCATTATGGCGGCCGGGCTCGAAGGGGCGGGGCGGGACCACGCCTTCGGGGTCAACATCCGCCTGCCCTTCGAGGGCGATGCCAACCCCTTCATCGCACAGGACCCCAAGCTCGTCGAGATGCGGTACTTCTTCACCCGCAAGCTGATGCTGATCAAAGAGTCCCATGCCTACGTCCTCCTCCCGGGCGGCTTCGGCACGCAGGACGAGTCCTTCGAGTTGCTGACGCTGCTGCAGACGGGCAAGGCGGAGCCGGCGCCGGTCGTCATGGTCGAGACGCCCGGGGGTACCTACTGGCATTCGTGGCGGCGCTTCGTCCAGGAGGCGGCCATCGACGCCGGGTGGGTCTCGCCCGAGGACCAGGCGCTGTTCAAGGTGACCAACACACTCGAAGAGGCCTGCGACGAAATCCAGGGCTTCTACCGCAACTACCACTCCATCCGCTGGGTCGGCGATCTCCTGGTGCTGCGCCTGCAGGTGCAGCCGAGCAAGGCGGAGGTAGCCGACCTGAACCGCCGCTTCGCCGACATTGTGGTGCGGGGCAACATCCGCACGGCCGGGCCTTTCCCGCCGGAGCGCAACGACCATCCCGAGCTGCCCCGGCTCGCTTTGCGGTTCGACCGCTTCCACTACGCCCGGCTGCGCCAGCTCATCAATGCCGTGAACGAGTGCACGGGGTGAGCCGTCCGGGGGCTCGACGCGGCCTGGCCGCCGTGCTCCCCCTCCTCGCCCTGGCCGGCCTCGGCCTGGCACTGCCGGCCGCGCCCAGCACGGCCGCCACCCCCGCGGTCAACTCGGTCGTGCCGTTCGGCACGACGGCCATCGGCGCCAATGCGGTGGCGAACGCCAACGCCCCGGTCGTCGCCGTCGCGCCCACGCACGACGGCGGCGGCTACTGGTTGGCCGGCCGTGACGGCGGGATCTTCAATTACGGCGACGCCAGGTTCTTCGGCTCGGCCGGGTCGCTGCATCTCAATGCACCCATCGTCGGCCTGGCGGGCACCTCCGACGGCGGGGGCTACTGGCTGGTGGCGGCCGACGGCGGCATCTTCAATTACGGCGACGCCGGCTTCTTCGGCTCGGCCGGGTCGCTCCATCTCAACGCTCCCATCGTCGGCATGGCGTCCACGCGCGACGGCGGGGGCTACTGGCTGGTGGCGGCCGACGGCGGCATCTTCAGCTACGGCGACGCCGCTTTCTTGGGCTCGGCCGGGTCGCTCCGTCTCAACGCGCCCGTGGTCGGCATGGCGGCCACGGGCGGGGGCGGGGGCTACTGGCTGGTGGCCCGTGACGGCGGCATCTTCACCTACGGCAGCGCCACCTTCGAGGGCTCGGCCGGTGCGCTGATGCTCAACGCCCCCGTGACCGCCATGGCGGCGACGCCCGACGGCGGCGGCTATTGGCTGGTGGCCCGCGACGGTGGGGTCTTCACCTACGGGGACGCCCGCTACTTCGGGTCGCTCGGCGGGACCTCGTTACCCGGCCCTGTCGTGGGCCTGGCCGTGGCCGCAGCCGGCGCGGGCTACTGGCTCGCCGTCGGCTCCGAGCCCCTGGCCGGCGAGGTGGTCGGGATCGATCCCGGCCACAACGGCCTCAACTACAGCGCTCCCGGGGTGATCAACGCGCCGGTGTTCAACGGGACGGGGACCGAGACGTGCGACACGACGGGCACGGCGACCGACAGCGGCTACACCGAAGCGCAGTTCAACTTCAACGTGGCCACCGACCTGGAGTCCGACCTGCAGGCCGAAGGGGCCACCGTCGTGCTGACCCGCCCCGACAACAACGGGATCGGGCCCTGTGTCACGACGCGGGCGGCCATCATCAACAACGCCCACGCGGACGTCGCGGTCGACATCCACGCCGACGGCGGGCCGGCCGGGGGGCGTGGCTTCGCCGTGCTGGAGCCCACGGCGGACGGCCCCAACGACGGCGTGATCGCGTCGTCCGCCGCCTTCGCGGCCACGCTGCGCAACGCCTTCGCGGCCGACACGCCGATGCCGGTCAGCAATTACGACGGAGTCGACGGCCTGCAGCCGCGGAACAACCTGGCCGGTCTCAATCTGACGACGGTGCCCAAGGTGCTCATTGAGTGCGGCAACATGCGCAACGCCACCGACGCCGCCTTGCTCGTGACCCCGGCCTTCCAGGAGGCGGCCGCCGCCGCCATGGCGCAGGCCATCACGACCTACCTGGCCGGGCCGGCCTGAGTCAGCCTGTTCCGAGGGGTGCCCGCACCAGGGTGGTGTAGCGGTGACCCTGGGGCGAAGGCTCCGAGGCGACCAGGTCGACCGCTTCCACGGCAAAGGTCGCATCGAACGGGATCCCCTGCAGCTCGGCCCGGGCCTGAGGGCCCAACCGTCCCTTGACCCGGCCCAGGGTGAGGTGGCCGTTGAACGGCGGCTCGCCCCCGGCACGCCCGGCCACCATCGGCACTGTGGCCCGGGTCACCGCGGCGGCCAGTTCGTCGAGCCCGTGCGCCGGCAGCTGGAGGACGCCGACTCCGGAGAACCACGCCGTGGCCGGCCCGAGCCGGCACTCGAGCGGCCCTGGCTGCGCCACGACGCCGGCTTGCAGCGCCGGGCCCAGGAGCCCGAGCTGTGGCGCGGTCACGTCGCCCAAGAAGCGCAGCGTCACGTGCCAGCGGTCCGGGCCCACCAGTCGCAGGTTCTTGGGGTGGCCCAGCTCCAGCGCGGCCAGGCGTCGGCGCGTCGGCTCGTCGGGCCAGGCCGCCACGAACGTGCGCATGCGCTGTCCCGCGGTCAGCCGGCGCCCTCGTCGAAGGGCTCGTGGGAAGCGCGCGCTCCTTCGCGCAGGGCGGACACGCAACGTTCGAGCGCCCGGCGCGCCTTGAGGATGCGCTTCTCCCGGGAGAGGGCTTCGCCGGTCTCGGCCGAGTCGGGATCACCCAACGAGGCGAGGCGCAGTGCGTCGAGCGCCATGTCGGTCAACTCTTCGAGGACAGCATCGAGCCGCTCGGCCAGCTCGGCCATGGCCTCGTTGGACCCGCTCACTTCGGCAGTGGCGTGCTCTGCACCGTGTAGTCGCCGTCGGCGTAGGCGACCCGCATGACCTTCTTGTCGAACTTCCCGACGCTCGTTTTGGGGATCTCGTCAATGAAGGTCCACTGGTCGGGCAGCCACCACCGCGGCACGCGTCCCACCAGGAAGTCGAGCAGGTCCGCCGGAGCCGGCGTCCGCCCGGGCTTCGGCACGACCGCCACCAACGGGCGCTCGGACCACTTGGGATCGGGGACGGCGATGACGGCCGCCTCGAAGACATCGGGGTACGCCATGACGGCGTTCTCGAGCTCGACCGAGGAGATCCACTCGCCACCCGACTTGATCACGTCCTTCGTGCGGTCCGAGATCGTCATGTAGCCCTGGGTGTCGAGCGTGCCGACGTCGCCGGTACAGAGCCAGCCGTCGTGGAACTTCGCCGGGTCCTCGTCCTTGTAGTACGAGCCGGTGACCCACGGGCCGCGGATCTCGAACTCCCCGACCGACTTGCCGTCGTTGGGAAGGATCGTCCCGTCCTCGGCCACGACTCGCACCTCGACGCCGGCGACCACGCGGCCGGCCTTGACCTTGTAATACATGGCGTCGTGGCCGTCGAGGCGGCGTGCGGGCGGCAACCCGAAGGCGGCCAGTGGGCTCGTCTCGGTCATGCCCCAGCCCTGAATGATGGTGGCGCCGAAGCGGTCCTCGAACGCTTCGATGAGCGACTCCGGTACAGCGGCGCCGCCGGCGGTGATGCCGCGGACGGTCGAGAAGTCGATCGGCGTGTCGAGGGCGAGCAGGCCGTTCCAGATGGTCGGCACGCCACAGGCCAGCGTCGGGTGGTGCTCGTTGATGACGTCCGCCAGGCTCTGCCCCATCAGATACATCTGGGGCATGATGATGTCGGTACCGGCCAACCAGGCCCCGTACGGGGTGCCCCAGGCCATGGCGTGGAACATCGGGACGATGATGAGGATGCGATCCTCCTCGGTCATGCCGACAGAGGAGGCCGCCTGCTCGGCCATGGTGTGCAGCCAAATGGAGCGGTGCGAGTACACCACTCCCTTGGGGCTGCCGGTGGTCCCGCTCGTGTAACACATGGCAGCGGCGGAACGCTCGTCGAGGTCGGGCCAGTCGAAGCCGGGCTGCTCGGCGGCGAGCAGCCGCTCGTAGGAGAGCGTCTCGCCCAGGGCCGACGTGTCGGCTTCCCCCACGACAATGATGGTTTCGACCGTCTTGAGGTCGTCCCGAATGGCGGCCAGCAGCGGAATCAGCGACGCATCGACGATGATGCAGCGATCCTCGGCGTGGTTGACGACATAGGCCAGCTGGTCAGCGGGGAGCCGGATGTTGAGGGTGTGCAGCACGGCACCCATGGCGGGAATGGCGAGGTATGCCTCCAGGTGGCCCTGGTTGTTCCAGCAGAAGGTGCCGACCCGGTCACCCGGCTCGATGCCGAGCCGGGTCAGGGCGGCGGCCAGCTTCTCGGCCCGGGTGGTCACCTCGTTGAAAGTGGCCCGACGGCTGCCGCCCTCCTCCACCGTGATGACGGAGCTGTCGCCGTGGACCTGCTGTCCGTGGCGCAGAATGTCTCTGATCAGGAGTGGGGCGTCCTGCATGGTGCTTTGCATGCCTCAAGTATGACGAGCGCGCCATTGTCGTGCCCACACCGGCGGAAAACTCCCGTTCCCCCTTTGGCCTCCTTGGCGGCCCGGGCGACCCGGGCGGTCGTACGCGACCACCGTGTCCGCGGCTGCCCCCTACCGCACGGCGGTGCCGGCGATCTGCGTATTGAACGGCACGAATGGCGAATGGATCCGGTAGCGGCGATTCTCGACGGAGCTGAAGCCGGCCGATCGGATTACCGCTTCGAGGTCTCGCTCGCACGAGCAACCCTCGAACACCCATGCCCAGGGCCGGCGAACCATCCGCTGCACACCACGGGTCGGCGTGCCCTCCCGGGCGGCAACGTGCTCGAGGTAGCTGTAGCGACCGCCTGGCCGCAGCACCCTGTGCACCTCCGCGACGACTTGGCTCGGATTGCTGACCGTGCACAGAGCGAGACTCGAGATCACGGCATCCGCGCTCGAATCTGGAAGATCGATTCGTTCTCCGACGACATCTCGTATCTCGAGCGCGATGCCACGCCGTTCGGCGGCGAGACGGAGTGACCGGTGCATGTAGGGGTTCGGCTCGACAGCAATGACCGTCGTGCCGGGCTGTACATAGCGGAAGTTGGCACCGACGCCAGATCCGATCTCCACGACGGTCCGGGGCAGGTCGGCGTACACGGCTTCCTTGTGCCTGCGCAGATACCAATTGATGCACCCGTCCATGACGTGGAAGAAGGCCGCATTGAAGCGCCCTCGCCCGGCATGTGCCTCGAACTGCGAACCCCCTCCCCCCATGGCGCGAATCTGCCACAGAAGTCCGGGCCCCGCTCTGAAGCACCGGGACCGGGACGCGGGAGCTTGCTCTGCACGATTCCGAGATCGGAGAACCGCACGGCTCCC
>Ga0302196_10003806_pt1 | contig 13808 bp, 9 predicted proteins | sample II_Bog_N1_3_FD_198794 | JGI IMG/M metagenome (GOLD analysis project Ga0302196, IMG submission 198794) | Peat permafrost microbial communities from Stordalen Mire near Abisko, Sweden - II_Bog_N1_3 | ecosystem: Environmental > Terrestrial > Soil > Wetlands > Peat | place: Sweden: Abisko, Stordalen...
TCAGAACGCGACTCTGCTCGTCAGAGGCCTTGGCGAGCAGATCGGCCCCCTCTGCCTCCGAGTGGAACTTGAAGCCGTTAAAGATGGGTATCCGGACGTTGACGCCTGCGGCGCCGTACCAGGGCTCTAGGAAGTAGGTAGTCGTAGTCGTGTTCGGATCCCAGGGGGTAGCGCCGACCACGCCGAGCCCGGAGATTGTCGGCAACAGCTGATCGCGTTGCGCGCGGGCGAAGCGCACGTCTGCATCGTGGGTCAACTTGAGAGCAAGCAGGTCAGGGCGTTGCTGCAAGGCAAGAGCAATCACTCCCTCTGCAGTCGTTGCCACCGGTGCGGGCGGCGACAGGTCATCGACCAGGTTGAATTGCGTGTCGTCGGTGGTCCCCAGAACCTCATTCAGACTGGCCATCGCAGAATCGTACTGATTCTGCGCGTTGAGCGTTAGCAACTGCGCCTCGGACAGATTGACCTGCGCAAAGCTCTGGTCGAGTGTGGATTTCAGCTTGCTGGCAGTGAGCGCACTGACTTGATCTTTGACTGCCTGACGAGCATTGACCGTGCTCCTGGCGACCTGAAGTGTGGCTTGCGCCTCCAGCGCCTGGTAAAAGGCAAAGTCCGTGGCCACTACGATATCCTCGCGCGCGGCTTGGGACTGCTGGTCGGACGCCTTCGACTGGAATGACGACGAGGCCACCAGGTTGCGCGTGCGGCCGAAGTCGGTGATGAGCTGAGTCACCGTAACTCCACCTCCCGCATGATTGAGCAGGCTGGAAGCGGTCAGCGAACCGGTCGAAAGACGGCTGTCTTCTTCTGCTCTTACGCCCGTCAATTCGCCGTTAAGGGTTGGATAGTAGGCGGAGCGCGTCTCGCGAACCACCTGCTTCTGCGCAAGCGCAATCAAGCCTGCCACGCTGATATGCGGATTGTTTTTCAGCGCTAGCTGCTCTGCCTGCTGCCGCGTAAGCACTGGCCCGAGGGGCGTTGTCGGTGGAACCGATGCAGAAGGTGTGTCCGGCGCAACAGCAGGCGGCGGTGCCTGGGCCACCAGACCGGGCGCATCCGGAAGCGGGGTGACGCTCTTCTGAGCTTCAATTGCAGGACCGGCCATGATGAGGCATAGTGCCGCAAACAGCTTTGAGTTAAGCATGGCTCACCTCACCCGATTGCACGTGCAAGTCTTCCTGGCTGGCTTCCCTTCGATGGACAAGGAGATAAGCCGCCGGGACAAGGAAGACAGTGACGAAGCCGGAAGAGATCAGACCGCCGAGGATGGCGCGCGCAAGCGAGGCATACTGCTCACTTCCCGGCTCCAATGCAAGTGCCATGGGGATGAGTCCGAGCACCGTGGCCAGAGTCGTCATCAGGATCGGCCGCAGACGCATGGAAGATGCATCCGCGATCGCCTGGCGGATGGACAGGCCGCTGGCGCGCAGCGTTCCCGTGAATTCGACGATGAGAATGCTGTTCGAGACTGCGATGCCGGCCATCATGATAACTCCCATCAGCGACATGACGTTGAGGGTTGTGCCGGTCGCGAGCAGAAGAAGTACGACCCCGCCGACGCCCGGCGGCACGGCCAGCAAGATGATGAACGGATCGGAGAACGAAGCGAACTGCGCCATGAGGATGAGGTAGACCAAGATTACCGCGAGCACGAAGCCGAAGCCGAAGCTCGCAAATGAGGTGTGCATATCGTTGATTGCGCCGCCTACGGCCACCGTGACGTTTGCCGGTGGAGGCAACTGCGCCAGCAGTCGCTGGACGTCTGCGCCCACACCGCTCAGGTCTTCTTGCTTCGGCATGATGTACACATCGAAGCTGCGGCGCAGTTGATAGTGATCGACCTCGGTGGGAGTATCGATTTGTTGGATGGAGGCGAGCGATCCAAGCGGCGTAGTGTTTGTCGCCCCGGGTGCGCGCAGCGGAATCTGTTCGAAGTCCGTGAGCGTCTTGATGTTGTTGTCGGGATACTGCACCGTCAGCATGTAGTTGTTCCCCGTCTTGGGGTCGACCCAGAAGCTGGGCGAGATCATGGAGTCGGAGGTGAGCGCAGTGATGACGTTATCGATCGCGGCCTGGGGCGAGATGCCCAGCAACGCCGCGTGCTCGCGATCGATATCGAGTTCCAGGCCGGGGTAGTCGAGGTCCTGGGGAATCAGCACGTCGCCCACCGATCCCATGGCCCTCAGCCGCTTTGCCAGAGATTGCGCATAGGCAAAGTCGACCTGAAGATCGTTGCCGCCGATGCGCAGATCCAGCGGGGCCGGCTGGCCCTGATTGATGACGGAGTCTACCAGTCCGCCAGTCTGGAAGTAGGTGCTGACTTCGGGAAAGTCGCCGGCAAACCGTTCCCTCAGCCGCTGCATATACACGAAGCTGCTGATTTTATGGTCCTCTTTCAGGCTGACCTGGATGAAGGCGGTGTGCATACCCGAGTTGCTGGTATAGATAGCCGATAGATCCGGCGTGATACCGATATTGGACACGATCATATTCATGTCGTCTCTTGAGACGACCTTGCGAATGTCGTCCTCCATTTTTGCTACATAGTCGTCGGTGACCTCAATGCGTGTGCCAGGCGGCACCTTCACGTCGACCACGAACTGTCCTGGGTCAGTCCGCGGAAAAAAGGACTTCCCGACGAAGGGATAGAGAGCGACGCTGAGGACGACACCGATCATGACTCCGCCAACGACCGTGCCTGGACGGTTGAGCGCGGACGCAACCCCACGATCATATGCTCGCTGCAGACGCTGGAATTGCCGGTTGAACCCATCGACGGTGCGGGCGAAGAGGCTTGTTCTGGAGTGATGATGCTCCGACTCTGCCAGGTCGTTCTCGACTTCCGAACTTTTCTTGTGAATATGCGAAGGATCGATACGGATGAACTTTGCGCAGAACAGTGGCACGACGGTCATGGCCACGATATAGGAAGCAAACATCGCCAGGACCACAGCGAGAGCGAGCGCGGTAAAAATATATTTGCTGACCCCGACCAGCAAGATGACGGGAAAGAAGACGATGCTGGTGGCGCAAGTGGCCGCGAGCACTGCGAGCTGGACCTCCTTGCCGCCGTTTTCCGCCGCTTGGATGGGGTCTTCTCCCATCTCCATGTGGCGGAAGATATTCTCCAGCACAACCACGGAATTATCGATCAAGCGGGAAAGCGCCAGGGCGAGGCCACCGAGCACCATCGTATTGATCGTGCTAGCGCCGAGATTCAGCGCAATAAACGCGGCCAGGCAGGAGATAGGGATAGACAACAGAACGGAAATGGTCGCGCGGAGGTTGCCGAGGAAAAGCAGAATCATCAAAGCGGTAAGGCATAGGCCGATGGTGCCCTCGTTGATGACATTCTTGACGGCAATCTTCACGAAGACCGACTGGTCGAAGACGACGGCGGTCCGGAGTGCCTGGGGCACATCGAGTAGATGCTTCACGGCCTCGCGAATACCATTGACGATCTGGATGGTGTTGGAGCCGCCGCCCTGCTTCAGTACCGGAATATAGACAGAGTGCTGGCCATTGACGCGCACGATGTTGTATTGAATCTGGCCGGAGTCCACCGCCTTCCCAACGTCGCCAACCAGAACTGACTCGCCGATGTTCGCCTGCTTATCCGTCTTGATGGGCATGGCATTGATCTGGTCGACCACTGGAATCTGGCTGTTGGTGTAGATGTTGTAGTCCTTGGGACCAATACGCACATCGCCCGCTGGCAAGATCAGGTTGGACTCATTCACCGACCGCACGACGTCCATCACCGAAAGCTGGTGGGCCTCCAGCTTGACCGGATCGACGTAAACCTGTATTTGACGATACTTTCCACCGTAAGGCTGTGGGACGGACGCCCCGGGAACATTGGCGATCTGGTTGCGCACTGAGAACTGAGCGAGGTCTTTCAATTGCGTCTGAGTGAAACCCTGCCCTTCGAGAGTCACCAGACAGACAGGAAGATTGGACGCGTCGAACTTCAGCACCACCGGCGGCAGCGTGCCGGGCGGAAGCCGCCGCAGGTTGGCCATCGCCAGGTTTGAAATATTGCTCACGGCCGCGTTCGCATCTGTGCCGGGCTGAAAATAGATCTTGATGATGCTGACGCCGGGCAGCGACCTCGATTCAATGTGGTTGATTCCGCTCCCCAGCGTGAAGAAGCGCTCGTAGCTATCGGTGATGTCGGCTTCGATCTGTTGCGGAGGCATTCCAGCATAGAAAGTCGCAACCACAACGACCGGAATATTAATCTCGGGAAACAGGTCGACAGGCATACGTGCCACGGTAGTGACACCAACGACAACCACCATGAGACAGAACATGAGGATGAAGAAGGGATACTTGATCGCAAAAGAGGACATTAGTTGCCGACCTCCTCAGCTTCGGTGGGAATGAATGCAGCGTGCGGCGTGACCACGTCACCAGGCTGGTAGTCCGTTTGACCTGAAGCGACGACCTTTTCGTCTACCTGTAAGCCACCCGTAATCTCGACGCGGTTTGAAGTCTGAATACCGAGGGTTACATTGCGCTTCTCGATATGATTCGTGGTGTCCACAACCAGCACGTAGGTCTGGTCGCCGTTCTGAACAACGGCCTGCGCAGGTAACACGAGCGCATCATTCTTACGCTGAAGCTGGATTGTGGTCTCTGCATACATTCCTGGACTCAATGTCAGGTCGGGGTTTGGAACGTCGACCTCGGTGAGCATGGTGCGCGTAGCGGTATCGAGTGCGCGTGAGAAACGTACGATCTTCCCGCTAAACGTGCGGCCCGTGGCGTTGACTTTGATTTGTACTTCGCCATTGGTTTGGATGTATGGTACGTCGCTCTCCGGCACGGGCATTCGCAGGCGGAGCAGATCGCTCTGAGCTACTTGCACCACCGGCAGAGTCTGAGTGTTGGAGTCCTGTCCCGCCTGGATCAGTGATCCGGTGTCGGCATAGCGCATCGTCACCACTCCCGTAAATGGCGCCACGATCTGTTCGTAATTGGTGAGGGTTTGGTATCGGTGGCTGGTCGCATTAGAGACGCCAAGCTGCTGCTGCATAGCATCGAGCGCAGCTTTTGCGACACCAATCTGTGCCGCAGCTTGCTGGTCTTTGGCCCTTGCATCGTCCAATTCCTGCTCAGCGATAAGTCCTGGTCGTTCTTTGGACGCTTCTGCTAAGCGGGTGTATTCGGCGTGCAGCGCAGAGTACGTCGACTCGGCACTCACCACTTCGCTTTGGGCACGAGTGATCTCCGACCGCGTATGCCGAACATCGGCCTGCGCTCCCTGTAGCTGGTCTTGCAGCTCCGGCACTTCGAGCGTAGCCAGAACTTCCCCCTTTCGCACGAGGTCGCCGATGTCGACCTTGATCCAGCGAATGTATCCGGAGACTTTGGCGTGAAGATCGACCTGCTGGTATGGCTGAAACTCGCCGGCAACGGTTAAGGAACTGGCGAGGGTGCCACGAGTGACCTCGACAACGGCTGCTGCCCTCGGCGTCGCGGCGGGAGGGCTGCCCTTACGGAGAAACGCGACCAGCACACAGGCTGCAACAAGAAGAGAGATTGCTACGGCGATCCAGAGGATTCGCTTGCGATGCATTGAGCCACCTATCGAACCTTTGTTTGAGCGAGTCATCTCAGGAAACGAAGCAGCGCGCGGGCGCGGTGTGTTGCCTCCTAAACAGTTAGCTGACTGTCAAACGGTGGCAGGTGGGCCTCGGGGATCGAATGGATCATGGTGGCGGAACGGCTCTGCGACCTGATTCGCCTCTCGTTCAACAAAGCCGGCATGTCCGCCCAAAAATGCTGGATCCCCAGCTGCAGGGAGAACTGCGACTGAGGTTGCAGAGGCACGGGAGGTGATGACAGGACCTGGCAGCCCGCGAAGCAGAAGTCGTTCCGTCTCCGTACCGGCAAATGGCCGTTCTTTCTGGGAAAGCAGCTTGGCCACGGACTGACATTGAGTGGCTTCGGAACGATAGAGGGAGAGTTTGTAATGCAGTCCCCAAGCGAAGACAGCCAAAGCCAGCATCAGCAGGAACATTGCCGGTGCGGTATGCCGAGTTGTGCTGCGAGACTTGAGCAATGTACTGGACCTGGGCGAATACGGTGCGTGTTCAGGTAATCAAAAGGGCCCGAAGGTTCCACTCATTTCGATTCATTTTGGGCCGATAAGTTTGCCCCCAGGCCCGACAAAAGGTGTCGGCTGGCGTCCAGCAGACCCGAAGGATTAAAGCCGGGGCACACATCAGGCCCATAAACGGGTCTGCGTTAGCACCGAGTATGGGTGCGTCGAACCGATTTACGGCATTCTGCCGGAGGGGATCAATTAGGAGAGAACTGGAGGAGGCCGATGCATGAGATCGGGGCCGTGCAGATTGTAGCGACCCGGGTTACGCGGCCCCGGTTCGGGGTTGCTCAGATTGGCCGGCGCAACGTCATGGCCCAATAGCGAAAAGACGAGAGCTGCGAAGTGCCGCGATTCCCCAATGAGCCGGTCTTGATCCTGATCATCCACCGAGGCGACTTTTCGAGCGGAACTCTTCTCCGTCGACAGCTTTGCCATGTAGCTGGTCGAGGCCGATTCACCGGGATTTGTGTGGTAGAGAGAGAGTTTCGCCTGGAGGCCCCAGCCAAAAACAGAAACAGCCATGAAGAGAAGAACACACTCAAGAGCGAACGGAATAGTCGGGTTGCGCCTCTTCAGTATCATCTTTCCCTCGAAACAAATGGGCCTATGCGTGAGTCTAGCAAAAAAACGGAACCGCGTGAAACACAGCCGATTTGCGGTCGAACATGATCTTAGAATTCAGATGCGGTTTCATGCTACTTGCGGATCGAACCCGGTTACACAATCTACCATGCAGGTTGACGGCGGCGTGTACGTGGTGGATTATACAAGCCACGATCCAACGTCAGGCGCTTGGCTCGACGGGGGACAACGTATGGCGACAAATCGGAACGAGACGAATCAGGAAGAGCAGAATTCACCGTGGCTTGGATTTGCGAAGTTTCTGTTCATTGTGTTCTTGGGGGTCACGGTTTTCCTGCTTGCGAAGAGCATGGTGGGTCACCACTTTTTTAGCGGAGGCGCGCAAAACCGCCATGACGTCACCGGACCATAACATGCTTGATCGATGACGGAGACGCAAACTGCGCCTTTTGTCCATCATCCCTTTCGAGCCGATTCTCAAAGTGGTCTAAGTTATCGAATTAGAGGCGCGGGGCAGAGTCGAACCGACGCGTAAACGTTGTGCAGACCTCTCCCTTAAATAAGAGCCAAGGTTAAAGACGTTTGTGCATAGCCCAAGCCTGCCAGTTTTGTCTTGACCACGCCGCTCGCTTTAGCCGTGGACGAGCGATTGCAGTTGTCCCAGCGTCTGCGGCGTAACCATCTTGTGATCGACATAGTTGTACGGAGCCACCGTTTGTCCGCGCAGCAGCGCCAGGCCGAGGTGGACCAGGCTGGGGCCATACGCGCTGGCTTCGTGCGATACGGAACCAATCAGCGGCGAGCCGGGCTTACTCATCTCGGCGACTGCCTCTGCGATGCAGTCCTGGCCGACAATGGCGACATGCTTCTCACGCTTGCGGTCGCGTACGGCGTCCAGGGCTCCCAACGCGCTGGTGTCCGTTGTTGCAGCGATGAGGATGTGTCTTTCGCGCGGATGCCGATCGAGAAAATCGGCAATCAGCTTGCAACTGCGGTCGCGCATTCCGCGCCCGTCGATGCGGACAAAGCACTCGACCGGGAGATCGGCAATCCCGGTACGAACGCCCTCAAAGGCCCCAGTGATGCGGCTTTGTACCAGCAGGCCAGCTTCCGGCAGATCCAGCCCCAGCACCCAATCCACGTGGCCATCCCAGCATTGCAGCGCGTGCGCAGCGAGCACCTCGCCCGCCTCCAGACCTACGCGGTAGTTGTCAACGCCGAAGTACGTCGCGTGGGGGTGAGGAATGTCAATGGCAATCATCGGAATCTTCGCCGCGGCAATCTTGTCCGCAATGACCGGAGCAGCCTCCTGCTCAATCTGGAACTCAATCACCAGATCGACGCGGTTCTTGACGAACTCTTCCGCGTTTCGCATGGCTGTTGCAGCGTCATAGCAGTTGTCGAGAATCATCAGGTCGACGCCGACCGACGCCGCTGCGACCTTGAGGCTCTCCGTGACTTCAACCGAGAACGGCATGTCCTCGCTCTGGCCGCCAAAGCCGAAGCGCAACTTCTTGGGCCGGGATACCTGGCGGTAGAGGCCATCGGGAGATTGCGCCAGGTACCCGCGATGGACATAGGTCTTGAGCACGCGGTAAACGGTGGTTTTGGAGATCTTGGTCTGGCGATGAATCGCCTCAAGCGTCATCGGCTGGTTCTCGGTCTGCAGCAACTCGAGGATGTCCAGTGCCTTCGACAAGACCGGTATCAGATAGAGGCGTCGGGATTTACGTAACGTCATAGGATAGATGTCAGAGACGACTGTAATTATGCGACAGAGCGGTATAGTTTCGCTAATGAAATGCGCAAATAATCCAAAAATACGGACAAATCTCCACTAAACCACATCCCAAAGAGGGCATTGAAAGTTTAAGAGAGGGTCGCAAGATGCTAAAGACCGTATTGATTTCGCGCAAGTTGATGCCGGTGGATGCCGGTACTGAGGTGCCGACCCATCCAAATTCCGGTATTCTTCCGCATCCCCCTAAGCTGCGCCGCTTCCATTTCTCCGTTCCGGCATAAGTGTGCCATGCTAGATCAGTTTCGCAATCGATGCAGATCGAGGCGTCGGCCGCACCGTGGCTTCGTTAAGAAGAGCCTCCTTGCAGAATGACGCAAGGTCCACGGAATTGCGAAACTGCTACAAGAATGCGAAGGAGATAGCTTGGCATCCATCGGTGAAATAGCGGAACTGGTTGGTGCGCCCGTGCCGCCGGAAGTGTTTGAGATTCTGCGGGTATCCAGCATCGAAGCTGCAACTCCCGTCACCCTCGTCTTCGCGACCGACCAGGCAACATTGGAGTCCGCGCTGCGCTCGGTCGCCGGAGCGATCCTGATGCGCTCAGGTCTCGTGCTCTCCGATGCCGGCGATCCGCGACTGCTGCCCGTTGCAGACCCGCGCTATGCGTTCGCGCTGGCAGCCCGTTTTCTGCGTTTGCGAGAGGAGACTTTGTCCGACTGCCACTCGGCGGCGCGGATTCACGCCACGGCCGTTGTTGGGGCGAACGTGCAACTGGGCAGCGGCACAACGGTTGGGCCGCATGCAGTGCTCGAAGACGGCGTTGACGTCGGCGAAGCTTGCAGGATTCTGGCGAACGTCACCATTTACTCCGGAACGACTCTGGGTGATCGCGTGGTCGTTCAGGCAGGCGCGGTGCTGGGTTCCACCGGCTTTGGCTATGCGCGGAACTCGGCGACCGGCGAGTACATTGCGTTTCCGCAGCAGGGCACGCTGACGATCGGCGACGATGTGGAGGTTGGCGCCAACACCACCATCGACCGCGGTGCGCTGGGCCAGACCCGCATCGGCGATGGGACGAAGATCGACAACCTGGTGCACATTGCCCACAACTGCGTGCTGGGGCGCAACGTCATTATCGCGGCGCAGACGGGAATCTCCGGCTCCAGCGTGATTGAGGACGGCGCAATCCTCGGCGGCCAGGTTGGGCTGGGCGAGCATGCGCAGGTTGGGCCGGGCGTGATACTGGGCGGAGGAGCCGGCGTGCTGAGCCACAAGAAGGTGCGCGGTCCGGGCGAAGTCTTCTGGGGCCGACCGGCACGACCGTTGAAGCAATATCTGCGCGACCTGGCGCGGCTGAGCCGACGCTGAAGCCGCGTGGTGCTGCTCTAGTTTGCGTCGTCGCTCAACGCGTCCATGTAGGCCACGTCGAGCGCCGTGCCCTGGACGGCCACGTACTGGTTGTCGATCTCGGAGCCATCGACCGTGCTGAATACATGTACCTGTCCGCCGTATGCGGTATAGACCTTGTTGTAGTTCTGCACCCAGCAGATTCCGGTGAGGCTGCCGTAGTAATACTGATTGTCGTCCTGGTTGGGATAGGGCACGACGGCAGTGGCAGAGCCTGGTGTCACGTTCGGGATGACCTTGGGCGTGAGTGTTGCTCCGCCCAGCACAACCATGGTCAGGCAGTTGTAGTTCTGTCCGAGATATGCGCGCTCTCCGGTGGCGCAGTACTGCGAGCCGATCCAGAGCGTGTTGTTGTCGGCGAAGAGCATCTTGGAGTGGCTGCCGTCGGAGATGGAGTAGGCCCCAGTGACTTTGTTTGTGGCCTGGTTGATGGTGGTCAGGTAGCCGGCAAACAGTCCTTGCGGATTCTCCGTGCCGATAGTGGTTCCGTTGGAGGCGACAGCAAACTGCGACTGTCCGGCGATATACAGCGTGGTGCCGTCGGAGAGCGCCGCAGTGGCTCCGCCTGGCGTGGGGATGTTGGCGATCTGGGGGTTCGGCTGTGTGGGCGAGGTGGGGATGACGTTGACGTTCAAAGGGCCCTGCTGTAGCAGCGTGATGCTGGCCGCGGAGCCGCCGCACTCCGCTCCGCAGTTCAGGACGTAGGCGGTGGTTCCATCGAGCGAGTAGTAAACGTAGGCTGGCCGATCGTACGTTCCGGGCACCTGCACGGCGCAGTAGACGGGAAGCAGGTTGGGCTGGCAGTCGATGGATCCAGTTGCCGCGATGGCAGCTTGCGAGGTCGGATACTGCGCCTCGTTCAGCTTAAAGACGCGGTAGACCGCGTTGGTGTTGCGCACCATCGCGAGGACGACGGTGTCGCCTGCGTTGACCACCACCTTGTAGACATCGGGGATATTGAGTCCATAGCCTGCGCCGGTGGCGTTGTCCTTGATCACCAGGACTCCGGCTGCTCCTTCTGCTCCGTAAAAGTGGCCGAATGCGGGCGGTACAGCGACTGCGCTGGAGCCCGACTGAAATGTGCCGACGGAGCCGGTCGATGCTTCCGTGGAGTAGCTGATGCTGGTGAGGCTGCCGTCGCTGTTGGAGTAGACGTATCCGCGCAACTCGGCGGGGAAGTTGAAGATGGTGCCGGGGTATCCCGACGCATACCCGGAGATGGAGTATGAAGGGATGGTGTCCTCGACGTTGCTGCGGATGTCGCGGAGGGCATCGACGATCTCGAGTGCGCCCTGGCTGCCGTTGGCGGTGACGCCGATCATGACGCGCTGGGCGAGCTTGCTGGGCGGGACGGGACGGCCCGCGTAGTTGTACTCCGGGAACTTGTAGTAGTAGTAACTGGCGGAGTGACAGGAACAGAGCCCGAACGAGGAGAGCGCGATCAGGATTCCGCACAGCAGGTGAAGCCCGCGCCGGGAAGGCGCTTCCGGTGACCTTGAAGGTTCGATCGAGAGAGCTTCCGACGACTGGCTGTGGGCCGAATGGGCGGACCCGCGGACAAAACTACTTTGATTCTTCAACGTGGACAACTCCAACCTTCGTCGTGCGAGGGATTTCCCTTATTACCCCTTACTATACCAAAGGAAGCAGGCTCGAAGCGGGCGCCGCGGCTGTTCTGTTGCGGGCCTGAGCGGTGTGTTCGAAACGAGCGCGAGGTGCAATGGCCGATGCCGCGACGAATCCGGTGACGAGCACGCTGGAGAGGCTGGTGACCGGCGGCGGCGTGCTGTGCGACGGAGCGATGGGGACGATGCTGTTGGCGCGCGGCTTCGAGCTGGAGCTCTGCTACGAGGAACTGAATCTGTCGCGTCCGGAGACGGTAGCGAACATCCACTCGGCGTATCTGCTGGCGGGCGCGGAGATGGTGAAGACGAATACGTTTGGCGCAAATGCGTTTCGGCTGCAGCGCCATGGGCTGCACGCCAGAGTTGCGGAGATTAACCGCGCGGGCGTGCAGTTGGCTCGCGCGTGCGCGTTGCAGAGCGGCGGCGTCTGCGTGGCGGGAAGCGTGGGGCCGCTGGGCGTGCGAGCGGAGCCGGCGGAGGCGCGGGCGGCGTTTGCGGAGCAGGTGCGCGGACTCGCAGGCGTCGATCTGCTGATGATCGAGACGATGATGTCGCTGGAGGAGGCGGCTGAGGCGATGGGTGCGGCGCACGATGTGGCTCCGGAGCTGCGGTTGGTGGTGACGATGACGGTGGACCAGGCGGGCAACTGCCTGGACGGAACGACGCCCGAGGCGGCAGCAGCGCGGCTGACGGAACTGGGCGCCGATGTGGTGGGCTGCAACTGCGGCCTGGGGCCGGAAAGCGTGCTGCGCGCCGTGGAGCGGATGCGGACGGCGACCCGGCTGCCGCTGGCGGCGCTGCCGAGTGCAGGACTGCCGCGAACCGTGAACGGCCGCGGCATGGGGCCGGTTTCTCCGGAGGAGATGGCGAGCTGGACGCGGCGGCTGGCCCAGGCGGGTGCGAGCCTGATCGGGGGATGCTGCGGCACAACGCCGGCGCATGTGCGGGCGATGCGAGTGGCGCTGGAGGGTTGAGGGTGCGCTGACCCCCTCCCCCCCCTGTATGGTCAAAGTCTAAGAAACAAACGAGATGGCGGAGGGGAGTCACCAATTCGACAACATCCCCGAGGCCGCCCGGCGGTGTGGTCCAAAGGAAAAGCCCGACGGGCAGCCGGGCCTTGCTTTGTCTTTCCCTACAGCTTTAAGTGTAGCAAGTGGAGCATAACTGCTATGCCAACTATTTTTTGGGTGGAAGTGGTTGGGAGGATGAGGGATGTGGGTTTTGCACAGGGTCAAAGGCTTGGGGCGACCTGAAGGCAACGAGCATTGGAATGATCGTTCATGGAAGAGAGGCCTGACTCCTGAGCTGTAAGCTGGAGAGCTGTGAGCTGAGAGCTTGAAGGGGCTGACTTCTGCAGTGGTGGGCGGATTGCGGGATTGTGTGGCCGTACAAATGCGGGGATTCTTCGCTGCGCTCAGAATGACAAGTTCAATCGATTGAGGGCTGTAATCCGGGCTTCGGCGTGGGGTTAGGGCTTGGTGGGGGTGGTTGGCTCCAGTTTGAGTTTGAGGGTGTACTGGGTGAGGAGTTCGACGGAGGTGACGGAGGCGGGTGGGGCACCGGGCTTGGGCTCCAGGCCGGGCTCGAAGAAGATGGGCGGGTTGGGGCGGAGGGGGTAGATGGAGAGGTCGAGCTCGCCGCCGGATTGGGCGAGCTGCGAGGCGTAGCGGTCGAGGCCGATGAGCCAGGACTGGCCATCGTAGAAGTTGTCGTCGAGGAGGTGGGGCTTGCCGTCGATGGGGGTGGTGAGGCGGGCGACGTCGCCGGTGTAGGTGACGCGGAGGAAGTGCTGCTCGGTAGGAGTATCGGTGAGCGCGGATTTGGGGAGGGGGATGGAGTAGGTGGCGGCGCGGGGCCAATCGGCTTCGGTGGGGGCGGCGGCGACGACGCGGGGTTTGGAGGAGGGTTTGAAGTCGGCGGGGAGTGGGGCGGGGGCGTCGGCGGGTTTGGTTTGGGTAGGGGTGAGGCTTATTGGAGGTTGTGGACCGCCCATATTAAGGAATCCGAGTGGATCGGCTGCGAAGTATTTATTAGTGGGGTCAAGCGAGGCGATTCTGTCGTTGCCTGGAAGAAGTCGTGCAATAAAGGTTGTATCTCCCATATTCTGCAGGGTCGCGATGCTGCCGTCGATAAAGACTTGTTCTGGTGACACGAGGAGTTCCGTGTCTGCACCATCCTGCATCTTCCAGCCGTTCTCTGCGGTCTGCTGTTTGACCAGGAGCAGTGTCACCCTGCGACCGTTGGGCAGGAGGAAGGCTATGCTACCCGCCATCGGGGAGGTTGCCAGGTCCCCCGGGTGTGTGAAGAACGCCGGCTCTCGGATGGTGATCAAACCCTCGCT
>Ga0302196_10003814_pt1 | contig 13796 bp, 12 predicted proteins | sample II_Bog_N1_3_FD_198794 | JGI IMG/M metagenome (GOLD analysis project Ga0302196, IMG submission 198794) | Peat permafrost microbial communities from Stordalen Mire near Abisko, Sweden - II_Bog_N1_3 | ecosystem: Environmental > Terrestrial > Soil > Wetlands > Peat | place: Sweden: Abisko...
CTTCATGGACCAGGCGCGGGTCGACGCCCTCGACGCCAAGCCCCTGGCCGCCGACCTGGCCGCCATTCGCGCCGAGCGCACCCACAAGGCGGTCGCCGCCGAGATGGGCAAGGTGGCCGACGGCTTCCAAAGCGCGGTGTTCGATGTGGGCATCCAGGCCGATGAAAAGGCCCCGACCCGCTATGCGGTCTATCTCGACACCGCCGGGCTCGGCCTGCCGGACCGCGACTATTATCTGGAGCCCAGCTTCGCGGCCAAGAAGACCGCCTACCAGGCCTATGTCGCCGGCATGCTGGAGCGGATCGGCTGGGCCCATCCCGATCAGGCGGCCAAGGCGGTGGTCGATCTGGAGACCCAGATCGCCAAGGCCAGCTGGAGCCGCGCCGAGGCCCGCGATGTGGACAAGACCTACAACCCGATGACCCCGGACCAGCTCGCCGCCTATGCGCCGGGCTTTGACTTCAAGGCCTTCCTGGCCGCCGCCGACCTGGGCAAGGTGCATCGGGTGATCCTGGGCGCCAACACCGCCTTCCCCAAGGTGGCCAAGATCTTCGCCGACACGCCCATGGACACCCTGAAAGCCTGGCAGGCCTTCCACGTGGTCGACAGCGCCGCGCCCTATCTGTCGGATCGCTTCGTTCAGGCCCAGTTCGACTTCCGTGGCCGCACCCTCAGCGGCGCCCTGCAGATGCGACCGCGCTGGAAGCGCGGCGTCGGCTTCACCCAGGGCGTGCTGGGCGAGGCGGTCGGCCGGCTCTATGTGGCCCAGTATTTCCCGCCCGAGGCTAAGGCCCAGATGGACGCCTTGGTGGGCGACCTGAAGACGGCCCTGAAGGCGCGGATCGAAAACCTCACCTGGATGGCGCCGGAGACCAAGGCCAAGGCCCTGGAGAAGCTGTCCAAGTTCACGGTCAAGATCGGCTATCCGACCAAGTGGCGGGACTATTCGGCGCTGAAGGTCAGCGCCGACGACCTCTATGGCGACGCCGAACACAGCGACGCCTTTGAATGGGCCCGCCAGGTCAAGCGCCTGAACGGTCCGGTGGACAAGGCCGAATGGGACATGACCCCACAGACGGTCAACGCCTATTACAACCCGACCAATAATGAGGTGGTGTTCCCCGCCGCCATCCTGCAGCCGCCCTTCTTCGACCCCACTGCTGATCCGGCGGTCAATTTCGGCGGCATCGGCGCGGTGATCGGCCACGAGATGACCCATGGTTTCGACGACCAGGGCCGTAAGGCCGATGGCGACGGCGCGCTGAATGACTGGTGGACCGCCGATGACGCCAAGAAGTTCGAGGTCCAGGCGGCCAAGCTGGGCGCCCAGTACTCGGCCTTCGAGCCCCTGCCCGGCGCCCACGTCAAGGGCGAGCTGACCATGGGCGAGAACATCGCCGACATGGGCGGCCTGCTGCTGGCGGTGGACGCCTATCACGCCTCGCTGCACGGCCAGCCGGCCCCGGTGATCGACGGCCTGACCGGCGACCAACGCCTGTTCCTCGGCTTCGCCCAGATCTGGCGCGAGAAGGTGCGCGACGACACCCTGCGCCAGCGGCTGGTCTCCGACCCGCACTCGCCCTCGCATTTCCGCGTGGTCGGGACCGTGCGCAATGTCGACGCCTGGTACGACGCCTTCGGCGTCAAGCCCGGCGATCCCATGTATGTGGCGCCGCAGGACCGCGTTCGCATCTGGTAGGTCGCAATCGCAGGCGGGCTCGATGGCCCGCCTGCGACCAACCTATCTGAACAAAGTTCAAATGGGGACTTACTTTACGTTGACGTGAACGTAAGCACGGGTCTAGGTTCCCGCCAAATTCGGCAGGAGACCAACCATGCCCCACGATCTGCGCCGTCCGGAGCGCACCTATTCCATCCGCCAGCTGTGCCAGGAATTCCAGGTCACCCCCCGCGCCCTGCGCTTCTATGAGGATAAGGGTCTGCTTTCGCCGGCCCGTGACGGTCAGAACCGGGTCTATAGCCACCGTGATCGCGGCCGCTTGATCCTGATCCTGCGCGGCAAGCGGGTCGGGCTGAGCCTGCTGGAGATCGGCGACCTGCTGGAGCTGTACAAGGTCGGCGACGGCGGCGCCCTGCAGGCGGCGCAGATTCTGAAGAAGTTCCGTGAGCGGATCGTGGCCCTGGAAGCGCAGCGGGTCGATATCGACCACGCCATCGATGAGCTGCGCGCGGGGGTTCAGCGGCTGGAGACCCAGCTGGCCCAGACCCGTCCCGACCTGCTGCCCCAGGCCGAGGATTACCAGACCAAGATGCGCGCCCACCTCGAAGGCGTTCACTAAACCGGGTGCGCCGTCCGCGCCCGCGATCCATTCAACAGTCAGACCCTCGTTGAGAGGGCGTCCAAGTCTCAGGGAGTTCGACCATGGCCTATCAGGCGCCGGTTCGTGACCAGCTGTTTATTCTGCGCGATGTCCTCGATCTCGATAGCTATGCCGCCTTGCCGGGCTTCGCCGACGCCTCGCTGGAGACGGTCGAGCAGGTGCTGACCGAGGGGGCCAAGTTCTGCGAAGAGGTGCTGGCCCCGATCAATCGGGCCGGCGACCTGGAGGGCTGCGTCTGGTCGCCCGACTTCACCGTCAAGACCCCGACCGGCTTCAAGGCCGCCTATGACGCGATGGTCGAGAGCGGTTGGCCCGGCCTGACCTCAGAGCCCGAGTTCGGCGGCCAGGGCCTGCCGCGGGTGGTGGGCCTGGCCTATAGCGAGATGTCGTCCTCGGCCAATATGGCCTTTTCCATGTATCCGGGCCTGACCCACGGCGCCTATTCGGCGATCCTGGCGGGCGGCACGCCTGAGCAAAAGGCCCTCTACCTGCCCAAGCTGGCCTCCGGCGAATGGGGCGGGACCATGAACCTGACCGAGCCCCATTGCGGGACCGATCTGGGCCTGCTGCGCACCAAGGCCGTTCCCCAGGCGGATGGTTCCTACAGCCTCACCGGCCAAAAGATCTGGATCAGCGGCGGCGAGCACGACCTGGCCGGCAATATCGTCCATCTGGTGCTGGCCCGCATCGAGGGCGCCCCGGCGGGCGTGCGCGGCATCTCCCTGTTCATTGTGCCCAAATACCTGCCCACCGAAGACGGCGGAATCGGCGCGCGCAACGAGGGGGCCAAGTGCGCCGGTCTGGAACACAAGATGGGCATCCACGGCAACGCCACCTGCGTGATGACCTATGACGACGCCAAGGGCTGGCTGATCGGCGAGGCCAATTCGGGCCTGAAGCTGATGTTCGTGATGATGAACGAGGCGCGGCTGGGCGTGGGCCTGCAGGGCCTGTCCCAGGCCGAGGCCGCCTATCAGGCCGCCGCCGCCTTCGCCAAGGACCGGCTGCAGGGCCGCTCCCTGACGGGGCCTAAGAATCCCGACGGCCCGGCCGACCCGATCCTGGTCCATCCGGACATCCGCCGCATGCTGATGGATTCCAAGGCGATCTTGGAGGGCGGCCGCGCCTTCATGCTGTGGACCGGGCTGCAGGGCGACCTGATGCACGCCAGCCCCGACGAGGCGGCCCGCACCAAGGCGTCCGACTATATGGGCCTGATGACCCCGGTGCTGAAAGCCTATCTGACGGACAAGGGCTTCAAGATCTGCTCCGACGCCATGCAGGTCCACGGCGGCTCGGGCTTCACCGAGCATTTTCCGGCCAGCCAATATCTGCGCGATGTCCGCATCGCCCTGATCTATGAGGGGACCAACGGCATTCAGGCCCTGGACCTGGTCGGCCGCAAGCTGGCGGCCAATGGCGGCCGGGCGGTGATGACCTTCTTCGCCGATGTGGACGCCTATGTCGGCGAGCATGAGGGCGACGCCGAACTGGCGCCGTTCATCGACGGCCTGAAGGGCGTGAAGGCCCAGCTGCAGGAGGCCACGATGTGGCTGATGCAGAACGGCCTGCAGAACCCCGACAACGCCGGCGCCGCCTCCACCGACTATCTGCACCTGTTCGGCCTGACCGGCCTGGCCTGGATGTGGGCCAAGCTGGCCAAGGCGGCCCAGGCCCGCATCGCCGCCGGCGACAGCGACCCCTTCTACGCCCGCAAGCTGGTGGTCGGCCGCTACTTCCTGGAACGCATCCTGCCCGAGGCCGGCGCCCACTTGGCCAAGCTGAAAACAGGCTCGGCCACGATGATGGCCCTGGACGCGGACGCCTTCTGAAGCGGGATGGTGCGGGCTGGGGCGCCAAAACCCTGGCCCGCCGCGCCGCCGCCGCGTAGCTTGGGGGCATGATCGACACCTCGAATCGCTGCACCTGGCGCGGGCTGGCGGGCGATCCGCTCTATGAGGCCTATCACGACCAGGAATGGGGCGTGCCCGAGTGGGACAGCCGCGCCCTGTGGGAGAAACTGGTGCTGGACGGCTTCCAGGCGGGCCTGTCCTGGATCACCATCCTGCGCAAACGCCCCGCCCTGCGCGCCGCCTTCGCCGGTTTCGACCCCGACGTGGTCGCCCGATTCGGCGAGGCGGATCGGGCGCGGCTGATGGCCGATGCGGGCATCATCCGCTCCAACGCCAAGATCGACGCGGCCATCAGCGGCGCGCGCATCTATCTGGACATGCGCGAACGCGGCGAGGACTTGTCCGCGTTTCTGTGGGCCTTCACCGGCGGGGCGCCGATCCAGAACCGGTTCGAAAGCGGCGCCCAGGTTCCGGCCCAGACGCCCCTGGCCGTCGACATAGCCAAGGCGCTGAAGGCCAAGGGCTTCAAGTTCTGCGGGCCCGTGATCACCTACGCCTTCATGCAGGCGGTGGGCATGGTCAATGACCACCTGGTCACCTGTTTCCGGCACGAGCCGATTTCGCGGCTGGAGCGGCGCTGATGGCCCCGCGATCCGCCCCTGACCTGGCCCTCGAGGCGGCCTGTCCGTCGCCGGTCTGCGGCGTGGATGAAGCCGGGCGCGGACCCTGGGCCGGGCCGGTCAGCGCCGCCGCCGTCATCCTTGATCCTGCGCGCCTGCCAGCGGGGCTCGACGACTCCAAGCTGCTCAGCGCCAAGGCGCGCGATCGGCTGGAGGGCGAGATCAAGGCCCAGGCCCTGGCCTGGTGCGTTGGCTTCGCCAGCGTCGAGGAGATCGAGACGCACAACATTCTGAAGGCCACCGGCCTCGCCATGCGTCGCGCGGTCGAGGGGTTGGGCGTCCGGCCGATCTTCGCCCTGGTTGACGGAAACTACGCCTTTGACCTGCCCTGTCCGGTCCGCACGGTGATCAAGGGCGATAGTCTGTCGTGCTCGATCGCTGCGGCCTCGATCCTGGCCAAGACCGCCCGTGATCGGCTGATGGAGGAGATGGACGTTCTCCACCCCGGCTACGGCTTCGCCGCGCACAAGGGCTATCACGCGCCCGTCCATGTGGCGGCCCTGCGCCGGCTGGGTCCCTCGCCGATCCATCGCCTGGGCTGGAAGCCGCTGCGGGCCTTGTTGGCGGGCGAGCCGGGGTGAGGGGGCGATGAACACGCCCACCGCCGCCGAGGTTTCCGCCCTCGCCGCCCGCATCCTGCCGCGGCGCGACCCGACCCGGCGGCTGCGCAGCCTGATCCGCAGCAGCGAAATCTGGCTGGTGGCGCTGGCGGTGGTGACCGGCGTGGCGGCGGGCCTGGCCGTGGCCCTGATGGGCACCATCTCCGATCACGCCCACCAGATCCTGTTCGGCCTGGGCAAGGGCGACCGGCTTAGCGGCATGGGTCGGCTCCCGCGCGGCTATTGGGTGCCGGCCTTTGGCGGGGTGGTGCTGGGCCTGGTGCGCTGGCTGCGCTCGCGTCGCCGCTCGGGTCCGACGGTTGACCCGATTGAGGCCAACGCCCTGCATGGCGGGCGGATGTCCCTGCGCGACAGCGTCTGGGTCACCCTGCAGACCCTGCTGTCCAACGGTTTCGGCGCTTCGGTCGGGCTGGAGGCCGGTTACGCCCAGATCGGCTCCGGCATGGCCTCGCGCCTGGGCCTGGCCATGCGGCTTCGGCGCAATGATCTGCGGGTGTTGGTGGGCTGCGGCGCGGGCGGGGCCATCGGGGCGGCGTTCGGCGCGCCCCTGACCGGCGCCTTCTACGCTTTTGAGCTGATTGTCGGCTCCTATTCGATCGGCAATGTCGCGCCGATCATGGCCGCCAGTCTGGCCGGCGTCCTGACCGCACGGGCGGTGCGGGCGGTGACCTACCAGATCGTCCTGGCGCCGGCTTCGCCCACCCTGCCGTCCGACTATCCGACGATGATCGTGCTCGGCGTGCTCTGCGCCGGCCTCGGCGTCGTGGTGATGCGAGCGGTCTATTTCGCCGAGCGCGCCTTTGACGCCGCCCGTATTCCCGCGCTCACCCGCCCGGCCGTCGCGGGCGCCGCCCTGGGCGGCCTGGCGCTGATCACGCCGCAGGTCCTGTCCGCCGGCCATGGCGGACTGCGGCTAGACGCGCCGGCGGCTTTGTCGATCGGCGTCCTGCTGAGCCTGATCCTGTTGAAAATCCTGGCCTCGGCCTTCTCCCTGGGCGGCGGGTTCCGCGGCGGCCTGTTCTTCGCCGCCCTGTTCCTCGGCGCCCTGACCGGCAAGCTGTTCGCCGCCGTGGTCGCCTTGATCGCCCCCAGCCTGTCGATCGACCCGACCCTGTGCATGCTGGTCGGCATGGCCACCCTGGCGGTGGCGGTGGTCGGCGGGCCGCTGACCATGTCCTTCCTGGTGCTGGAGACCACCGGCGACTTCTCGGTCACCACCGTGGTCATCGCCGCCAGCCTGGTGGCCAGTTTGGTGGTGCGCGAGACCTTCGGCTACTCGTTCTCGACCTGGCGCCTGCATCTGCGGGGCGAGACCATTCGCGGAGCCACTGATGTGGGCTGGGTGCGGGCCCTGACCGTCGGGCGGATGATGCGCCGTGAGCCTCCGACCATCGAGGGCCACGTGACCTTGGCCGAGTTTCGCCGCCGCCATGCTCTCGGCTCGGCCCCGCACTTGGTGGTGGTCGACCGCGACGGCGCCTATCTCGGCATGGCCTCGATCACCGACGCCTACGCCTCGGCCGAGCATCCGGAGGAGGACGCCCACCGCACCGCCGCCGATATCGCCCTGCAGGGCGACGAGACCCTGTCGCCGGACATGAACATCAAACAGGCCATGGCCGTATTCGACCGCTCCGAGAGCGAGGCCCTGGCGGTGATCGACGACGCCGAGCATCGCCGCGTGATCGGCCTCTTGACCGAGGGCTTCGCCCTGCGCCGCTATGCCGAGGAACTGGACAAGGTCCGCGAAGGGCTGACCGGCGGGGCTTAGCACACGCACTCTCGAAAAGGATGCGCCTTAATTCCCCATCGTTCCTCAGGATGAGGAACTTGGGGAGATGCGATGGGGCGATATCGCCGGGGCGATGGTGCGAAGCGGTTTACCGCCCTCAACCCGCTCCACCGAGGAGGAGCGCTTCCGCCCTACGGCGTCTTCCGGTCCCGCCCGAAATTGGGCTCCGCGCTCTCCTGGCCGGCGGCGACGATGCCGCGGCGGATCGCCCGGGTGCGGGTGAACAGCGCCTCCAGCTTGTCGCCCTCGCCCCAGCGGATCGCCCGCGACAAGGCCTGCAGGTCCTCATTGAACCGGCCCAGAATCTCCAGCACCGCATCCTTGTTCAGTAGGAACACATCGCGCCACATGATCGGGTCGGAGGCGGCGATGCGGGTGAAGTAGCGGAAGCCCCCGGCGGAGAACTTCATCACCTCGCCCTCGGCCACCTGCTCCAGATCGGCGGCGGTGCCGACGATATTGTAGGCGATCAGGTGCGGCAGGTGCGAGGTCACCGCCAGCACCCGGTCGTGGTGGGCGGCGTCCATCAGCTCGACCAGAGCGCCCAGCTGAGTCCAGAAGGCCGACAGCCGCTCGACCGCGTCCTGATACCCGGCCTGTTCGCTGGGGCGCGGGCAAAGGATGGTCCAGCGCCCCTCGAACAGCGCGGCGAAACCGGCGTCCGGTCCCGATTGCTCGGTGCCGGCGATGGGGTGCCCCGGAACCACAAACACGCTGTCCGGCGCGGCGGCGGCCATGGCGTCGCTGACCACGCCCTTGACCGAGCCGACGTCGGAGATGATCGCGCCCGACTTGAAGCCCGCTGCGGCGGCCTGGACCGCTGGGCCAATGGCGGCGGGGGGCGTGGCGAAGATGATCAGATCAGCGCCTTGAACCGCAGCGACGGGCTCTTCGGCCACCAGATCAGCCATGCCCAGTTCGCGCACCCGCTCGCGCACGATGGGGTTTGCGTCATAGGCCACGATCTGCGCCGCCGCGCCCTTGGCTCGCGCGGCCCGCATCACCGAGGTCCCGATCAGCCCGCAGCCGATCACCGCCAAACGTTCAATGATCGGGTTGGTCATGGCGCAGTGCGTCCTAGGAACTCAGCGAGGAGATCGACCACGGCCCGATTGTGCGCCTCCAGCCCGATGGTGATGCGCAGATAGGCCGGCAGGCCGTAGTTGCTGACGCCCCTGGTCAGATAGCCGCGCGAGGCTAGGTAGGCCTCCGCCTCAAGCGCCGTGCGGCCGGGCTCGGTCGGAAACCGCAGCAGCAGGAAATTGGCCGCCGAGGGCGTGACCTCCAGCCCCAGCCCGCCCAGTTGCTGGGTCAGGAACGGCCGCCATTGCTCGACCAGGGCCAGGGAGCGGGCTTGGAACGCCGTATCGGCCAGGGCTTCGATGGCCGCCTCTTGTGCGGCGATCGAGGTGTTGAACGGCGGGCGCACCCGCTCCAGCGCGTCGGCCACCTCAGGCGGGCAATAGCCCCAACCGACCCGCAAGGCCGCCAGGCCGTGCAGCTTGGAGAAGGTGCGGGTGACCACGATATTGTGCGCGTCGCGGGCCAGGCCCAGGCCGTCGTCAAAGGCCGGATCGCGCAGAAATTCGACATAGGCCCCATCCAGCACCAACAGCACGCGGGGCGGCAGATGGCTGTGCAGGCGCGCGACCTCGGCCGCTGTGATCCAGGTCCCGGTCGGGTTGGCGGGATTGGCGATGAACACCAGCCGGGTGCGGTCGTCGACCAGGGCCAGGATCTCATCCACGTCAATGCGCAGGTTGGGCTCGGGCGCGAACCGCACCTGGGCCATATTGGCCCGTGCGGCGATGGCGTAGGCGCCGAAGCCGTACTGGCCCTGGATGATATTGTCGCCGGGCTCCAGATAGACCTGGCTGATCAGGGCGAACAGCTCGTCGGAGCCGCAGCCGAACACCAGCCGGTTCGGCTCAAGATTATAGCGCTTGGCGATGGCCTCGCGCAGGGCGTTGGCCTGGCTGTCGGGATAGATGTTCGAACGCGCGGCGGCGGCCTGGGCGGCGGCCAGGGCGGCCGGGCTGCAGCCAAGAATGTTTTCGTTGGAGGACAGCTTGATCGGATGGGCGACCCCGTCGATCTTGGCCTTGCCCGGAACATAGGCGGTGATGTCCAGCACGCCGGGCTTGGGCCGGGGACGGTCGAGGGCGGCTTCGGTCATCACCAAGGCTCCGTTTACAGATCAAACGGACGGCTGGCGGCGCCGATGACGCCGCTCAGTCGTCCGGGCGCGCGGGCCAGACGTTGGTCCTCGCGCTGGAAGAAGCCGGCCAGTCGAAACAGTTTCAGCCCGCCGGACTGGACCAGCACGGAGGCCGCGACCCCATCGAGAGCCAGGGCCTGTTCGACCGCGTCGGCGCTTTCGGTCGCATCGGTGACCCACAGGGTGTCGTCGTCGCCCGAGGGCTCGACAACCACCTCGCCGACCGCCAGGGCGCCGGTCGGGCCCCAGGCGGACAGACAGGGCAGGGCGGCGAACACCGAAAGGCTTGGCTCAGCCAATAGCCGTCCCCACCAAGCGCTGTCCGCCGTGAGGGCCAGGACGGCCACGCCGCCCAGGGTCTTGGCCTGGGCCAGGGCCTCCTCGGGCTTGGCCGCGCGGCGCAGCGGCGGGGCGGCGCCGAAGCGCATCCGGGCCAGCTCGACCGTGCGCGCCGGATCGGATCCGCCCCACACGGCCAGATGAAACGGTCCTTGCTTGGACAGGCTGTCGGAGATCAGTTCGCGCCACAGCCGCACGGTCAGGGCCGCGCCGGCGGCCTGCCGCGGCGTCGCCAGCAGGCGGCGCAGCAGCTGGGCCTCGCGGGCGGGGCGCAGGGCGAACTTGCCGCCGTCGCCGGCGGCGATCTTGGCCTGGGCCACGCTGGCGCCCAGGCTGGCGCGCTCGTCGACCAGACGCAAAAGCTCAGCGTCGATCGCATCGATCCGACGACGGATCTCCTCCAGCGATGGCGCGGTCTGGTCCACGGGTTCCCCCAACTTTAGGCGGGCGGACCATAGAGATTGCGGCGTAGCGCGCAATAGGGCGAGGCGATCTACGCCGCGCCGCGATTGACCACCAGACGCAGGGCCTTGCGGGTGTCGATCAGCTCATCGACGCCGGCCATCCGCACGAAGGGCGCGACGATCGCCCGGCCGGGGTCTTCGGTTCGCAGAACGCCGTCGGCGTCCCGCGTGGCGCCCAGCACGGCGTCCTTGGCCAGGGTGACCTTCATTCCCCAGTCATGGGCGGTCAGGGCGGTGACTAGGCAGGTGGAGGACAGTGAGAAGCCGATCAGGATCAGCTCCGCGTCGGGAAGCCCCTTCACCGCCTCGCAAAACGGCCGATTGGAAAAGGCCGACACGCCGGTGCGATAGACCAGACGCTCCGAGGGCAGAGGCTCCAGCCCCGCCACCGGCCGCGTCGCCCGCGCCGCGGAGCGGGGATGGACATGGGTCACATCCCAGCCGCAGGCGCGGGCGTGGTGCAACAGCCGACGACAGGCGGCGATACGCTGCTTCAGGCCGGCGTGCTCGCCGCCGGGGCTGCGGGTTCCCGACCGGACCAGGTCCAGGCAAACGAGATGACGTGCGTCTTGGTCGGTCCTGGGTTGAACGGCGTACACGGCGGCGAGGTCCTTCAGGCGAAATAGGCGGGGGCTGATGGGGGGCGGGCGGAGCGCGCGACCGAGCGATCGATCACGCCGGGCCGGTCCCATTCGCCTTCCGGACGCAGCAGGATCATGGGCTCGGTGTCGATGGTGATGGCGTCGGCGCGCGGGTGCAGGTCCATCTCCAGCTCGACATAGTCGAAGTCGGAGAAGGCGAAGGTGCTGCGCCCATCGCGCACCCGGCCGTTGAAATGACGCTGCCAGAAAGGCGCCACCCTCAGCTGGGCGTGCCCCATCAGCCGGCGGTAGCCCTTGCGCTCGGCCAGATCGACCGCCGCGCGGGTCAGCATGATCAGACCCGTCCCGCCGCGATATTCCTTGCGGATCGCCAGACGCTCGAACTTGGCGAAATCGGCGAACCAGCGCAGCCGGACCACGCCGATCGGCTCATCGGCCTTGCGCAGGATCATGTGGGTCGCGCCGGTGAAGTCGTTGCCGTCGAATTCCTCGTCATAGGGACAGCCTTGATCGCCCATATAGACCAGGCTGCGAATGGCCATGACCTGCATCAGGTCATTGAGCGTGCGGGCGATGGTTACGTTCAGATCGTTCGAACGCACGCGAGGCCGGCGGGCGGCGCCGACGGGGGCCGAGGCGATGGGGGGCCGGGTCATGCAGTTCATGCTGCGACCCTCCGCAAGGCGGCCGGCTCGCGACGCAGCAGCCCGGTGGACGAGCCGGGATAGGACTCGAATCCGACCCGGCGCAGCAGGTGGTCGCCCTGGGGCGTGGCGGGCGTGGCGAAGATCGGCAGATGGGGAACCGCCTCGTCAAACACCGCCAGCAGACCGTTCGACAGCCACGCGCCGGCCATCTTGCGGACCGCCGCAATGCCCCAAACATAGAGGGCGGCGGGTTCTTCCCCGGCCGAGGTGATTTGCTCAAGCTTCGGCGACAGGCCGTCGAACTGTCCGGTCTCCAGAGCGCGCAGGCCGTCGAGGGTGAGCGGGATGATGGCCAAGACGCCGGTCAGGCCGCTTGGACCCCGGGTGACGAACAGGGCGGAGCCTGATCGATCCTGCACCTGCTGGAGGGCGTCGGACCCGACGATGGCGGACCCGATCCTGCGGGCGGCCATGTCGCGGGCCTCGGGAATTTCGTCTGCCCTTGCGGGGTGGATGTCTCGGTGCGCTAGTACGGCGGCGACCGCCGACGCGCTGGAACTTGGCGTGATATGGGCGAAGTGAAAAGGTCGCACTGTGAAGGCTCCTTCTTGATAGCCACGCCGCTTTGGTAGAGCGTGTGTCGGGCTTGAAGGACTCTCGAAGATTGCAAGAGGGTCTTGCGTAAATGTCAGGGGCTGGACGACCGTGGTGAGTGTGGCGCGACGAAAGGCTGACTGGACCGATATCCGGATGTTCTGGGTCGTGGCGCGGCTTGGCAGCTTCGGGGCGGCCGCGCGGGCGCTTGATATCGGCCTGACGACGGTGACCCGCGCGGTGGACCGGCTGGAGGAGCGGCTCAACACCAAGCTGTTGGTGCGGGGTCCGCAGGGGGTCACCCTGACCGAGTCCGGCGAGCGGGCCTATGACAGCGCCCTGACCATGGAGCGCGCTGCGGAGAACTTCGAGAACCTGATCCTCGACAGCGAGAGCGCGCCCGAGGGGCGTGTGCGGCTCGCGGCGCCCGACGGCCTGGCCGGTGTGTTCCTGCCCCGCTACGTGCCGGAGTTCCTAAGGGCCAACCCCAAGATCGATCTGGTGATCGACGGCGGCCTGTGGCCGGACAAGCCTCTGGTGGGCGAGACCGACCTGACCTTGACCTTCGCCGAGCCGAAGAACCCGGACATGGTCGCGATCCCGCTGGCCTATTTCCACTACACCTTCTTCGCTTCGCGGGACTATCTGCAGCTCTATGGCGCGCCGACCAGTCTGGAGCAGATGGCTCAGCACTCCTACGTCCACCACGTGGCTCAGGACCACGGCAAGGAGACCTGGAATCCCCGGCATGCCGCCTTCCAAGACTTCCTGCATAAGCGGATCGTGACCAATTCCAGCGCGGTCTCGTTCGGCGCCATCCAGCAGGGCGCCGGCATTGGACCCCTGCCGACCTGCATCCTGGCGATCGACCCCAGTCTGGTGACGCTCGACCTGCCGGTGGAGACGGTGCGCCTGTGGCTGGTGCGCCATCGCGACGTCGGCGGATCGGCCCGCATTCGCGCCGTGATCGCCTGGCTGCGCGAGGTGTTCGACGCCCGCGAGCAGCCCTGGTTCCGGGCTGAGTTCGTGCACCCGCGCGAATTCAACACCTATATCGATCCGGTGCTGCGCGCCGACGAGACCGCCCTGGCCGCCCTGCCGGCGGATGGTCGGCGGCAGCTGAAGCGAGGCAAATAGCCCTGGCCCGACGGCGGTTCAGGCCAGGGCCACCTCAATCAGGCTGGGTCCGGTCTGGGCCATGGCGGCGGCGAAGGCGGAGTCGAAGGCCTCGGCCGTCAGGCAGCGCACCGCCGGCACGCCCATGCCGGAGGCCAGGGCCAGCCAATCCAAGCGCGGCTCGCCTAGACTGAGCAGGCTGGCGGCCGCCGCTCCGGGCGCGCCCGCGCCGGTGCGGCTCAGCTCCACGCCCAGGATGCGATAGCTGTGATTGGCGAACACGATCACCGTGACGTCCAGGCTCTCGCGCGCCAAGGTCCACAGGGACTGCAGGGTGTACATCCCCGCCCCATCGCCGGTCAGGGCCAGCACCTTGCGCCCCGGACAGGCCACCGCCGCGCCCACGGCCACAGGCAGGCCCTGGCCGATGGCGCCGCCGGTCAGGGCCATCCAGTCGTGCGGGGCGGCGGCCTTGGTCTGCAGGAACACCGGCAGGCTGGAGGTCACCGAGTCGTCGGAGACCACGCTG
>Ga0302196_10003815_pt1 | contig 13793 bp, 13 predicted proteins | sample II_Bog_N1_3_FD_198794 | JGI IMG/M metagenome (GOLD analysis project Ga0302196, IMG submission 198794) | Peat permafrost microbial communities from Stordalen Mire near Abisko, Sweden - II_Bog_N1_3 | ecosystem: Environmental > Terrestrial > Soil > Wetlands > Peat | place: Sweden: Abisko...
CCGGAACCGCTCGAGGGTGGCCAGGGCCTGGTCGGCCCGGTCACGGAGCCAGCTGATGGGCTGGAGGGTGTGCTTCTGGTCGTTGCGGTAGACGGCGATCACCGACATGGCCGCCGACACCGACAGCACGGGCACGTCGATGGAGCGGGCCACCCGCTCGGCCGTCCGGTGGCGGGTCCCCGTCTCGGTGGTGGGGATGGAGGCCTTGGGCATCAGGTGGACGTTGGCCCGGGCGATGCGGGAGGCGTCGGCGGCCAGGATGATGGCGCCGTCCATCTTGGCCAGCTCCGACAGGCGCTGGGGACTGAACTCGGCATCGAGGAGGAAGCCGCCCGAGCAGATCGAGAGGACGGCCGGGTCGTCACCCACCACCACCAGGCCGCCCCGCTTGGCCTGCAGGATGCGGTCGAGGCCCTCGCGGAGGGGACGCCCGGGAGCCGCCATGGCCAGGGCGTCGTTGAGCGCCGGACTCTGGCGAGTGCTCACCGGCTGATCGTACCCGCCGGGGCCGCCGTCCGTCCCCGGTGGACGGCCGTGCCGGCGCGGGGGGCCCGGGGCCGGCTCACAGCGCGTGCAGGCCCCAGTCCCCGCGTCCCTCCTCGTCGAAGTGGGCGTCGGGGTCGACCGACTGCGGTGCGGCGGCCATCATGGCGTCGTAGACGGTCTCGACCCGGAGGAGCGCCACCCCCGGTGGACCGTCGGGCGCCGACATCGGGACCACCACCTGGGTGAAGCCCAGCCGGCCGGCCTCCTCGATCCGGCGGCCCAGGTTGTCCACCTGGCGCACCTCGCCGGCCAGGCCGATCTCCCCGACCGCCGCCAGGTCCGACGGCAGCGCCCGACCGGTGGTGGCCGAGACCACCGCCAGGGCCACGGCCAGGTCGGCGGCGGGCTCGGTGACCCGGACCCCGCCGGCCACCGAGGCGAAGACGTCCATGTGGAGGACGTCCAGCTCGGCCCGCCGGGCCAGCACCGCCAGGATCATCGACAGGCGGCCGCCGTCGAGCCCGACCACCGTCCGCTTGGGCTGGGACTGGGCGGCGTGGGCGACCAGGGCCTGGAGCTCCACCACCAGGGGCCGCCGTCCCTGCATGGCCGGGAGCACGATGCCGCCGGCCACCCCCGTCATCCGGTCGCCGAGGAGCAGGCGGCCCGGGTCGTCGACCGTCCGGAGGCCGTGGTCGCCCATCTCGAAGAGCCCGAGCTCCCCGGTGGGCCCGAACCGGTGCTTGACCGCCACCAGCATCCGGAGGCCGTGGTGCCGGTCGCCCTCGAAGCTGAGCACGGTGTCGACCATGTGCTCGAGGGCCCGGGGTCCGGCCAGGGCGCCGTCCTTGGTGACGTGGCCGACCAGCACCACGGGCACCTGATGGGCCTTGGCCAGGCCCACCAGCTGGTCGGCGCACTCGCGGACCTGGGTGATGCTGCCGGGCACGCCGCCGGCCCGACGCTCGCCGGTCACCGCCGGCCCGACCGCCACCGCCTGGATGGAGTCGACCACCACCAGGTCGCAGTCGGCCTCGGCCACCGCGGCGGCCACCGCCGTCACGTCGGTCACCGCCAGGATCAGCAGCCCCGGTGGCACCGCCCCGAGCCGCTCGGCCCGGAGGCGGACCTGGTGGGCGGACTCCTCGGCCGAGATCAGCAGCACCCGGTGGCCGGCGGCCGCCCGGGCCAGCAGCACCTGGAGGAGGAGGGTCGACTTGCCGATGCCGGGCTCACCGCCCAGGAGGGTCACCGAGCCGGGGACCAGGCCGCCGGCCAGCACCCGGTCGAACTCGTCCACCCCGGTGGGCACGGCCTGGGCCTCGGCGACGTCCACCGAGGAGAGCGGCACCGGCACGGCCGCGAGGTCGAGGGCGTCGACCGCCCGGACCAGGGGGTCGAGCACCGTCTCCTCCACCAGGGTGTTCCACTCCCCGCAGGTGGGGCACCGGCCCACCCACTGGGGGGAGGTGGCCCCGCAGTCGATGCAGCGGTGGCGTTTCACGGTTCGGGCCATGGCCCCGATGGTAGGGAACGGGTGTGACGGACGGCGCCATGGTCCACCCCGGCAGGACCCGGGGAACGCAGAACCCCCCACCACCCGGGGGTGGCAGGGGGTCCCGGCAGGTCGGGCACCGTCCCGGGCGGACCCGGGAGCGGCTCAGTCAGGCTCGGCGCCGGCGCCGGCCAGCTCGACCGGCGGCGGCTCGACACCCTCGATGGCCTTGAAGGTGAGCTGCTCCTCACCGGCCACCAGGGGCGGCGCACCCTTGACGTCGAAGGCGGCGGCCTGCTCGACCGTGATGGTCTCGACATCGACCACGATGGTCTCCCCGGCCCGGAACTCCTTCCACAGGATGCGCTCGGACAACGGGTCCTCGATCATCTGCTGGATGGCCCGGCGGAGCGGACGGGCGCCCAGCTGGGGGTCGTAGCCCTTCTCGGCCAGGAGCTTCTTGGCCGGCGGGGTGAGGACCAGGCTGAGGCCCTGGAGCTCCAGCTGGTTGGTGACCCGCTGGATCATCAGGTCGACGATCTCCACGACCTCCTTCATCGACAGCTCGTGGAAGACCACCACCTCGTCGATGCGGTTGAGGAACTCCGGCCGGAAGTGCGCCTTCAGCGCCTCGTTGACCTTCGTCTTCATCCGCTCGTAGGTGACGGCCTCCGACGACTTGGCGAACCCGACCGACGACTTGCGGAGGTCGGCGGTGCCGAGGTTGGAGGTCATGATGAGCACGGTGTTCTTGAAGTCGACCGAGCGCCCCTGGGCGTCGGTCAGGCGACCGTCCTCCAGGATCTGGAGCAGCGTGTTGAACACGTCGGCGTGGGCCTTCTCGACCTCGTCGAAGAGGACCACGGAGAACGGCTTGCGCCGGACGGCCTCGGTGAGCTGGCCGCCCTCCTCGTACCCGACGTACCCGGGGGGCGAGCCCACCAGGCGGCTGACGGTGTGCTTCTCCATGTACTCGGACATGTCGAGCTGGATGAGGGCGTCCTCGTCGTCGAAGAGGAACTCGGCCAGCGTCTTGGCCAGCTCGGTCTTCCCGACGCCGGTGGGGCCGAGGAAGATGAACGAGCCGCTCGGGCGCTTGGGGTCCTTGAGGCCCGCACGGGTCCGGCGGATCGACCGGGCCAGGGCGGCGATGGCCGGCTCCTGACCGATGACCCGCTTGTGGAGCTCGTCCTCCATGCGCAGCAGCTTGGAGGTCTCCTCCTCGGTGAGCCGGTAGACGGGGATGCCCGTCCAGTTGGCCAGCACCTCGGCGATGACCTCCTCGTCGACCACGTCGAACAGGTCGACGCCCTCGGCCCGCCACTCCGCCTCCATGGCGTCCTTGCGGTCCAGGCGCTCCTTCTCCTGCTCGGCCAGCTTCTTGGCCTGGTCGAACGCCTGCTTCTCCAGGGCGTTCTCCTTGTCGGCGCGCAGCCGGGTGATCTCCTCCTCGAGCTTCTTGTAGGAGGGGGGCGTGGTCATCCGGCGGATGCGCAGGCGGCTGCCGGCCTCGTCGATGAGGTCGATGGCCTTGTCCGGGAGGTACCGGTCGGCCAGGTAGCGGTCGGCCAGGTTGGCCGCGGCCACCAGGGCCTGGTCGGTGATGGTCACCGCGTGGTGCGACTCGTACCGGTCGCGCAGGCCCTTGAGGATCTCGATGGTGAGGGCCACGTTGGGCTGCTCCACCTTGATCGGCTGGAAGCGCCGCTCGAGGGCGGCGTCCTTCTCGAGGTGCTTCCGGTACTCGTCGATGGTGGTGGCGCCGATGGTCTGCAGCTCACCCCGGGCCAGCATCGGCTTGAGGATCGAGGCGGCGTCGATGGCGCCCTCGGCGGCGCCGGCACCCACCAGGGTGTGGAGCTCGTCGATGAACAGCACGATGTCCCCGCGGGTGCGGATCTCCTTCAGCACCTTCTTGAGGCGCTCCTCGAAGTCGCCGCGGTAGCGGCTTCCGGCCACCAGGGCGCCCAGGTCGAGGGTGTAGAGCTGCTTGCCGGTGAGGGTCTCGGGGACGTCGTTGGCCACGATGCGCTGGGCCAGGCCCTCGACGATGGCGGTCTTGCCGACGCCGGGCTCGCCGATGAGCACCGGGTTGTTCTTGGTGCGGCGGGACAGCACCTGCATGACCCGCTCGATCTCCTTCTCACGGCCGACCACCGGGTCGAGCTTGTGGTCGCGGGCCAGCGCGGTCAGGTTGCGGCCGAACTGGTCGAGCACCGGGGAGCCGGTGGGCGAGTCGGGGGACTGGGAGCCCGGGGTGCCGGCGCCGACCGGCTCCTTGCCCTGGTAGCCCGAGAGGAGCTGGATGACCTGCTGACGGACCCGGGGCAGGTCCGCCCCGAGGCTCTGGAGCACCTGGGCGGCCACGCCCTCGCCCTCGCGGACGAGGCCGAGGAGCATGTGCTCGGTGCCGATGTAGCTGTGGCCCAGCTGCAGCGCCTCGCGGAGCGACAGCTCGAGCACCTTTTTGGCGCGGGGGGTGAACGGCGGCGAGCCGGTGGGGGCGGAACCGGCCAGGCCGATCGTCTCCTCCACCTTCTCCCGGACGGCCTCCAGCGAGACGCCCATCGACTCCAGCGCCTTGGCCGCGACGCCCTCACCCTCGTGGATCAGACCCAAGAGGATGTGCTCGGTGCCAATGAAGCTGTGGTTCAGTAGCCGCGCTTCCTCCTGTGCGAGCACAAGCACCCTGCGAGCCCTGTCTGTGAATCGTTCGAACACTCGACACCGCCTCCATCCGCGGTTCAGCAAACTACCGGGAGTCTACAGGCGCAGGTGCGACATGCCGCCTCACCCTGCCAGTTCCTCAACGACGGGCATCCTCGCCTATCGTCTGTCAGAAGTGAACGTCGTAGAGCTTCTGGGTCTTCCCGCCGTCGAGGAACAATTGCAGCTTCTTGAGCCCATGCTCACGGAGTGCGTCGTCACGGGCGACGACTTCCTCGACGAGGTCACCACCCACCTGATCGCCGCCGGCGGCAAGCGCCTCCGGCCGGTCCTCGCCCTGGCCACGGCCACGGGCGGCACCCGGACCGCCACCCGCGAGGACCTCCTGGGGGCGGTGAGCGTCGAGCTGGTCCACCTGGCCTCGCTCTACCACGACGACGTCATGGACGAGGCCACCATCCGTCGGAACGTGGAGAGCGTCAACTCGCGCTTCGGCAACCTGGTGGCCATCGTGGCCGGCGACTTCCTGCTGGCACGGTCGGCGGAGATCGCCGCCGGCCTGGGCACCGAGATCGCCGGGCTCCTGGCCGCCACCCTCGGCGAGCTCTGTCAGGGCCAGGTCTCCGAGGTCCACGCCGCCTTCCAGGTCGGGCGGACCCTCGAGGACTACACCGCCGCCATCTCGGGGAAGACGGCCTCCCTCATGGCCACCAGCTGCCGCATCGGGGCCCTGACCGCCGGGCACCCCCGCGACCAGGTCGACGCCTTCACCACCTTCGGCCGCTGCTTCGGGATGATCTTCCAGGTCAGGGACGACATCCTCGACGTGGTCGGCACCGCCGCCGAGCTGGGCAAGCCGGCCGGCCAGGACCTGGCCGAGGGGATCTACACCCTGCCGGTGCTGCTGGCCCTGGCCGACCCGGAGTCCGGGCCGGAGCTGAAGCCGCTGCTCGGGGGCCCGCTCAGCGACGACGAGCGCGAACGGGCCCGGGCGATCGTGGCCGCCTCGGGCGCGGTGCCCGCCGCGGCGGCCGTCGGGCGCCGGTACGCCGAGGAGGCGGCCGAGGCGGCGGCCGCGTGCCCCACCCCGGACCTGGCCACCGGGCTGGCCCGCCTGGCCCACTCCCTGGTCGACGGCCTCCCCGGCGCCTGACCGGACGGCCTCCCCGGACGCGCCGGAGGGCGCCCCCGGGGCGCCCTCCGTGCTGATCCCCGGCCCTGGGCGGGCCGGCCCCGTGCCCCTTACGAGGCGGTGGTGGGTGCCGACGGCGAGCTGCCCGGGCAGGCGGCCTCGATCTTCTGGGTGGCGGCGGTCAGCCGGGCCTTGAAGGTGGAGCCCTCGAACCGCGTGATCTCCTTCTGGAGGCGGTCGGCGCGCTTGGTGTTCCCGTCGGCCTTGGCCTTGGCCTCGGCGGCGGTCAGCTTGGGGAGGCCGGCGGCGATACGGGCCTCGCCGGCCTGGATCCTGGTCAGGACCTTGTCGGCGTTGGCGCAGTTGAAGTGCGCCCCCACCTTGGGGACCGTGGGGGCGGCGCCGGCGGTGCCGGAGAGACCCACGGCCCCGAGGGACAGGACCCCGACGGCCACCGTCCCGACCGCGGCCCGACGGGCCAGACTTCCGAACCTCGACGACGTTGCGGACCTGTTCGACATGACATCCTCCTCTGGTGCACCGGACGGTCCCGGTGGCCTGTCACCACTGTCGTCCCCCGGCATGAGCAGTCCATCATCCCCGTATTAGGGATCCGTGAGGGATCGCGGGCCCCCGGGCTCAGCTCCGGCGCCCCCCGGCGTTCCGGTCGAAGATGATCCGCAGGCCGTGGAGCGTCAGCCAGGGCTCCACGTACTCGATCTCCTCGGCGTAGGGGGCGATCAGCTCGGCCAGGCCGCCGGTGGCGACCACCGTGCACTCGCCGAGCACGGCGGCGAACCGGCGGCACAGGCCGTCCACCTGGCCGGCGAAGCCGTAGAGGGCCCCCGACTGGATCGACTCCACGGTGGACTTGCCGATGACGCTGCGGGGCTCCACCAGCTCGACCCGCCGCAGGGCGGCGGCCTGGGCGAAGAGGGCGTCCAGGCTGATCTGGACCCCGGGGGTGATGGCCCCGCCCAGGTACTCCCCGGCGGCCGAGATGGCGTCGAAGGTGGTGGCGGTGCCGAGGTCGACGACCACGCACGGGCCGCCGAAGAGGTCGTGGGCGCCCACCGCGTTGGCGATCCGGTCGGCCCCCACCTCCTTGGGGTTGTCGTAGAGGATCGGCATCCCGCTTTTCACCCCGGGCTCGAGGACCACGGCCGGGACGTCGAACCAGCGGGTGACCATCTGGCGCAGGTTGGCCGTCACCAGCGGCACCGAGGAGGTCACCGCGATGCCCCCCACCACCTCGTCGATGTCCAGCCCGTCGAGGTCGAGCAGCTGGGTGAGGAGCAGGGCGTGCTCGTCGGCGGTGCGCTCGGCCACGGTGGAGAGCCGCCAGTGGTGGGCCAGGCCCGAGGGCTCGTTGCCGTCCCGGGGGCCGGTGTCGCCGCCGGCCTCGGCGGGGTCGTCGGCGAAGAGGCCGACCACCGTCTCGGTGTTGCCGACGTCGATGGCGAGGAGCATGGTCAGCCCTTTCCCTGGGTGTCCGGTGGTGCGCTGCCGGGGGCCCCGTCGGCCCCCCAGGCGAGATCGAGGCCCAGGTCGAGGATCGGGGCCGAGTGGGTGAGGGCCCCGACCGACAGGAGGTCGACGCCGGCGGCGGCGTAGCGGGGGGCGGAGGCGAGGTCGATGCCGCCGGACACCTCGACCAGCACACCGGGGCCGTCCCGGCGTACCCGGGCCACGCAGGCGGCCGCCTGGTCGGGGGTCATGTTGTCCAGCATCACCACGGTGGCGCCGGCCGCCACCGCCTCGGCGACCTGGTCCGGCCGGTCGCACTCCACCTCGACCATCCGGCCGGGCCACAGGGCCCGGGCCCGCGCCACCGCCTCGGTGATGGTGACCCCGCCGAGGTGGTTGTCCTTGACCAGCACCGCCTCGGACAGGCTGCCGCGGTGGTTGCGCGCACCGCCGGCCCGCACCGCCGCCTTCTCCAGGGCCCGGAGGCCGGGGGTGGTCTTGCGGGTGTCGATGACCCGGGCGGCGGGGTCCACCGCCGCCACCGCCTCCACCAGCGAGCGGGTCAGGGTGGCCACCCCGGAGAGGTGACAGAGGAAGTTGAGGGCGGTCCGCTCGGCGGTCAGGATCGACCGGAGCGGTCCGTGGAGCACCGCCACCACCGACCCCGGCGACACCCGCGAGCCGTCGGGCAGGCGCCACTCGACGGCCACCGTCGGGTCGACCTGGGCCAGGGCCTCGACGGCGCACGCCCGGCCGGCCACCACCCCGTCGGCCCGGCTCACCACCGCCACCGACCGGACCACCGACGGGTCGACCAGGGCGGCGGTCAGGTCGCCGAGGGGCAGCAGGTCCTCGGCCAGGGCGCGCCCCACCGCCTCCACCACCGCCGGGCGGGGCGGGTCGAAGAGCGAGGGGTCGGCCCCGGGGGCGAAGGCGGTCATCGGGGGGTGCGGGGACCGTGCTCGGTGCCGACCGTCCCCGGCAGTACGCCGACCCGGCCCCCCTGATGGACGATCCGGCGTCGCCACCGGTCCGAGGCCTCGGGGAAGTCGCTGCGGGCGTGCGCCCCGCGGGTCTCGGTCCGGAGGGTGGCGGCGTCCAGCAGGGCGCCGGCCGCGGTGACCAGGTTGGCCAGCTCGCCGTGGGCGCGGTCCGAGGGCGTGCCCCCCGGGTCGGACACGCCGATCGCCTCCACCACCCGCCGGGCCTCGTCCAGGGACGCCGCCGTCCGCACCACCCCGGCGCCGTCGAACATGGCCCGCTGCAGCCGGTCGACCGCCTTGTCCACATCCCCGGCCGGGGCGTCGGTCGGGGCGGGCTCCGCCACGCCGTCGCGCACCGCCCCCGGGTCGGCCGGCTCGGCCGGGCCGGCCAGCACCGCCGCCATCACCCCGGTGGGTGACGGCCCGTCGACGCCGTCGGCGATGGCCTCGGCCAGGCGCGCCCCGAAGACCATGCCCTCCAGCAGCGAGTTGGACGCCAGCCGGTTGGCCCCGTGCACACCCGTACAGGCCACCTCGCCGGCGGCCCACAGCCCGGGGAGGGCGGTGGCGCCCGACAGGTCGGTGACGACGCCCCCCGAGAGGTGGTGGGCGGCCGGGGCGATGGGGAGCCAGTCGACGGCCGGGTCGAGGCCGATGGCGGTCAGCGAGGCGTTGATGGTGGGGAACCGCTCGGCGAAGGCGTCGAGCTGCGTGGCGTCCAGCCACAGGTGCTCGACGCCCTGCTCGCGCATGCGCTCGGCCATGGCCCGGCTGACCACGTCGCGGGGGGCCAGCTCGTCGACGAACCGCTCACCCCGGGCGTCGCGGAGGAGCGCCCCGTGGCCCCGGAGGGCCTCGGACAGGAGCGGTCGGGGCATGGCCGGGTGGTGGAGGGCGGTCGGGTGGAACTGCATGAACTCCACGTCGGCCACCGGCACCCCGGCCCGCAGGGCCATGGCCAGGCCGTCGCCGGTGGCCTCGGCCGGATTGGTGGTCACCGAGAAGAGCTGGCCGACCCCGCCGGTGGCCAGCACCGTGTGGCGGGCCCGCACCTCCACCACCCGGCCGTCGGCGTCGAGGGCCAGGACCCCCCGGCAGCGTCCGTCCTCCACCAGCAGGTCGAGGGCGAACCACTCCTCGAGCACCGCGGCGGCACTGGCCCGGGTGGCGTCGACCAGGGCCCGCTCGACCTCGGCCCCGGTGGCCGCCCCCCCGGCGTGGACGACCCGGGCGGTGGAGTGGCCGCCCTCGCGGGCCAGGGCCAGGTCGCCGCCGGGGTGGCGGTCGAACTCGGCGCCCAGGGCGATCAGCTCGCGGACCCGGGACGGCCCCTCGTCGACCAGGACCCGGACGGCGTCGGTGTCGCACAGGCCGGCTCCGGCGGCCAGGGTGTCGGCCAGGTGGAGGTCGGTGGAGTCCTCGTCGCCGCCCAGCACGGCGGCCACGCCGCCCTGGGCCCACCGGGTGGCGGAGCGCCAGAGCTCGGCCTTGGTCAGCACCCCGACCCGGAGGCCGCCGTCCGGCGAGCCGGCCACCGGCGTGGCCAGCCGGACGGCGGCCGACAGGCCGGCCACCCCGCTGCCCAGCACCAGGACGTCGAGCACGCCCGGCGCCGAGCCCGGCGCCGCGGCGGGGGTCACGCCTGGGACAGGCTGTCGAGCTCGACGTCGAGGCGGGCGGTGTCCTCGTCGATGACCCGGTTGGACCGGTCGACGTGGACGATCCGGGGCTCGAAGTCCTCGAGCTCCTCGCGCTCGTAGTCGGCGTAGGTGATGACGATCACCCGGTCGCCGCGGTGGACCAGCCGGGCCGCCGCCCCGTTGAGGCAGACGTCACCGGGGGCACCCAGGATGGCGTAGGTCTCGAAGCGGGCGCCGTTGTCGATGTCGACCACGGTGACCTGCTCCCACTCGAGGATGTCGGCCAGCTCCATCAGGTGCGGGTCGAGGCTGATGGAGCCCACATAGTTGAGGTTGGCGTCCGAGACGGTGGCGCGGTGGATCTTGGACTTCATCATGCGGCGGCGCATCAGCGGGTTCCCTTCGGGTGGCGTGCGGGGTCGAGGTTGTCGATGAGCCGGACCGGGCCGACCTGGGCGGCGATCAGCAGGCGGACGGGGACGTCGGGCCCGAGCCGGTCGGCCGGACGCAGGTCGCCGGCGTCGACGGCCACCGCGTAGTCGAGCGCCACCAGGGGCTCGGCGGCGGCCACCTCGGCCATGGCCCGCCCCACCGCACCGGCATCCCGCTCGCCGGCGGCGATCGCCGCGGCCCCGGCCCGGAGGGCACGTGACAGCGCCAGGGCGGCCCGGCGCTCGTCGGCCGACAGCCGGACGTTCCGGCTCGACAGGGCGAGCCCGTCGGGGTCGCGGACGATCGGGCACCCGACCACCTCGACCGGCAGCGACAGGTCGGCGGCCAGGCGCCGCACCACGGCCAGCTGCTGGAAGTCCTTCTCCCCGAAGTAGGCGCGGCACCGGCCGGCCATGGCGAAGAGCTTGGCCACCACGGTGGCCACCCCGTCGAAGTGGCCCGGTCGGGACGCCCCCTCCCAGCGGTCGGCGACCCCCGCCACCGTGACGGTGGTGGCCACCGGGGCCGGGAAGCCGGGGTACATCTCCACCACCGGCGGGGCGAAGACCAGGCCGGCGCCGGCGGCGGCGGCCACCGCCACGTCGGCGGACAGGGTCCGCGGGTAGTGCTCGATGTCCCCGGGGTCGCCGAACTGCAGCGGGTTCACGAAGACGGTGACCACCACCAGGTCGCACTCGGCCGCCGCCCGCTCGACCAGGGAGCGGTGGCCGGCGTGCAGCGCCCCCATGGTCGGGACCAGGCCGACGGTCAGGCCGGCCCGTCGGGCGTCGTCGAGCAGTCGCGAGCACTCGTCGATCCGCTCGACCACCCGGCACCCGGCGTCCGGCGCCGCCGGGCCGTCGACCGCGCCGGGAGACCGGGACGGGGTGGAGAGCGGGGCCGGGGCGGTGACCGTCACGCCACCTGCTCCACGCCGTCGAGGGCGGTGTGCCCGAAGACCGTGTCCCCGATGGCGGTGTCCCCGATGGCGGTGTCCCCGATGGCGGGGACGAACGGGTCCTCGGCGAAGGTGGCCTCCAGGTCGAGCTCGGCGATGAGGTCGAGCTCGGGGGTGGCCATGGAGAGGCGGCGGGCCAGCACCACCATGGCGTCGTAGGCCACCAGCTCGTTGCGGCCCCCGGGCAGCGCACCCAGCACCGCCCGGTGGCGGTCCACGGTGGCCCAGTCGCCACGCACGGCCGGACCGGTGAGGGCGGCGGACGGGCCCAGGGCCAGGGCGTCGTCGGCCGCCGCCCGGACCAGTCCGGCGAAGGCCGACAGGGGCAGGCCGGCGGTGGCCGCCACCCGCTCCACCTGCCCGAGGAGGGCCACCAGGTGGTTGGCGGCGATGGTGGCCGCCGCGTGGTAGTTCGGGCGGTCCTCGTCGGCCACCACCACCGGCACCCCGCCGAGGGCGGAGGCCAGGGCCCGGGCGGCCGGGTCGCCGGCCACCGCGAAGGTGACGCCCGACCGCAGCCGCTGGCTGCCGATCGCCGGGTTGGGCAGGGGCACCAGGGGGTGGAGGGAGGCCCGACGGGGGTGGGGGGCGAGGGCGTCGAGGCCGAGGGAGCCCGACAGGTGGACGACCACCGTCGACCCGACCGGTGCCACCGCGGCGGCCACCCGGGCCACCTCGGCGTCCGGGGTGGCGATCACCAGGACGTCCACGCCCTCGGCGGCGGCGGACAGCGCGTCACGACGCCCCAGGGCGTCGAGCACGGTGTACCCCCCGACGGCGTCGAGCGCCGCCATCAACGAGCGTCCGGCCCGACCCGGACCGATGACACGGATTGTGGTCACGAGACCCCTTTTCAGCGTTCCGGCCCCGTACGGGTGCCGTTCGTTTCAGAGAATCTGCCTTGAGACCTTCACAGTGTACCCACGACGGCCACCTCGCCACCAGCGGTTTCGAGGTCCGCCCCGTCGACCAGGTCGGGGGCCAGGTCGGCGAGGGGGGCGAGGACGAACCGGCGCTGGCGCCAGCGGGGATGGGGCACCGTCAGCTCGGGGTCGTGGCGCTCGACCCCGTCCATCCACAGCACGTCCACGTCGAGGGTGCGGGGGCCCCACCGCACGCTGCGAACCCGTCCGGCGGCGGCCTCCAGGCGGCGGCACTCGACCAGCAGCCGGTAGGGGTCCAGGGTGGCCGGCACCGCCAGCTCCACCACCAGGTTGAGGTAGGCGCCCTGGCCCTCGGGCCCCCCGACCGGGTCGGTCTCGTACACCGGGGACACCGCGGTGACCGGCAGGGCACCGCCCGCCCGGAGCTGGTCCACCGCCTTGCGCAGGTGGGCCCAGCGGTCGCCCAGGTTGGACCCGAGGCCCAGGAAGGCCCGCACCTCGGGGACCGCCGCCACCGGCGAGGTCATCGGCTGCGGGTGATCCGGACCCCGACGGAGTCGAGCTCGGCGGCCAGCGGGGGGCGGAGCTTCCGGATGGCCACGGTGGTGGCCGTCACCCGGGGGTCGACCAGCGCCTCGGAGGCGATCACCCCGGCGAGGGTCTCGAGCAGGTTGTACGAGCGGGCCCCGGCCACCACGTCGATGACCCGGGCCACCACGTCGCCGTAGTCGACGGTGTCATCCAGGTCGTCGGTGTCGCCGGCGCGGCCGAGGTCGAGCTCGAGGTCGAGGTCGACCTCGAAGGGCTGGGCCCGGGTGCGCTCCTCGGCCAGCACCCCGTGGGTGCCGAGGACGCGGATCCCCCGGAGCTCGATGCGGTCGCCGCCGGGGCGGCCGCCGGCCGCGGGCGGACGGTCGCCGTCCGGCACCGGCTCAGTCGGTGGGGCGCGGGGCGCCCCGGCCGGAGGCGGGCACCCGGGCGCGGCCGCCGGGACGGAACGGGGGGAGCTGGCCGGCGTAGGCCACCAGCTCCCGGCCGGCGGGGCCGAGGGCGTGGCCGGTCATGTGCTCGAGGGCGGTGGTGGCCTGGGGCCCGCTCGGCAGGCGCCCGGACCACAGCAGGTAGCCGGCCACCACCCCCACCGTCCGGTCGCCGAGCTCCTCCTGGTGGATGAGGACGCGCTCGCCGGCCACCAGGCGCCCGTGGACGTCGTGGAAGAGGTCGAGCAGCACGGCCCGCACGTCGCCCGAGGTTGGCAGCGGGAACTGCACGCTGGGGAGGTCCTGTTCCTCGTAGGCCTTGAGGTTGTGGGAGGTCGGCAGCAGCGACACCACCCGGGTGAAGCCCTGGACCTGCAGCCAGATGATCTCCTCCTGACGGCGGACCTTGCGGTGGTTGGGGGAGAACCCGCCCGGCCGCTCGCTGACCGCCAGGCGCTCCTTGATGATCCAGGTGAAGTTGCGGGGCGGGATGCCCGCCGCCCACTTGCCCTTCACGACCGGGCCTCCGGGGTCCCCACCAGGGTGGCGGCCTGCACGGTGGCGGCCACGTCGTGGACCCGCACCATCCGGGCCCCCTGCTGCATGGCCCAGGTGGCGGTGGCCAGCGAGCCGGGCAGGCGGGCGTCCACCGGGGCCGGGATGCCGTCG
>Ga0302196_10003817_pt1 | contig 13792 bp, 14 predicted proteins | sample II_Bog_N1_3_FD_198794 | JGI IMG/M metagenome (GOLD analysis project Ga0302196, IMG submission 198794) | Peat permafrost microbial communities from Stordalen Mire near Abisko, Sweden - II_Bog_N1_3 | ecosystem: Environmental > Terrestrial > Soil > Wetlands > Peat | place: Sweden: Abisko...
AACTGGATGGCGCGGCTGTCGGCCTTGTGGGCGTCCATCGGATGGTCGGCGACCAGGCCGCGCCACATCAGCTGGCGGGTCAGGGCGATCGAGACCTGGGAGGTGTTTTCGACGATCTCGCGGGCGATGGCCTTGGCGGCGGGCAGAAGCTCGTCCGGCGCATGGAGCGAACGGACCAGGCCGCGCTCCTTGGCCTCGGTCGCCGGGAACACGCGGCCCGAGTAGCACCATTCCAGCGCCGTCGAGATGCCGACCACGCGCGGCAGGAACCAGGACGAGGCCGCCTCGGGCGCCAGACCCCGGCGGGCGAAGACGAAGCCGAACCGCGCCTCGGTCGAGGCGATGCGGATGTCCATCGGCAGCTGCATGGTCATGCCGATGCCCACCGCCGGGCCGTTGATCGCCGCGATCACCGGCTTGAGGCTGTCGAAGATGCGCAGGGTCACGCGCCCGCCGCCGTCGCGGATGATGCCGGTGTCGCCCTCGACAAGCCGGTCGGTGCGCTGGCCCGGATCGAAGGTCTGGGAGCCGCCGGACAGGTCCGCGCCGGCGCAGAAGCCGCGCCCGGCGCCGGTGACGATCACCGCGCGCACCGCGTCGTCGGCGTCGGTCGCGTCGAAGGCGGCGATCAGGTCCAGCATCATCTGGCCGTTGAAGGCGTTCAGCTTGTCGGGACGGTTGAGGGTGACGGTGGCGACGCCCGCCTCGACGTCATACAGCAGGGTTTCGAAGGTTGGGGTCGTCATGGCGCGCGGCTCCTCTTTGCCCGTTTGAGGCCTTTATCCGGCGCATGGACGAGCCTCACAAGGGCGCCGCGAGGTCAAGTCTTGCCCGGCCGCGCCGAAGGTGCGAACAAAACGCCCGTTTGAACCTGCGCCTTTGCGAATGATCTGGGAGACCGCCTGATGGACGTCGAAGCCAAAGACCTGAGCACCCTCGTCGGCAAGGAGATCGGCGTCTCCGACTGGGTCGAGATCAGCCAGGACCGCGTCAACCTGTTCGCCGACGCCACCGGCGACCACCAGTGGATCCACGTGGACGTGGAGCGCGCCACCAAGGAAATCGGCGGCCCGATCGCCCACGGCTACCTGACCCTGTCGCTGATCCCGTTCCTGAGCGCCGGCATGCTCAACGTCAAAGGCGTGGTGCGCGGCATCAACTACGGCTCGGACAAGGTGCGCTTCACCAACATGGTGCGCGTCGGCAAGCGGGTGCGCCTGCGCCAGAAGCTGATCGGCGCCGAGCCCAAGTCCGGCGGCATCCAGATCAAGAACGAATGCACCATCGAGATCGAAGGCGAAGACCGCCCGGCCTGCGTCGCCGAGACGATCAGCGTCATCTACACGGCTTAGGGGCCTAAACCCTCGCCCCACGCAGTGGGGCGAGGGAAATTAAGCCGCCGCGGCGCTGTCGTGGGCCGCTTCGGGCAGCGCGTCGTTCATCGCGGCCAGCAGCTTTTCCGGCTTGATCGGCTTTTCCACCACGCTGTGCATGCCGTTGGCCAGATAGGTCTTGGCGTCTTCCGGATCGGCGTTGGCGGTCAGGGCGATGATCGGCACCTGGCCCGCCGGGCCCGGCAGGGCGCGGATGGCGCGGGTCGCCTCGACGCCGTCCATGCGCGGCATGCGGATATCCATCAGGATCAGGTCGAACCGGCCGGTCCGGGCCGCCTCCACCGCCTCGACGCCGTCCTCGGCGCATTCGGAGGTGCAGTCGAACATCTCGCACAACGCCTCGGCGACCATGCGGTTGGTGGCGTTGTCGTCGACGACCAGCACATGGGCGGCGCGGCTCATGGAAATCTCGGCGGCCTGGCCTTCCGGGGCTTCCTGGGCGCCCACGCCGGCGCTGAGTTCGAACATCACGGTCGCGCCCGATCCGACATTGGGCTCGGGACGGATGATCCCGCCCAGGCGCTCGACAATCCGGCGGCAAAGGGTCAGGCCCAGCCCGGCGCTGGCCAGGTCGGCCCCACCGCCGAGCCGCGCCTCGTCAAACACGCCCGCAAGCCGCTCGATGGACAGTCCGCCGCCGGTGTCGCGCACGCGCCCGGTCAGGCGAAGCCCGTCGCCGACCCGCGCCGCATGCAGGCTGGCTTCCACCGAACCGCGGCGATTGAGGCTCAGCGCGGCCTCGATCAGCTTGTCGAACACCTGCTGCACCCGCACCGCGTCGATGGTCGCCGACAGCTCCGGCTCGCCGTCATAGGCGACCAGCAGGGTCACGCCGGCCTGCGAGGCCTTGGCCTGCCAGGCCAGCTGGACCGAGTCCATCAGGCCGCGCAGATGCACGACCATCGGCTCGACCGGCGTCGCCTCGATATCGGCCTGGGAGAGCTCCAGCGCGTCGTTCAACGCGCGCAGAGTCGCCTGCGCCGACTCGACGATGGTGCGGACATAGGCCTGGGAATCGGCCGACAGCGGCTGGCGCTGCAACAGTTCGGAGACCGCCAGCACCCCGTTCATCGGGGTGCGCATCTCACGGCTGATCAGTTCGAGAAAGCGGAGTTGTCCGTCCCGCGCGACCGCCTCGGACGGGCCGATGCGGATCAGGGTGCGCGCGGCGATGACCCCGCAATAGACCCCGTCCTTGACCACCACGATCCCGGCGACCGGATCGCCATGGGTCAGCAAGAGCGTGCGGGCCGTCTCGATCGGCTGTTCCAGGTCCACGATCGGAGCCGGCGCCATCACCTGGGAGACGGGCTTGGCGCGGTCGGTCCCGCGGACCACGCCGCGGCCGACAACGCCCAGAGTCTTGCCGTGCTCGACCACGGCCAGAAGATCGCAACTTGGCATGTCCGCAAAGCGATCGAGCACGCTCGAGCACAGTGTGTTCGGCGCGATCGGATCGGTGCGTTCGAGCAAACTGGCGAGCGTTGTCATTCGGACACTGGGTTGTTGGAAGCCAACCTTGCATCACCTACACTTGCAAACTCGTTAAAGTAGCCCCGCGCATCGCTACGTGAACAAAAAGCAATGCAGATAAGAACGTTGTTCTCCGTAATGGAGGTATGTTCAGGCAACTTCACTGCCAATATTGAACGGTTGGGACTTGGCTGTTCCTTGATGTCCGGCGGACGATAACGTACCGCCTGGCCGCCGCGCCGTGTATTGTGCGGCCGATTGCCCCAGCCTGGGCCCAGCTTGCTAACAACGGACGTTCTGAACCTCGATGCCGGATGATCAAGACGACGCCTCGGGCGCCCTGGTGCTGTTTTCCGGCGGCCAGGACTCGACCACCTGCCTCGCCTGGGCGCTAGAGCGCTACGCCCATGTGGAGACGGTCGGGTTCGACTACGGCCAGCGCCATAGCGTCGAACTGGAGGCGGCCGCGACGGTGCGGCGCGAACTGATCGAACGGTTTCCGCGCTGGGACGCGCGGCTGGGTCCGCACCATCGCCTCGACCTGCAGGGCTTCGGCGCCATTGGCGGCTCGGCCCTGACCAGCGACCGGGCCATCGAGATGACCGAACGCGGCCTGCCCTCCAGCTTCGTGCCGGGCCGCAACCTGGTCTTCCTCACCTACGCCGCGGCCCTGGCCGACCGGCGCGGGTTGGCGGCCCTGGTCGGCGGCATGTGCGAGACCGACTTCTCCGGCTATCCCGACTGTCGGCGCGACACCCTGGACGCCATGCAGACCGCGCTGAACCTGGGCATGGAGCGGGATTTTCGGATCGAGACGCCGCTGATGTGGCTGACCAAGGCCCAGACCTGGGGCCTGGCCGCGGCGTTGGGCGGCGAGCCGCTGGTGGAGCTGATCGTGAGCGACACCCATACCTGTTACCAGGGCGACCGCACGCCCCACGACTGGGGCGCCGGTTGCGGCGAATGCCCGGCCTGCGACCTGCGCGCCAAGGGCTGGGCCGAATGGACCGCCTCGGGCCGCCCGGCGCTCGCCCGATGAGCTACGCGGTCAAGGAGATCTTCCTGACCCTGCAGGGCGAAGGCGGCCAGGCCGGCCGCGCGGCGGTGTTCTGCCGCTTCGCCGGCTGCAATCTGTGGAGCGGGCGCGAGCAGGACCGGGCCAGCGCCGTCTGCACCTTCTGCGACACCGACTTCGTCGGCATGGACGGGGAGAACGGCGGCCGGTTCGAGGACGCCGCGGCCCTGGTCGCCGCGGTCACGGCCCAATGGCGGGGCGCCGACGAGGCCCGTCTGGTGGTCTGCACCGGGGGCGAGCCGCTGCTGCAATTGGACGCACCGCTGATCGAGGCGTTCCATGCCGCCGGCTTCGCCATCGCCGTGGAAACCAACGGCACCCTGCCGGCCCCCGCCGGCATCGACTGGATCTGCGTCAGCCCCAAGGCAGACGCGGCCCTGGCCCAGACCGCGGGCCAGGAACTGAAGCTGGTCTATCCGCAGACGGGCGTCGATCCGGCCCGCTTCGAAGCCCTGGGGTTCGAGCGGTTTTTCCTCCAGCCGCTGGACGGTCCCGACCGCGAGGCCAATACCGCCGCGGCGGTCGACTATTGCCTTTCACACCCTCGTTGGCGTTTAAGCGTGCAAACCCACAAATATCTGGGCCTTCCCTAAGCGGTTCGCCGCGCGCTTTTGCTTGAGACCGATGACCGACCCCCAGTTTGAAATCACCAAGGCCGCGAGTTTCGACGCGGCCCACTTCCTTGAACACGGCCCCGAGGCAAGCCGTTACCGCCGCATGCACGGCCATTCCTTCCGGGTCGAGGCCAGCGTGCGCGGACCCGCGGTCGGCCCGACCGGATGGGTCGCGGACCTGGGCGAACTCGACACGGCGCTGAAGGCTCTGGCGAACGAGCTGGACCACGGCCTGCTCAACGAAAAGCCCGGCCTGGAATCGCCGACGCTGGAGCACCTGTGCCTGTACTTCGCGGCCGCGCTGAAGCCGCGTTTCCCCGGCCTGTCGCGCATCGTGGTGTCGCGCCCGTCGATCGGCGAGAGCTGCGCGCTGAGCCTCTAGTATCTAAACGCCCAGCCCCCTTCGATGACCTGGCGCCAGCGGGCCATAGCGCGCTCATCTCCATTTATATCGTTTGCAATTATATTGCGCACAATATAATTGATCCCTCAGGGTGTTTCGACGCGCACGATCCGGCGCGGGACACCGTCAATGCAGGAGCAAACGTCATGAGCACGATCTACAGCACCAAGGCCATCGCCGTCGGCGGCCGCCACGGAACCGTCCGCACCGACGACGGTCTTCTCGACCTCCAGCTGGCGCTGCCGACAGCGCTCGGCGGCAAGGGGGGCGCGACCAATCCCGAGCAGCTGTTCGCCGCCGGCTACGCGGCCTGCTTCGAGAATGCGGTGATCCACATCTCGCGGAGCAAGGAGACCAAGGTCGGCGACAAGGATATCGTCGTCGAAGCCACGGTCGGCATGTCGCCCAACGCATCCGGCGGCTTCGGGCTTTCCGTGGCGATGGACGTGTCGATCGCCGGCGTCGATCAGGCGGCGGCCGAAGAGATCGTTCAGGCCGCCCACGCGATCTGTCCCTATTCCAATGCGATCAAGGGCAATATCGATGTCGCGATCACGGTGACGACGCACTGATGACGCTTGGAGCGGAACGCATGACCGACATCGACCTGTTACGGCTTGACCAGCAGGTGTGCTTTCCGCTCTACGCGGCCTCCAACCTGATCACCCGCCTCTATCGCCCGATGCTCGACGAGCTCGGCCTGACCTACCCGCAGTATCTGGTGATGATGGTGCTGTGGGAGCGGGCCCCCCGCACGGTCGGCGAGGTCGGGCAGCAGCTTCACCTGGATACGGGCACCCTGACCCCCCTGATCAAGCGGATGGAGGTCGCGGGGCTGGTCGCGCGTCAACGCGATCCGGCCGACGAGCGGCGCGTGCTGGTGACGCTGACCAGGCAGGGCGAGGCGCTGCGGGAGCCGGCGCGTCAGGTGCCGGAGACGCTCGCCGCCAATCTGCCGCTGCCGGTCGAAGACCTGGAAAAGCTGCGCGCCGCCGTGACGGCCTTGATCGACGCCATGACAGCCGGCTGACGCTGGCGCGGCCCAGGTCGCGGGCTCGCGCCGGCGACTACGTCTTGTCGGTCGAGCGCCGCATGGGACCCGAATAGTCGGGGTCGTGGCGGCGACGGCGATCGGGGCCGAAATAGTTGGCCGTGCGCACATAGGGCCGCGGCGATTCCACCACGCGGCTGATCCGGTCCAGCACGCCCTTGGCGGTGACCGGCTTGGACAGGAATTCATTCACGCCCACGTCGCGCGCCTCGTTGACGCGCTTATGGGTCGAATGGCCGGTGATCATGATCACCGGCGCCATCGGATTGGGACTGTCGGGCGAATTGCGCAGCAGGCGGACGAAATCGATGCCGTCCAGCGGCTGCATGGCCAGATCGCTCATGATGATGTCGATCTGGTGGGTGCGCATCACCTGCAAGGCCTCGGCCCCGTCGTTGGCCTCATAGACCTGCCGCACGCCGATGGCGCGCAGGATCTCGGTCAGGAGAACCCGCATGTGGTGGTTGTCGTCCACCAGCAGAATGTTCAGCAGTTCAAAGCGCAACGATCATCCGCCCACGAATTTCAACGGTCGACCCTGGCGGCCGCGTCCGGGCGCGTCATCCCCGCCGCGCGCGTCGTCCGCATTACGAACCTGCAACACTTCGGTCAACCCCATCGCCTACCGCACGACCGAATGGTCGGAACGCGCTTCATGGCCGTTGGTTCCATGGACGCCATCGGCGCCGATTTGCCCCCTGTGGCGGAGGAAGGCGTCCGCCAGGACGCAGGCGACCATCGCCTCAACCACCGGTGCGGCGCGGATGCCGACGCAGGGATCGTGACGGCCCTTTGTGCGCAGTTCGATTTCCGCGCCTGTCTCATCGATCGAGCGGCGCGGCGTGAGGATCGACGAGGTCGGCTTGAACGCCACCCGCGCGACCACCGGCTGGCCGCTGGAAATGCCGCCGAGGATGCCCCCGGCGTGGTTCGACAGGAAGCTCGGGCCGGTGTTGCCCATGCGCATCTCGTCGGCGTTTTCCTCGCCCGACAGGGCCGCGGAGGCGAATCCCTCGCCGATCTCGACCCCCTTGGCGGCATTGATCGACATCAGCGCCGCGGCCAGCTCGGCGTCCAGCTTGCCATAGATGGGCGCGCCCCAGCCGGCCGGAACGCCGGTGGCCTCGACCTCGACCACCGCGCCGGTGGACGAGCCCGCCTTGCGGATGGTCTCCAGATGCTCTTCCCAAACCGCGACCGCCTCGGCGTCCGGCGACCAGAAGCCGTTCCGGTTCACCTGATCCCAGTCCCAGCGGGACCGGTCGACCTTGTGGGGTCCGATCTGCACCAGGGCGGCGCGGATCTGCACGTTCGCGCCAAGCACCTTGCGCGCCACCGCGCCGGCGGCCACCCGCGCGGCGGTCTCGCGCGCCGAGGCCCGCCCGCCGCCGCGATAGTCGCGCACGCCATATTTGGCGAAATAGGCGTAGTCGGCATGGCCGGGCCGGAAGGCCTGGGCGATCTCGGAATAGTCCTTCGAGCGCTGGTCGACATTCTCGATCATCAGCGAGATCGGGGTGCCGGTGGTGACTGGACCGCCGGTGCGTTCGTCCTCGAAAACGCCTGAGAGGATGCGGACCTGGTCCGGCTCCTGGCGCTGGGTGACGAACTTTCCCTGGCCCGGGCGGCGCTTGTCGAGCCAGACCTGGATATCCTCGGGCGTCAGCCCCAGCCCCGGCGGACAGCCATCGACCACGCAGCCGAGCGCTGGGCCGTGGCTTTCGCCCCAGGTGGTCACGCGGAAGAGATGGCCGAAGGTGTTATGCGACATGGGCGGCCTTCTAGACCAAAACACCGTCGATGTTGACTGAAAGCTGGGGCCCGCTCACGCGGCCCAGGCGGCGTTGAAACGGCGGCGCTTGTCCTCCGCCTCGGTCTGCGAGGGCGTCTCATGCACGGCCTGCAGGCGGATGAACAGGTGGCCGCGGCCATAACGGCCCCGGGGCGGCAGGCCCTGGCCGGCCACCCGCACCAGGCCGCGCACCCCGTCCTGGGCGGTCAGCCACAGCGAGCGCGGCCCGGTCGGCGTTTCGACCACCAGCCGCCCGCCCTGACGCAGCAGGCTGGGCTCGACCTGGACGGTCAGGCAGAGATGGTCGCCGAGCACGGCCGCGCCGACCCCGCCGGCGATCGAGACGGCCATCACCTTGCCGTCGATGGAGATCCGCTCGCCTTCGCGCAGGCCGATCGGCAGGTGCAGCCGCACCGTGCGGCCGTCGTCCAGCCGCACCGGCCGCCAGCCGCCGAACAGCACGTCCTCCGGCGTGATCGTCAGGCGCGAGAGGCGGGACCGCGAGCGTGGCTGGGGCCGCACCACCGAGCCGGGATTGAGCAGGCGATAGGCCTCGATGACCTGGCGCAGCCGCTCGCCGTCGCCGCCAGGCCGATCGGGGTGAGACGCCTTGACCGCGGCGCGGAAGGCCCGGCGCAGGACCTCGTCCCCGGCCGCCGCATCGACGCCCAGGATCAGCCGCGCCTGGGTTATGCTGATCGCCCCTTCGCTCATGAGGCCGAACTTGACTCAGGGGCGGTCAATTCGAGGTTAAAGGCCGAGGGGCGGAGAACCCTACCCCTTCGCCCGCAGCGCCACCCAGGCCGCGCGGCCGTACTCCAAGCCGGTCCAGAGGGTGATGGCGGCCGCCAGGGCGTAGAGGCCCTCGGCCAGATTAAGGGCCGCCGGCGGCAGGGTCGCGGTGAGCCCCCAGGCCGGCCAAAGGATGACGACCATCAGGGCCCCGAGCGCCACCAGCTGCAGGGTGGTCTTGGTCTTGGCGACGAAGGTCACCGGCAGCTTGATCCCCATCGGCGCCAGCACCTCGCGCAGGGCCGAGACGGCGAACTCGCGGAACAGGATCAGCGCCGACGGCGCCAGAAGGACGGTCATCAGGTTCAGCCGCGCGGCGGTGTCCCTGGCCAGGCCGACCACCGACAGCAGGCCCAGGATGGTCCCGCAGACCAGGATCTTGTCGCCGATGGGATCGAGAATGGCGCCGGCCAGGCTCACCACCTCCCAGCGCCGCGCGAGCCAGCCGTCGAAGAAGTCGGTCACCGCGGCGACCACGAAGCCGATCAGGGCGAACCGGGCCAGGACGAAGCCGGCCGCCGGCCAGCGTCCCGCGCCGATCACCAGCAGGGCCGCGAACACCAGCACCGACAGCACCAGCCGCAGGCCCGTCAGCAGGTTGGGGATCTGTTTCAAACGCCTCAGGCCTTCCTGAAAAAGTCGAAGATGCGCTGGGCCAGCGGCTCGGAGACCCCATCCACCTTGATCAAGTCCGCCACCGCCGCGCGGCTCACGCCGCGCGCCGAGCCGAACGCATGCAGCAGCGCCTTCTTGCGTCCCGGCCCAACCCCCTCGATCTCGTCGAGCGGGTTCTTGGTCATCTCCATCTTCCGCTTCGTGCGGTGGACGCCGATGGCGTAGCGGTGCGCCTCGTCGCGCAGGCGCTGCAGATAATAGAGCACCGGACTCTTCGGCTCGAGCATGAAGGGGTCCTTGCCCGGCATGAAGAACCGCTCCAGCCCCGCGTCCCGATCCGGCCCCTTGGCCACGCCGGCGACCACGATGTCGTCGACGCCCAGGTCGGCCATCACCTCCAGCGCCGCGTCCAGCTGGCCCTTGCCGCCGTCCACCAGCACCAGGTCGGGCCGGGGCGGCGCTTCTCCAGCCTCCTCTTCTTTCGCTAAACGCCCGAAGCGGCGGCGCAGCACCTCGCGCATCATGCCGTAGTCGTCGCCGGGGACCAGGTCGGTGCTCTTGATGTTGAACTTGCGGTACTGGCTCTTCTGGAACCCCTCCGGTCCCGCCACGATCATGCCGCCGACAGCGTTTGTGCCCATGATGTGGGAATTGTCGTAGACCTCGATCCGTTCCGGCTGGCCCTCCAGGCCGAACACCTCGGCCACGCCGGCCAGCAGCTTTCCCTGGGCCGACCCCTCCGCCATCTTGCGGCCCAGCGCCTCGCGGGCGTTGGTCAGGGCGTGGCGAACCAATTCGGCCTTCTCCCCGCGCGAGGGCTTGGCGACGTCGACCTTGCGGCCGGCCTTGATCGAGAAGGCCTCGGCCAGCAGTTCGGCGTTGGGAACCTCGTGGCTGAGCAGGATCAGACGCGGGACCTGTTGGCTGTCGTAGAACTGGCCCAGGAAGGCGTCGAGGATGCCCGGCGCCTCGTCCTCGCGGTCAATGGTGTTGGCCACCCGCGGGAAATAGGCGCGGTTGCCCCAGTTCTGGCCGGCGCGGAAGAAGAAGACCTGGACGCAGGCTTGGCCGCCCTCGACATGGACAGCGAAGACGTCGGCCTCCTCCAGGCTCTGGGGATTGATTGACTGTTCCTGGCTGACGGAGGACAGGGCCCGGATGCGGTCGCGCAGCCGCGCGGCGCGCTCGAACTCCATGTCCTCGGCAAGCGCCGTCATCTCCTCCGACAACCGCTTCATCACCGCCCGGCTCTTGCCGCGCAGGAAGTCGTGCGCCTCCTCGACCAGCTCGTCGTATTCCTGCGGCGTCACCAGATCGACGCAGGGGGCGCAGCAGCGCTTGATCTGGTGCAGCATGCACGGCCGGGTCCGGGTCTCGAACACGTTGTCGGAACATGAGCGCAGCAGGAACGCCTTCTGCAGGCTGTTGACCGTGCGATTGACCGCCCAGGCCGAGGCGAACGGGCCGAAATAGTCGCCGGGAACGGAGTGGGCGCCGCGATGCTTGCGGATCTGCGGGGCCCGATGGTCGCGGCGGATCAGGATTTCCGGGAAGCTCTTGTCGTCGCGCAGCTGGACGTTGAAGCGGGGCTTCAGCTGCTTGATCAGATTGATCTCCAGCAGCAGGGCCTCGGTCTCGGTCTTGGTGGTGACGAACTCCATCGCCCGGGTCAGGTGCAGCATGTGCGCCACGCCCTGGGTGTGGGCCCGTCCCTGGGCGTACTGGCTCACGCGCTTCTTCAAGGACCGCGCCTTGCCGACGTACAGCATCTCGCCGTCGTCGCCGATCATCCGGTAGACGCCCGGCGCGTCAGGCAGCCGCTTCACCTGATCCTTGATCAGGTCGATTCCCTGCAGGGTCGAGGATGGCAGGGTGGATGAGGGGGCGTCGTCGGCCATGGCGCAGATATAGGCGAGTCTGGCGGCGATGGCAGGGCCGGCGCACGCCGCCGACTATCTACCGCCCCACGAACTTGGCCGGGCGGCGCTCCAGGAAGCTGGCGACGCCCTCCTTGTGGTCCTCGGACTTGAAACAGGCCGACAGCGCCTCGACGTGGGCGACCATGTGTTCGCTGACGTCGCGCTCGAGCCCTTGCCAGACCAGGGCCTTCATCTTGCGCAGCGAGAAGGGCGACGCGGTCAGATAGCGCCGCGCCTCGGCCAGCGCCGCCTCGGCCAGCTGGTCCGGCTCGACCACCTCGGCGGCGTAGCCGATCGCCTTGGCCTCCTCCGCCTCCAGGAAGGCGGCGCTGTAAAGCAGGCGCAGGGCCCGCTGGGGCCCGATCAGGCGCGGCAGCAGCCAGCTGCCCGCGCCGGTATCCGGCACCAGTCCGCGCAGGGCGAAGTTCCAGGCGAAGCGGGCGCGGCTGGTGATGATGCGCACGTCGCACTGGCTGGAGAATTCGGCGCCCATGCCGACCGCATAGCCGTCGATCGCGCCGATCACCGGCTTGGGGCACTGGATCAGCGGCCACCATTTGTCACCCTCGTGCGCCGCGCCGCGCGTGCCCCGCGTCGCCCCAGGGATGGTCGCCAGGTCGGCCAGGTCCGTCCCCGCGCAGAAGGCGCCGCCCGAGCCGGTGACGATCACCACCCGCACCGCGTCGTTCGCGCCCAGCGCGGCGACCGCTTCGGTGAAGGCCTGCAGCATCGCATAGGTCATGGCGTTGCGCTTTTCCGGCCGGTCGATGGTCAGGGTCGCAATGCCGTCGGCGTCGATCTCGGTGCGGATGTGATGGGCGGTCATGGTTTCCTCCGGCCCCCGGCTTGAGCGTGGGGCTCACCTTGTTAAGTCACGACTTAAATTATCGCTGCAGCACCGCGTAGGCCGTCCGGGCCAGCTCCCACGTGCCCGAATTGTCGCGCGAGGCGTTGCCGGTGCCGATCCCGTCGAGGTTGCGCTTGAACACGCCCTGGCCGATCGAGGCCAGCCGGAACAGCGAGAAGCTGAGGTAGAAGCTGAAGTCCTCGATCTTGTCGCGGCCGGTGCGGCGGCAATAGGCGGCCACGTATTCGTCTTCGGTCGGCAGGCCTTCGGTCTTCAGGTCGACGCCGTCGAAGGTGCCCCAGCTTTCCGAGCGCGAATGCCACAGGATGCAGTTGTAGGCGAGGTCGGCGAGCGGATGGCCTAGCGTCGACAACTCCCAGTCCAGCACCGCGATGATCCGCGGCTCGGTGGGGTGGTACATGACGTTCTCGGGCCGGTAGTCGCCGTGGGCGATGGTCACCGTGTCGTCGGCGGGGATACGGCCGGGCAGCTGCTCGATCAGCCGCTCCATGTCCGGGATCTCCTCGGTCTGGGCGCCGCGGTACTGCTTGGTCCAGCGGCCGATCTGGCGCTCGAAATAGTTGCCGGGCCGGCCATAGTCGGCCAGGCCGATGGCCGCGTAGTCGACCGCGTGCAGCCGCGCGAGCGTTTCATTCAGATTGTCGTAGATGGCCGCGCGCTCGGCCGGCTCGAGGCCGGGCAGCCGCGCGTCGCGGAAGATGCGGCCCTCCAGGAAGTCCATCACATAGAAGGGCGTGCCGATCACCGCCTCGTCCTCGCAGAAGGCGCGCATGACCGGCACGGGAAAGCCCACGCCGCCAAGCGCCTTCATCACACGGTACTCCCGGTCGATCTGGTGGGCGCTGGCCAGCAGCTGTCCCGGCGGTTTCTTGCGCAGCACATAGCGGCGCCCGCCCGCGGTGATCATGAAGGTGGGATTGGAGGCGCCGCGGTTGAACTGGCTGACCTCGATCGCGCCGGCGAAATCCTCGACGTTGGCCTTCAGCCATTGCGTCAGCCTGGCCTCGTCGAAGCGGTGATTGTCGCGCACTTCGCCGATGGAGGGTTGGCTGGCGCTCGGCGCGGCGGTGTTGGGGGCTGTTTCCTGGTCCATGCCCGATCAATACTCCTTGAGCGCGCGGTTAGAACAGACTGACCCGACGACAGCCCTGTTAAGAGGCGCCAAAAGGGAGGACCAGACCATGGCCGAAGCCGCCATTTCCGTCGACGATTTCACCTGCGTGACCTACGCGGTCGCCGACCACATCGCCCGCATCACCCTGAACCGGCCCGAGCGGCGCAACGCCCTGAACCCGCGCGCCTACGCCGAGCTGGCCGCCGCCTTCCGCCATGCCTCGGCCGACGCGGACGCCCGCTGCGTGGTCGTCACCGGCGCCGATCCGGCCTTCTGCTCGGGCGAGGACGTCAAGGAAATGATGACCGGCGAAGCGTCCGCCACGCCGCGCCCCAAGCGCGTTCGGTTCGAGGCCACGCCGACCGCCATGGCCGCGCTCGACTGCGAGAAGCCGGTGATCGCCGCGGTCAATGGCGCGGCGGTCGGCTGGGGGATGGAGCTGGCGCTTTACGCCGACATCCGCATCGCCTCGGAGCGGGCGGTGTTCGCCGAGCTGTTCATCAAGCGGGGCCTGATCTGCGACGTCGGCGGCCTGCTGCGCCTGCCGGCCATCGTCGGCCCGGCCAAGGCGGCGGAGCTGCTCTATACCGGCGACGCCATCGACGCGAAGGAGGCCGCGCGGATCGACCTGGTCAGCGCCGTGGTTCCGCACGACGAGCTGATGCCTGTCGCCCTGGCCATG
>Ga0302196_10003818_pt1 | contig 13790 bp, 14 predicted proteins | sample II_Bog_N1_3_FD_198794 | JGI IMG/M metagenome (GOLD analysis project Ga0302196, IMG submission 198794) | Peat permafrost microbial communities from Stordalen Mire near Abisko, Sweden - II_Bog_N1_3 | ecosystem: Environmental > Terrestrial > Soil > Wetlands > Peat | place: Sweden: Abisko...
CGCTAACCCCCTGGCATAGAAGTGGCTATGTCGTTGTACAGCTCACGCATAGCCGACGCACTGAATGGCTATAGCTTGTAGCGGCAATATCAGGGTCGGGCGGGATGCGGGCGCGTGCCGACCGAAGACGCGGGCTGAAGACGGGGACTGACAGATGGTCGAGGAAGCTAGGCCCGCGCTGGGCTTGTCGATTGGTGCCACCAACCTGGCAGCCGTGACGACAGATCACGCCATCACCCGCAAACCCGTCCTGACGCTGTACCGGCAACGTCCGCCAGAGGTCGGCGTGCCGTCGGAGAACCCCCGGCTGGACGAGCCGGGATTGGTGATCACCGACTTCGTCGACCGCGTCGGCGACCCGATCGGAATCGTGGCCGCCGACGGCTCGGTGCACCGCAGCGAGGCACTGGTCGTCGACGGACTGCGTGCGCTGGCCTCCGCCGTCGGCGGGCGCACCTTAAGCGAAAGCGTCGCGGTGACCTATCCCGCGCACTGGGGGCTCAAGGCAATAGACGCGCTGGGTACCGCGGTGAGCCAGGTGGCTCAACGGTCCCGACCACTGGCGCTGATCCCGGACGCCGCAGCGACCCTATTCGCCGCGCGGGCCAACCCGGGCATACCGGCCCGAGGGGTCGTTGCGGTGTGCGATTTCGGCGGCAGCGGCACCAGCATCACCTTGGTCGATGCCGCCGCCGAGTATCAGCCGCTGGCCGCCACCGTTCGGTATCCCGACTTCTCCGGCGACCTGATCGATCAGGCGCTGTTGAGGGCCGTGCTGGCCAATACGTCGAGCGGCGATACGGTCGATCCGTCCGGCACTTCGGCGATCGACTCGCTGAGCCGGCTGCGGGCCGGATGCCGAAGCGCCAAGGAGCAGCTCTCGTCGAGCACGGTGACCACACTGTCCGACGGCGACGTCCGACTCACCCGCAACGAGCTTGACGACGCGATCCGCGATTCGCTGAACGGTTTCATGGCCGTCCTGGAAGAAACGATCAGGGGCAACGGAATTCGCGGACCCGATCTGGTCGCGGTGGTTTCGGTCGGCGGCGGCGCAAACATCCCGGCGGTCACCACCATGCTGTCGGGCACGCTGCGCGTCCCGGTCGTCACGACGCCGCGTCCGCAACTCGCGGCGGCGATCGGCGCGGCGCTGCGGGCGTCCCGCGGACCTGGCGATAGCACTGCCACCGCGTTGACCCCGGCCGCATCGCCCCCCGGGCCGGCACACGAACAGGCAAGGGAACAGGCGGCAGCGGAACCGCCCGGGTGGGCCGAGGCTCGGCTATCGGAGCCGGTGTTGCGATCGATGCCGGCGCTGGCCTGGTCGGAGACAGCCGACGATTCGCGCGTGCCGCCGGTCCACGCGGGCCAGGATCCGAAGCCGGGCGGCGGGTCCGGCTATACGTCGGCCCGCCCGGCGCTGAATTTCCAGCGCACCGCCCGGCCGCGTCGTGAGCCAAAGCCCGCGGTCATGCCCTGGTACCGGTTGCCGGCGGTGCTGGCCATCGGCACAGCAGTGGCGGTGCTATTGGTCGGCATGGCGGTGGCCATGGGGTTCGGCTCCGACGACACACCGGCGACCACACCGGCACCGGGCGTGAGCAGCGCTCCGGTTTCCCCGGCGCCGCCCGCGCCCCCGCCGGCTCCCGTCCAGCCATAGGCAGGTCAGGTTGCGGCCTTTTCGTCCCTAGCCACCTTGAGGGCTTCCTCGTTGTAAGCCTTGTCGCTGGCTATCGTGTCTTTGATCGATTGGTCCTCAGGTGCCTCGTCGCCGGCAAATTTAGGATTGCCGTCTTCGTCGAGCCAATCGTTCACCGCGGTGCCCGCGATCGTTTTCCCGGAACCGGGCAGCACCAGCGTCGGCCGGTCCTCGTAAGCAGTCATCATCTTGGCCGGTTCAGCTTTTGCCTCTTGGTCTGGCTCTGGCTTTTCCTGCGTAGTCATTCCCTACCCCCTTTGGTCCTGGCGGGGGGTTACCCGTTGCAGGGCGGTGCCGAAACTCAGTTCGGTTTCGGGTAGCTGACGCCGGTCAGCTGTTCGGAAAGCTCCCAAAGTCGCCTGCCGTCGGCGTCGTTGCGGGCCGCCCGGGAGAACTTGGCCAGGGTGACGCCGCCGCCGGCGGCCTCATAGAAGCCTCGCGGTCCGTAGAACGCGCCGCCCTCAGCGTGCGGTGCTGCCGCCGCGTACAGCGCGGGCAGAATTCCCTCGTCGATCTCCTGCCAGAGGAACGGCGCCCAACGCCAGGACGTCGTGTACAACCGCTGCATCAATGCGGGCTTTTCGCGGCCGTGCGATGGCCCGGAGATCTGCAGGTTGGTCTTGGTCAAACCCGGGTGCGCTGCGTTGGACAGAACGCCCCAGCCGGCCTCGCGGCTGCGCCGGTCCAGCTCGCGCGCGAACAACAGAACGGCCAGCTTCGACTGCCCGTATGCCGACATCGGCGCGTAGGACTTCTCGAACTGTGGATCGTCGAAGTGCATACGGCCCGTGCGGGCCGCCAGGCTGCTCAGCGAAACCACCCGCGCGCCGCTGGCCGCGCGCAGTAGCGGCAGCAGGTGTGCGGTCAGCGCGAAGTGGCCGAGATGGTTACTGCCGAACTGCAATTCGAAGCCGTCGGCGGTGGTATCGCGTTCCGGGGGTGTCATGACGCCGGCGTTGTTGATCAAGATGTCGATCGGGCGGCCTTCGGTGTTGAGTTGTTCGCCCAACGCGGCGACGGCGGCCAACGACGACAGGTCGAGGGTTTTGATGGTCAGTTTGGCGTCGGGAACCGTGGCACGGATTTTCTCGATCGCGGCCTCCCCCTTGGCGCGATTGCGAATTGCCATCACGACGTCGGCGTTGGCCGCGGCCAGCCGCCTGGCCAGCCCGAACCCGAGACCGCTATTGGCTCCGGTGACGATTGCCAGCTTCCCGGTCAGATCGGGCACCGTGGCGACGAGGTCGTTTGCCATCCGTGTCACTCCCTTTTTTAGCGTCCGCCTGGTTAGTGTGCTCCCGACCTCGGCCGGGCCGTGTTTCGGGCTGGCACGGGCTTGCGTGCAGTGACAAACTGCGTGCATGACTAGCAGCGGACTTGCGAGATTTTCGCGCACCGCCGCCATCTGGATGATGGTTGTGGCGGTCGTTGGCTTCATCGTCACCTTGGTGCTGAACGCATTCTTCCTGGATGACTTTGACGCATACGGCGAGGTGTCCGTCCCGGGTTCGGGCACCTTGCAGCTACCCGCCGGTGAGGTCAACATCAGCCTGCATACTTTGGTCGTCGGCAGCCCCAACGGGGGACTGCCGGTACCGCCGCTGGGCATCACGATCACCCCGCCCGACGGCGGCGCGCAACCGGTGGTGACGGAAAACATCGGCAGCACGACGACGAACAACAATGACGCGCACGTACGGGTGTGGACGGCTCGGATCCCCGCCGACGGCACCTACAACATCAGCACGGACGGCCAAGTCAACGGATACATCAACCCTCGATTGGCTTTCGGGCACTCGAGTCCGTACGGCTTCCTGGTGTGGGTTTTCGTTGGCATGTTCGTCGTGGGCCTGGTGGATTTGATCATCTCCGGCAGGTGGTTGGCTCGCGCTCGGCGCAAGGCGGCGGCGGCGGTGGTGGCGGGGACACCCTATTTTCCCGAAACACCCTTCGCGTCGCCCCCTGCGACGCCCGCGGCACCCGTGCTGACCAGTCCTCCGAGCGGTGCGTATGAACCCAGCGGCGAGGGCATCCGGCTGGAGCGACTCAAAACACTGGCGGCGCTGCGGGATTCCGGTGCGTTGACCGAAGAGGAGTTCCAGATCGAGAAGAGCCGGACCCTCGGCGAGCCCTAGCTTCCTCGGCCGTGAGCGTGCGTGTCTGCACGCCGACACGCCGTAACGGCTGGCATTTTTCGCACGCTCGCGCGGGAAGGGTCAGTGGCCCCGGGCCACCCACTCCTCGTAGTGGACGATCTCATCGCCGATGGTGGTGCTGTCCCCGTGGCCGGTGTGCACGACGGTGTCGCCGGGCAGTGCGCCGAGCCGCTCCGAGATCGACTGCAGAATCGTCGGGAAGTCGGAGTAGGAACGCCCGGTCGCGCCCGGGCCGCCGGAGAACAGCGTGTCGCCACTGAAAACGACGCCCAGTTCGGGGGCGTACCAGCACACCGACCCGGGGGAATGCCCCGGGGTATGCAGCGCTTGCAGTGCGGTGCCCGCCACGGTCAGCGTGGCCCCGTCGGAGTATGCGCGAAAGTCCTTGTCGGGGTGAGTCATCCGCCACAGCACTTCGTCGCCGGGGTGCAGCAGCACCGGGGCTTCCAGCGTCTTTCCGAGCTCAGGTGCGACCGTGACGTGGTCGTTGTGGCCGTGCGTGCACACCACCGCGACCACTTTGCGCCCTTTGACGGCGTCCAGGATCGGCTGTGCGGAGTGGGCGGCGTCGAAGACCACCACCTCCGAATCGTCGCCGACCAGCCAGATGTTGTTGTCGACTTCCCAACTGCCGCCGTCGAGTTCGAAAGTGCCGTGGGTGACGACGTGTTCGATAGCAGCCATTACAGGATCACCACCGAGCGCAGCACCTTGCCGTCGTGCATTTTGTGGAACGCCTCCTCGATGTCTTCGATCCCGATGCGTTCTGAAACGAACTTTTCCAGTGGAAGCCGGCCCTGCAGGTACAGGTCGATCAGGGTGGGGAAGTCGCGTTCGGGCAGGCAATCGCCGTACCACGACGACTTCAGCGAGCCGCCGCGGGAGAAGAAGTCCACCAGCGGCATGTCCAGGCGCATATCGGGTGTCGGGACACCCACCAGCACGACGGTTCCGGCCAGGTCGCGGGCATAGAAGGCCTGCTTCCAGGTTTCGGGCCGGCCCACCGCGTCGATCACCACGTCGACCCCGAACCCGCCGGTGAGGTCTTGGACGGTTTTGACGACGTCGAATTCGCGGGCGTTGACGGTATGGGTGGCGCCGAACTTGCGGGCCCAGTCCAGTTTCGTGTTGTCGGTGTCGATAGCGATGATCTGCTTGGCGCCCACCAGCGCGGCCCCCGCGACCGCGGCATCGCCCACGCCGCCGCAGCCGATCACGGCGACGGTGTCGTTACGGCCGACCGCACCGGTGTTGATCGCGGCGCCCAGCCCGGCCATCAATCCGCAGCCCAGCAGTCCGGCGACTGCCGGGTCGGCGGCGGGATCGACTTTGGTGCATTGACCCGAGTGCACCAGCGTCTTGTCGGCGAACGCCCCGATGCCCAGCGCCGGGGTGAGTTCGGTGCCGTCGGTCAGCGTCATCTTCTGTTCGGCGTTGAAGGTGTCGAAGCAGTAGGCGGGCCTGCCACGTTTGCAGGCCCGGCACTGGCCGCACACGGCGCGCCAGTTCAGGATCACGAAGTCGCCGGGCTGGACCGAAGTGACTCCCGCCCCTACCGCTTCCACGGTGCCCGCGGCCTCGTGCCCGAGCAGGAACGGGTATTCGTCGTTGATGCCGCCCTCGCGGTAGTGCAGGTCGGTGTGACAGACGCCGCAGGCGATCACGTCGACGAGGGCCTCGCCGGGGCCGGGGTCCGGTACGACGATGTCCACCAACTCGACGGGTTCGCCCTTTTTGCGTGAAATCACTCCGCGCACTGTCTGACTCATGGCCTACAACCTACTGTCCGCCGCCATACATGTCGCAGCGGCCCGTCCACCCACGAAGGTGCGTCAACCGTCGGGCCGGGGCGCCGGTGTAGCGTCGCAGAGCGTGATGATGGGGGAGACCACCGAAGACTTCAGCCAACGGATGGTTGCGACCCTCGACAACGCCAGTCTGGCGCTGCTGATCAGCCTTGGACATCAGACCGGCCTGCTGGACACCATGGCCGGACTGCCCCCAGCCACCAGCCCGCGCATCGCCGAAGCCGCGGGCCTGAACGAGCGCTACGTGCGAGAGTGGCTGGGCGGCATGACCACCGGGCACATCGTCGACTACGACGCCGAGGACGGGACGTACTCATTGCCCGCCCATCGCGCGAGAGTGCTGACCCGCGCCGCAGGGCCGAACAACCTCGCCGTCGTCGCCCAATTCCTCCCGCTACTCGGCGAGGTCGAGCAGAAAATCCTCGGCTGCTTTCGCACTGGCGGCGGTCTGCCCTACAGCGAATTTCCGCGCTTCCACACGCTGATGGCCGAGGAAAGCGGAGCGGTGTTCGACGCCGCGCTCGTCGACGTCGTGTTGCCGTTGGTCGACGGGCTTCCGGAACGGCTGCGGGCCGGAGCGGACGTCGCCGATTTCGGTTGTGGCAGCGGTCATGCGGTCAATGTGATGGCGCGGGCGTTTCCGGTCAGCCGGTTCACCGGCCTCGATTTCTCCGCCGAGGCGATCGCAGCCGGCGCCCGGGAAGCGGCTCGTCTTAGCCTGACGAACGCGACCTTTGAGCGCCACAACCTGACCGAGTTGGGCAAGGTTGCAAGTTACGACGTCATCACCGTCTTCGACGCCGTTCACGACCAGGCGCAGCCGGCCCGCGTGCTGGAAAACATCCACCGCGCCCTGCGACCGGGCGGTGTGCTGCTGATGGCCGACATCAAGGCATCGAGCCGGCTCGAGGACAACGTCGGCGTTCCGATGAGTACCTACCTGTACACGACCTCGTTGATGCATTGCATGACGGTGTCGCTGGCATACGACGGCGCCGGGCTGGGAGCGGTGTGGGGAACCCAATTGGCCACGTCGATGCTCGCCGACGCTGGGTTTGACGATGTGCGGCTGGCCGAGGTCGAGTCGGATCCGATCAACGCCTACTACATCGCCAGAAAGTGAGCCGGCCTGATGGCCGCTTTGGACGTGATTGACGATTGGCCCGCGGCCAATGCGGCCGCCGCGGTGATCGGACCCGGCGGAGTGCTGGCCAGTCACGGCGACACTGAGCGCGTCTTCGAGCTGGCTTCCGTGACCAAACCGCTGGTGGCCCGGGCGGCGCAAATCGCCATCGAGGAGGGGGTCGTCGATCTCGATACCGCGGCCGGCCCACCCGGCTCCACGGTCCGGCACCTGCTGGCCCACGCGTCGGGTTTGGCGATGCTGTCTGATCGCGTTCTGGCCAAGCCCGGCACTCGCCGGATTTATTCGAACTACGGCTTCGCCGTGCTTGCCGAAACCCTGCAGCAGGAGTCGGGGATCGAATTCGGCCGATACCTGACCGAAGCGGTGTGCGAACCACTGGGCATGGCGACCACCCGCCTGGACGGCGGCGCCGAGGCGGCCGGTTTCGGGGCCACCTCGACGGTCGCGGATCTGGCCGCATTCGCCGGTGAACTGCTGCGCCCGTCGACCGTCTCGGCGCCGCTGCACGCCGAGGCGATAAGCGTGCAGTTTCCCGGCTTGGACGGCGTGCTGCCCGGATACGGGGTGCAGCGGCCCAACGATTGGGGGCTGGGTTTCGAGATCAGGGATGGAAAATCGCCGCATTGGACGGGCGCGCGCAACTCGTCGCGCACATATGGCCATTTCGGCCAATCAGGGGGCTTCATCTGGGCAGATCCCGACATCGACCTGGCGCTGGTGGTCCTCACGGACCGCGATTTCGGCGACTGGGCCCTCGATCTCTGGCCGGCGTTATCCGATGCGGTGATATCCGATCACATCTGATTGGCACTGCACACTAGCGCAACAGGGGCATCACGAGGCACAATAGACACGCACGACACAAAACATCTCAAAAGCATCTCGCTTGTCGGGTCCGCCAGGTCGTTGGGGAAGACGTCCCTCGTGGAGCCGAAGGAGCAGCAGATGTATGCGTCGAATCAATTTGCCGACGTGACGGCTGGCGTGGTGTATGTGCACGCCTCGCCCGCCGCGGTATGCCCGCATGTCGAGTGGGCGTTGTCGTCGACTCTGCAAGCCAAGGCGAACTTGGTGTGGACGCCACAGCCGGCGATGCCCGGACAGCTGCGCGCTGTCACCAACTGGGTCGGCCCGGTGGGCACCGGCGCCCGGTTGGCCAACGCGCTGCGTTCCTGGTCGGTGCTGCGGTTCGAGGTCACTGAGGACCCGAGCCCCGGCGTCGACGGCTATCGGTTCAGCCACACCCCACAGCTCGGATTGTGGAGCGGGTCGATGAGCGCCAACGGCGACATCATGGTGGGGGAGATGCGCCTGCGGGTGATGATGGCGCAGGGTGCCGACACCCTTGCCGCCGAACTGGATTCCGTGCTGGGAACGGCCTGGGACGAGGCGCTGGAGATGTACCGCGACGGCGGCGACGCCGGTGAAGTGACCTGGCTCAGCCGGGGCGTCGGCTAAATACGTGGCGGGTCACCACCATTAGATAACCGGTGGTTGCAGTGGGGTGGCAGATACCGGCATCTCCACGGTGCCCTTGCACGGGCCGCTCAAGATATCCGTGTGAAATAACCCGGTGAGGACTCCGTTCGGCCCGGGCGTATAGACCGTGGTGGATTCCGCCGGGTCGCGCTCTACGCTGCCATCGGGGGCGATGCAGTCCCACTTCCAGCTCATTTCGCGCACCCATGCGGAGCCGTTCCACATGAATTTGATCGACTGCGGCATGTACTGATCTTTGGGTGGCGGCGGGCTGCTGATGGCGACGCAGACGCCCGCCGAGCAGGTCGAGGTGAAGGAGTAGCTGCCCGCGTGGGCAGATTCTGGATGCCCGGCTGACACGCTGGTGCCAGTCTTGGCGTTGGCAGAAACCGTCAAGACGTATTGCCCGTTCCATACCGGATCGCTGGCAAAAGCCGCGGGGGCCAGCCATAACGAGCCGCCCAGCGGTGCAGCCGTCAAGGCGATAAAGGCGATAAAGGCGATTCTGCGGTGTCGCGACAACTTTCCTCCACAGGTAACGCTCCCATAACGCTGGTCTACCAAGGAGTCGCGTTTGTCGCGCGAATCGTTACACCGGACGCAGGATATGCAGCGCGGCGGGCACCGCGGAGATTTCGGCCGGCAGCGGACAGGCGAAGTCGCCGTCGGCGTACACGTTGATTCCCGGGCATTCGACGTGGATCGACTTGGCGCGTGCCGTGGTGACTTCGTCGCGCTCGACGTGCGTGCCTTTCATCAGCGTCGGGAACAGCCGGACCAGCTTTGTCCGGGATAGCGCGGGCGCAACGGTGATATCGAGTAGGCCATCGGTGTGATCGGCGTCGGGGCAGATCAGCAGCCCGCCGCCATAGCTGCGGGTGTTGCCGAAGGCGGCCAGCGTGATGTCGGCGTCAATTTCTTGGGTTCCGTCCAGCACCAGCCGGAACGGCAATGGCCGCAGCTGCGAGAGTTCGGCGAACATCGCGGTGTAATAGCGCAACCGACCATGGGGCCAGCGCATCCGGTTCGCGCGGTCCGTCACCAGGGAGTCGAATCCGGTGGCCGCCACGGTGCCGAACCATTTGGTGACCCCGTTGCGGTCCCGGATCCGGCCCAAGTCAATGGTTTCCGCCCAGCCGTCGACGACGATATCCGCGGCAGCCTCGGGATCCTTTGTGGGAATCCTGAATTCGCGAGCGTGGTCGTTACCGGTTCCGGCCGGGATGATTCCGAGCGGAATGTCGGTGCCGGCCAGCAACTGCAGCGCGTTGGAGATGACCCCATCGCCGCCGGTCACCATCAGCGCGTCGGTGCCCCGCTCGAGCGCCGCGCCGGCCAGATAGCGCGCGTCTTGGGCGTCGTCGCCGATGATCTCGATGACCTCCACACCGCGTTGCCGCAGCCGGGAGATCGCGACCTGCGCCGCGTGTACCGCGGTGCCGTGCCCCGAGACGGGATTGGTCAACGCGGTGACTTTGCCGATTTCCCGCTGGCGCAGAGGCCTAGTGCTCACGGGATCAGCTTGCCTGGATTCAGGATTCCGGCCGGATCCAATGTCGCCTTGACCGCACGCAGCACTTGCACGCCGAGGTCGCCGACCTCGTCGCGCATCCAGGGCCGGTGGTCGGCACCGACCGCGTGGTGGTGGGTGATGGTTCCGCCGGTGGCGACGATCGCATCCGATGCCGCCTTCTTGGCGGCCTGCCACTGTTCGATGGGATTGCCCCGTTGCCCGGCGACGACGGTGAAGTACAGCGACGCTCCGGTGGGGTACACGTGCGAAATGTGACACATCACCAGTGCCGGGGTGCCGGTCTCGGCCAGTGCGGCCGTAAGCGCTTCGGTGACAGCGGCTTTCAGTCTGGGAACGTTAGACCAATCGGTGGCGGTCTCGAGCGTCTCGCAGAGCGCGCCCGCGGCAAGCAGGGAGTCGCGCAGGTACGGCGCGCCGAAGCGGCCACGCTCCCATGCCTGTGCCGGTCCTTCGCCCAGCGATGTGCCGCCTTGGGCGGCCAGCAGCGCGCTGGTTTCGGCGTGCCGGCTCTCGACGTGTTCCTTGGTGCCCTCGAACACCGTGATGCCGAGGCAGCCGCCGGTGATCTGATTTTCGCCGATGGCTTCGGTGGTGGCGAGATTGACTCCGGTCTCGGTCTCGTCGGAGAGCCGTAGGACGGTGGCGCCGGTCGCATTCTGGGTGACGGCGCGCAGCGCCGCGGCCCCGGTCGCGAAGTCGGGGAACGACCACGCCTCATACCGGACGGCGTCCGGCCGTCGGTGGATGTGCACCCGCACCTGGGTGATGACGCCGAAAGTGCCCTCCGAGCCGACCAGCAGCTGGCGCAGGTCGGGACCCGCGGCCGACGCCGGCGCGCGGCCCAGATCCATCGTGCCCACCGGCGTGATCACCCGCAGCCCGCGAACCATGTCGTCGAACCTGCCGTAGCCGGCCGAATCCTGGCCGGACGACCGGGTCGCCGCGAAGCCCCCGATGGTGGCGAACTCGAAGCTCTGTGGGAAATGTCCGAGCGAGAAGCCGTGTTCGCCGAGCAGTCGTTCGGCTTCGGGGCCGGTGACGCCGGCCCCGAATACGGCCTCGCCGGACACCTCGTCGATGCAGATCAGCTGGTCGAAGCGACGCAAATCGAGTGACACCACTGCGCTGAACGTGCCGCGGGTGGGATTGAGCCCACCGACAACGCTGGTGCCGCCGCCGAACGGAACCACGGCGATGCCGTGCTCGGAGCAGTAGTGCAGGATCGCGGCAACGTCGCCGTCGTCGCTGTCGTCGCCGGGTAGCAGCACGGCGTCGGGCGCATCCTGAACCCCGGAATCGTTGCGGCGCAACAAGTCGATGGTGGATTTGCCGCCCGCGCGCAGCAGGCGGTCATGGTCTGCGATGCGGCAGTACTCGGCGCCAACGATGCTGGCCAGCGCGTCGTGGTCGGCTGCGGATAACGCTGATGGCCGCAGCCGTACCTGGTCGGACTCGAGTTCGGCCTGATCGGAATCGGCCAGGCCAACGACCTGCTTCAGCAGAGAACGAATCCCGTCGGAAAGTGGCTTCGCTGCGGCGGGATCGCCCCACGCATTCCATTTCATCGGCGGAACCAGTGGCGTCATGCGTTACAGTATTACACATGCTGTCAATCAGTAATGCTAGTTCTAACTCTGGTCCGGAGACCGGGGAACGGATCCTTGCGGCAGCGGCCAGCTGTGTGGTCGATTTCGGGGTGGACCGGGTGACTCTCGCCGAGATCGCGCGGCGTGCGGGTGTGAGCCGACCGACGGTGTATCGCCGCTGGCCGGACACACGCTCTATCGTGGCGACGCTGTTGACCCGCCGCATCACCGACGTGACCCGCGGCGCACCGTTGCGCGGCGATGACCGGGAATCGCTTGTGCGGCAGATTGTTACGGCCGCCGATCTGCTGCGCCGCGATGAATTGGTGATGTCGGTGATGCACTCCGAGCTCGCACCGATCTACATCACCGAACGCCTCGGGACCAGCCAGCAGATGTTGATCGACGCTCTTGCCGACCGGCTGCGGGCGGCCCAGCGGCACGGCAGCGTCCGAACCGGGGACGCGCTCCAGATGGCCACCATGGTGCTGCTGATCGCCCAGTCGACGATCCAGTCCGCACAAATCGTCCGGCCGATCCTCGACACCGACGCGCTGGCCACCGAACTTGCCTACTCGCTGAACGGATACCTGTCCTGATGCCCGATCCGACCGCTCTGGACGCCGCGCGCCGGGCGGCCGACCTGACCGCGCTCGCCGACGGCGCCGCGGTCGACGTTGTCGTGATCGGCGGCGGCATCACCGGCGTCGGCATCGCCCTGGATGCCGCGTCGCGCGGCCTGCGGGTCGCGCTCGTCGAGAAGCACGATCTGGCCTTCGGCACCAGCCGCTGGAGTTCGAAACTGGTCCACGGTGGTCTGCGCTACCTGGCGACCGGCAACGTGGGAATCGCCAGGCGCAGCGCCGCCGAACGCGGAATCCTGATGTCACGCAACGCACCCCACTTGGTTCATGCGATGGCGCAGTTGGTCCCGTTGCTGCCGTCGATGGGCCGCAGCGAGCGCACGCTGGTGCGCGCCGGATTCCTCGCCGGTGACGCGCTGCGGATGCTTGCGGGTACCCCGTCGTCGATCCTGCCCCGTTCCCGCAGAGTGCCGGCCCGGCGTGTCGTCGAGATGGCCCCCACGGTTCGGCGTGCCGGCCTGGACGGTGGTCTGCTGGCCTACGACGGGCAACTGATCGATGACGCCCGACTGGTCACCGCGGTCGCGCGCACCGCGGCGCAGCATGGGGCGCGGATCCTGACGTACGTCGCGGCATCCGAGGCTACCGGCACCTCGGTGCGGTTGACCGATCAACGCACGGGGCAGTCGTTCGACGTGGCGGCCGGTGCGGTCATCAACGCGACGGGGGTGTGGGCGGCCGAGATCGACGCCTCGTTGCGGTTGCGGCCCAGCCGCGGCACCCACCTTGTCTTCGATGCCGGCGCCTTCGGCAATCCGACTGCGGCGCTCACGATTCCGATACCCGGCGAGCTCAACCGCTTTGTGTTCGCCATGCCCGAGCAACTGGGCCGCGTCTACCTCGGACTCACCGATGAAGCTGCGCCCGGCCCGATTCCCGACGTGCCGGAGCCGTCGGCTGAAGAAATCACGTTCCTGCTGGACACGGTGAACACCGCGCTGGGGACCGCGCTGGGAACAACGGATGTCATCGGTGCCTACGCCGGCCTGCGGCCGCTGATCGACAAGGGCGAAGGCCGCACGGCCGATGTCTCGCGTGAGCACGCCGTCGTCGAGTCGGACTCCGGCGTGATCAGCGTGATCGGCGGCAAGCTGACCGAATACCGCTACATGGCGCAGGACGTTCTCGATCGCGCCATCGAGCTGCGGCATCTGCGTGCCGCGCGCTGCCGGACGCGAGACCTGCCGCTGATCGGCGCGCCGGGAAACCCCGGGGCGCTCGCGGCGCCGCACGCCAGGCTGCCGGTGTCACTGGTACAGCGTTACGGGGCTGAGGCGCCGCACGTCATCGCCATCGCCACGTGCGATCGACCGGCCGATCCGGTGGCCGAGGGCATCGACGTGACCCGCGCGGAGTTCGAATACGCGGTGACCCACGAGTGCGCGCTGGATGTCGACGACATCGTCGACCGGCGGACCCGGATCGGTCTGGTGCCCGCTGATCGCGAGCGGGTGGTGGCGGTCGCGGCGGAATTCCTCGCCCGCTAACTGGCGCGAGCAGACGCAGAATCGCACTGCGGCCGCCGGCCGAGTGCGATTCTGCGTCTGCTCGCCAGCGTCAGCGAACATGAGCGATCATTTGGTGGTGGCTTCCATCATGCGAATACCTGTGCTGGTCGTCGGCGCGGGTGCCGGCGGACTGGCCACCTCGGCGTTGCTTGGGCAGCACGGCGTCCGGTCGCTGCTGGTCGAACGGCGGCGCGAAGTCTTCCTGTACCCGAAGGCGCGCAACCTC
>Ga0302196_10003821_pt1 | contig 13785 bp, 10 predicted proteins | sample II_Bog_N1_3_FD_198794 | JGI IMG/M metagenome (GOLD analysis project Ga0302196, IMG submission 198794) | Peat permafrost microbial communities from Stordalen Mire near Abisko, Sweden - II_Bog_N1_3 | ecosystem: Environmental > Terrestrial > Soil > Wetlands > Peat | place: Sweden: Abisko...
TCACGAAGTCGGCGACGTCCTCAACGGCGGCATCGGCTTCGGGCACGCCGGCAAACAGGTGCCAGCAGTGGACCATGTCCGGGGCGATGACCAGTTCGACCCGGGTGCCGGCGGCCCGGGCGGCGACCTCGAACGCCCTTGCATCCTCGAGGAGGAGCTCGCCGCTCCCCACGTGGATGAGCAGCGGGGGGAGTGCCGACAGGTCGGCGAGCACCGGCGACACCATCGGGTGCGTGTCGGGTGTTCGCCCGAGGTACCACCGGGCCGAGAGCTCCAGGTCCTCCTGCGTCACGACGGGGTCCGACGGCACTCCCCCGGTCCGGGACGCGTCGGAGGGCCGCAGGTCCAACCACGGTGAGATCAGGGCCGCGCAGGCGGGGAGCTCGGCGCCCGAATCCCGAAGTGCGAGCAGCGTGGCGACCACCAGGCCGCCTCCCGCCGAGTCACCCACCAGGGCGAACGCCTCCGGAGCGATCCCGGCCGACCCGGTGACCCAGTCGACCACGGTGCGCGCATCCTCGAGGGCGGCAGGGTAGGGGTGTTCCGGCGCCAGTCGGTAGTCGACGACGAGCACCGGGGCGCCGACATCGACGGCCAGGCGGGCGGCCAGTGAGCGGTGGCTCTTGACGGAACCCCGGCAGTAGCCACCGCCGTGCAGGTAGACGACGAGACGATCCCGTCGCGCTCCGACCGGCGCGAACCGTCCGCAGGGCACACCGCCCACCGAGAGGGTGTCCGACGTCACCCCTTCGGGCATGGGAGCCAGGTCCCCGTAGGCCTCCAGTTCGAGCCGACGGGCGACCAGGTCGTCGATCGATCCTCGGCGGGCCTCCGCCCGGGCCCGGAGGAACCCGAGGGTCGCCAGGTACTCGTCAGAGAGCACGATCCACCCTCTCCTCCGTCACGGACCCGACGGTCCCGGTGGATGTCCGACCGGAGGGGGGTCCGGAAGCGCGTGTCTCCGCCACACCAGGAGCGACCGGGTGAACCAGCACACCAGCAGGTTGTCCTGGTTCCATCCGCGCGTCTCGATGGTGACCACCCCGCGGGAGTCGTCGCTGGCCGACGGACGGACGCCGAGTACCTCCGAGTCGGCGTAGAGCGAATCGCCGAGGAAGACCGGGGCGGTGTGCTCCAGTCCGTCGAGCCCGAGGTTGGCGATCGCCGACCCGCCCACGTCGGCGCCACTCAGGCCCGCGACGATGGCGTACACGTACGTGCCGACCACGGTGATCCTTCCGAACACCGGCACCCGGGCCGCGGCGGCCCGGTCGACGTGGATGGGGTTCAGGGCGCCGGTCAGGAGACAGAACAGCTGGTGGTCGCCCTCGGTCACCGTCCGACCCGGGCGGTGCACGAAGCTGTCTCCCACGGAGAACTCCTCGAGGCAACGGCCGTAGCGTGCCTCGTGGCGCCGGCCCTGCACGGGCGTGGCGGATGCGCTCGTCGTCATCAGATGACCCCGTCGTCGCGCAGCTGCTCGAGCTCCGCCGGACCCAGCCCCAGTCGGGAGAGGACCCGGTCCGTGGATGACCCCAGTTCGGGGCCCAGCGTTCTCGTCCACCCCGGCGTGCCGGTCAGATGCGGCACCGGCGCCACCACCGGCAGGCTGCCCAGCTCGGGGTCGTCGTGCATCTCGAACGCGCCACGTGCAGCCAGGTGGGGATCGTCGAGCACATCGGCGGAGTTGTTGATCCTCGATGCCGGCACCCCAGCGGCATTGAGGGTCTCGACCACCTCGGTACTCGGTCGGACCGCCACCCAGCCACCGATGATGGCGTACAGCGCATCCTGGTGCTCGACGCGTCCCCGGTGGCTGGCGAACCGGGGGTCGTCCACCAGGTCGGGCCGATCGATGACGGTGGCCAGCCTCGGGAACAGCGCGGCACTGCCGGCGTGGTACGCGACGTCGCGTCCGTCGGCGGCGGTGGCCTCCGAGGCGGGGACGACGTTCGGGTTGCGGTTCCCCACCCGTTGGCGGAGGACGCCGGTCGTCCGGAACTCCGCCGGGGCCGCCTCGCTCGCCCGGAGGGCCACCTCGGAGAGCGCGAGGTCGATCACCTGACCGCCGTGACCGGCGTCCCTGGCCCGGAGGGCGGCCAGCACGCCGAAGGCTCCGGCGTAGGCCGCCAGGTAGTCGATGGTGGCGAAGCCCGACCGCACGGGCGGCGCATCGGGATAGCCGCTCACGAAGGTGTGTCCGGCGAAGGCGCTGGCGATGCGGTCGAAGGCACCCCGACTCCGGTAGGGACCGGTCAGCCCGTAGCCGGTCACACTCAGCACGATCAGCTCCGGGTCGGCCTCCCTGAGGTCGGACGGAGTGAGGTGCCACCGTTCGGCGGTGTCGGGTCGAAGGTTGGTGACCACCACATCGGCGTCGGCGGCGAGCCGGCGGGCCAGCCGTTGGCCGGCAGGGGTCCGCAGGTCGAGGGTCACCGACAGCTTGTTCCGCCCTTCCTGGGCCCACTGGCCGGTGCGGCCGCCCGTGCCGGTGGCATGCCATCGGGGGAAGTCCCCGGATCCCGGCTGCTCCACCTTGACGACCTCCGCCCCGAACTCACCGAGCAGGGTGGCGGCTACCGGTGCGGCGAGGAAGGTGGAGAGATCCAGGACCCGAATCCCCCGCAGGGGCACCGGGCCGTCTCCGGGCTGGACCGGAGGGTCCTCCCCGTCGCACATCGTCACGTCGTCGCGGGCCATCCTTCGAGGATGGCCGATCGCTATTCAGTTGTAAAATAGATTGTAGCGATGCAGTTCATCTATCAGAGGTCTGAATAGGCGTGGAGCTGCGCCAGTTGGAGCACTTCCTGGCGGTGGTGGACGAAGGTCAGTTCACCCGCGCCGCCGACCGCTGCCACATCGCCCAGTCGGCGCTCTCGTCGTCGGTCCAGGCCCTCGAACGCGACCTCGGTGCCGTGCTCCTGCACCGCTCGACCCGCCGTGTCGCCCTGACGGACGCGGGTCGGGCCTTCGTCCCGCAGGCCCGCCGTACCGTTGCCGACGCCGCGGCGGCCCGCGAGGCGGTCGAGGTCGTCACCAGCCTCCGACGAGGCACCTTGGCGATGGGCACGGTGTTTTCGGCCGGTCTGTGGTTCGACCTCCCCCGCCTGCTCGCCGACTTCGCCCGGACCTATCCGGAGATCGAGATCCGGGTGACGGCAGGGAGTGCCGGCGAACTGGTGGCCGGTGTCGCCGGGTTCGAGCTGGACGTCGCGCTCGTCGGCACACCCGGGGTCCTCCCCGCCGGGGTCACCGCCACGCCACTCGTCCGCGCCCGGTACATCTTCGCCTGCAGCGTCGCTCACCGGCTCGCCGGGCGGCGCCGGGTCACGGCCACGACGGTGGCCGATGAGGTGTTCGTCGACCTCGGACCCGGGACGGTGCTCCGGCAGGCGACCGACCAGATCTTCGCGGCCCGAGGCCTGAGGCGGTCCGTCCGGTACGAGGTCCACGACGTCGACACCGCGCTCGCCCTGGTCGGCCATGGTGTCGGTTCGGTGATCCTCGCCGAGCCGCCGTCGGCTCCGCCGCCGGGCGTCGCCTACGTCCCCCTGGAGGCGTCTCCGTCCCATTGGACCCTGGCGTTGGTCACCCTCGACCTCGATACCGGCGCCAGCCGACCGGCGACGGCCATGGTGGAGATGGGGGTCGCCGCCCGGCGGTGAGCCGCACCTCAGCCGGAGGTCGTCGAGGTCGTCGAGGTGGTCGAGGTGGAGGAGGTCGTCGAGTTCGACGAGGTGGAGCTGGACGTCGAGGAAGCGGCCGACACCGTGAAGGGATCGGAGATGCCCGGGGTCCCGTCCATGGGCGTGGCGACGAGCAGGAAGGTGCCCGACGTCGTGATCGAGACGGAGGAGAAGGTGGCCAGACCGGCGCTGTCGGTGGTCGCCGAACCGAGCGAGAGCCCGGACGTGGTCGTGAGGGAGACGCTCTTCCCCGACTGTTCGATCGAGTTGCCGAAGAGGTCGGTGACCTGGACGGTGGGAGCGGGGGACATGGTGGTGCCGGCGGTGACGTCGCTCGGCTCGACGGAGAACTCGGCCCGTTCGGTCAGCTGGGTGTTGGGGATGATGGTGAACTGGTTGGAGGTGGCGGGTGCGAGGTCGGCGGCCTCGGCCTTGACCTGGTAGGACCCCTCGGCGTAGATCCGGAAGGGGATCGAGACGCTGCCACCCGTGCCGGTGGTCCCGTAGCTCCAGGGGAGCCATCCGTACTGGGACGTGTCCAGGTAGAGCACCACCGGGACCCCGTCGTCGGACACCGAGGCGCCGGAGCCGTTCTCCACCTGGACGTCGGCGGTCAGCTGCTCCCCCGCGTACGTGCCGATGATCCCCTTGGTGATGGCCAGCTTGTCGGGACTGCCGGTCGAGACGGTGAACGAGTCGGAGGCCTTCTGGCCGGTGATGCTGTGCGAGGTCGGCGTCAGGGTGAAGGTACCGGCGGTGAAGACCTCGAAGTTGGTGGCGGTGGCGGACCCGGACGAGCCGGTCTCGACGCAGCCGTCGCTGGTGGTGGCGTTCGGGCTCGGGTCGAGGCAGATGTCGACGCCGGCCTGGGACACCTTGTTCCCGAGCGAGTCCTCCAGCTGCGACGTGACGGCGGGCGTCATCTTCTGGCCTTCCTCCACCGAGGACGGCTGTTGGGTGATGACGATCTTGGTGGCGGACAGCGCCGAGACGGTGAACGACGACGAGGTGGCCGCGGTGGCTCCGGGTGCCGAGGCCGACAGGGTGAAGGTCCCGGCGTTCTTGGTCAGGAGGGCGGGGAAGGTGGCGTCGCCGGAGGCGCCGGTCGAATTGGTCGAGGCGATGACCTTGGGCGTGGCGCTGAAGGAGAGGGCGATGGGCACGTTGGCGGCGTCGTAGTCGCCCCCGGAGCCGTTGGTGAGCTGCACGGTCACCGCCGGGCTGATGGGCTCGCCGGCCGAGGCGTTCGAAGGCTGCTGGGTGAACGAGAGGTCCCAGCCCGAGGCCGGGTAGGCGGTGAAGGTGTCCGAGACGGCCGGGTTGGCCCCGGTGGCGGAGGCGACCAGCTGCAGCCCACCGACCTGGTCGATCGAGACGGAGGGGAAGGTCGCCAGGCCCGTGGCGTCGGTGGTGGCGGTCCCGAGCTCGGTCGTCCCGTCGACCCCGTTGGCCTCGGAGAGGGTCACCGTGGTGCCGGCCTGGTCGAGGGCCGCACCGCTCGCCGACTCGAGCTGCACCGAGGGGGCCGGCGCCATGGTGGCCCCCTGGGCCACGTCGGTGGGCTGCTGGGTGAAGGCCAGCTGGTCGGACTGCACGGCCCAGGTGACGGTGACCCCGCCGGCCGAACTGGCCGGTGAGAAGGTCGGGAGGCCCGTGGCGTCGGCGAGCGACTGGAGGGCGAAGCTCCCTCCACCTCCCCCGCCGCCGCCGGCGTAGGTGTTGCCACCCCCGCCACCCCCGCCCCCACCGCCGAAGCCACCGCCCCCGGCACCGCCGGCGCCCACGTCGGGTGGCGTGCCGCGGTACTCGCCCTCGCCTCCCTGGCCGTCGGTGCCGATGGAGCTGATCAGCCCGACGTTTCCCCACTCGTCGACGGGGGTGGGCCCCTGGATGTCGTGCTCGGCGCCGCCGAGCCCGCCGATCCCGGCGTTGCCGGAGCCGCCGCCGTGGTTGTTGATGCCGGCCCCCCCGTTCCCTCCACTGCCGCCGGACCCGTCGCTTCCGCCGTCACCGCCCTTGCCCTCGGAGGTGCTGCCGGCCCCCTTCTGCCCCGCGCCGGTGGTCGATCCGGCCAGGGTGGCCGTTGCGCTGCCACCCGCACCACCACCACCACCGGAAGCCGAGTCACCGGCCTCACCGCCGGCACCGGAGCCGCCGGCGTCCGCCAGGATGTTGCTGGTCGCACAGGACGAGTAGCCGGCAATGCAGGGAGCCGCGCCGGTCCACAGGTCGACCGGGCCGGTGATCGTCGAGACCCCGCCCAGGCCGCCGTAGACGGTTTTGGAGGCCACGTTGCTGTTCCCGGCCATGCCGAGGAAGTAGTAGAGCACCGCGCTGCCGTAGGCCGCCTTGTAGGCATTGAGGGTGGTCTCGGTCTGGGCGTAGCCCTGGGTGCCCCCTGAGCCGCCGTGGATGGTGGAGATCTGCGACCACCCCTGCCCGCCCTGGCCACCCCAGGCGGAGATGACCATCGGGGTGTCCGCCGTGATGGAGGAGTCGAGCTTCTCCGCACTGAGGATGAGGGTGGACAGCGTGTAGGCGGGTACGGCCAGGTTGAGCGGGAGCGGGCACTCGACGATGCCGCTGCTGGGCTCGGTGCAGGTGGCCGACACCGGCGGTGGGATGGTGCCCGACGAGGAGGTCGCCCCGGCGACGAGCGGCGGGGCCGACAGGACGGCCACGCCGAGCAGGGTCAGCGCCGCGGCGAGCGCCGGGGTCCGCCGTCGGGCGGGTCGGAGCTCGGGGGATCGGTGCGACGGCATGGGGCTACCTCGTGGTGTGGGGCTTCAAGGTCACGACCAGCACATGCCCGGTCGCATCGGTCTGTGAGGCGGTCCGGAGCAGCTGCAGCGGGTAGATCCGCAGGGTGACCGACCGGCCGGTGGCGAGTGTGCGCTGGATGGTGCGGGTGGCGGTCGGGGTGAAGGTGGTGGTCAACGCGGGCGCACCCGATGACGTCGGCGGGTCGGCGGCCACCGGGGAGGCGCTGGTCGCCGAGGCGAGTGTCGTTGCCCCCGAGGCGGCGACGACGTTGACGACGACGCTGCCCGGGGGACTCGAGCCGCCGGGGGCGAGATGCAGGGACGGCGCCGGCTTGGCCAGGTGCGCGCCGGCCAGGCGCACGGTCAGGCGACCGCCCGTGACGGTGGTCGACGGCGATCCGAAGTTCGGGACCGAGGCGAAGACCCGGTTCAGCGCGGGGTTCGTCCGCGACGCCACGGCGGTGGGTCCGGCAGCGGTGGAGAACACCGAGAGGGTCACGCACGAGCCAGGGACCGCCGAGCCGGTCGCGGCGCAGGGGTCCGGGGCACCCCCCGCGGCGGTGGCCGTCGTGGTGGTGATCTCGAGGGGAGCGTCCTCGGCGAAGTAGGTGACCGGGCCGAAGGCGAGTCCCGCGCCGGACCCGCTCGGGCTGGCACCCGTTTCCGCGCAGGGCATCACCGTCAGGTAGCCGATGGCGCCATCCCCGGTGGCGGCCCCGTAACCACTCGGGACCCCGTTGCCCTTGGCACACGTGGCGGGCGGCGACGCCGGGGACGCCGAGGACAGGGACCAGTACTGACGGTCACCGGCGATGAGGGTGGTGAAGGCCACCGGGGCCGGGGGCGTCCCGAACTGGGCACCGACCACATGGGAGCGTGTGCGGCCGAGGACGAAGGGGAGTCCCGTGGTCGAGGTGGATCCGGTGGTGGTCGGGAGTCCGGCGACCAGGACGCGATCCGTGTTGTTCAGCACCGTTAGGCCGACGACGGTCGGCGGGGTCACCGCACCGGCCGGTGGTCCGGCGAGCGGCACCACGCTGCCGGCGGCGCCAGCGGCAAGGGCCAGCAGGGCCACCCGGCGCACGGCCGCGACGACCGCGTGGTTCCCGGCCCCGATGCTCGCCACGTCCCCCTCCTCGTCCGCTCGCCGTCTTCCGGCGCGGCCCTCCGGTCGCGACCGGTGAGGCGTCGGAAACGATGCGAACGATACCTTCCGGCGGTCCGGAGCCGCGAGCACTCGGATCCCCTCCACAGCACGCCCACAGCCGATCCACAGGTGCGCTCGCCAAGGTGCCGGCATGGACATCGAACAACCACTCAGCCGACGGGCGCTGCTGACCGGTGCCGGGGCGGTGGGAGCCGGAGCGATCCTCCTCGGCGTGCTCCCCGAGACCTCCGGGGCGGCAACCGCCCCCCGTCGGCGGGCGACACCGGCCATCGCCACCTCGGGCTTCTCCACCGCGTCGGTGGGCGCCCAGTCGAACGCCCGGCTCACCATGACGGTGGGGGGTGGCGTCCGGACGATGCGGACCACCTCCCTGCCCGCCCACGCCATCGACCCCGACTTCTCGTATCCGGCACCGCCGGCGGCCCAGGACCTGACCTTCCGGGTCACCACCCGACCCCGCCTGGCCGACCAGCTCACGGAGCTGGTGACCGGCTACACCCTCGGCGTCCACCTCGACAGCGTCACGCTGGAGACGGCGAGTGCCGACTACTACGACAACGACTTCATGGGCCCGTGGAACTACGTGCCCCGTCCGCTCGACCGGTACGGCGCCCATACCCACCCGGTGGGCACCAACCCGGAGGACGGCGACTACCACTACCACCGCGTCACCGCCGAATGGACCTCGGATCCCTCGAGGCACTCACCGGTCGTCGGTTGGGCCGCCGACGGGTTTCCGGTCTACCTCCGGTACGGATACGCCACGCCGACCTCGCCGGGTCGCATCGCCAACCTGACGTCGAGCTTCCGGATTCGCCAGGGATCGAGGCCGTCGACCACCGGAAGTCCGGGTGGCACCTACGACGGCACGTTCGTCGCCGACTACGAGTACGTCGAAGGTCTGGGGGATCTCGACCAGTGCAATGGCCGGCTGTGCGTGACACCGGAGTTCCCGAGTGGCATCTACGCCTACTTCCTCACCGACGGCTGGCCCTCCATCCCGCACTGGCTCCGCGGGGTGCCCGACGGCACCTTCACCCCGCAGAACAACGGCAGCCAGGGTCCCCCCACCGGTGGCCCACCCGGCACGGGTGGCGGTCCGCCACCGCGCTGACGTCGACGAGCGACCGGGTCCCCCGGGCCTCCGCCAGAGCCAGTGCCCCGCCCGCGGCGTTCTTCCATGGCGATTGGGAGCCCACCCGCCACGGAGCACGCAGTGGAGGCGACCCTCAGGTCGTCTCGGTCACGAAGTCGATCAGCCGCTCGACCGCCCCCACCAGGGCCGGCTCCAGGTCGGCGTAGGTGGTGACCTTCCCGAGCAGGTGGCGCCAGGCGGCGGGCGGCGTCCCCAGCCCGAGCGCCCCGCAGATGCCGGACTTCCAGTCGGTGCCCATGGGGATCACCGGCCAGGCGTCGATGCCCAGCACCGACGGGCGGACGGCCTGCCAGACGTCGACGAACGGCGTGCCGGTCACCAGAACGTCGGGATGGGCCACCGACGCCGCCAGGCGCGACTCCTTGGAGCCGTCCACCAGGTGGTCGACGAGCACCCCCAGGCGGCGGGCCGGGTTGGGGTCGAACGACCGCACGGCCGCGGCCAGGTGGTCGATGCCGTCGAGGCGCTCGACCACCACCCCCTCCTCGCGCAGGTCGTCGCCCCACACCCGCTCGATCAGCTCGGCGTCGTGGACGCCCTCGACCCACAGCCGGCCGCCGCGGGCCACCCGGGCCCGGCTGCCGGCCACCGCCCGCGAGCCCGAGGCGGTGACGCCGGGGGTCGCCGCCGGCGACGCCGCCCGCACCAGGCTGACCGCCCGGCCGTCCACCGTGAACGCCCCCGGGGCCTGCCGGAACACCCGATCGAGGCCGGTGGCCCCCTTGAGCTCCACCCCGCCGCCCTCGAGCCGCACCAGGTGGCCGCTGAAGCCCGAGGCCCGGTGGGTCACCCGCATGCCGGGCACGGCGGGCACCTTGGGGTAGACGGCGGCCAGGCGGTCCTCGGGCGGGGCGTCGATGGGCCCCGAGAGGATCCCGGCCATCGGGTCGCGGAAGGTGCCCATCGCCGCGAAGGTAGCGGAGGGACGGCGGGCGGCCGGCGGATGCCGGTCAGACCGGGGCGGCCCGGTGCCCGGCGGCCAGGTCGACCAGGTCGTCCATCATCCGCCCGATCTCGAAGTCCTTCGGGGTGTAGACCCGGGCGACCCCCTTGGCCTCCAGGACGGCGGCGTCCTCCGGGGGGATGATCCCCCCCACCACCACCGGCACGTCGAGCCCGAACGCCCGCAGCCGCTCGACCACGTCGGGGACCAGCTCCAGGTGGCTGCCGGACAGGATGGAGATCCCCACCACGTCGACGTCCTCGTCCCGGGCGGCGGCGGCGATCTCGGCGGGGGACAGGCGGATCCCCTGGTAGATCACCTCGAAGCCGGCGTCCCGGGCGGCCACCGCGATCTGCTCGGCGCCGTTGGAGTGGCCGTCGAGTCCGGGCTTGGCCACCAGCAGCCGCGGTGGACCGCCGGTGCGGTCGGCCAGGGCCCGGGACTTCTCGCGGACGGCGCTGAGCTCGGTCCCCCGGTGCCCCACGCCGCCCCCGACCCCGGTGGGGGCCCGGTACTCGCCGAACACCTCGCGCAGGGCGGCGGCCCACTCGCCGGTGGTCCCCCCGGCGTGGGCCAGGGCGATGGTGGCCGGCATGATGTTGTCGGTCCCCTCGGCGGCCCGGCGGAGGTCGTCGAGCGCCCGCTGCACGGCGCTCCCGTCACGGTCGGCCCGCCAGGCGGCCACGTCCTCGCGGAGCTCGGCCTCGACGGCCGGGTCGACCCGCAGGATGTTGCCGATCTCCCCTTCGGGGGACAGCGGCGACGGGGCGGTCTCGGTGAAGCAGTTGACGCCCACCACCTGGAGCTCGCCGCTCTCGATGCGGCGCACCCGCTCGGCCTGGCTCCCCACCAGCCGCGACTTGAGCTCGTCGATGGCCTCGAACGCCCCGCCCAGGGCGAGCACGTCCTCCAACTCGGCCCAGGCGGCGTCGGCCACCTCGGCGGTCTTCTTCTCGATGACGATCGAGCCGTCGAAGATGTCCTCGTACTCGAGGAGGTCCGACTCGAAGGCCAGGATCTGCTGGATCCGGAGCGACCACTGCTGGTCCCACGGCCGGGGGAGCCCCAGCGCCTCGTTCCAGGCCGGCAGCTGCAGCGCCCGGGCCCGGGCCCGCTTGGAGAGCGTCACCCCGAGGGACTCCAGGACGATCCGGGGCACGTTGTTCTCCGGCTGGGCCTCGGTCAGTCCCAGGGAGTTGACCTGGACGCCGTAGCGCATCCGCTTCAGCTTGGCGTCGTCGACCCCGTACCGCTCGGTGCAGATCCGCTCCCACAGGGCGGTGAACGCCCGCATCTTGCAGGTCTCCTCCACGAAGCGCACGCCGGCGTTGACGAAGAAGGAGATCCGCCCCACCACCGAGGTGAACCGGTCCTCGGGCACCTGGCCGGAGGCCTTGACGGCGTCGAGCACGCCGATGGCGGTGGCCAGGGCGTAGGCCACCTCCTGGTGGGGGGTGGCCCCGGCCTCCTGGAGGTGGTAGCTGCAGACGTTGATCGGGTTCCACTTGGGCACGTGGAGCACCGTGTAGGCGATGGTGTCCACCGTCAGCCGCCGGCTGGGAATGGGCGGGAAGATGAAGGTCCCCCGGGACAGGTACTCCTTCATGATGTCGTTCTGGGTGGTGCCCGACAGCACCGAGGGATCCACGCCCCGGTCCTCGGCGTTGGCGATGTAGAGGCCCAGCAGCCACCCGGCGGTGGCGTTGATGGTCATCGACGTGTTCATCGACTCCACCGGGATCTGGTCCATCAGCTGGCGCATGTGGCCGAGGTGGGCCACCGGGACGCCGACCTTGCCCACCTCGCCGGCCGCCTCGGGGGCGTCGGGGTCGTAGCCGATCTGGGTCGGCAGGTCGAAAGCGATCGACAGGCCGGTCTGGCCCTTGGCCAGGTTGGTCCGGTAGAGCTCGTTGGAGGCCTTGGCCGTGGAGTGCCCGGAGTAGGTGCGCATCACCCAGGGCTTGTCACGGGTGGGTGCGGCTGTCGGGGCCGCGTCGGGGGCGCCGGTCGGCTGTGGCACGTCGCTCACTCCTCCATTGTGGCCCCGGCCGTCCCCTCAGGGGAAGGCCACCGGGGCGTGCGCTGCTGGGGTACCGGGCCGCGGCCCGGACTGGCTACTTCTTGTCGTACGAGAGGAAGCCCTGGCCCGACTTCCGGCCCAGCTGGTCGGCGGCCACCAGGCGGCGGAGCAGGGGCACGGCGGCGTAGTTGGGGTCCCGGAACTCGTCGTAGAGGGCGTCCAGGATGGCCAGCGAGGTGTCCAGGCCGACCAGGTCGAGGAGGGCGAACGGCCCCATCGGGAAGCCGCAGCCGCCCTTCATGGCCGTGTCGATGTCCTCCACCGAGGCCACGCCCTGCTCGTAGAGGCGGATGGCGTTGTTCAGGTAGGGGAACAGGAGGGCGTTCACGATGAAGCCGGCCTGGTCCTTGACCTCCACCGGCGTCTTCCCGCAGGCCTCGGCGAAGGTGCGGGCCGCCGCGATGGTGGCGTCCGAGGCGGTCAGGGGACGGACCAGCTCCACCAGGGCCATGACCGGTGCCGGGTTGAAGAAGTGGATACCGCAGACCTGCTCGGGGCGGCCGGTCTGCATGGCCAGCTCCACCACCGGGAGGGTGGAGGTGTTGGTGGCCAGGATGGTCTTGTCGGCGGTGATCCGGTCCAGCTCGTTGAAGAGCTCCTTCTTCACCGCCAGGTCCTCGACCACGGACTCGATGACCAGGTCGACGTCCTTCAGGGCGTGGAGGTCGGAGGTGGCGGTGACCCGGGCGAGGGCGGCGTCGCGCTCCTCAGCGGTCTTCTTCCCCTTGTCCACCTGCCGGTTGAGCGACTTCTCCAGGGCGGCCACCGTGGCATCGGCGGTGGACTGGCTCCGTGACCGGAGCACCACCTCGAAGCCGTTGACGGCGGCGGTCTCCGCAATACCGGATCCCATGATCCCCGAACCGACGATTCCCACGCGAGCGATTGACATGGGGTGGCATGTTACCGGCGGGTAGGGGGGTGGTGCGCCGGGGGCCCCTCAGCGGCCGCCGCCGCCCTTGCGGAGCACCTGCCGGAGCCGCTTGGGGCTCTGGTCGATGAGCAGGGCGGGCGCCAGACGGTAGGCCGCCCAGATCAGCCGGGCGTGGCGCGGGGCCACGATCAGGGGGCGGTTCCGGGCCACGCCGTCGAGGACGTCGGCCGCCAGGGACGATGCCGGGTAGGGCTTCCCGACCATGGCGGTCAGCATCGCCCGGATGTCGGGGACCCCGGCGTCCGGCAGGTCGTCGGGGTTGCCCTTGTCCAGGAGGGGCGTCTCGATGACCCCGGGACAGACCACGCTGACGTTGACCCCGTGGGTGGCGGCCTCCACCCGGAGGCCCACGCTGAGGCCCACCACCGCGTGCTTGGTGGTGGAGTACGGCACCAGCAGGGGGCTGGGCAGGAGCCCCGACAGCGAGGCGGTGTTGACGATGTGGCCGCGCCCCTGGGCGATCATCAGGGGGTAGGCGGCCGCCACCCCGTTGATGACGCTCCACAGGTTGACGTCGATGACGCGGCGCCAGTGGTCGGTGCTGAGGTCCTTCACCTCGCCGCCGACCCCGATCCCGGCGTTGTTGAAGAGGAGGTCGATCCCCCCGTGCTCGCGGGCCGTCCGGCTCACCAGCTCGGCCACCGCGTCGGCGTCGGTGACGTCGAGGACGGCGGGGATGCAGCGCGAGGGGGCCTTGGCGCTGCCGCCGGCCCGGCGCTCGAGGTCCCCGGCCACCGTCACCACCGCCGGACCGTCGATGTCGGCGGCCACCACCGTGGCACCCCGGTCCACCAGCTCGGTGGCCAGCGCCTTCCCGATGCCCGAGGCCGCCCCGGTGACCAGGGCCACCTTCCCCTCGGCGTGGCGCCGCACCGCCTCGGCCCGCTCGCTCGCCCTGCTGCCCATCGGGTCCTCCTCGTCGCTCCGCCGCACCGCCGCACGCCCCTCCGCGGCCCGACACCGGCCCGGCGTTTGCCGTGGGTCGACTGTACCGACACGATGGGGGCGATGAGCACGCCCCCTCCCGCCACCGGCGACGAGCGACCGGCCCCCGCC
>Ga0302196_10003823_pt1 | contig 13774 bp, 14 predicted proteins | sample II_Bog_N1_3_FD_198794 | JGI IMG/M metagenome (GOLD analysis project Ga0302196, IMG submission 198794) | Peat permafrost microbial communities from Stordalen Mire near Abisko, Sweden - II_Bog_N1_3 | ecosystem: Environmental > Terrestrial > Soil > Wetlands > Peat | place: Sweden: Abisko...
TTCTCGTTCCTCTTGAACGCAGACCCCGCGCAGGCGCAGGCGCTGAGCGCCAACCTGCCGAGCGGCGCCGGCCCGCTCGACGGCTTGGACCCCCAGGCCGCCTATTGGGCGGCGATCTGGCGCAACACGGTTCCCGACGATCAGAACTTCCTCGACGCCTTCGCGGCGAAAGCTTCGCCCGACCAGGTCGCGCGCATCCGCATGCTGCTCGCGCTGCTCGAGCAGCCCAACCTCACTTGCCAAGCGCAAGCGCCCGCCGCGCCCGAACTGCCGGTCGTCGGGCTGGCGTGCCCTGAAGGCTTCGCATTCGGCGAAGAGGCGGACGAAGGCGTATGCGAGCCGGGCGGCCCCTATCTGCCGTGTCCGCCGGAAACGCGCCCGATCTTCGTCAGAGGCCATCTTGTCTGTCGGATCGCGCATGTCTGCCCGCCGGGCGGACGCCCGATCTGGACGCCGCAAGGCTGGCGCTGCGGCGAGCCCTGCCGGCCGGGCGAGCCGCGCTGCCCGCGGCCGACGCCGACCCCGACCCCGACGCCCACCCCGACGCCGACCCCGACCTGCCAGCCGGATCGGCGTTGCCCGACGCCGACGCCGACCCCCACGCCGAGCCCGACTCCGTCGCCGACGCCGACCTGCCCGCCGGATCGGCATTGCCCGACCCCCACGCCAACCCCGACGCCCACGCCCAGCCTGACGCCGATCTTTCAGTTGCGGCCGTCGTGCGTCCCCGGCGTCTCTTGCCCGCCACCGCCGGCCAATCCGCCGGTGATCCAGCGCTACCCGCACTATCCGCACTATCCGGTCTATCCCGGACGGCCGCCGGGCTGGCGCACCGATCGCCCCGGATATCCGGGCCGCCCGATCTATCGTCCCTATTACCCTTTGCCGCATCGCTCGGGCGGGTTTCCGAACGGCGGTTACGGCTACGGACGCACGCTGAACTAGGATGATCGTCGAAACGCAGCGCGGCGCTTGATCCCGCGGCGCGCAGTTGAACATGCAAGCGGAGGGCGCATCGATTCGTCGATGCGTCCTCCATTTCGCGCCGGACGCCAATCAATCGGCGCTTGCGCCGACCCGTTCGAGGAATTCCAGCACGCCCGCCTTGTGGACCTTGTCGCCGACCGCGAGATTGTGGTCGCGGCCGGGAATTTCGAGCACGCTGGCGTGCGGCAGCATCGCCGCCAGGCGATGCGGATCGCCGGCCACCGTGTCGCGCGTTCCCACCGCCACCAGCGTCGGACAGCCGATGCGCGCCGCTTCGGCCGGGTCGAGCGTCTGACGCGAGCCGCGAATGCAGGCGGCGAGCGCGACGCGATCGCTGTTGGTCTGGTCGGCGAAGGCGCGGAACATGCGCTGCATCGGGTCGGTCAGCGCGTCGAGCGAGGGCGCCTCCATCGCGTCGGCGATGCCGAGCGGCAGGCCGACGCCCTCGACCAGCCGGTCGCCGAGCCCGCCGAGGACCAGGCGACGCACCCGCTCGGGCGCAGCGAGCGCCAGATAGGCGGAAATGCGCGCGCCCATCGAATAGCCCATGACGTCGGCGCGTTCGATCCCGAGATGGTCGAGCAGGCGCGCCGCGTCGGCGGCCATCAGCGCCGAATGGTAGGCGGCGGGATCGGTCGGTTTGTCGCTCTCGCCGTGGCCGCGATTGTCGAAGGCGATCACCCGCCGGCCGTCATGGGTCAGCGTTTCGACCCAACGCGGATTGACCCAGTTGACGCGATGGTTGGAGGCGAAGCCGTGGATCAGCACGATCGGCTCGCCGCGGTCACGGCCGTGCGGGGCGACGTCGATATAAGCGAGGCGCAAGCCGTCGGAATCGAAGAACTGGATCATGCGCGGCCGCCATAACCCGCCCGTGGGCGGCGCGCCAGCGCCGAGGCAGTGGCGGGGCTTCCCTGACCCGGTGGCGCGGGCGTCCCTGCCCGCTGGCGTCCCTGCCCGCGGGCGCGGAGGCCCGCGCCACTCGGACCCGCGCCACTGGGACCCGCGGCGCTGAAACCGGACTTTGCGAACCGCGCCGGATGAGCGTTAATTGCGCCCCGAGCCTATGGGGGAACACTCATGAAAACGCTCGCCCTCGCCCTGACCGCCCTGGTCGCGCTCGAACACCTCGGCTTCCTCGGTCTGGAGATGTTCGCCTGGACCCTGCCGATCGGCCAGACCGCCTTCCACACCACGGCCGAATTCGCCGCTTCGACCGCCGCGCTCGCGGCCAATCAGGGGCTTTACAACGGCTTCCTCGCAGCCGGCCTCGTCTTCGCGCTCTGGCGCGGCGACATCGCTTTGCGGCTGTTCTTTCTCGGCTGCGTCGTCGTCGCCGGGCTGTTTGGCGCGGCGACGGCGTTCGTCGACATCCTGTTCGTCCAGGCGTTGCCGGCGGCGCTCGCCTTCGCCGCGACGCTCGCCGTCCGGCCGCGCGCCGCCCCTGGATCGCCGCCATGATTTCCAACCGCCCCGCCATGCTCAACTTCGATCTCGGCGAAGCCGCGGATTCGATCCGCGAAGCGACGCGCGAATTCGCCGACGCGGAGATCGCGCCGCGCGCCGCCGAAATCGACCGCGACAACCGCTTTCCGCGCGACCTGTGGCCGCAGATGGGCGCGCTCGGGCTGCACGGCATCACCGCGCCGGAGGAATACGGCGGCCTCGGCCTCGGCTATCTCTGCCATTGCGTGGCGATCGAGGAAGTGTCGCGCGCCTCGGCCTCGGTCGGCCTCTCCTACGGCGCCCATTCCAATCTCTGCATCAACCAGCTGGCGCGCAACGGCAATGCGGAGCAGAAGCGGCGCTACCTGCCAAAACTGATCTCGGGCGAGCATGTCGGCGCGCTGGCGATGTCGGAAGTCGGCGCCGGCTCCGACGTCGTGTCGATGACGACGCGCGCGGAGAAGCGCGGCGACCGCTTCGTGCTCAATGGCGCGAAGATGTGGATCACCAACGGCCCGCTCGCCGATGCGCTGATCGTCTACGCCAAGACCGACCCCGCTGCGGGCCCGCGCGGCATCAGCGCCTTCATCGTCGAGCGCGGCATGAAGGGCTTTTCGTCCGGTCCGAAGCTCGACAAGCTCGGCATGCGCGGCTCCGACACCAGCGAGCTGATCTTCCAGGATTGCGAAATTCCCGAGGAGAACCTGCTCGGCGCGCTCGGCAAGGGCGTCGCCGTGCTGATGAGCGGGCTCGACTATGAACGCGTCGTGCTCGCCGCCGGCCCGCTCGGCATCATGCAGGCGGCGATCGACGTCGTGCTGCCCTATGTCCACGAGCGCAAGCAGTTCGGCCAGCCGATCGGCGCCTTCCAGCTCGTGCAGGGCAAGCTCGCCGACATGTACGTGACGATGAACGCGGCGCGGGCTTACGTTTACGCAGTCGCACGCGCCTGCGACCGCGGCGAAACGACGCGGGAGGACGCCGCCGGCGCCATTCTCTACGCCGCCGAACGCGCAACCCAGGTCGCGCTCGACGCCATCCAGATTTTGGGCGGAAACGGCTACGTCAACGACTATCCGACCGGCCGCCTGCTGCGCGACGCCAAGCTCTACGAGATCGGCGCCGGCACCAGCGAGATCCGCCGCATGCTGATCGGCCGGGAGCTGTTTGTTAAGACCGAGCGCGCTTAGTTCCGCGCGCCGCGGACGGGCGACAAGCGCGGCGCCGCGGAGACCCGCCATGCACCTCGCGCTGAAATTCGCTTTGATCGCCGCCTGCGCGTTCGCCCCGCTCGAAGCGGGCGCGCAGACCGCCAATAATCTCGCAACGCTCAAGGGCCTGGCGCCGTTCGCGACCCTGCCCAACTCGCCCGCCGGCCAGGCGGCGCTCGCCGCCAATTTCGCCGTCACCGGCGGCATCCAGACCGGCGTGCTGCGGCGGCCGAGCCTGCTGCCCTTCGCCGAACAACAGCAGCAGGCGCTACGAGACGTCTTCATCACCGGCGGCGATCTCGCCGAGCTTGCCGACGGGCTCGGCACGACGCTCGGCGCCGCCTATGTCGCGCGCGCCCATTACCTCGACCGCTCGCATTTCACCAGCGTCTCGCCGGCGGTCGCCGACGTCATCGCCTACGCCGAGATGACCAGCGCCGTCGACTCCAATTCCGCCAAGTATTTCTTCGCCAACGCCACCACCGACGGCAAGACGCCGGTCTCCGACCTGGCCGCGGCGATCCTGGCCGAAAACCAGGGCGTAACCGACGTCTACGGCGTCGCCTACAGCAAGCCGCGCGGCGGCCCCGGCGCCGACCCCTACGGCGACTCGCGGCCATTCCAGACCGAGCCGAACTTCGCCGCGATCGCCGGCCCCGACTATTTCAACGTCCCCGCCGACAATGTCGTCTACAACCGCGGCCCGGCGATGAACCTCGTCGACAGCCCCTCGTTTCCCAGCGGCCACACCACCTACGGCTACACCGGCGCCCTGCTGCTGGCGCTGCTGACGCCCGAGCGCTACCGCGAGATGATCGCGCGCGGCGCCGAATACGGCGAGGACCGCATCGTCGTCGGCGCGCATTACGCGACCGACGTGCTGGCCGGACGGACGCTGGCGACCTACGACGTCGCCCACCTGCTCGCCAACGATCCCGCCTATCTCGGACAGACGCTGAGGAAAGCGCCGGCGATCGCCGACTTCCCTGCCGCGTTGAAGGCGGCGCGCGCCGACCTTGCCGCCGCGCTGCAGGCGGGCTGCGGCGACACGATCGCCAATTGCGCGCGCGCCGACACCGGCCGTTTCAACGATTTGGCGGCGGACGAGGCCTTCGTGGCCGCGACGCAGACCTACGGCCTGCCAGTCGTCTATCCCAAGGTCGCGGAGACGAAGGAAGACGTCGCGACGCTCGCCCCGGAAGCGGGCTATCTGCTCACCGTCGCGTTCCCCGCGCTGAGCCTTGCCGACGCTGACCAGATCCTCACCGAGACCGAGGGACCGGGCGGCGGCTTCCTCGACGACGGCGTCTCGCCGTTCGGAATCTATTCGCGGCTGAACCTCTACGCCGCCGCGAGTCTGGCGGCCGGGCGCGCGGCGGGCAAATAGGCGAGGCGGACGCTTCCGCTGCGGCGGCGCGTCTCAGTTTGAAAACAAGACGGATTTGCAACCGCTCGCGCCACACTGGGCTTCCGCGCTATGCTTGGCGCAAAGCAGGAGGGCGCCATGGCGAAAAAGAAGGCGGAAACGCTAACGATTACCCGCCTCGTCCACGATCTGAAGCAGCGCAAGTCGTGGGTGACAATGGTGTGGGACAAGCCGCCGGATCGTCACATTAGTTTGGAGGTGCCCTACGGAACCTCTTTGGATGATATTCACAAAGAGGCGGAGAAGACGGTGAAGACGTTTTCGGTGGAATTCGCAGCGACCAAGATTCTCTCGCCGGAAAAGTGAACGGCGCCCAACCCCGCTAAAGGGGCGGCGCGGTGCGCGCCTTTGCCTCGCCCGTTTTTCACGACGTTCGGACTTTGCTTTGGCCACCCCCCGCCTCGCGCTTCGCGCCCCCTTCCCCGCCGTTCCCGGCTCGCCGCCGGTCGAATGGCGCGTCGAGGCCGGACTGGTCGCATACCCGCAAGCGCTGGCGGAGATGGAATCGCGGGCCGAGGCGATCGCCGAGGGACGCGCCGCCGAGCGGGTCTGGCTGATCGAGCACCCGCCGCTCTACACGTCCGGGACCAGCGCCAAGCCGGCCGACTTGCTCGACGCGCGCTTTCCCGTCTATCGCGCCGGGCGCGGCGGGCAGTTCACCTATCACGGGCCGGGCCAGCGGGTGGCCTATGTCATGCTCGACCTCAAGCGCCGCCGCCCCGACGTGCGCGCCTATGTCGCCGCGCTCGAAGGCTGGCTGATCGATGCGCTCGCCGCGCTCGGCGTCGCGGGCGAGACGCGCGAGGACCGCGTCGGCGTGTGGGTGGCGCGGCCCGACAAGCCGGCGGGCATCGACGGTTCGCCGGCCGAGGACAAGATCGCGGCGATCGGCGTCCGAGTGCGGCGCTGGACGACCTTCCACGGCGTGTCGCTCAATGTCGCGCCCGAGCTGTCGCATTTTTCCGGCATCGCGCCCTGCGGGATTCACGAGGCGCATTACGGCGTGACCAGCCTCGCCGACCTTGGCCGCGCCGCGACCATGGCGGACGCCGACCGTGCGCTGCGAAGCGCCTTCGAAGCGCGCTTCGGGCCGACCGTCGACGCCTGAGCCGGGCGTCTGGCGCGCGCGCGGCGCTTCGCTTAAGGAAGGTCGGCGCCGAAGACGCGGCGCGATCAAGCGAGTCTCGCTCATGTACGCCGGCCCCCATCGCGATCGCGAGCGGATCGACGGCCTGGCGACCTTCGCCGCGGCGGCGTTCCTGACCGCGCTCGGGCTGGTGGCGGCGCTGGCGCGGGTGGGCGCGCCCGACCGCGTCGTCGCCGCGCTCGGCCCGCTGACCGCGGTGTTTGGCCTGCTCGTCCTCGGCGTCGTCAACCGAACCGCGCGGCTCGGCGATTTCCTCGCAGCGCGCCGCGCCGTTCCGCCCTTCTATGGCGGCATGGCGCTGGCGGCGACCGCCGCCGGGCTCGCCTTGACTTTCGGCAGCGCCGCCGAAAGCGCGTTCGCGCCCTGGCCGGCGGCGGCCGCCGGCCTGGTTGGCGCCGCGCTGATCGTCGGGCCGCTGCTGCGCCGCGCCAACGCCAGCGCCGCGGCCGACGTCATCGCAACGCGTTTTCCCGCCGCGCCGATCCGCCTCGCCTTCGCGCTGGTCATCTTCGTCGTCGGCGGATTGACCGCGGCGGCCGCCTTCTCCGCGGCGGTCGATGCGCTCGCCGCGGCGATCGGCGAAAGTCGGCGTCTGGCCGAGGTCGCGGTGGCGACGACGCTGATCGCCGGCGTCCTCCCGGGCGGCCTCAGGGGCCTGCTGTGGAGCGACGCCGCCAGCTTCTGCGCCGCGCTCGCGGTCGCGGCGATCGGCGCGGCCTTGGCGTGGACGGGCCAAGGCGGCGGCGGCGAAGGGTTCGCCGCGGCGTGGCTGGCGATTCCCGCCGAGCCCAACGACGCCGCCTTCCTGCTGCGGTCGGCGGCGGGCGCGTTTGCGCTGGCCGGTTTCCTGCCCTTCGCGGCGCCGGCGCTCGGCGCGCCGCCGGGCGAAGCGCAACGGACCGGCGGGACTGGCCTGCTGCTGGCGCTGATCGCCGCGGCGCTCGGCGCCGGGGCGCTGGCGGGTTTCGCGCCGGGCGCGGCGGCGGCGAGTTCGCCGATCGCCGCCGCGCTCGTCGGCGCTGCGGCCTGGCTGCCGGCGGCGGCGCTGGCGCGCGCCGGCGTGCTGACGGCGGCGCGCGGCTCGGGCGTCGACCTCTCGGCCGCCTATGCGCGCTTCGGCGTGCTGGCGAGCCGCCGCATCGCGCTGTCGCGACTGACCATGCTGCTGGTGATCGTCGCTTCCGCCGTCGCGGTCGACCGCGGCTTGGTCGAGGCGCCGCGCGCGCTTGCCTGGGCGCTCGGGCTCAATCTCGCGCTGGTGTTCCCGGCGGTGGCGCTGGCGCTCGCCGAGCGCGGCGGGACGCTTTCGGCCGCAGTTCTGCTCGCCACCGCCGCCGTCGCCTTCGCCGCCAGCCTCGGCCCCGGCTGGCGCGACGCCGGCGCGCAGATGATCCTCACCGACGCGCTGGTCGCCGGCGCGCTCGGCCTGCTCGCCGGCGCGACGGTCGCGCTGTTCGAGCGGCGCGAACCACGGGCCGAGACGCGTTTCGACCCGTTCGCCGATCTGCCGTTCGCCGCGCCGGAATGAGCGCTCAGGCGGTCAGCAGACGCTTCGCCTCTTCGTAGACCCGCGCGTCGCCGGCGGCGATGATCCGTCCGCCGCCGGCGACGTCCCCGCCCTCCCAGGTGGTCATGATTCCTCCGGCGCCGGCGACGATCGGCGCCAGCGCGACGACGTCGTGCGGCTTCAGGCCGGTCTCGATGACGAGGTCGACATGCCCGGCGGCGAGCGCGCAATAGGCGTAGCAGTCGCCGCCATAGCGCACGAGCCGCGCTTTCGCTTCGACGCGGCGGTAGGCGTCGCGATCGGCGTCGGCGCGGATCAGCGCCGGGTTGGTCGTCATCACCGTCGCCTCGGCAAGTCCCGCGCATTCGCGCGTACGGAGCGGCCGGGTCAGCCATTCGCTCGGCAGCGCGTCGCCGCGCGAGGGCGCGAGGCAGCGCAGCCGCGTGCGCTTGCCGTCGCCAAAGTAGCGCTCGCGGGTGAACGGCTGGGCCATCATGCCGTAGACCGGCTTGCCGCGGTGGGTAAGCCCGATCAGCGTGCCCCAGGTCGGCAGGCCGGAGATGAAGCTCTTGGTGCCGTCGATCGGATCGAGCACCCAGACGTATTCGGCGTCGGCCCGGTCCTGGCCGTATTCCTCGCCGACCACCCCGTGCGCCGGGAAGGTCTGGGCGATCAGCCGCCGCATCGCCGCCTCGGCGCCGCGGTCGGCCTCGGTGACCGGATCGAACACGCCGCCGCGCGATTTGTCCTCGGCGCCGATCGTTGTGCGGAAGAAGGGAAGAATCACCTCGCCCGACACCTGCGCGAGGCGATCGACGAAGCCTGCGAAGTCGACGGCGGTCATGTCGACGGCTCCGAACGGCCGGTTTTGAATTGCGCCCACTGCATATCTGCCATGCCCAGACTTTGAGGGTTGCTCATTCGGCGGAGGCGGCGCCGCGCGCAAGCCGTTGTATAGTATGATGTTACGCCGGCGCCCAGTTTTTCAGCGGCGAAACGCGTGTTGCAGAATCGCCGCACCTTTTCGAAACGCCGTCTTCAGCCTCAGAAATCGCTTGCCTTTGTTGCGACGCAAGCACATATTGTTGCGGTGCGGCATGACCTGCCGCATATGCCCTCCTTGGGCGTTTCCTCCCTAGACTCAGGCCGCCGTGGCGACATGGCGGCCTCCTTTTTATCTCGGCGGCCCCTATGCGAGCCGCGCATGCCAGAGGGCGCCCATCACTCGGCCGCCCAGCTCTCCCCAGCCAGTTCGGCCATCGCGCGCGACGCCACCGCCTCCGCCGCCGCCTTCAGCGATTCGACGAGCGCCGCCGCGCGATCCAGCTTCACCATGCGCGCCTCGTCCATGTAAAGGGCGCGGTTGACTTCGATCTGCACCGCATGTCGGCCGACGGCGGGCAACCCATAGCGTTCGGCGATATAGCCGCCGGCGTAGGGCTTGTTGCGCCGAACCCTATAGCCGCGCGCGAGCAGCGCCTGTTCGAGCGCTTCCATCGCCCACGGCGCCGCGCTGGCGCCGAAGCGATCGCCGAGCACCATGTCGAGCGATCCCGCCTCCGCCAGCGTCGACGGCATCGAATGGCAGTCGACGAGAACGACGACGCCGAAGCGCGCGCGCGTGCGCTCGATCAAGCCGGCGAGCCGCTGGTGATAGGGGCGATGCAAGGCGGCGATGCGCGCCAGCGCCTCGGCGACCTGCAGCCGGCCGCGGTAGATCGGCTGGGCGTCGCCGACGACGCGCGGAATCGTTCCCAAACCCGCCGCGACCCGCAGCGAGCGGGTGTTGGCGTATTCGGGCAGCGGCCCGTCGAACATCCGCGGATCGAGCTCGAACGGCTCGCGATTGACGTCGAGATAGGCGCGCGGGAAACGCGCGCGCAGCAACGGCGCGCCGAGCGCGACGCAAGGGAGGAACAGTTCGTCGACGAACGCGTCCTCCGAACGGCGCAGGGTCAGCGGGTCGAGCCGCGACGCTGCGAGGAACGCGCTCGGATAGCGCGCGCCCGAATGCGGCGAATCGAACACCAGCGGCGCGCTGAGGCGCTCGGGCTCGATCACCTCGAAAGGCGGCTGAAAGTCCGGGTCTGCCCGCCCGCCTGGCTCGTTCATGGGGCCTCGATCCGCAACGTCCCGCCGCAATCGCGGCGCAAGCCTTTATCATAATCGCATTGGCGGCTTACCCGCCAACGCCGACTCGCATAAAGTCGCGCCGCTTTCACTCGATATTTACTCGCCGCGGGCGATGATTGTTAGGTTGCTGGGGACCTTAAATGACTGCGTCGGCCGAAATTTCCGCCCGAATTCTGCTTGCCGAAGACGACAACGACATGCGGCGCTTCCTGGTCAAGGCGCTGCAGAACGCCGGCTATTCGGTCGCCTCGTTCGACAACGGCCTCTCCGCCTACAACCGATTGCGGGAGGAGCCGTTCGAGCTGCTGCTCACCGACATCGTCATGCCGGAAATGGACGGCATCGAGCTTGCCCGCCGGGCGACCGAACTCGATCCCGAGATCAAGGTGATGTTCATCACCGGCTTCGCCGCCGTGGCGCTCAACCCCGACAACAAGGCGCCCAAAGACGCCCGCATCCTGTCCAAGCCGTTCCACCTGCGCGACCTCGTCAACGAAGTCGAGCGGCTGTTGAAGGCGGCCTAATCAGCCTGCGGTGATCGTCGAGCGCAGTTTCAGCGGACGGTCGATCATTCGGAGGCTCTCGAGCGTGCTGCCGGTGCCGCGGATCGTCACCGTGCCATAGTTGAAGAACCGGCCGAGTTGGGTCTGGTCGACGTCGACGCTCTCGACCTTCTGCATGTTCATCTCGACGGTGTGGCGGCGAATGAAGCCGCGCTTGAGCACGACGCGCCGATCGGTGACGGCGATTTCGGTCGTCCAGCGGCGGAACCACGCGCGCACGAAACTGACCAGGGCCGCCACGGCGATCAGCGCCGAGACGACGAAGATCGCGTAAGAGACGCCGAGCGTCAGCGCCGGAACGGTCGAGGCGGCGAGCGGCAGCGCCAGCGCGATCAAGGCGTAGGCGATCGCCGGACCGTAGAGGGTCCACGACAGGCGGGTTTCGAAGACGACTTTCTCGCCAGGTTCGAGAATCGCCTCGACATATCGCATGGCCAACCTCGTCGCGCGGAGCCCGCGCTATCTTTCGTCGCCCGCGGCGGCGTTGACAAGCGGGTCGGCGACGCGCCCCGCCTTGTCTTGGCGGCGCGAAGCGCCACATCCGGCCGGAGCCTGGAGGCGACGATGCGGCGAAATGGAAGCGTTGCACTGTTCATCGGCGCGCTGGCGGCGTTCCTCGCCGCGCCGCTCGCCGCCGCCGGCGCCGACGACGCGCCCACCGCCAAGGCGAGCCGCGACGGCAAGCCGGAGAAGCAGGAAAACGTCGCCCTGCCAGCCGATTCGACGACGGCCTTCACTTTGAACATCGACGGCCGGAGCCTCGCCTTCCACGTCACGGCGGGGTCGCTTCAACTCAAGGACGAAACCGGCGCGCCGCAAGCGGTCGTCGCCTATGTCGCCTACAAGCTCGACGGCGCCGACCCGGCGCGCCGGCCGGTGACCTTCGCGATCAACGGCGGCCCGGGGGCGGCTTCGGCCTGGCTGCATCTGGGCGCGCTCGGCCCGTGGCGCCTGCCGATGAACGGCCTTTCGCCCGCCTCGCCGCCGTCCCTGGTCGACAATGCCGAAACCTGGCTCGACTTTACCGACCTCGTCTTCGTCGACCCGCCGGGGACCGGCTACAGCCGCATCGTCGCGGCGGGCGACGAGCCGCGGCGGCGCTTCTGGTCGGTCGAGGGCGACGTCGACGGCCTCGCCGCGACGATCCGTCGCTGGCTGGTCGCCGACGAGCGGCTCGCCTCGCCCAAGTTCATCGTCGGCGAAAGCTATGGCGGCTTCCGCGGCCCGCGTCTCGCCGAGGCGTTGGCGACCGATCAGGGCGTCGGCGTCGCCGGCCTCATCCTGATCTCGCCCGCCCTTGATCTCGCCGCGCTCGCCGGCGGGCCGGACGATCCGTTCCCGCTGATCACCCGCCTGCCCTCTTACGCGGCGGCGCTGAAAAGCCGCGCCGGCCCGGTCTCGCGCGACGACCTCGCCGAGGTCGAGCGCTACGCCACCGGCGACTATCTCGCCGATTGGCTGCGCGGCCCCGGCGACGGGGCGGCGGTCGAGCGGATGAGCAAGCGGGTCGCCGAGCTGACCGGGATCGATCTCGCGACCGTGCGGCGGCTCGCAGGCCGGGTCGACGAGGACGCCTTTTTGCGCGAATTCGAGCGGACGCAGGGAAAGGTCGTCGCCTTCTACGACGCGACGATCGACGCCTATGATCCGTTCCCAGCCGCCGACCGCAGCCGATTCCACGATCCCGTCCTGCCCGGTTTCGAGCCGGCCCTCACCAGCGCGATCGTCGATCTCTACGAGCGCCGCCTCGGCTGGAAGGTCGACGACCGCTACGAGCTGATCAACGACGCGGTCAACCGTGAATGGCGCTGGGGCGGAAAGCTCGCCGCGCCCGAGTCGATCTCGGCCCTGCGGCGGATGCTCGCGCTCGACCCGAAATTCCGCGTGCTGGTCGTCGCCGGCCTGACCGACGTCCAGACCCCCTACCTCGCCACGGCCCTCGAGCTCGCGCAGGTCCCCGAATTCGGCCCGGCGGGCCGACTGACGCTCAAAGTCTATCCCGGCGGCCACATGGTCTACGCCGACGACGCCAGCCGGCGGGCGCTGCGCGGCGACGCGCGGCGGCTGATCGAAGGAAAATGACGCCGCTCCGGCGCGCGATAAACCAAACGGCCGGAATCGTCGCGCGGTTTGACTTTTTCCTTTCCGCCGCCCTTGACGCCCCCGATCCGTCCGCCTATCTCACCGCCATCGTTAGCACTCGTTAGAGACGAGTGCTAACGGCTGACTGAGGTCTTCAACCGACCGGCGTCCCGGGTCGTGGCGACGCCGATGAAACAGGAAGCTGAGACTCATGAAATTCCGTCCATTGCATGACCGCGTCGTCGTCCGTCGCCTGGAGGGCGAGGAAAAGACGAAGGGCGGCATCATCATCCCGGACACCGCCAAGGAGAAGCCGCAGGAAGGCGAAATCGTCGCCGTCGGCCCCGGCGGCCGCGACGAAACCGGCAAGCTGATCCCGCTCGACGTCAAGAAGGGCGACAAGATCCTGTTCGGCAAGTGGAGCGGCACCGAAGTCAAGATCGACGGCCAGGAGCTCCTGATCATGAAGGAATCCGACGTCATGGGCGTGATCGCCTGACCTGGGACGAACGGGGAGTGGCGAGTAGCGAATGGGGAAACCCCCGTTCCGCCGCCCTCCCCGCCCCCACTCGCTATTCGCCACTCACTATTCGCTAATCAGGGACAAACCCACATGGCTGCCAAAGACGTACGTTTTTCCACTGACGCGCGCGACAAGATGCTGCGCGGCGTCGACATCCTCGCCAACGCGGTGAAGGTCACGCTGGGCCCGAAGGGCCGCAACGTCATCCTCGACAAGTCGTTCGGCGCCCCGCGCATCACCAAGGACGGCGTCACCGTCGCCAAGGAAATCGAGCTCGAGGACAAGTTCGAGAACATGGGCGCGCAGATGGTGCGCGAAGTCGCCCAGAAGACCAACGACACCGCCGGCGACGGCACCACCACCGCGACCGTGCTCGCCCAGGCGATCGTCAAGGAAGGCGCCAAGGCGGTGGCCGCCGGCATGAACCCGATGGACCTCAAGCGCGGCGTCGATCTCGCCGTCGCCGAAGCGGTCAAGGACATCGCCAAGCGCTCCAAGAAGATCAAGGACTCCGCGGAAGTCGCGCAGGTCGGCACGATTTCGTCGAACGGCGACAAGGCGATCGGCAAGATGATCGCCGACGCGATGCAGAAGGTCGGCAACGAGGGCGTGATCACGGTCGAAGAGGCCAAGAGCCTGGAGACCGAGCTCGACGTCGTCGAAGGCATGCAGTTCGACCGCGGCTATCTCTCGCCCTACTTCATCACCAACGCCGAAAAGATGATCGCCGAGCTCGAGGACGTCTATCT
>Ga0302196_10003824_pt1 | contig 13772 bp, 9 predicted proteins | sample II_Bog_N1_3_FD_198794 | JGI IMG/M metagenome (GOLD analysis project Ga0302196, IMG submission 198794) | Peat permafrost microbial communities from Stordalen Mire near Abisko, Sweden - II_Bog_N1_3 | ecosystem: Environmental > Terrestrial > Soil > Wetlands > Peat | place: Sweden: Abisko, Stordalen...
AACTTGGGGCTGGCACGGGTGAGGATGATCTCCGGGCCGCGGGGCGTGTTCTCGATCTCGAGCAGCAGGCAGCGGATGCGGTCGCCCGGCTGGTACTCCTCCATCGGGACCTGCTCCTTGGCCGGCATGACCGCCTCGGCCTTGCCGATGTCGATGTAGATGTCGTTGCGCTCCCGGCGGCGGACCGTCCCGGTGACGATGTTGCCGACCTGGTCCTTGAAGTCGTCGTAGATCCGGTCCTTCTCGAACTGGCGCAGGCGCTGCATGACGGCCTGGCGGGCGGTCTGCGCGGCGATGCGCCCGAGCGTCGAGGGATCGATCTCGCGCTCGATGAACTCCCCGATCATGGCGCCGGGCTTCGTGGTCTGGGCCTTCTCGACGTGCACCTCGGTCTTCGGGTTGCTGACCGAGTCCACCACCTTCATCAGCGCCCAGGCCTTCAGCTGGCCGTTCTTCGGGTTGATGTCGATCTTCAGCTCCTGGCCGGAGTTAACCCCTTTCTGGGCAGCGGTTTTCAAAGCATTCGCAATCGTCGCGATCATGTCCGCGCGCGGAATGCCCTTCTCTTTCTCCATGTACTCAAGGACGGAAAGAATTTCGCTGCTCATAGGTTGGTAAGTGTGGAAAAAAAAAGCGGGCCACAGGGCCCACTTTAGACAAAAGTGTGGGTGATAAAGAGGTGTCATAATACCCCCCAGCACCAAATCTTGTCAAGCCTACCACCCCCGGGGACCCTCCCCCGCACCTAGGGATTCGCCGGGCGGGCCCAAACCGGGGTTGATTGGCGGCCTCCGGGCGGCGTGAATCCGGGGATGCCGTCCCCCGCCCTCCCCCGCCGCGCCGCGCCGGCGTGGGCCCTCGGGGGCATGATCCTGGTCCTGGTCCTCGCCTGCTACTGGCCGGCCCTGACCGGTGCGCTGGTCTGGGACGACGCCTCGCACGTCACGCGCCCGGACCTGCGGAGCTGGGCGGGCCTCGGGCGGATCTGGTGCTCCCTCGGGGCGACCGAGCAGTACTACCCGGTCGTCCACTCCGCCTTCTGGTTCGAGTACCGCCTGTGGGGGGCCTCGACGCTGGGCTACCACCTGATGAACGTCTTCCTGCATGCGGCCAACTGCTGCCTCCTGGCGGTGGCGCTGCTGCGCCTCGGGCGGATGCGCGCTTCTGGGCTGCCGGCCGGCGCCCCGTTCCTGGCGGCCGTGCTCTTCGCCGTCCACCCGGTCGCGGTCGAGTCGGTCGCCTGGATCTCCGAGCAGAAGAACACCCTCTCCCTCCTCTTCTACCTCCTGGCCGGGCTGGCCTACCTCGACTTCCGGGCGACCGGCCGGTGGCGGACCTACGCCGGGGCGTCGGTCCTCTTCCTCCTCGCCCTCGGGACGAAGAGCGTCACCTCGAGCCTGCCGGCGGCGCTCCTCGTCGTCCTCTGGTGGACGACGGGCCAGGTCGCCTGGCGCCGGGACGGGCTGCGCCTGCTCCCGTGGTTCGCGGCCGCGGTCGCCATGGGGCTCCTGACGGCCTGGGTGGAGCGGACCCAGATCGGGGCCGTGGGCGCCGCCTTCGGCTTCTCGCCCGGGCAGCGCCTCCTCCTCGCCGCCCGCGACCTCCAGTTTTACCTGGCGACCCTCGCCTGGCCTGACCACCTCCTCTTCTTCTATCGGCGGTGGGACGTGGCCGCCCAGTCGACCGGGTGGATCGGCTGCCTTGTCGGCGCCGTCGCCCTGACGGTCGCCCTCTTCCTCCTGCGGCGGCGGGCGCGGGGGCCGCTGGCCGCGTGGCTCTTCTTTGCCGGCTCGCTCTTCCCGGCCCTCGGGTTCTTCAACGTCTACCCGTTCCTCTTCTCCTACGTCGCAGACCATTTCCAGTACCTGGCGTGCCTCGGGATCCTGGCCGCCGCGGCGCTCGGGGCGGCCGCGGCGATCGCGCGGCTGGACGCCGCCTGCCGCGCCCTCGGGTGGGCGGCGGTGTCGGCCGTCGTCGCGGCGCTCGCCCTCCGCTCGAACCTGCAGAGCCGTGAGTATGTCGGGCCCGCGGAACTCTACCGGGCGATCCTCGCCGGCAATCCCGACTGCTGGAAGGCGCATGAGCTCCTGGGCGACGCCGAGTTTGCCACCGATCCCGCGGGCGCGCGGGCCGAGTTTGCCGCCGCCATCCGGCTAAAGCCCGACGACGGGGAGGCCCAGGGCAACCTCGGCGCCCTGCTGCTGGCCGTCCCCGGCGCGCAGGAGGAGGCGGTCGGCCACCTGCGCCAGGCCGTCGCCGCGTCCCCCTACCTGGCCGAGCCCCACTTGAACCTGGGGAAGATCTGGGAGCGGACGCCGGGCCGCGCGGCCGAGGCGGCCGCCGAGTACCGGGCCGCGCTGCGGCTCGCCCCCGGGCTTGGGGACGCCCACTTCGGGCTCGCAAACGTCCTCGCCCAGCTGCCCGGCGGCGCGGCGGAGTCGCTGGCCGAGTACGGCTGGATGCTCCGCGCCGACCCGGCGAGCGTGCCGGCGCGGGTCAACCGCGCCGGGGAACTCGCCCGGATGCCCGGGCGCGAGGCCGAGGCCCTGGCCGACTACGCCGCGGTCCTGCGGGACCACCCCGACCTGGTGCCTGTGCACTTCAACCTGGCGATCGCGCTCGCCCGGATGCCGGGGCGGGCCGCCGACGCGATCGCAGAGTACGAGGAAACGATCCGGCTGAGCCCCGGCCTCGCCGCCGCGCACCGCAACCTCGGCCTCGAGTACGCGCGGACGGGGCGCTTGGACGACGCCGCGCGCGAGTGGCGGACGGCGCTCGCCCTCAACCCCGGCTACACCGACCTGCCGGCGATGCTCGAGCGGCTCGACCGCGCGCGCGGGCGCTAGACGGATTTGGGGTTTGAAATGCCCCGGCAAGCGCTTTGATTGGCCCCATGACCCCCGCCGTCCTCGAGCTGCCCGGATACCAGAGCGAGGTCGCGCCGAGCGCGGACCGCCAGCGCGAATTGACCGCGGCGCTGGAGAGCGGCTCGGTGGTGTCGATCCCGGCCTTCCCCTTCACCCTCACCCCGGCCGAGGAGAAGCTCCTCGACCCGCGGATCCTCGCGAAGGCGAAGAACGTCAGCTACACCCCGTCGGCCGACAAGCTGGGCGGCACGAGCTGCACCGGCGAGGAGGCCGAGGTGCTCCGCGCCTTCATGGCGCGCTACTCCCGGGTGGCGCGCGGGCTGGTCGCCAGCCTCTTCCCCGCCTACGCCCAGAAGATGGTCGTCCTGCGGACCAGCTTCCGCCCGGCCGAGATCGCGGGCCGCAAGAGCTCGTGGCGCAAGGACGACACCCGCCTGCACGTCGACGCCTTCCCCTCCCAGCCGACCCGCGGCAGCCGGATCCTGCGCGTCTTCCTGAACGTCAACCCCGTCGGCAAGCCGCGCGTCTGGCGGCTGGGCGAGCCGTTCGAGAACGTCGCCACCCGCTTCCTGCCCGGGATCAGCCGGCCCTTCCCCGGCAGCCTCAAGTTCAAGCACCTGGTCGGGATCACGAAGACCGAGGGCTCGGAGTACGACTTCATCATGCTGAAGCTGCACGACGCCATGAAGGCGGACGACCAGTACCAGGCCTCGGTCGGCCAGACGCCGGTCCTCTTCCCGCCCTACACCGCCTGGATCTGCTACGCCGACTCGGTCGCCCATGCGGCCCTCTCGGGCCAGCACCAGTTCGAGCAGACGATCCGCATTCCGCTGGACGCGATGCAGGACGTCGGGCAGTCCCCGCTGCGGATCCTCGAGCGGATGCGCGGGCGGGCACTCGCCTAGGCGGGAAAGGTTGGCGGAGGAGGAGGGATTCGAACCCCCGGTCAGCTTGCGCCGACGTCTGATTTCAAGTCAGGTGCCTTAAACCAACTCAGCCACTCCTCCGTGCGTCGGCCCACACTGGGGGCGGCCGCGGCAAGGTCAACCGTTTGGGCGGCCCTAGCCGCTGCGGGACAGGGCCTTGGGAGGCCGGGACCCCTCCCCCCGCCGGTCCCGATCCCGGGAAGCCTACGTAAATCCACGCCTCGTCCAAGGTGATGCCGGAGAACATGCTGCAGACCGCTTTACCGCGATTTTACAGCATGGCCTCCCCTGACACCGTCTCCGCTGCGCGGGTGGAAATTTCCGCCCGGCCCTCGGCCGCCCCGAGCTGGCAGGACTGGCGCGCCAGCGGGCACGTCCTCGTGGTGGACGACGACGAGGCGGTCCGGATGGTGCTCACCCGGACGCTCTCCCGGATCGGGCTCACGGTCAGCGTGGCGGCCAACGGCCACGAGGCGGTCGCCCTCTTCGCCGCCGAAGCCGAGAAGTTCACCCTCGTCCTCCTCGACTACAAGCTGCCGGGGATGGACTCGCGGACGGTCTTTGGCGAGCTGCGGGCCAGGAAGGCCGGCATCCCGGTCATCCTGATGAGCGGCTACGGCCAATTGGAGGCGCTCGGGAGCTCGGACGGCCTGGACTTCGCCGAGTTTCTCCACAAGCCCTTCACGATGGCGGTCCTCTCCGCCAAGATCCGCACCGCCCTTGGGGCCTAGTTCCGCCGGGAGAGGAGCGAGAGCAGGTTGAGGAGCGCGCCCATGAAGGCGGCCAGGTAGGTGAGGGCCGCGGCGTTCAGCACCTGGTTGACCCCGGGCATCTCGTCGCGGTCGAGGATGCCGAGCGCGACCAGCTGGACCTTGGCCCGGCGGCTGGCGTCATACTCGACCGGGAGGGTGATCAGCTGGAAGAGGGTCAGGACCGCGAAGACGATGATCGCGATGTCGAGCACCAGGCCGCCGAGCGAGCGCGAGAAGTACATGCTGGCGATGTAGACGAAGGGCGCGATCCCGGCCGCGATCTGCGTCGTCGGCGCCAGCGCCATCCGGAACTCGAGGAACTGGTAGCCCTCCTGGTGCTGGAGCGCGTGGCCAGCCTCGTGCGCCGCGACGCCGATCGCCGCCAGGCTCGTGCCGCGGTAGTTCTCGGAGGAGAGGACCAGCTTCTTGTTCGCCGGGTCGTAGTGGTCCGTCATCCGGCCCGGGCCCTCCTCGATCTCCACGTCAGCGATGCCGGCCCGCTGCATGACGGCGGCGGCCGCCTGGCGGCCGGTCAGGCCGCCGCGGGACGGGATCTGGAGATTCTTCGAATAGGCGCTCTTGACCCGGACCTGCGCGTAGAGCGAGAAGCCGATGATGAAGAGGAAGAGGGTCCAGAAGAGCTCCGGGGGGAGGTAGAAGGAAGAGTGGGCGTACATGGGATGGTGAGAGGGCCAATGTCGCCCAAAGTGCCGGAATTTCAAGCCGCGAGCCCGCTCCGGGCGAGGAGGGCCCCGAGGTCGGGGTCCCGGCCCATGAAGGCGCGGAAGAGCTCCGCCGCGTCGGCGGAGTTGCCCCGGCTGAGGACCGTGTCCACGAACTCGCGGCCCACCTGCGGGTTGAAGATGCCCTCCCGCTTGAAGCGGGTGAAGGCGTCGGCGTCCAGGACCTCCGCCCACTTGTAGGAGTAGTAGCCGGCGGCGTAGCCGACCGGGTCGGAGAAGAGATGGTTGAAGCGCTTGATGACGGTCGGGGCCGGGGGCTCGGTCGGGATCAGGCAGTCGGCGATCGCGGCGCGGAGCGGCACCTCGACGTCCGGGGCGGCCAGGAACTCGGCCGGGCGCATGTGCAGGATCAGGTCCATGCTGGCCAGGGCCACCTGGCGGGTGGTGATGGTGGCGGACCGGAAATTGCGGGCGGCGGTCATCTTCCGGAAGAGCTCCTCCGGGATCGGCTGGCCGGTCTCGACGTGGCGGGCGAAGAGGTCCAGGCCCTCCCGCTCCCAGCACCAGTTCTCCATGATCTGGGAGGGCAGCTCGACGAAGTCCCAGGCCACGCTCGTGCCGCTGAGCGACTTGATCTCGACCTCGCCCAGCAGGTGGTGCAGCAGGTGCCCGAACTCGTGAAAGATGGTCTCCACCTCGCGGTGGGAAAGGAGGGCGGGCTTGCCCGGCGCCGGCGGGGTCAGGTTGCCGCAGATGAGCCCCAGGTGGGGCTTGCGGGTGCCGTCCGCCTGGGGGCCGCCGGTGATCAGGTGGTTCATCCAGGCGCCGCCGCGCTTCGACTCGCGCGGGTGCCAGTCGGCGTAGAAGGCGCCCAGGTGCCGGCCGGCGCCGTCGTGCACGTCGTAGTAGCGGACCTCGGGGTGCCAGGTCTCGACCGCGCCCGGGGCGAGCTCGGTCACCCGGACCCCGAAGACCCGGCGCACCAGCTCGAAGAGCCCGGCCATCACCCGGTCCATCGGGTAGTAGGGGCGCAGCAGCTCCTCATCGAAGGCGTAGTTCGCCCGGCGCAGCCGCTCGGCCCGGAACATAAGCTCCCAGGGGGCGAGGGGGCGGGCGGGTTGGCCGCCCTCGTCGGCCTTCGCCGCCTCGAGCTCCCGGGCCTCCCGCGTGAAGGCGGCGGCGCAGCGGTCCTTCAGGTCGGTGACGAAGGCGAGCGCCCGCGCGCCGTTCTTCGCCATCCGCCGGGACAGGACCAGGTCCGCGAAGTGCTGCTTGCCGAGGAGCTGCGCCCGCTCGGTGCGCAGCTCGAGGATCCGGCGGATGAGGGCGGTGTTGTCGTGGGGGGCCACGGACCCGACCACGGCGCCGGCCCGCCACACCTGCTCGCGGAGGGCGTCGTCCTCCGCATAGGTGAGGAGCGGCTCCTGCGAGGGCTGGTGGAGCGTGAAGCGCCAGGCCGGCTGCGCCAGGCCCTTGGCCTCGGCCTCCGCCTGGGCGCGGGCCTTGGCCTGGGCCGGGAGGCCGGCCAGCCGCGCCTCGTCGGTCACGACGACCGCGAAGGCGTTCGTGGCGTCGAGGACGTGCTCGGAGTACTTCTGGGTCAGCTCCGCCAGCTCCGCGGACAGGGCCTCGAGCCGGGCCTTGCCCTCCGGCGGCAGGTCGGCGCCCGCCTCCCGGAACTCGGCCAGGGTCTCCCCGAGGAAGCGGGCGCGGATCGGGGTCAGGTCCGCCGCCGCGGGCTGCCCGGCGAAGGCCTTCAGCTGCGCCCAGAGGGCCGGCCGCAGCGCGATCCGCGCGTAGAAGGCCGAGACCTTGGGCAGGGCCTTGTTGTGGGCCTCCCGCAGCGCGGGGTGGTCGGCGACCGACTGCAGGTGGGTGACCCGGTTCCAGGCCCGGCCGAGCTCGTCGGTCGCCTGGTCCAGGGCGAGGAAGGTGTTCTCGAACGTGAGGGCGGCCGCCTGGCCCTCGATCGCCGCCAGGGCCTCCTCCGCGTGGCGCAGCGCCTCGTCGATCGAGGGCTCGATCAAGTCCGGCGTCAGCGCCGACCAGCGGATATGGAAGGACGGGTCGAGGTAGGGGTTGGTCGGCATCCCCCCTACCAACCGTAGGTCGCGCCAAAAGACAACTGCCGGCGCGAGGCCGGGACGCCCGGCACGGACTGGAAGGCGCTGTCCCAGAGGTTGTCGACCGCCAGGGTGAGCTCGAGGTTGCGCAGCCCCGGCGGGTGCCAGGTGAGCCCCAGGGAGGAGGTCAGGGCGTCGTTGCCGCCCTGGGTCCGCAGGGCGTCGGGCTCCTGGACCCGGAGGATGTTGTCCAGCCGGAGCTCGAAGGAGGGGGTCAGGGTGAGGATGAAGGCGGCCGTCAGGCGCTGGCGGGCGTAGTTGAGGGCGTAGAAGCTCGCGGTCACCGGGGCGCCCAGGTAGTCGGCGGTCTTCGCCAGGTAGGTGTAGCCGAGGACCACGGTGGCGAGGCTCCACTGCTGGCGGGCCACGAGCTCGAGGCCGGTGGTGTCGATGTCGACCGGGTTGGCCGAGCGGCCGAAGACGCCGTCCAGGTAGGTCCAGTCCACCAGGTGGTCGTCGCGGCGGTAGAAGACCGCCGCCTGGCCCGACCAGGTGCCGAGGGCCCCGCTGATCCCGGCCTCGGTGTTGCGGCTGGTCTCCCGCCCGAGGCTCGGGTTGCCGAGGAAGAGGCCGGCCGTCGGGCTCGAGTCGAGCGCGGTGTAGTCGGGCATCTGGGTCGTCTGGGCGTAGCTGGCGTAGATCTTGTGGATCGGCCCGGTCAGGTAGGTCTCGGCCAGCTCCGCGATCGGCGAGGCGACGCCGGCGGCCCGGTTGGAGTCGTCATAGGAGGCCCCGGCCTGGAGCGAGACGACGGCGTTCGAGAGCCCCCACTGCTCCTCCGGCACCACCGAGGCCTTCTCGAGCACCCGGCTGTGGTAGGGCCCGTAGATCAGCGAGGTCGAGTGCAGCGCGTCGGTCGTCGCCTCGGCCTGGTAGTTGATGAAGAGGCCGTCGACGGCGGAGCGGCCGCCGACGGCGGCGCCGTACTCCCGGGTGGTGTGCTGGTAGGGGTGCAGGACGCCGAGCGGGGCGAAGCGGTCGAAGGCGTAGTCGTCCTTGTTGCGCCGGTAGAAGGCGCCGGCGTCGAAGAACTGGCCGCCGCCCAGGTCCTCGCGGTTGTTCACGTCGAGGAGCACGGTCTGCAGGTTCTCGGTCTCGTCGGAATTGAAGGGGGTGTAGAGGTCGGGCCAGCCGAAGAAGCTCGCCTGGTAGCCGGCGAAGAAGTCGGTCTGCGAGCCGGGCGCCACCCATTGGGCGCGCGCGTCGGCCCGGTCGAAGTGGAAGTCGCCCTCCGGGACGGTGCCGTTGCCGGAGGCGTGGGCCCAGTCGGCGTCGGCCGCCAGGTGCGAGGCCCCGGAGCCGGTGACGCCCTGGTAGACTTCCTGGCGCTCGAGGCCGTCGGTGCCGAAGGCCAGGGAGGCGAAGCCGTCCTCGCGGATCGGGCGCCAGTCGTAGTCGACCGAGCCGACGGTGGTGTTCAGGGCGTCGATCGCCTGGGCGGAACCGGTCAGGATCCGCGGGGCGCCGAGCATCGCCGGGGCGGCCGGCAGCTCCATCAGGTAGTGGCCGGTCTGCGGGTCGAAGATCGACAGGGCGCCCAGCTGCAGCCCGGTGTTCTCGAAGGTGTCGCCCCGGATCGTCACGTCCGCCTGCGCCTCGGCCATGTTGCGGGGCTCGATGTCGAGGAGCGGCTCGTAGCGCAGCGCCGAGACCGGCATCGGGAAGGTCCCGGCCGGCGCCTGGTTGGCGACGCTCGGGGAGTACACCGTCATCTCCGGGAGCACGTTGGCGTCCTGCGCCTCCAGGCCCCGGGCGCAGAGCGCCATGGCGAGCAGGGACAGGAGCGGGGACAGCTTCATGGAAGCCGACCGGTAACAGGCCAAGGGGAAAAAACAAGCCTCTCGTTAACGGGAGCTCCCGTCCCCATTAACAAGCGGGCCGCCAGCCGGGGGGCCGCGGGCCTACGCCTTGTCGCCGTCGTCGCCGATCGCCTCGACCGGGCAGCCCTCGAGGGCCTCCATGCACAGGGCGACGTCCTCCTCGGTCTCCGGCTGCTTGTGGACGAAGGAATGGCCACCCTCGTCGTTGCGGGTGAAGAAGTTCGGTGCCGTCTCGCGGCAGAGGTCGCAGTCGATGCACTGCTGATCGACGTAGAACTTGCCCAGGGCGTTCTGCCCCCACTTGTCTGCTTTGTTGGCCATAGGTGCGATAGAAGGGACAGCGCCGCGGCCGCCCTGTCAAGTGGCGATCTCCGAGGGAAAGTACGCATCCGGGCCGCCCCCCGGGGCCCCGGCCCGGGAAATCGCGGGCCCGGCCGCACTTTGCGGGCGTGGCGGCTTGTATTCGGCGACGGCCCGGTTACGGTCTGCTGATGCTGCAGGATCGCCCCTACATGCGCGAGAGCTACGACCGGCCGAGGACCAGCATCCTCGTCTGGCTGGTCTCCCTGATCGGCGCCGTCTTCATCATCCAGAGCATCCTGGCCCGGCTGCCGGGGATCCACAACAGCCTGGACCTCGACCTCGGCCTCTCCTCGGTCGGGCTCCGCGCCGGGCACGTCTGGACGCTCCTGACCTACGGGTTCCTGCACGACACCGGCAACCTGCTGCAGGTGCTCTTCTACGTCGTCTCGATCTACTTCGTCGGCCGCGAGCTGCTCCCGATCCTCGGCAACGGCCGGTTCATCGGCTTCTACCTCTCGGCCCTGGCGGTCGGCGGGCTGGCCTACACCGCCACCCACTGGCTGCACCCGGAGCTCCTGGTCGGCGCCTCCGCCGCCGTCTCGGCCCTCATCATCCTCTACGCCTGCTTCTTCCCCAACCGGGAGATCACGCTCCTGCTCTTCTTCGTCCTGCCGGTGAACGTGAAGCCGAAGTACGTGGCGTACGTGCTCCTCGCCCTCGATCTCTTCGGCTTTGGCTTCTACGAGGTCTTTGGCGCCACCTCCCCGTTCGGGGCCGCCCACTCCGCCCACCTAGGCGGCATGCTGGTCGGCTGGCTGTACTTCCGCTACGTCCACGACTCGGAGTGGAGCCTGGCCTCCGCCCGCGCCGACCTTGAGCTGCCGCGGTGGATGAAGCAGCGCGCGGCCGCCAAGGCCCCGCCCACCCCGGCCTTCGGCGTCAACCTGGGCGACCGCGGGCACCTGCGGGCCGAGGTCGACCGGATCCTCGACAAGATCAACAGCCACGGCTTCGGGTCCCTCTCCGCCGAGGAGAAGAAGGTCCTGGACGGGGCCCGCGACCTGATCGGGCGGCGGTAGGGGCCCCGGGGGCGGGAACGTCCCTGGGCGGGGGCGGTTTTGGACCGATCAGCATAACCACGGACAATCTGGCCTCCCCCCTTGAGTTCCACCCCCTCCCGTGAAACATTCAGGGGCCTCGGGCGTCTGAGACGCATCCCATTCGTAGTAAATCCTGCATGAACCTCCCCCCGGGCCTGTCCCGCCGCCTCCTCGTCCCCGCCCTCCTGCTTTTCTCCGCCGCCGGGCTCTGCGGGGCCGACTACAAGTTCACGACGCCGGACACGCTCTCCACCGAGGCGCAGACCCTGGTCACCCTGCTGGAGCAGGCCCATTACAACCGGGACGCGGTGCACAGCAATGACTACGCCCAGGTGATCCCGGACTACATGACCGACCTGGACGGCCAGCACCTCTTCTTCCTCGACACCGACCGGGCCGATTTCGTCAGCCGCTACGGCAAGAACGTCTACTACAACGTCGACTACCTCGGGAAGATCGACGCCGCCTACGACATCTTCTACCAGTACGACGACCGGGTGAAGGCCCGGGTGGCCTGGATCTTCAGCGCGCTGAAGGACAAGATCGACTTCACCGCCCCGGAGACCTTCCGGATCGACCGCTCGAAGTCGCCCTGGCCCGCGACCGTGGCCGAGGCCGACGAGCTCTGGCGCAAGCGGCTCAAGTTCGAGGTGCTGGAGGAGCTGCTCAACAACAAGACGCTCGACCAGGCCAAGGACGTCGTCCGCAAGCGCTACGAGCGCATGTTAAAGAGCGTCGGCGAGACCGAGGGCAGCGAGCTGGCCGAGCGCTTCCTGACCGCGATCGCCGGTCTCTACGACCCCCACTCGACCTACTTTTCGGCCGACACCTACGAGGACTTCGGCATCCAGATGAAGCTGAAGCTGGTCGGGATCGGCGCCATGCTGGGCCTGGAGGACGACGTCTGCAGCGTGAAGGAGATCGTCCCGGGCGGCCCGGCCGACCTCGGCCGGCAGCTGAAGCCGAACGACAAGATCATCGCCGTCGCGCAGGATGACGCCGAGCCGGTCGAGATCACCGGCATGAAGCTGCGCAAGATCGTCGACCTGATCCGCGGCTCCAAGGGCACCAAGGTGCGTCTGATCGTCGAGCCGGGCGACGCCACCGACACCTCCGTCCGCAGGGAGATCGACATCATCCGCGACGTGGTGAAGCTGGACTCCGCCCGGGCCCGCGCCGCGGTCTTCCAGGTGCCGGCGGCCGACGGGAAGACCGTCCCCTTGGGCGTCATCACCCTCCCCGCCTTCTACGGCGCCGCCGACGACGGCGACACCGACTCGGACAGCAGCGCCAGCGGCGACGTCGCCAAGCTGATCGTCGACCTGAAGGCCGCCCACGTCCAAGGCATCGTCCTCGACCTGCGCCACAACGGCGGCGGCTACCTGAGCGAGGCGATCGAGCTGGCCGGCCTCTTCATCCACAAGGGCCCGGTGGTCCAGGTCAAGAGCTACGACGGCGATATCCAGGTCGACAGCGACAAGGCCGAGAACCTCTCCTACGACGGCCCGATGGCGGTGCTGGTCGACCGCTTCAGCGCGTCGGCCTCCGAGATCGTGGCCGGGGCGCTGAAGGACTACGGCCGCGCGGTCGTGATCGGCGACACCTCGACCCACGGCAAGGGCACCGTCCAGGCCACCTTCGAGATGAAGAAGATCTCCCGTGAGCTGGCCCGCTCCCCCGCCAAGACCGGCGCGGCCAAGATCACGATCCAGAAGTTCTACCTCCCCGACGGCTCCTCGACCCAGCTGAAGGGCGTCGTCTCCGACATCGTGCTGCCCTCGATCGACGAGTACCTGCCGATCGGCGAGTCCGACCTGCCCCATGCCCTCGTCTGGGACAAGATCCAGACCAGCACCTTTGACGGCGCGCCGATCGATCCCAAGGTCCTCGACCGCCTGCGGGCCGACAGCGCCGCCCGCCAGACGAGGCTGGAGGAGTTCGGCTACATCCGGAAGTACGTCGACTGGTTCAAGGACCGCCAGGCCGAGAAGCTCACCTCCCTCAACCTCGTGGAGCGCCGCAAGCAGAAGGTCGCCGACGACGCCTTCCGCAAGGAGATCAAGGCCGAGCGCAACCTGCTCGCCAAGGCCGACTATCCCTTCCAGGAATTCCGGCTCGGCCCCCCGCTGCCCCCCAAGGTCGTCGCCCCGAAGAAGGCCGACGCCAAGGACGGCGACGACGACGACTCCGACCTGGCCGACGACGCCGACGACAACGGCGACACCTACGGCAAGGTCGACGTCGGGCTCCGCGAGGCGCTCCGGGTGGTCGACGACGCGATCGAGCTCGGCCGCAACCACGACTACTGGGCGAGCAACCACGCCCCGCTGACGCCCGACAACAAGGGCTAAACCGCCCCGGCGCCTCAGCGCCAGGCGAGGAAGATCCGGTCCCGGCCGGTCAGGTCCAGCACCGACTCCGTGCGGGCGAAGCCCGCTTCCTGCGCGGCCGCCGCCGCGCGCGCGTGGTGGCCGATGCCGGTCTCAAGCGCCAGCAGGCCGCCGGGGGCCAGGAAGGCGGGCGCCCCCGCCAGGATGACGGCCAGGTCGGCGAAGCCGAGGTCCCCCGCCGCCAGCGCCCCGCGGGGCTCGTGGTCGCGCACCTCCGGGGCCGCCGCGTCGGCCTCGGCCTCCGAGAGGTAGGGCGGGTTGGCGGCGATCAGGTCGAAGGTCGACCCGGGGGCCAGGGCCCCGAACCAGTTGGAGGGCAGGAAGCGGACCCGCTCGGCGAGGCCGGTGGCGGCCGCGTTCTCGGCCGCGAGGGCGAGCGCCTCCGGGCTCGCGTCGACCGCGGCCACCTGCGCCAGGGGGAAGGCGGCGGCGAGCGCCAGCGCGATGGCCCCGCTCCCCGTCCCGAGGTCGAGGATGCGGGCCGGCGGCGGCTCGGCCCGCGCGACGATCGTCTCAACCAGGAGCTCGGTCTCCGGCCGCGGGATCAGGGCCCGCCGGTCGGCCTTCAGCTTCAGGCCGCCGAAGTCGACCGTGCCGAGGACGTACTGGAGGGGCTCCCGCCGGCCCCGCCGGCGGACCAGCTCGCGGATCGCGGCCAGCTCCGGGTCGGTCACCGGGCGCTCGAACTCGAGGTAGAGGCGCATCCGGGCCAGGCCGAGCGCATGGCCGACCACCAGCTCGGCGTTCAGGCGGGGGGACTCGATGCCCTTGGAGGCGAAGAATTCGGAGGTCTTCTTCAGGACCTCGA
>Ga0302196_10003825_pt1 | contig 13771 bp, 9 predicted proteins | sample II_Bog_N1_3_FD_198794 | JGI IMG/M metagenome (GOLD analysis project Ga0302196, IMG submission 198794) | Peat permafrost microbial communities from Stordalen Mire near Abisko, Sweden - II_Bog_N1_3 | ecosystem: Environmental > Terrestrial > Soil > Wetlands > Peat | place: Sweden: Abisko, Stordalen...
CCGTGCCGCGTTGGTGGAAGCTGTCGCCGACGCGGCACGGTGGCAGGCCGAGGCGGCCCGGGGGCCGGCGGTCCACTCGACGACCGATGACCGCGAACGCGCCGCGACCGAGGCCGGTGCCGCCCGGTCGCGCCGGGAGGTCGAACGCCTGGAACGACTCCTCGAGGGCACGTCGGCCGCCGCGCTCGACCTGGTCGAACACGACATGCAGGGACTCCTGGCCGAACTCGGCGATCGGGCCGACCAGGTGGTCCCCACCCATCGGTTCCTCCTCATGGTCCGGGTCGGCGCCGGGACACCCATCGAGCTCCACCACCGGGGCCTCGACGTGTCCGAGGCGCGCGCCCTCGCCGCTGAGCTGTGGAGCGCCGGCGACGAAGCGGTGGCCGACGGCCGTCGACGGGTGGTCGACATCGCCTCCGCCCGTCGTCGCTACGGGCGACTGGCCGCCTTCTTCGCGCCCGAGGACGAGCACACCCCGGCCGACGACCGGGTGCTCGACCTGTTCGCCCGCTATGCCGCCAACGCCCTCGACGTCTTCACCGTGCTGAGCGACGCCCGACGCAGCGACTCCACCGCACGGACCATCCTCTCGTTCAGCGAGCAGCTGTCGGGACTCACCAATCTGGCCCAGGCACTGCAGATCCTGGCCGACACCGTGCCCGAGGTCACCGACTGCGCCCAGTCGACGATCTATCTGTGGGACAAGGACAATTCCCGCCTGGTCCTCGGGGCCTTCACCTCGGGGATGACCCCACCCGATGCCGACCTCGGCCCGATCGCACCCCACTGGTCACAGCCCCGCTCGACCACCCACATCCAGGCACTCCGTGCCGGTGAGGGTCTACCCGTGCCCGACGCGCACGATGCCGGGTCGGGTCCGCTCGCCGTGGAGATCGACAACCCGATGATCCAGCGGATGATCAGCGGCCGCGAGGTGATGGTCCTCGACTCCTCGACCGTCGGCGATCCACTGCTGCGGACGTTGATGGAGGAGTCGGGCATTCCGGCTTCGGTGGTCGCCCCTCTCTTCGCGGCCGGCGAGTTCCTCGGGGTCATCGCCGCCAACTTCTCCAAGGACGCCGCCCCCACCACCATCCACGACCCCGATCTGCACGAACGACTGTGCGGACTGGCCGATCAGGCCGCCACCGCCATCCAGAACCTGGAGCTGCTCGAGAAGGTCTCCCACATGGCCTGGCACGACGCGCTGACCGGACTGCCCAACCGCCGTCTGTTCGAGGACCGGGTGGAGCAGGAACTGGTGCGGTCCCGACGGGTCGGCGAGCCGGTCTGCATGTTCTTCGTCGACCTGGACAACTTCAAGATGGTCAACGACACCTACGGTCACGCCACCGGCGACATCCTCATCCAGGAGGTCGGCCAACGCCTGGTCGACACCGTGCGGAGCCAGGACACGGTGGCCCGGGTGGGTGGTGACGAATTCGCCATCCTCCTCCCGGGACTGGTCGACCAGCTCTCGATCAACCAGCTGGCCCAACGCACCCTCGAGGCCATGCACACTCCCTTCGCCATCTTCGGCCAGGAGGTCTCCACCTCGGCATCGGTGGGAATCGCCATCGCACCGGAGCACGGGGACACCTACGACGACCTGTTGAACCGGGCGGACGAGGCGATGTACCGGGCAAAGGACCTCGGTCGTGACGCCTTCGAGATGTTCCGCCACAGTCCTGACCCGGTCCATCCCGGGCGACGGGCCGTGGACGACCGTCAACTCCACGCCGACCTGATCAGCGCCCTCGACGGCAACGAGTTCTTCCTCCTCTACCAGCCCTACATCGATCTCCGGACCGCAGAGATCGTCGGCGTGGAGGCACTCATCCGCTGGCGGCACCCGACGCTCGGGGTGCTCGAGCCGTCCCAGTTCATCCCGATGGCCGAAAAGTCCGAGCTCATCGTGGCACTCGACAATTGGGTGCTCTGGCAGGCGTGCCGGCAGCTGCGATCGTGGAAGGACCACGGGATCGATCCGCTGCGCCTCTCGGTCAACCTGGCCTCGCGGGATCTCTCCAGCCCGGACTTCTTCGACAGCGTGGAGCGCACGCTGGCCGACACCGGGATCGACCCCGCCATGCTCGAGCTCGACATCACCGAGCGGGTGGTCCTCGACAAGACCGGTCCCGCCGTCGACAACATCGACCGCCTGCGACGGCTCGGGGTCCGGTTCACCATCGACAACTTCGGTTCGGGCAACTCGTCCCTGGACCGGATCGGCGCCTTCCCGGTGAGCACGCTCAAGATCGACCAGTCCTTCGTCCAGGTCCTCGGGCCCGAGGACGAGGAGAACAGCCTGGTGTCGGCCATCATCGCCATGGCCAGCAAGTTGGGACTGTCCTGTGTGGCCGAGGGCGTGGAGACCCTGCTGCAGAGCAGGCTGCTGCTCCAGCGGGGGTGCACGACGGCCCAGGGCTACTACTTCAGCCCGCCGCTGCCGCCTGAGGGCATCGAGGCCATGCTGGACTCGCTGACTCCCGCAGAGGTGCCCGAGTCGTTCGGCGAGCCCTCGCCGGGGCAGCAACGGTCCGACCGACCCGAGGACTGATCGACCTCGAAGGGGCTCTCGGGCCTCCCCGACGGCGCGAGCGCCTGCTAACTGGAGTTAGCACTTCGGCCTCCCATCCCCCGTTCGCCGGAAACGGGCCGATACCGTCGCTCCATCGGGCGCTCGCATGAGCGCCGCTCGGAGCAGGAGGAGGAAGCAATGGCTATGTATGAGGGCTACTGCGTCAAGTGCCGGGAGAAGCGGGAGTTCGACGGCGAGGTGGTCGAGATGGCCAACGGCCGTCGTTCGGCCAAGGGCAAGTGTCCCGTCTGCGGTACCGGCATGAACAGGATCCTGGGCAAGAACGCCTAGTACGGGGGAACCGGCGGCGGACAGCGGTCCGCCGCCCTTCGCCCCTCGTGTCGGACCCCGGCCGCCGATCGCGGGTGGACCGGTCGGGTTCAGGCAACGCCTGCCGGGAGCGACAGGCTGTCGAGGACGGCTCCCTCGCGGAGCCCCCACTCGCTGACCACCAGCCCACCCAGGCCCAGGTGCTCCACCAGCGTGGAGAACACCACCGCACCGATCGGCAGCAGGGGTGCCCGCCGGGCCTGGATGCCCGGGAGTGCCATCCGGGCGTCGAGGTCGAGCGTGGCCAGCCGGTCGGCCAGCTCCAGCAGTTGCCCGGCGGGGAGCTCCACCTGGTTGACCGACGGCGCGCCGGACGACCCGGACTTGGGCGCCGGCCGATGGAGCCCCATGGCCAACCGGGCCAGGGCACGCACCGTCCCCCCGCTGGCCACGACCCGCTCGGCGGCTTCGGGGCAGTCGGCCAACATCTTGGCGATCGGCGCCGACCGCTCGATGGCCAGGTCGCGGATGTCCGACCGCTCCTGGGCCGACAGTCGGTCCCCGGTGTCGAGCTCACCTCGGATCCGAGCGGTACCCAGCGCGACGCTGGCCACCGATGACACCGTGTCCACGGTGCCGATGCCGGCCTCGAGGCTGCCGCCGCCCAGGTCGAGACCCAGCACGGGGGAACCACCCACCCACACGCCTGCCCGCTGACCCAGGAAGCACAGGCGGGCTTCCTCTTCGCCCGACAGCAGATTGATCGGACTTCCGAGAATGCGCTCCATGCGGCCGATCAGCCGGGCGCCGTTGTCGGCGTCCCGCAGCGCAGCCGTCGCCATCGCCACCACCAGGTCTGCCCCAGCGTCCTCGGCGGCGACATGGAGTCGTTTGACCGTACGGACTGCGAGTGCGGATCTGTCCCCCGGTACCCCGCCCGTGCGGGCGACCTCGGTTCCGAGATGGAGGAACGAGCGACGCCGCAGGACGGGGACCAGGCGACCGTCCCGGGAGGCGTCGACCACCATCAGGTGGAACGAGCTGCTGCCCAGATCGAACACGGCTACACGCACGGTGGGCATCGCCGCGACGCTATCCCGGCCGCGAGGGGGTCGGGGACCGGTCGGTCCGATGCCGTACGCTGGTGGGCGCCACACGGTGGCGAGACCTACGGGACGTAGCGCAGCTTGGTAGCGCGCCTGCTTTGGGAGCAGGAGGTCGCAGGTTCAAATCCTGTCGTCCCGACCAAATTCCGACCGAGTTCCCGGTCACCGGACGCCGCCCGGCCGCCCGGAGCGGTACCCGGCGCCTCGGCTCGGTCGCGCCGACTCCGGCCCCGGCCCCGCTCAGGACGAGGTGCTGAGCTGCAGCCCGTACAGCGATCGCAACTCGGTGGCCGGGACCGGTCGAGAGAAGAGGAATCCCTGGGCGAAGTCGCACTCGAGGGCTCGCAGCACATCGAGCTGCTGTTCGGTCTCGACGCCTTCGGCGACCACCTCGAGCCCGAGGGCATGGGCCAACTGGATGACGGCGGAGACGATCTCATCGCCTCCGGTGCGCATCCCGAGCTGCTCCACGAACATCCGGTCCACCTTCACGATGTCGAGGGGGAAGCGCTGCAGGTAGCTCAGCGAGGAGTACCCCGTGCCGAAGTCGTCGATGGCCAGCAGCACGCCGAGCTCCTTGAGGGCCTGGAGCACGACCAGCGCCGACGCGGCGTCCCGCATCAACGCACTCTCGGTGATCTCGAGGGTCAGGTGCCCGGGCGGGAGTCCGGTGCGCGCCAGGATGGTCTCGACCGTCGCCACGATCTCGGGGTCGTCGATCTGGCGGGCGGACAGGTTCACCTCGACCGAACCCTGCGGCCCGCCCGCACCGCGGTCGTGCCAGTCGCGCAGCTGGGTGCAGGCCTGCTCCAGTACCCAGGCCCCGATGGGAATGATCAGTCCGCTCTCCTCGGCCACCGGGATGAACCTGCCGGGTGCCACCATGCCCTGGTCGGGATGGTGCCATCGGATGAGTGCCTCGACGCCGACCGTCGTCGCCCCGGTGACCTCCACCACCGGTTGGTAGTGGAGCATCAGCTCACTGCGCTCGAGGGCCCGGTGCAGCGAGTGCTCCGTGGCCATGCGGTCGAGGACCTCGACCCGCAGCGACTCGCCGAAGGTCTCCACTCCGAAGCCACCCCGGCGCTTGGCCTGGTACATGGCCGCCTCGGCATGGGCCAACAGGTCGTCGGGGTCGTCGGCTCCGAACGTGTTGAGCGCCACACCGACCGATGCGTCGAGGAAGATCTCCGCACCGGCGACGGGGAACGGGGCGCTGAGGGCGGCCTGCACCCGTGCCACGAAGTCCCCCACCTTCGCCTCGGCCCGGCCATCGACGTCCGTCACCAGCGCCAGGAATTCGTCGCCGCCGAACCGTGCCACCAGGTCGACGTCGCCGGCCGCGTCCTCGACCCGTCGGGCCACCGCCGCCAGCACACCGTCACCCAACACGTGGCCCAGGGAGTTGTTGATGGCCTTGAACCGGTCGAGGTCGAGGAGGACCACCGCCACGCTGCCCGGAGTGCCGGCGTGGGTGGAGGCCGCGCCGGCCAGGCGGACCAGGTAGGTGGCGCGGTCGACGAGCCCGGTGAGCGGGTCCCGCACGACGGTCGACGGTGCACCAGGAGTGTCGGCGTCCACGGTGGCCGGCGGCGTGGGACGCGGGCGCAGGAACGCGGCGACCGACCGCTCACGCCCGTGGCCCAGCACCACGAACCTTGCGTCTGATCGGACCCGGTGCCCGTCACGGTGTCGCAGTTCGAGGACCAGGTCCAGCGTGCCGCCGGCGATCGAACCGGTCATCGGGCCTCCGGCCGAACCAGTCGTGTCCGCCACGAGAAGACCGAACGGCGAGCGGGAGAACGGGCCGTCGACCAGTGTGTCCGCCGCGAACGATCCGACCAGGTCGTCCTGTCGCCAACCGAAGGTGGCCTCCGCTCCGGCGTTCCATTCGACGATGGTGCCCGACCGGTCGATCTCCACGTAGGCGTCCGGGCATCCGGCGATGAGCCGGTCGAGTCGGCGATCGTCGACTGTCGAGGGACCGGTGGCCGACGTCACCGTCCGGGTACGTCCTGTCGGTGGGGTCACCACGTCGGGGTACGCAGGGTCCACTGCTGCAACCGTCCGAGATCGACCATGGGTGTGCGCTCCAACCGGCTTCCGTTGCAGACCCCCTGCATGCGGGGTGGGGATGCGGGTCAATCTAGGCAGTGGAACCGGCGTGTACAAGGATTTCCCAGGGGTCCGGCCCGATTCCCACACCGTGCACGGTCCGGTGTCACCGTGCAGCGCGCGACCCACCGAACCGCGGAACCCACCGCGTCGGGCGCCGCACCGTCGAAGGTACGGCACCCCGGCGGTCGACCGCCGTCCGCGGGGCGACGTGTACCGTGCCTGTCGTGGTCGTCGTCACCGGAACCGTCCAGAAGCAGGCGTGGGAGGACAAGGTCCTCCCACCGGTGGAGCAGGTGCGCCCGGGCTTGTGGTCGATCCCGGTCCCGATCCCCGACAATCCCCTCCGCTACGTGCTCGTCTACGCCCTCGAGATGGACGGGGGCGGCGTCGCACTGATCGACGCCGGGTGGGACACCGACGAGGCGTGGGAGGCATTGACCTCGGGCCTCGCCACCGCCGGTGGCAGCATCTCGGACGTGGAGGCCGTCCTGGTCACCCACATCCATCCCGACCACTACGGGCTGGCGGGGCGGGTCCGCGAGGCGTCGGGCGCCTGGATCGGGCTCCATCCCGACGATGCGGTCATGCTCGAGTCCCGCTACGGCGACACCGACGCGCTGCTCGACGCCATGTTCCACTTCCTGGCCGACTCGGGCGTCCCCCGAGACAAGCTGCCGGACCTCGCGTTCGCGTCGATGGTGCTCAAGTCGATGGTGACCATGGCCGAGCCCGATGTCCTCTTCGAAGACCAGAGGGTGATCGACCTCCGGGGCTGGAACCTGCGCACGATCTGGACCCCTGGCCACTCGCCCGGCCACGTGTGCTTCTACAGCGAGGACCGACGCCTGCTGCTCTCGGGTGACCACGTCCTCCCCCGCATCACCCCGAACATCTCGGTGCACGCCCAGCAGTTCCCCAATCCGCTGGGTGACTACCTCGAGTCGTTGGCCAAGGTGCGCGACCTCGGGACCGACGAGGTGCTGCCGGCCCACGAGTACCGGTTCGCGGACCTGGAGAGCCGGATCGACGAGATCACCGCCCACCACGCCGACCGGCTGGAGGAGATCCTGTCGGTCATCACCGGACAGCCCGGCCTCACCGCCTGGCAGATCACCCTCGGGCTGCACTGGTCGCGTCCGTGGGACGAGATCGAGCCGTTCATGCAGCGCCAGGCCAACGGCGAGACCCTGGCCCACTGCGTGCTGCTCGAGCTGCACGGTCGCATCCGCAGGGACGGGGACTCGCCGGCGCTGTTCTTCCCCGCCGAACTCTGAGCGGCGGCCCGTCGGTCTTGTCGGGACCGGTCCGCATGGCCCGGTCGTACGAATGGGTCGTGGGCTCTGACCGACCTCCGGGCAGTTACTCGGTGAGCGGAGCGGTGTCGTCGAGCGGATCGCCCTCGTTGCCGGTCACCTTGCCGTCCTGGCCGCTCAGGTCGGCGGACACCTCGCTCGCAAGGCGGGCCTTCTCCTTGCGCCTCTTGCGGACCTCGAAGACGACGACTCCGGCGATCACCACCGCGGCCACGGCCAGGAACCACAGTCCGATCTGGCTGAGCACGTGCTCGATCGAGATCCCGACCACATAGCCGAGCAAGGTGTAGCCGACTCCCCAGCAGATGCCGCCCAGTACGTTCCAGAACAGGAAGGTGCGATAACGCAGTCCGCTCATGCCGGCGAGCCCGGGGATGACCACCCGGACGAAGGTGATGAACCGGCCCAGGAACACCGCAGGTCCCCCGTAGCGCTCGAGCAGCCCGAGTGTGTACTGGACCCCGGACTTCCCCTTGAGTGGGCGGTGGTCCAACATCCAGGGACCGGCCTTCTTACCCACCTCGAACCCGACCGAGTCCCCCGCCACCGCGCAGACCACCACCACCACGATGATCACACCCAGGTTGATCCTCCCCAAGCCGGCCAGCACGCCACCGACGATGATCGCCGTCTCGCCGGGGAAGAAGAAGCCCACCATGAAGGCCGACTCGGCGAACGCCAGGAAGCCGATGACGACGTAGGCCCACGTGCCGTTGACATGGAGCAACCACCCGGTGATCCCCCCGGGGTTCGAGGTCGTCGACGCTGCAGCCAGCAGGTGGATCATCACCGGGCGAGGGTCACGCTGGTCCAGGTGCGCCGGCGGCACGCCGGACAGGTCATCCAGTGGTCGAAGCTGCGCCGTGGGAGCCACACCCCGACGGGGAACTGCAGCGCCACGAACTCGACCACGCCGACCCGGGTGACCGAGCCGCACCTCGAACAGGTGACCGAGATGGCACCGCGGTGCGGAAGCGGGTCGTCGGTGCGCACCGTCGCCCGAGCGGGTTCGGGCTCACCGGCGGGGGACGCATCGGAGAACAGTGCGTGCTTACCGGCGGGACGGGCGTGCGGGATCGGGCCACTGTTCCTGGCCCGATCCGATGCTCCGGTCGACCATCCTTCGGCGGACGTGTCGGCATCGGTCGCCGCCTCGGCCGCCACCGGCATCCAGTAGAGGGCCCGTTTGCCGAGTGGGTCGGGGCCCTCGGCCATCATCCGACGGTGCCGGCCACCACGCCCGGTTCGAGCAGCGATGCCGCCAGGGCCCGGTAGGCATGGGCCCCGGGGGAGTTGGGTGCGTGCTGCAGGATCGACTTGCCCCGTGCCGGCGCCTCGGCGAAGCGGATCGACTTGCGGACCGGAGGCTGCAGCACCGCGATCCCGTACCGGGACTGCACCTCTTCGAAGATGTGCCGGGAGTGCCTGGTGCGGTCGTCGTACATGGTGGCGATGACCCCGCGCACGGTGAGTTCGCTGTTGGCGAATGCCCGCACGTCCTCGATCGTCTCGAGGAGCTGACCCACCCCGCGGTGGGACAGGGCCTCGCACTGGAGCGGGATCAGGACGGACCGGGCCGCGGTGAGCCCGTTGATGGTCAGCACGCCCAGCGACGGTGGGCAGTCGATCAGCACGAGGTCGTAGCGGTCCAGTACGGGCTCGAGGGCACGGGCCAACACGTGCTCACGCCCGGTGCGGGTGAGCAGGTGCACCTCGGAGCCGGCCAGATCGATGGTGGCCGGCAGTAGGTCGAGTCCGGCCACCCCGGGCACCGGCAGCGATACCTCGCCGACCCCCAGCCGGCGCACGAAGACGTCGTGCAGCGAGTTGTCGAGCTTGTCCGGGTCGAAGCCCAGCGAAAACGTGAGGCACGCCTGCGGATCGAGATCCACGACGAGGGTGCGACGACCGAGCTCGGCGGAAGCCACACCGAGTGAGTGCACGGTCGTGGTCTTGGCCACGCCGCCCTTCTGGTTGGCCACAGCCAGGACGTCGGTCACGGGTGGAGTCTACGCGGTCACCCGGGGTGACCCCGGGGGCGTCGACAGGGGTGCCCCGCGGGTGACTGCACCAGCGGCCCGCGGGCCACCGCTGGAGTGGCCACAGTTACGGCAACCAGGGTCCTCAGCCGCGGACGGACCCCGGGGGTTCCGACGCCGCCACCTCGATGCCGTCAGAAGCCGGCGATGCCGACGACGGGTGCCACCAGGGGCAGTCCCGCGGCCGAGCCGAGGAAGGGTGCCGAATACGAGAACACGCCACCGTCAGCTGCCGCCAGCCGGTACCCGGTCCCGTTGGTCGTCCCGGCCATGCCACGCACCGGTGCCGCCAGAGCCTCACCGCCGGTGGAGCCGAAGAAGGGTGCCCCGCCGAACGAGAAGATGCCGCCGTCCGAGGCGAGCAGCCAGTAGCCCCCCGAGTTGGGGTCCCGGGCCATGCCCACCATCGGACGTGCCAGTGCCCGCCCGCCCATCGAACCGTCGAACCGTGCGTCCCCGTAGGCGAAGACGCCACCGTCCGCCGCTACCAGCCAGTAGCCCTGCCCGTCCGCCGTGGACGCCATGCCCACGATCGGGGCGTTCAGGTGCTTCCCACCGGTCGAACCGAGGAAGGGCGCGTTCCCGAACGCGAAGATGCCGCCGTCGGAGGCGACCAGCCAGTACCCGCCGCCGTCGGGCGTGGCCGCCATGCCCACGATCGGGGCGTTGAGACGGCTCCCTCCCATCGACCCGTGGAATCCCGCGGCACCGAAGGCGAAGATCCCCCCGTCGGAGGCGACCAGCCAGTAGCCGCCCACCGATGGCGCCATGGCCATCCCCACCACCGGACGGGTGAGTGTCAGCCCACCGGTCGAGCCGCAGAACGGCTGCCCGGGGCTCGGATACGTCGACACACCCCCGTCGGCGGCCACCAGGTCGTACCCGCTGTAGGCCGCACTGGGCACCGTGCACGCCGTCACCGATCCGACGGCCGGTGTTCCCCCGGCATCACCGGTGAGTTGGGGATCGTGGTGGAACATGGGCCAAGAGCCGGCACCGACGGCCTCGGCCCCCGAACCGGCGATCTCGAAGTGGTCGACCCGACCGAAGGACGGATACCCGCCGTAGCCGGCCAGCGTGATGCCGACGGTGCCGTTCGGGTCCGCCGTCACCAGCGGTGAGTTCTGGATGCCGAGGTCGCCTGCTCCCGGTCCGTCGAGCTCGGCGACGATGGCCCCGGTGATGCCGTCCAGGATGTACATCCCGTTGGTGGTCGGGACGAGCACGTCCTGGTAGCCCTGATCGAACAGGTCAGCGGTGACCACCGAGCCGATCACACGGTGCCCGGGGAGGTGGGTCATCCACCTGGTGGCCCCGGTCGCCCCGTTGACGGCCCATACTGACCCGTCGGTACCGGTGTCGGTGCCCTCGACCACGTCGAGTGATCCGTCGCCGGACAGGTCCGACAGCGCCGGCGAGGAGAACGTGCTCCCGTCCAGCTTGTCCGACCAGGCGAGGTTGCAGTGCGAGTCGTAGGCGCGCAGTGTGTCGGTGTCGGCCGCGCCCGGGAAGTAGGTGCCGGTACCCACCACGATCCCGGTGGCCCCACCGGCGAGCACCCCACCGACCGCCGGGGACGAGTCGAGCACCTGATCCGTCGCCGCCCGGCAGATCACGTTGCCGGTGCCCGACAGGATCCGCAACATCCCACCGTTCTGGTACGACTGGCCGTTGGCCAACCCTTGACTCTGGTCCGAAGCCTGGACGATCTCGTCGCGGCCCGTTCCGTAGAGGTCGGCCAGTGCCGACGTGGCATGCGTGCTGTCCGTGTCGAGGAACGGCCATCCCGGCAGTGGTGAGCCCGTGGTGGGATCGAGCGCATAGGCGACCTGGCCGAGGGAGCCCGCCACCGCCGACGGACCCGACGTCGCGGCGGCCTGGAGGGTACCCAACGAGATCCCGGCGAAGACGCCACCGGCCGGGTCGGTGTCCGTCGGCGGGTTCACCACCGTCCGGGTCCACCGCAGGGACCCGTCCGTCCCGTAGGCCTGGTAGCCGCCATAGGTCGGGTAGGCGTCGTTGCCCGATCCGACCAGCACCTCGGTACCGTTCGGCGTCACCGACGGTGTCGAGTCGATGGGGTCCTGCGTGCGAACCGCCGACCACCCGGCCGGGGTGACCGGTGTACCCGGGGAGGGGAACGGTCCCGAACCCTGGGTCGGGTTGCCCAGGTTGAAGGCGAAGAGATTGCCCGCCCGGTCCCCCACCACGACCGAAGGTTGACCGTCGAGGGTCACCGGGGTCGGGGACGACTGCGCGATGGGCGCTCCGGCATCGGGCAGCGGGCCGGAGGTCCAGGTCTCGTTGATGGTCGGGAGCACCGCCGGGGTCCGGGGGTGCGCCTTGGCACTGTGCCTGCCCACTGCTCCGACCTGCGGCGATCCGGCCACGGTCGACAGCACCGACACCGCCGTCGACGCCAGCAGCACCACGACCGCGGTGCGGGCGGCACGTGACGGGCGGGCCAGGCAATGTGGTCGTTCAGTCAGCATCCTCCCCCGCGACCCTACGGCGTCAGCAGCCCGACCTCCAGACCGTGCCTGGGAGGAGCCCCGTCGGGGCACACCCACGGTGCCGGTCCCGGCCCAGCTTGGGGGGTGCCGCGGGGAGCGGCGTCCGGGCCACCGGGTGGCGACGTCCACCCGGCGCCGCCCCGGTACGTGCCCCCGGCAGGAGTCGAACCCGCAACCTGATGGGTAGAAACCACCTGCTCTATCCAGTTGAGCTACAGGGGCGTGGAACGGCGACCGCGGAACGGGTCCGAGCCACCATCGGCGTGTGCCACACTAGAGGCTCCTTGGTGGCCGTAGCTCAGTTGGTCAGAGCGCCGGGTTGTGATCCCGGAGGTCGCGGGTTCGAACCCCGTCGGCCACCCTCAGTCCCTCGTTGCCCGGCAGTCGCGTCCGTGCCACGTAGGGCAGTACCGTAGGTCCCACACATACGCGCCTCTAGCTCAATGGCAGAGCAACGGACTCTTAATCCGCAGGTTCTGGGTTCGAATCCCAGGGGGCGCACCAGCCGCACCGTTCTGATGTGGACGGCCGGGAACATGTCCTGTTCTGATCGGGCCCCACAGGGCGTCGGATGATGCCTGACACCGATTCCGGAGGCTCCCGACCGTCCGCTGGAACCGATCTCGACCCAGCGTCAGCAAGGGTACCCACAGTCCCACGGAGTCCGTCGCCGACGCGTGACCGTCGGCGCAGCGGTAGGCCTCAACCTCGACGGCGACCTGAACATCGCTACTCACCACCATCGCGCTCTTCTGGGTCCTCAAGGAGCGGCTACGAAACTGCCGATGTTCCAGGAACCCACAGAAAGGCGCCCGAACGATGATCTTCCTCCCCCGCATCGCCCGTTCCCTCCACCATCCGGCGCTCGCCGTCGTACTGGGACTCGTCCTCCTCGGTGTGGCCGTCTTCGGCCTCGTCAGTGGAGACATCCCGAAGCTCTGGGCCATCCTCATCCTCGTGGTCGGGGCACTCAACGTACTGAGAGCGGTTCCCCACCCCGACGCCCACCGGCCTGACCCGTCTACCGGTAGTGCCGCATCGGCGGCGGTCGTGGCCTCACGGTAACAACGGCCGGTGCGGAAACAGCGCCCGGTGCGGTGGCACCGCACGCTCCGGCTGCATCGACCTGCCCGATCCGATCGGGGTCCGGCCGGTTCAGTCGAGCTGGGTGGGCTCCCCGTGTTCGGCGTTGGGCAGGCCCCGGCGCCAGTACGCCTTCGTGGACATCTGGTCCGGACGCAGACCGCGCTCGACCAGCACGTCGCGGACGGCGCGCACCACCGCTGCCTCGGCGGCCACGTACGCGTGCCCCTCCCCCTCGGGCAGATGCAGTCTCGACAATGCGTCGAGCAGCAGCGAGGCGTCCCCTGGGACCGTGTTGCCGCTCCGGTGCAGCCACACCAGTCCGGGACTGTCTCCGTACTCGCCGGCGGGTCGTTGTTCGTCGGCCGGTGAGTCCACCTCGAAGCAGGCGACTGCGACCGAACCGGGTGGGAGAGCCTCGATCATGGCCAGGGATCCCGGCAGACCGGTCTCGTCCGCGACGAAGAGGTGCCAGTCGGCGCCGGGCGCCAGCGTGACCTTTCCTCGAGGTCCGATCGCCTGGATCCGGCTACCGATGGCCGCCGTCTTCACCCAGTCCGTCCCCGGCCCCCGTCCGTGCAGGGACACATCGACGGTCACCGAAGGACGGTCCGGATTGTGGCGGCGGACGGTGTAGCGCCGGTTCACCACATCACCGTCCCGACGGGGGATGCGCAGCATCAGGTCCTGGCCCGGCAGCCAGTGGAAGGCATCGAGCCCCGGGGCGGTCAGGACGAGTCGCTGC
>Ga0302196_10003843_pt1 | contig 13735 bp, 8 predicted proteins | sample II_Bog_N1_3_FD_198794 | JGI IMG/M metagenome (GOLD analysis project Ga0302196, IMG submission 198794) | Peat permafrost microbial communities from Stordalen Mire near Abisko, Sweden - II_Bog_N1_3 | ecosystem: Environmental > Terrestrial > Soil > Wetlands > Peat | place: Sweden: Abisko, Stordalen...
AGTTCGACGGCCTGGGCCTGGCCGCGCTGGTCCGCAAAGGCGAGGTGACGGCGGCCGAACTGGTCGAGGCGGCGATCGAGCGGATCGAGCGCCACAACGGGTCCCTGAACGCGGTGGTGTTCAAGGCTTATGACGAGGCGCGCAAGACCGCCGCCGCCCCGCTGCCGGACGGTCCGTTCCGGGGTGTGCCGTTTCTGGTCAAGGACCACGACGTCGCCGTCGGCGGCTGGCCGACCACGCATGGCAGCCGTTTCCTGCGCAACAATATCGAGCCTCGCGACAGCGGCCTTGTGACCCGCTTCCGCGAAAGCGGCGTGGTGCTGGTCGGCAAGACCAACGCACCGGAATACGGCATCACCGGCACCACCGAGGGCGCGTTCCTGGGCGCCTGCCGCAATCCCTGGAACCTCGGCCACAGCACCGGCGGCTCCTCCGGCGGCTCGTCGGCGGCGGTGGCGGCGGGGATCGTGCCGATGGCCCACGCGGCGGACGGCCTGGGCTCGATCCGCATTCCGGCCGCCTGCTGCGGCCTGGTGGGCTTGAAAGTCACCCGCGACCGCAACCCCGACCTGCCCGACGGCTACGACTACGCCTTCGACCTGGTGGTCAGCCATATCGTCTCGCGCACTGTCCGCGACACCGCCGCCATGCTGGATGCGGTGGGCAAGCCGGAGCCCGCCTCGCCCTATCCCGCGCCGCCGAAGGAGCGGCCGTACATGCAGGAGATCGAGCGCTCGCCGGGTCGCTTGCGCATCGCCTGGCCGGCGGAGCCCTCGGCCAACCGCCCGGTCGATCCGCAGGTGCAGGCCGCCCTCGCCGATACCGCCGCCTTGCTGAAGGCGCTTGGCCACGAGGTGATCGACCGGCCGCTGGAGATCGACTACCGCGCCCTCAACGCCGCCTCAGGCGCCCCGAGCGCCGCCAACTTCGCCGCCGGCATGCGCCGGATGATCGACATCGTCGGCCGCGAGCCGGAGCAGGACGAGCTGGAGTTCCTCACCTGGGCCAACCTGCGGGCCGGGCGCAACGTTACCGGCGAGCAGGTGATGTGGGGCCTGCAGGAAATCCGCATGCTGAACCGCCGCACGCTGTCGTTCTTCGAGAACATCGACGTCTATCTGTCGCCGGTGATGACCGCGCCGGCGCCGCCGATCGGCTATCTCGATCCGGTGGCGGTCCGCGCGCGGGAGGTCAACCAGCGCCAGGGCCGGCTCTACCCCTACACGGCCCCGTTCAACTACTCCGGCCAGCCGTCGCTATCGCTGCCGCTGGCGATGTCCGCCGAGGGCCTGCCGATCGGGATGATGTTCACCGCCCGCTACGCCGACGAGGCCACCCTGCTGCGCCTGGCCGCCCAGCTGGAGAAGGAAACGCCCTGGAGGGACCGCCGGCCGCCGATCTGGGGGTGAAGATACAAGGCAAGCAGCAGGAGCAGGGGCGCGAACTGGTTGGGCGGAGGGTTGTGGAACGGGGTCGTCCAAGGTGTATGAAGCGAGCATTGCAGCAACGGACATTTTGAATGACCACATTGGCTAGGCCGGCCGTCGCGCCGCGGATGAAATTCGAGCTTTCGGTGAATGGTGAGGCCCGCGCGGTCGATGTCGACGTGCGCACCACCCTCTTGGACCTGCTGCGCGAACACCTCGGCCTGATGGGGGTGAAAAAGGGCTGCGACCACGGCCAATGCGGCGCCTGCACGGTGCTGGTGGACGGAGTCAGGATCAATTCGTGCCTGTCGCTGGCGGTGATGCACGAGGGCGACGCGATCACCACCATCGAGGGGGTCGGCCTGCCCGGCCACCTGCATCCGCTGCAGACCGCCTTCCTCGACCGCGACGCCTTCCAGTGCGGCTACTGCACGCCGGGGCAGATCTGCTCGGCGCTGGGCATGCTGGAGGAGGTCCGCCGGGGCGAACCCAGCCAGGCGACCGACGACCTGAGCGTGGAAACCATCGCGCTCACCGACGCTGAGATCCGCGAGCGAATGAGCGGCAACATCTGTCGCTGTTCGGCCTATCCGCAGATCCTCGAAGCCATCCGCGATGTGGCCGGAGCCGCCGCATGAAGCCGTTCACCTACGAGCGCGCCGGCGATGCGGCGGCGGCGGCCAAGGCGGCGGCGGAGACGCCCGGGTCGCGGTTCCTGGCCGGCGGCACCAATCTCCTCGACCTGATGAAGCTGGAGATCGAGCAGCCGGGCCATGTGATCGACATCGGCCGCCTGCCGCTGGCGGAGATTTCGGAGACCGCCGATGGCGGCCTGCGCATCGGCGCCATGGCCAGCAACAGCGCCATCGCCTCTGATCGCCGTGTACGGACGCACTATCCTGTTCTGGCCCAGGCGATCCTGTCAGGCGCGTCCGGCCAGTTGCGCAACAAGGCCACCGTCGGCGGCAATCTGATGCAGCGCACCCGCTGCCCCTACTTCTACGACCCCGCCAAGCCCTGCAACAAACGCGACCCCGGCGCCGGCTGCTCGGCGCTGGAGGGACTGAACCGCGGCCATGCCATCCTCGGGGCCAGCGAGGCCTGTATCGCGGTCAATCCGTCGGACATGACCGTCGCCCTGTCGGCCCTGGAAGCCCGGGTCGAAACCGTCCGGCCAAGCGGCGCGACCCGCGAGCACGGCGTCGACGACATCCACCGCCTGCCCGGCCAGACGCCGCAGCACGAGACCAATCTGGAGCCTGGCGAACTGGTCACCGCCGTCATCCTGCCGCCGCCGCCGAAGGGCCGCCAGGAGTACCGCAAGGTGCGCGACCGGGCGTCCTACGCCGGCGGCCTGTTCAGCCTGGCCATCGCCGGCCCGAACATCAGCCTGGGCGCGGTGGCGCTGAAGCCCTGGCGGGCGAGCAAGACCGAGGCGGCGCTGGCCGCCGGCGCATCGCCGGCCGACGCGGCGGAGGCCGAACTCGCCGGCGCCGTCGGGCGCGGGCGCAACGACTTCAAGATCGTCCTGGCCCGGCGGGTGATCGCCGACGCTCTGCAAGGGAACCACGCCCCATGAGCAGCATCGCCGACTACGCCCAGCCCAATCCGGTCAACCAGAACAAGTCCGGGATCATCGGCCGGGCGGTGGACCGCTACGAGGGGCCGCTGAAGGTCTCCGGCACGGCCCCTTACGCTTACGAAGTCGAGACGCCTTCGCCGCCGGCCTATGGCGCCCTGGTCACCGCTTCGATCGGTTGCGGCGCGGTGATCGGCGTCGACGACGCTGCCGCTCGGGCCGCGCCGGGCGTCAAGCTGGTCTGGCACGTGTTCGATCCGCCCAGCGGCCAGGGCGAGGCCGGCGCCAAGGCCTATGTCCAGGGCCAGGCGGTGGCAGATCCGGTGCTGGTCAATCCGCAGGTCCGCTATTTCGGCCAGCCGGTGGCGCTGGTAGTGGCCGACACCCTGGAAAACGCCAACGCCGCCGCCGGCCTGGTGCAGGTTCGCTACCGCGAGGACGCCGGCGACTTCGCCTTCGACGCCGGCCAGGCGGTCGCGACCGCCCAGGACCAGGACTCCCACATCGGCGACTTCGAGGCCGCCTTCGCCGCCTCGCCGGTAAAGCTCGACGAGACCTACTCCACCCCGATCCAGAACCACTGCCAGATGGAGCCCTGCGCCACCACCGCCTGGTGGGAGGGCGACGCGGTGATCGTCCACACCTCGACCCAGATGATGAAGCGCCCGCAGCACCTGCTGGCCGAGACGCTGCAGATCCACCGCGAGAAGGTGCATGTGCTCAGCCGCTACGTCGGCGGCGGCTTCGGCGGCAAGGGCTCCAACTACGAGGACCTGGCTCTGGCGGCGCTGGCCGCGCGGGACCTGAAGATGCCGGTGAAGATCGCTTTCACCCGGCAGCAGATGTTCAACGCCACCGTCCACCGGCCGGCGACGGTCCAGCGCGTGCGCCTGGGCGCGACGGCGGATGGGCGGCTGACCGCCCTGGCGCTGATGGCGGCCACCCACTGCGCCCGCAACGAGCCGTTCATCGAGCGCGCCGCCGCCTTCGCCCGCGCCCTCTACGCGGCGCCGAACCGGCTGACCGGCCACCGGCTGCAGCTGCTCGACGTAGCCGTGGCCAGCGCCATGCGCGCGCCCGGCGAGGCGTCGGGGATGATGAGCCTGGAAGCGGCGATGGACGAGCTGGCCGACCAGCTCGGCCTCGATCCGATCGAGCTGCGCATTCGCAACGAACCGGACAAGCACCCCGAGACCGGCCAGCCCTATTCGGCCCGACAGCTGATCGAGTGCATGCGCGACGGGGCGGAGAAGTTCGGCTGGTCAAAGCGCAATCCCAAGCCCGGCCAGGTGCGCGACGGCCGCTGGCTGGTCGGCATGGGCATGGCCGCCGGCATCCGGGGCAACTTCCTGTTGCCGGCGCGGGCCTCGCTGCGCGTGGACGCCGACGGGATCATCCGCCTGCGCCAGGGGATGACCGACATCGGCACCGGCAGCTACACCATCCTGGCCCAGATCGCCGCTGAGACCATGGGCGTCTCCATGGACAAGGTGATCGTCGAGATCGGCGATTCCGGCTTCGCCCCAGCGCCCGGCTCCGGCGGCCAGTTCGGCGCGGCTTCGGCCGGCTCCGGGGCGCTGGCCGGGGGCATGGCGCTCAGAGCCAAGCTGACCGAGATGGCGGTCGCCGATCCCAACTCGCCGCTGTTCGGCGCCGCGCCCGAGGCGGTGGATTTCCGTGACGGCCTGATCACCGCCGAGAACCGCTCTGAGACCCTGTCGGCGCTGGTCGCGCGCCTGTCGCCGCAAGGGGTGGAGGCGGAGGGTTCGTCGTCGCCGGCGCCGGACATCCGCGACTTCGCCAGCTACTCCCACGGCGCCCAGTTCGCGGAGGTGGGGGTCGATACCGTCACCGGCGAGGTGCGCATGCGCCGGATGCTGGGGGTGTTCGCCTGCGGCCGGATTCTCAACGCCAAGACCGCCCGCAGCCAGATCACCGGCGGGATGATCTGGGGCGTCGGCACGGCGCTGACCGAGACCAACCGCGTCGACGATCGCTACGGCAGCCTGCAGAACCAGGATCTGGGGACCTATCTGGCCCCCGTCCACGCCGACATCGTCGACCTGGACGCCTATTTCCTCCCCGAGGTGGACGACAAGGCCAATCCGCTGGGCATCAAGGGTGTCGGCGAGGCCGGCATCTGCGGCGCCGGGGCGGCGGTGGCCAATGCGGTCTACAACGCCTGCGGCGCCCGGGTGCGCGACTATCCGATCACCCCCGAGCGACTGCTGCAGGCCCTGGGGGTTCTATGACGCCGGCGGTGCTCGCCGTGTCTTTCTCAGGGTGCGTCCTCTTGGGCGCCGCAGTCGGCTTGCCCTACGTGATGTGCGCGAAGCTGGCTCGAATGGAAGCCCTGCTCATAGCGGTCGCCAAGCGCGAATAGCCCGTGTGGTCGTTCGCTCGGCGGGTGGACGTGCAAGGAGGCTTTTCTGCTTCGCCGCGCGTTTGAACATGCGATGAAGCTTACGGTTCGCTCCCAGGAGATGAACAATAACAAGCTTGAGCACGGAGAAGCGCCGCTGAAACGCCCCACGCCTGACTTCCTGAGCGGTGGCGGCGAAATGGGCGCGCTGATGCGCGCGCACGACTGGACCACGTCGTCGCTCGGCCCTCCGGAGACCTGGCCGCAGCCCCTGCGCACGGTCGTCCGCCTGCTGCTCAACACCGGCCACCCGATGTACATCTGGTGGGGCGCGGATCTCGCCTGCCTCTACAACGACGCCTACCGCGAATCGATCGGGGCGGAACGCCATCCGAGCTCGCTCGGCCGCCCGGCGCGAGAGGTCTGGGACGAGATCTGGGACATCATCGGCACGCAGATCGATCAGGTGATGTCCGGCGGCGGAGCCACCTGGAACGTCGACCACCTGGTGCCGATCACCCGCCATGGCGCGCGAGAAGACGTCTACTGGACCTATAGCTACAGCCCCATCGACGACGAGCGCGCGGCCAGCGGCGTGGGCGGGGTGCTGGTGGTGTGCACCGAAACCACCGAGAACGTCCTGGCCGAGCAGCGTCTGGCCGCCGAGATCGTGCGTCAGCGTCGGCTGTTCCAGTGCGCGCCCGGATTCATCGCGGTGATGAGCGGGCCGGAGCATGTGTTCGAGTTCGTCAACGACGCCTATGTGCGGCTGCTGGGCGAGCGGGACTTCATCGGCAAGTCGGTCCGTGAGGCGGTGCCTGAGATCGAGGGCCAGGGCTTCTTCGAACTGCTCGACAAGGTCTACGAGACCGGCGAGCGGTTCGTCGCCGAGCAAACGCCGGTGCGCGTCACGCGCACCCCCGGCGGTCCCGTCGAGGAGCGATTCCTCGATTTCATCTACGAGCCGACCACCGATGAGGCGGGCAAGGTCACTGGCATCTTCGTCGAAGGTTTCGACGTCACCGGGCGGACCCGCGCCGACGAGGCGCTGCGCGAAAGCGAGGCGAAGCTCCGGGCGCTCAACGCCGATCTGGAGCGACAGGTGGTCGAGCGATCCGCCGTTGGCGGCCGCTTCTGGCAGACCAGCTCCGACCTGCTGGGCGTGCTGAAGGCCGACGGCTACTTCGAGCGGGTCAATCCTGCCTGGACCAGCGTGCTCGGCTGGACCGAGCCCGAGGTGCAGGCCCAATCGATCTTCGAGCTGCTGCACCCCGACGACGCCGAGCGCACCCGCGGAGGCTTCGAGGAACTGGTCGGCGGCAGCCCGATCCTGCGCTTCGAGAACCGCTATCGCCGCAAGGACGGCGGCTACAACTGGTTCAGTTGGTCGGCGGCGCCCCTGGGCGACGCCTACTACTGCAGCGGCCGGGACGTCAGCGTAGAGAAGGAGGCGCAGGAGGAGCTGCTGGTCGCCCAGGAGGCGCTGCGTCAGGCGCAGAAGATGGAGGCGGTCGGTCAGCTAACCGGCGGCATCGCCCACGATTTCAACAATCTTCTCACCGCGATCAGCGGCAGCCTGGAGATGATCGAGACGCGCATCGCCCAGGGCCGGCCGGACGGGGTGGAGCGCTACATCGAGACCGCGCAGACCTCGGCCCGCCGCGCCGCCGCCCTGACCCAGCGCCTGCTCGCCTTCTCCCGCCGCCAGACGCTGGATCCCCGACCCACCGACATCAACCGCCTGATCGGCGGCATGGAAGACCTGATCCGCCGCACCGTCGGGCCCTCGATCGAGGTGGAGGTGGTCGGCGCTGGCGGCGCATGGGGGGTGCGGGTCGACCGCTCGCAGCTCGAGAACGCCCTGCTCAACCTCTGCATCAACGCCCGCGACGCCATGGCCCCGGAAGGCGGCCGGCTGACCATCGAGACCGCCAACCGCTGGCTCGACGACCGCGCCGCGCGCGAGCGTGAGCTGCCGCCGGGCCAGTATGTGTCGCTCTGCGTCACCGACACCGGCTCGGGCATGACGCCGGAGGTGATCGCCCACGCCTTCGACCCGTTCTTCACCACCAAGCCGCTCGGCCAGGGCACCGGGCTCGGTCTGTCGATGACCTACGGCTTCGTCCGCCAATCCGGCGGCCAGGTGCGGATCTATTCGGAGATCGGCAAGGGGACCACGCTTTGCATCTACCTGCCGCGGCATTTCGGCGAGGCCGAGACCGACGAGAAAGTCGATCCGGCGCCGACGGTCGACGCGGGGGCCGGCGGACAGGTGCTGGTGATCGACGACGAGATCATCATCCGCATGCTGATCGTCGAGGTGCTGCAGGAGCAGGGCTATGCGGCGATCGAGGCGTCCGACGGCGCCGAGGGCCTGAAGATCCTGCAGTCCGAAGCGCGCCTCGATCTGCTGATCACCGATGTCGGACTGCCCGGCGGTATGAACGGGCGGCAGCTGGCGGACGCCGCCCGGGCGACGCGGCCGGACCTGAAGGTGCTGTTCATCACCGGCTACGCGGAGAACGCGGTGATCGGCAACGGCTATCTGGCGCCCGGCATGGAGTTGCTGACCAAGCCCTTCGCCATGCACGCGCTGGCGGTGAAGATCCGCGATCTGCTGGAGGGTTGACGGGCCGGCGCGACCGGGAGTTCGGCGATCCTATCGCGGACTAGGGCTGCAGGTCCGACATCTCGTAGACCGGTCGGATTTCGATCTCGCTTGGGCCCGGCATGGGATTGGGGCAGCGTTTCACCCAGGCGACCGCCTCGTCCATGTCCTTGACGTCCCAGATCCAGAAGCCGGCGACCACCTCCTTGGTCTCGGCGAACGGCCCGTCGATCACCGTGCGGGTTGGACCGTCGAACGCGACGCGCTTGCCCTGCGAGGAGGGCTTGAGCCCGTCGGCTTCGCGCAAGACGCCGGCCTTGATCAGTTCCTCATTGAACTTGCCCATCGCCTCGAGCAGGTCCGGCGTCGGCAGGACGCCCTTCTCGCTGTCGTCGGTCGCCTTCACGAACACCATCACACGCATTGTCTGTCTCTCTCGTTTGAGCCGCCCCATCGGCCAGGCGCCGGAACGACGAACGGGATCTCAGAAAGTCGACATTCCTGGCCGGGCTATCTTGCGCGCCGCCAGGATTGTCGATGTCGCCGGCCAAACCTGGCCTTTTGGTATCGGTTGGGCCGAGGGCCGGTCAGCCCGCCGGGGCCAGAGTCACGGTCACCTCCGCCGACAGGCCCGGCCGCAGGGCGTCCAGGCCCGGCTGACCAGGGTCGAGGGCGATGCGCACCGGCACCCGCTGGACGATCTTGGTGAAGTTGCCCGTGCCCGGTTGGAACGGCAGCAGGGCGAACTCCGAGCCGGAGCCGGGCGACAGGCTGTCGACGTGGCCGCTGAAAGTGCGGCCGGGCAGAGCGTCGACCTTGACGCTCGCCGCCGCGCCCGGGCGCATGCGGCCGACCTGGGTTTCCTTGAAGTTGGCGGTGAGATAGGGCGCGGCCTGGCTGACGATGGTCATCAGCCGCACGCCGGGCTGCACCACCGCGCCGGGGGTGGCGGCGATGTCGGCGACGATGCCGGCGGCTGGGGCGGTCACCGCGGTGTGCGCCTTCTCGGCCTTGGCGGCGGCCAGTTCGGTGCGGGCGCGATACTGGGCGGCCTGCGCCTGCTCCAGATCGGCCTCGATCTCGCCGCGGCTCCTCACCGCGATCAGGGCCTGGCCGCGGGCGGTCTCGAAGGCCTGGCGCAGGGCCGGATCGGCGGCCCCCTTGGATCCCGCCAGGCTCTCGGCGCCTTTCACTTCATTCTCCGACAGCTTCTCCTCGGCGTCGAGCCGGGCGAGGCCGGCGCGGGCGGCCTTCTCGGCGGCGTCGGCGGCCATCAGGTCGCCTTGCGCATTCTGGATCGCCAGGTCGAACTCCTCGGGGTCCAGACGGACCAGGAGGTCGCCGGCCTTCACCGGCTGGTTCTCCCGCGCCGGCACTTCGACGATCATCCCGCGCACCAGCGGCGAGACGATGGTCTCGTCGGCGCGAACATAGGCGTCGTCTGTGGAGGCGCGCGACTTGTCGGAGAAGATCCAGACGAGGCCGGCGGCGATCACCACCAGGGCGACCGCCGCCACGATCAGCGCGCGCCAGGGTAGCCCACCGCCGGCGGCCGTGCGTGCAGAACCGCCGCTCGTCATGACTGACCAATCCCCAGCGCTTGCCCCGCGCGGCGGCGATGATGCTACCATGCCGCTCGGGGTCGCAAGGGGGATGGTGAGCCGGTGACCGACGCCACCCTGGAACTCGCGCAGGCGCTGCGGCCGGCCGCGCACCTCAGCGACGGGCGCAAGCTGGCGATCTTCCTGGTCATGTGCGTCGGCCAGTTCATGGCGGTGCTTGACATCCAGATCGTCGCCGCCTCGATGGCGCCGATCCAGGCCGGGCTGTCGGCGGGGCTGGACGAGATCGACTGGCTGCAGACCGCCTATCTGATGGCCGAGATCGTGATGATCCCGCTGTCGGCCTATCTGGCTCACGCGCTCTCGACCCGCTGGATGTTCGTCGCCTCGGCCGGGCTGTTCACCCTCGCCAGCCTGATGTGCGGTCTGGCCTGGGACCTGCCGTCGATGATCGTCTTTAGGGTGGTCCAGGGGTTCGTCGGCGGGGCGATGATCCCGATCGTGTTCGCCACCGGCTTCACCTTCTTCGACGGCGCCCGGGCGGCGATGGCGACGGCGGCGCTGGGGGTGATCTCAACCCTGGCGCCGACCCTGGGTCCGTCGATCGGCGGCTGGATCACCGACAGCTTCAGCTGGCGCTGGCTGTTCTTCATCAACGTCGCGCCGGGCCTGCTGGTCACCGCGGCGCTGGTGCTGCTGGGACCGGTCGACAAGGCCGAGCCGTCGCTCTTGAAGCGGATCGACTGGCTGCACGCGGCGAGCCTCGCGGTATTCTTAGGCGGCCTGCAATATGTGCTGGAGGAGGGCCCGCCGCACGGCTGGCTGCAGGACCGGACGGTAGCGGCGGTGGCCTGGACGGCCCTGGTCGCGGCGGCGGTGTTCTTCGAGCGCTGCTTCTTCGCCAGCCACCCGCTGGTGCGTCTGGGACCGCTGCGGCACAAGGGTTTCGCCGCCGCCTGCCTGCTCAGTTTCGCGGTCGGCTTCGGCCTCTACACCAGCGTCTACCTGACCCCGGTGTATCTCGCCCAGGTGCGAGGCTATTCCAGCCTCGACATCGGCTCGACAGTGTTCGTCACCGGGGTTTCCATGACCCTGGCCGCCGGCCCCGCCGCCTGGCTCGCCACCCGCATCGACCAACGGATCGTCATGACCTTGGGCCTGGTGCTCTACGCCATCTCGTTCTGGATGATGTCGGCGATCGGTCCCGACTGGGGGTTCTGGCAGCTGCTGGCGCCGCAGAGCGTGCGCGGGGCGGCGATCCTGTTCAGCATGGTGCCGGTGGTGGGGATGTCGCTGTCGGGCATGCCGGACCTGGAGCTGCGCGACGCCTCGGGACTTAACAGCCTGACCCGCAACCTCGGTGGGGCGGTGGGCATCGCCCTGGTCAACACCTGGCTGATCGACTTCTTCCGCCTGCACCTGGCCAGCCTCGCCCGCTCGGTCAGCGCTTCGCCGGACCAGGCGGTCGCGGCGATGAGCGGCCTCTCTCAGCGGTTCGGCTTCGAGGGCGTCGATCCAGTGCGCGCGGCGCAGGCGGCGGCCGTGACCCTGGGCAGCGGGGTCTCGGCCCAGGCGCTGACCCTGGCTTTCGATGACGTGTTCCGGATCACCGCCTGGGTGTTCGTCGCGTGCCTGGCGCTGGTGCCTTTCTGCCGCGCCGGGCCGATGACCAACGCGCCATCGCACTGAGCTGGCTCATCGGGCGCCATGAAGCCGCCGCGGAGTGCGACTAGAGGGCCGCCCGTCGCCTTGCGCCTTGGGGTGCGGCCATGCGCGCGATATGGTCGAAGTCTTCCCTCAGGACGCCTCCTCGATGATCCATGGTCTGAAATCCGCTCTCCTGGCGTTCGCCGCCGTCGCGCTCGGTCTGGGCGTCTATAGCGTCACCGACGCCAAGCCGGCCCACAAGCCGCATCCGGCTGCCGCGACCGCCGCTCCGGCGACGACGCTTTCCACCGACGACCCGGCCTATCCGTTCACCCGGCCCAATCCGGACGCCGAGATCGGCAAGCTGCCCAATGGCCTCACCTACGGGGTGATGCGCCGGGCCGGCACGCGGCAGGTCTCGATCATCCTCTACATCGGCGCCGGCAGCGACAACGAGACCGAGCAGGAGCGCGGCGTCGCCCACTTCCTCGAGCACATGGCCTTCAACGGTTCGAAGAACTTTCCCGCCGGCACGGTGATGAAGCGGTTCGCCGACATCGGCGTCTCCATCGGCCGCGATCAGGACGCCGAGACCTCGTTCGATTCCACCACCTTCAGCCTCGACGTCTCCGAGATCACCCCCGACCGGTTGGACATGTCGTTCGCCTGGCTGCGCGACGTCGCCGACGGCTCGAACATCGACCAGGCCCAGGTCGACCGCGAGCGCGGGGTGATCATGAGCGAATATATCGGCAGCCGCGGGCCGATGGTCGACATCGCCCAGGCCAGCGACGACTTTCTGGCCCCGGGGCTGCTGGGCGCCCACCGCGCGCCGATCGGGCTGAAGGAGGTGATCACCACCGCCAACGCCGACCTTCTGCGCGGCTTCTACCATCGCTGGTACCGGCCGGAGACGGCGATCGTGGTCGCCGTCGGCGACCTGCCCCGGGACGAGCTGAAGCAGCGGATCATCGACGCCTTCGGCTCCTGGACCAACGACACCCCCAAGCCGCCGAAGCTCGACAAGGGCCACATCGATCCCAAGCGCCCGGCCGACGCCTTCACCCTCACCGAGGACCATGTGCCCGCCGCCCTGCAGGTCTGCCGCGCCTCGCCGAAGGATCCGGTGCTGCAGGAAGGCGTCGCCTCACGCGTTCGGGACTTCGAGGAAGGCGCCTGGCAGAGCGTGCTCGGCCAGCGGCTGAACAGTCTCGCCGACGGGGCCGCGCCGCCCTACGTTTCGGCCGAGGTGGAGCGGGCGCAGCTGTTCGACGCCGCCGAGCTCACCTGCGTCACCGCCGTGCTGCGCGACCAGGACTGGCAGTCGGCCCTGGCGGCGATCTCCAATGAAACTCGCCGGATGGCCCTCTACGGCCTCACCGACGAGGAATACCAGGCCAGCCTGAAGGGGCTGAACGCCTCGGTGGAGGCTGAGGTCGGCGAGGCGCCGACGATGACCGGCTCGCAGCTCGCCCAAAGCATCGTCTCCAACCTGACCGAGCACGGCACCTTCTCCACCGCGCCCGAGGACCAGCGGATCGGTCGCCTGGCGCTGGCCAAGCTCAGCCGCAAGGCCATCGACGGCGAGTTCAACCGGGTCTGGAGCCAGGCGGGCCAACCGCTGTTGCTCATGACCACCCCCAGCGACCAGCCCAAGGGACCGGTGCTGGCGGCCTGGAAGACCGCCGAGGCCGCGCCCGCGCCGTCCGCGCCCGCCGAACATCAGGGCCATGACTGGGCCTACACCGACTTCGGACCGCCCGGTCAGGTGGTCAGCCGCGAGGCGCTGCCGGACATCGGCGCCGTCCGGATCGCCTTCGCCAACGGCGTGCGGATGAACTTCAAGTCCAGCGAGAACGCCCAGGACCGGGTGGAAATCCGCATCCGTTTCGGCGCCGGCCAGGAGGAGATCGCCACGCCGGACGTCGCCGCCGCCCGCCTCGGCGCCTCGCTGCTGCGCCAGGGCGGCCTCGGCAAGAACACCTTCGACGACACCGTCCGGTTCTGCGAGGGCCACGCCTGCGACTTCGAGCTGGAGGTCGGCCGCGACGCCTTCGTCATGGCCGGGGCCACTCGCCCCTCCGATCTCGACACCGAGCTGCAGCTGATCACCGCCTACTTCTCCGATCCCGGCTTCCGGCCGGAGATCGACGCGCGCATTCCCACGGCGGTGCGAGAACTGCACGAGGTCACCCGCAGCGAGCCGGAGGAGGTGGCGGTGTTGGCCCGGGACAAGGCCCTGCCGCCGCCGCAGATCCTCAGACTGCCCGACGTGCACGACCTCGACGGGGTCAAGAGCGCCGACTTCGCCCGCATCCTGGGTCCGGTGCTGAAGAATGACGCCCTGGAGATCACCATCGTCGGCGACATCGACGAGGCGACCGCGACCGCCGCCGTGGCCAAGACCCTGGGGGCGCTGCCCACCCGGGAATGGCGCGACGTGGCCCGGCCCGACGCGCCGAAAGTGCGCTACGCCGCAACCGCTCCGCCGGAGGTCCGCGTCAGCCATGACGGCTCGCCGGAAAAGGCGACGGTGCTGGTCACCTGGCC
>Ga0302196_10003845_pt1 | contig 13732 bp, 12 predicted proteins | sample II_Bog_N1_3_FD_198794 | JGI IMG/M metagenome (GOLD analysis project Ga0302196, IMG submission 198794) | Peat permafrost microbial communities from Stordalen Mire near Abisko, Sweden - II_Bog_N1_3 | ecosystem: Environmental > Terrestrial > Soil > Wetlands > Peat | place: Sweden: Abisko...
TGCTGGACACCACCACGACGTCGTGGTCGCGGGCCAGATGACCGCCGTCGGTGGCCACATGACCGCCCGACCCGGTGCTGAATCCGCCGCCGTGGCTGTAGAACAGCACCGGCCGCTTGCGCCCGTCGCCGACCGCCGGCGTCCAAAGGCTGAGCGTCAGACAATCCTCGCTATAGGCCGGCTCCAGCTCGCCATAGGTTCCGCCGGGCGGCTGGATCGAGGGCGGTCCGGGCCGCAGGGCGTCGCGCACGCCGCTCCAGCTGGGCAAGGGCGGCGGGGCCTTGAAGCGTGCGGCGCCGGCCACCGAGCCGCCATAGGCGACGCCCTTGAAGGCCAGGGCCCCGCGGCTGTGTCCGCCGCGCAGACGCCCCTCGGCGGTCTCGACCACGACATAGGGCTCGGCGATCGCCGTGCCGGGCGCAGCCGCCGCGCCCTGAGCGCGCCCCAGGGCCGGCAAGGCCGCGGCGCCGCCTATCCCCAATCCGGCGCGAAGCAGCCCCCGACGATCGAGCTGGCTCATCGCTTCGCCCTCCTGATACTGGTCACCTACAGGCGGCGCCTGGAGCGCTCTTGCCAGGGATGGGAGGGCCGGCCCCGCCGATTGTCAAGCCGGCGGTCGCCCGGCCATGGATGGCCGGACCAGATCCGCCTGAGCCGACGCAAAGCCGCCAAACCAAGCCTCATGACCGGATGGGCCGGTCGATCGCCGGCCAGGTTGACATCGCCACCTCGATCATACGGTTGAGCATATCGTCCTCAACGCCGGCATAGGGGAAGTTCACGATCGCCTGAAGCACACCCAAATAGTGCCAGGCCAAGGCGTCAATGTCGGCGTCGGGCGCCAACTCCCCTTGCTCTATCCCCCGGCGAAAAATGCCCACGAGACTGTCGCGCTGGCGTTCGGCCGAGGCGCGCGCGGCGGCCAGGCCCGCTTCGGACAGGTCCACGGCCTCGGCGCAGCTTCGGGCGATCAGACAACCGGCCGGGCGTTGCGGCGCCGCCGTATTGGGCAGGAACGCGCGCAGCAACGCCTCCAGCCGCCCGCGCGCGGTGTCGGCCTGCGCCGCATCCATCCGCTGCAGGACGCGCTCGGCGTAGGCCTGCAGCGCTTCGACGAACAGGCCGTCCTTGTCGTGGAATCGCTGGTAGAGGCTGGACCGCGAAAGGCCTGTCGCCTCGGTCAGGTCGCTGATCGACGCCGCCGCGTATCCGTGACGCCAGAAGACCGTCACCGCCGCCGCGATCACCGCGCGCTCATCAAACTGCGCCTTTCCGCTCATCAAATCCTCGTTTGACATCATGGAACGATCAGTCCAAATATATTGAACCGATCGTTCCATGATAGCTGAGCGGAGCCATAATGTCAGAGAAAATTCACACGCGGCGCAGACCACGACTCGCCATCGCCGGCGCATCCGGTCGCGTCGGATCGACGCTGACCCATCTCCTGGCGCTCGATCCCGTTGACGTCTTGGCGCTGACCCGTCGGCCTGACCAGGTCCGGCTGCCGCAAGGGGTGGCGGTTGCGGCCGTCGACTTTGATCAGCCGAGAACCCTTGAAGACGCGCTGCGGGGGGTCGATCGACTGTTCATCGCCCACGGCACGTCACCTTCGCAGGTCGCCAACGAGACCGCGCTGATCGATCGCGCCGTCGCCGCCGGCGTCGGTCACATTGTCAAGCTCTCGGCCTTGGGCCCCGCGACTCGGCTGAACCCGATCGCCTGGCACATGCAGATCGAGGCCCACCTGGCGCGCCAATCGGTCGCCTCCACCGTCCTTCGTCCCTCGGCCTTCCCCGATATTCTCAAGCGCTTCGCCGGCCAGATCGCCGACGGCGCCTGGTCAGGCGCCGCGGGCGAAGGCCGGGTGAACTTCATCGACACCCGCGACGTCGCCAAGGCGGCGCGCATCGCGATGCTGGAGGACGTCAGCCCAGGCTCCCAGCGCGCCTATCATTTGACCGGACCGCGGGCCTGGACCCTGCCGCAAATCGCCGAAAACCTCTCGCGGCGGCTAGGCCATACCGTCGTCTACAACCATTGCTCCGCCGAAGACCTGCGATCCTCGCTGACGACAGCGGGCGTTTCGCCCTTCGTCGCCGATCTGCTGATCGGGCTTGACCAGATGTTCCGCGATTCGGTGCTTGGAGAGACCACCTCAACCGTCGAAGCGTTAACCGGCGAGGCTCCGCGCCCGTTGCCCGAATGGCTGACGGAAAACCTGGCGCTGTTTCGTAAGACAGAAGCGCTTTCAGCCTAGCCGAGCCCTCAGCTGACCAAGGCCAGCCTCCCCCTACGCCGCACCTGAAACGCCACCGCGAAGCCGCCGGCCCGATCGACCGTCGCGCGGATGACCTCCATCCCCCGCACCAGCAGCGCCCCACGGATCGGCGGATCGTCGCAGGTCTCGCCCAGCCACGCGGCCACCACGCCGCCGTCGCGCAGCAGCGGCAGGGTGCGCGCGGCCAGGCCGCCAAGGCTGTCGGCCGGACCGGTCAGGATCAACAGGTCGCTGGTCTCGTCGGCCCCGGCGCAGGTGGCCTGGCGGGCGCATTCGACCCGCTCATAGCCGGCGCGGCACAGGGCGATCATCAACTCCAGGCTGCCGGGTCCGGCGACGGTGATGGTCTGGTCGGGATGGGCGCCGGCGAGGCGCAGCAGCCGCTGGAGCGGCGCCTCAGGCTGGTTGCAATTGGCGACTTGGGTAGCGAGCATGGACGAGGGTCCTGACGACGCTCGCGGGATCGGGCGGCCAGTGCGGGCGCTCGGCGAGCGGGGCCTTATCGCGCCAAGCGGCGTAAAGGCGCCATGTGTGGTTCGAGCTCCGGTGTAAAGGCGCGATGACGCCCTTACGCCCCCACCAGCGCCAGCCAGTCCTCCTCCGTAATCACCGTCACCCCCAGCTCCGCCGCCGTCTTCAGCTTCGATCCCGCGCCCGGTCCGGCCACCACGATGTCGGTCTTCTTCGACACCGAAGATGACACCTTGGCCCCCAGGGCCTCGGCCTGGGCCTTGGCTTCATCGCGGGTCATCCGCTCCAGCGCGCCGGTGAACACGATGGTCTTGCCGGCCACCGCGGTGTCGGTCTTGGGCAGGGCCGCGTCCTGGATCGACAGCTGTGCGGCGAGGTTGGCGACGATGCGGCGATTGTGGTCCTCGGCGAAATAGGCCACGGCCGCCTCGATCACCGCATCGCCGACCTGGTCCAGGGCGTCGAGCTCGGCGATCATCTCCGGATCGCGCGCTGCGGTCTTGTCCATGGCCGCCAGAAAGGCGGAGGAGGTCAGGAAATGCCGCGCCAAGGTCGGCGAGGTGGTCTCACCGATGTGGCGCACGCCAAGCGCATAGATGAACCGCTCCAACGGGATGGTGCGGCGCGCCTCGATGGCGGCGAACAGCTTGGCTACGCTGGTCTCGCCAAAGCCCTCCCGGTCCTTCAGCTTTTTCAGCGAAGCGGCGTCGCGTTCAGCCAAGGTGAAAATGTCGGCCGGCTCGCGGATCAGCCCCTCGTCGAAGAAGGCCTGCAGCTGCTTGTCGCCCAGGCCCTCGATGTCGAAGGCGCGGCGCGAGACGAAGTGCTTGAGGTGCTCGACCCGCTGGAACGGGCAGGCGAACTCGCCCGTGCAGCGGCGCACCACCGTCTCGGCGCCGGAGCCGGTGGTCTCGCGGGCCAGGGGCGTGTGCAGCGGGCACGGGCAGTGGGTGGGAAACTCGAACGGGGCGGCGTCGTCCGCGCGGTCCTCCAGCACCGGGCCCAAGATCTGCGGGATCACGTCGCCGGCGCGCTGGACGATCACCGTGTCGCCGACGCGCAGGTCCTTGCGGGCGATCTCGTCAGCATTGTGCAGCGTGGCGTTCTCCACCACCACCCCGCCGACCGTGACCGGGGTCAGGCGCGCGACGGGCGTGACCGCGCCGGTGCGGCCGACCTGGAAGTCGATCGCCTCGAGCACCGTGCGCGCCTGCTCGGCGGGGAACTTGCGGGCGATGGCCCAACGCGGCGAGCGCGAGACGAAGCCCAGGCGCTGTTGCCAGTCCAGCCGGTCGACCTTGTAGACCACCCCGTCGATGTCGAAGGCCAGGCGCGGGCGCTGCGCCTCCATCGCCGCATAGGCCGCCAGCAGGCCCTCGGCGTTCTCCACCCTCTGGGTCTGGGGCGTGGTGACGAAGCCCCAGGACGCCAGGGCCTGCAGCGCCTCAGCCTGCGTGGCGGCGAACGGCGCGCTGATCAGGCCCCAGGCATAGGCGAAGAAGCGCAGAGGCCGCTGGGCGGTGATCTTCGAATCCAGTTGGCGGAGGGAGCCGGCGGCGGCGTTCCTGGGATTGGCGTAGGTGCGCTGGCCGGCGGCCGCCGCGGCGGCGTTGAGCGCGGCGAAATCGGCGTGACCGAGATAGACCTCGCCGCGCACCTCGATCACCTCGGGCCAGCCGTCGCCGGCCAGACGCTGGGGGATCTCGCGCAGGGTGCGCAGGTTCTCGGTGACGTCTTCGCCGACCCGGCCGTCGCCGCGGGTGGCGCCCTGGACCAGCACCCCGCGCTCATAGCGCAGCGAGGCCGACAGGCCGTCGATCTTCGGCTCGGCGGTATAGGCCACCGTCTCGTCGCCCAGGCGCAGGAAGCGGCGGATGCGCGCGTCGAACTCGACCGCCTCGTCGTCGGAGAAGGCGTTGTCGAGCGACAGCATCGGGGCGCCATGCTCGACCGGCGAGAACTTCTCCGCCCGCGCCGCCCCAACCCTCAGGCTGGGAGAATTGTCGCGCACCAGATGCGGAAAGCGGGCCTCGATATCGGCGTTGCGCCGCTTGAGCGCGTCGTAATCGCCGTCGGAGATGGCGGGGGCGTCATCCTGGAAATAGCGCCGGTCGTGCGCGGCCAGTTCGTCGGCCAACCGCGCGAGCTCGTCGGCGGCCTCGGATTCGGTGAGGTCGGGGACGGGGGTCATGGGATGCGGCGAGCCCCCGCCTCCGCTTCGCGGTCCCCCTCCCCCCAGGGGGGAGGAATTCGCGCCAGCAGCGACGCTGCAATTCCTCCCCCCTTGGGAGGGGGACCCCGCGCAGCGGGGTGGAGGGGGCACGCCGCCCTCACGCATTGATCAGCGCCCGCGCTGCGGCCCGGGCGGCTTCGGTGATCTCGGCGCCAGCCAGCATGCGGGCCAGCTCCTCCTCGCGGGCGGCGGGGGCCAGGGCCTCGACGGTGGTGCGCAGGCGCTCACCGTCGCCCGCCTTGGCCACGCGCCAGTGGGCGTCGGCACGGGCGGCGACCTGGGGCGAGTGGGTGACCACCAGCACCTGAGCGGCGCCGGCAAGACGCTTGAGCCGCAGGCCCACGGCGTCGGCCACCGCGCCGCCGACCCCCTGGTCGACCTCGTCGAAGATCATCAGCGGCTGGGCCTGGTCGGCGCGCTCGGCCAAGGCGGCCTTCAGCGCCAGGGCGAAGCGGGCCAGCTCGCCGCCGGAGGCGATGGCCCCCAGGCCGCCGAACGGCGCGCCCGGATTGGTCGAAATCTCGAACTCGACCCGGTCAGCCCCGGCGGGACCGACGCGGTCCTCGCCCAGCGGCTCGACCGCGACCCGAAAGCGCGCCTTGTCCAGTTTCAGCGGGGCGAGCTCGCCGGCCACCGCGGCGGCCAGCCGATCGCCGGCGGCGCGGCGGGCGGCGGTCAGAGCCGCGGCGGCGCCCAGATAGGCCGCCCGCGCCCGCCCGGCCTGGACCTCGGCGGCCGCCACCTGCTCATGCGAGGTCTCACTGGCGGCCAGGGCCGCGGCAATACGCAGCCGCTCGGCCGGCAGGGCGCCAACGGGGACGCCCAGCTTACGGGCCATGGCGCGCAGGGCGAACAGCCGCTCCTCGGCCTTTTCCAGCTGATCGGGCTCGAAGTCGAAGGCCAGGGCGGCGGTGTCGATGGCCGCCATCGCCTCCTGCGCCTCGATGGCGGTGCGCTCCAGTGCGGCGGCGGCCTGGGTGATGGCGGTCAGGGCCGCGCCGCCGGAACTCGCGCCGGCCTGGGCGGCGCGCTCGCGCGCCCGCTCCAGGGCGCGGCAGGCGTGGGCGATCTTGGCGGTGAAGTTGTCGCCCAGGCCGTCGCGGGCGGCCGCGATGTCAGACAGGGCCTTCTCCGCGGCGCCCAGCAGGGCCCGCTGCTCGGCCAGGGCGCCCTCCTCCCCGTCCTTGGGATCGAGGCGGTCAAGCTCGCCCAGGCGCAGAGTCAGGTGGTCGATATCGGCGGCGGAGCGGGCGGCGTCGGCGCGCAGGGCCTCCAGCCGCTCGCGAGCGGCGCGCCAGGCGCTCCAGGTCTCGATGCAGGCGACGGCCTCCCCACGCACCCCACCGAAGGCGTCGAGCAGCCGGCGATGGGTGCGCGGGTCCAGCAGGCCGACGGTCTCGTGCTGGCCGTGTACCTCCAAAAGCAGGGCGCCCAGGTCGCGCAGCACGCCCACCCCGGTGGCCTGATCATTGACGAAGGCGCGCGAGCGGCCGTCGGCGCTGAGCTGGCGGCGCAGCACCAGGTCCTCGTCCGGCGCGCCGCCCAGGCCCTTATCCTCCAGATAGGCCCAGACCGGATGCTCGCGCGGCAGGGCGAAGATCGCGGTCGCCTGGGCCTGGGCCGCGCCGCGCCGTACCAGGCCGGCCTCGGCCCGCGCGCCGGTGGCCAGGCCCAGCGCATCCAGGATGATCGATTTTCCGGCCCCGGTCTCGCCGGTGAGCGCGGTCAAGCCCGGACCGATGGACAGGTCCAGGCTCTCGATGAGCACCACGTCGCGAATGGCCAAGCCGATCAGCATGGATGCAGGATCGCCGGGAATCTCTTCGCGCTCAACCGCTATTGCGCCTGCGGACAAAAGAAGAACGCAGAAACACCCGCGGCCAGAGCGCACCGGCTATTTCGGCGGCGGCGCGACCGGGGCGAGCGTCGGATCGGCCGCGGGCGCGGCCGGCAAGGGCGGCGGCGCGGGGGTGTCGCTCTTGTGGAAGATCAGGGCGCTGACCGCGTGGTGGAACAGGCTGCGGTGCTGCTTCGGCGCCGGCGGCAGATCGGGACGCAGGCCCTTGGTGGTCATCAGGGCATAGGCGTCCGAGTACCAGGGATCGCCTGGAAAATTGTAGCCGAGCACGGCGGCGTTGCGCTTGGCCTCATCGACCAGGCCCAGGGTCAGATAGGCCTCGACCAGGCGATACAGCGCCTCGGGCGTGTGGCTGGTGGTCTGGTACTTGTCGACCACGGTGCGGAAGCGGCCGATCGCGGCGAGGATTATGCCCTGGCGCAGGTACCAACGACCGATGGTCATTTCCTTGCCGGCAAGCTGGTCATTGATCATGTCCAGCTTGAGCTTGGCGTCGACGGCGTATTCGGAGCCTGGGAAGCGGCGCAGGACCTCGCGCATCGCCAGGCCGGCCTGTTCGGTGGCCGCCTGGTCGCGGCCGACGTCGTTGATCTGCTCGAAATAGCATTCCGCCTTCAGATAGTAGGCGTAGGCGGCGGTCGGATTGCCCGGATAGAGGTCGATGAAGCGGTTCGCATCAGACACCGCCTCGTCGTACTGGTTGGCCTCATAGTGGGCGTAGGCTTGCATCAGGATCGCGCGACGCGACCATTCCGAATAGGGGTGCTGGCGCTCGACCTCTTTGAAGAAGGTGACGCCGTCGGCCCACTCGCGCTTGTCGAGGTGATCGGCGCCGGCATTGTACAGCTCCTCGACGGGCGCCTCGTTGTAGGCGGCCTCCTCGGCCTTCTTGCGATGCTTGTTCAGCAGCGCGCACCCGCTCAGCGCGATCGATGCGGCCAGGACCGCGATGACGAGCGGCGATCGGGAGCGTAATTTAGCGAGCACTGACGACCACCTCGGAAAAGACGCCCCCCGCGCCCTGGAACACACCCGCTGGCTTCTACACTAGCTCAGCATGGACGCAAACGTCGCGCACAAGGACGGCGACATTCACACCCGACAATTGGGTAGGATCGGCCTCAAACTGGCTCTCATATTGATTGATCCATCGCCCATCGTCATTGCCGGGTTTATCCTGGCGACCCAAGAACGCGAACCTCTGCCAAGGTGCGGTGGTGACGGCCGCATTCCTTTGGTCACGGTCTGAGTTTATGGGCCACCGGGACAAACCCGGTGGTGACGATCCAGCGAAGGGTTAATCCCTCTCTATGAAAGCTGATCCTAGACCGCCTGCGCGAGGTCGTCGGTGAACACCCGCTCGCGCCAAGCATGGGGGCGGGCCAGCACGGCGCGCACCAGGGCGTTGTTCATCTCATGGCCCGACTTGACGCCTTCGAAACGCCCGATCACGGGTCCGCCCAGCAGATAGAGGTCGCCGAGGGCGTCCAGGGCCTTGTGCCGCACGAATTCGTCCGGGCGCCGCAGACCTTCCGGGTTCAGCACCCGGTCGCCGTCGATGACCACCACATTGTCCATCGAGCCGCCCAGGGCCAGGCCGGCCTTACGCAGGGCCTCAACCTCGCCGACGAAGCCGAAGGTGCGGGCGTCGGCCAGTTCGCGACGGAAGCCGGCTTCGTCCATCACCAGCTCGACGCTCTGGCGGCCGATGGCGTCGCTGTCGAAGTCAATCTCGAAGCGCATCTCAAACCGATCGGCGGGGCTGAAGGCGGCGCGGCGATCACCGTCGATGACCACGATCGATTCGACGATCTCGATATAGCGGCGGGGGGCGTTCTGCTGGCGAAGTCCGACGCGGTCGAACAGGCGCAGGAACGGGGCCGATGAGCCGTCCATCACGGGCGCCTCCGGTCCGTCGAGCTCGATCACCGCATTGTCGATCGAAAGGGCCGCCATGGCGGCCATCAGGTGTTCGATGGTGGCCACGGTCACGCCGGCGGCGTTGCCTACCACAGTGCCGAGCCGGGTCTGGGTCACCGCGTCGCCCCGCGCGGGAACGCGGTTATCGCGATCATAGACATCCGTGCGGACGAAGGTGAGGCCGGCGTTGGGAGCGGCGGACTTGATCGCGACACGGACATCGACGCCGGAATGAAGGCCTTGGCCGGCGAAAATGACCGGAGCCGCCAGGGTCTGTTGAAAGAGCGCCAATGCCAAAGCTGAACCCAATCTCACCGCGGACGAATGGTCGCATCGCCAAGGTCAAGCCGTAGGGCCGCCGACCGGAAGCGACAACACAACTCCTGTTTCGGAATGTTTCGGGGTTAACGATCCAATTTCACCAATCGTTTCAAATGGTCGGTTCAGAATGAGCCTGTCTGCCGCGCGCCGATCCGAGCCCGCCTCAATTACGCGTCGCCCGCCGCAATTGCGCGCGCTTGTCCCCGCGCACCTCCTCCAACGCCTGGGCCAGGGCGCGTGAGTCGTAGGGTTTGACCAGGAGCCGCATACCCTCGGCGGTGGCGGCCGCCGCCGCGTCGCTGTAGCCGGTGGTCAACAGCACCGGCAGCCACGGATAACGCTGGCCGATCTCGCGCGCTAACTGAAGGCCGCCCATCTCGCCCGGCATGATCATGTCCGATAGGACAAGGTCGAACCCCGCCGGCTCATCCAGCACGTCAAGCGCCTGAGCGGCGCCGGAGACACGCCGCACCGTCCAACCCAGTTCGCCGAGCAAGCCGGAGACCACGTGCGCGACCTCATCATCGTCCTCGACCAGCAGCATCGCGCCCGGATGGCCGATCGGGGTCTCGTTCAGATCGGCGGCGACCTGCGCCCTCGGCGTCTTGAGCGTGCGCGGCAGTAGGATGCGAACCGTGGTTCCGTTCCCAGGGGCGCTGTCGATCCGCACGTCCCCGCCGGAGGCGCGGGCGAAGCCATAGACCTGGGATAGGCCCAGGCCAGTGCCCTTGCCCACCGCCTTGGTGGTGAAAAACGGCTCGAACACCTTGGCCAGCACCTCAGCAGGTATGCCGGAGCCTTGGTCACGCACCGACAGGCGCACAAAGTCGCCGCGCAGCTCACCCTCGGCTAGGCCCGGCGCGTTTTGCGCGCTGATCACGATCGCCCCGCCCTCCGGCATGGCGTCGCGGGCGTTGACGGCGATGTTCAGCAAGGCCAGCTGCAATTCGCTGGGATCGGTCTCGACCGGCCAGAGGTCGGGCGCAATCCGCATGTCGACGCTTATGTCCTCACGCAGGCTGCGGTCGAACAGCACCCTCAGCGCCTCGATCTGCTCGCCCAGATCGACCACCTCGGCCTTCAGCGCCGTGCGGCGGGAAAAGGCCAGCAATTGCCGAGTCAGACCCGCGCCCCGCCCGACCGCGTCGAACACCCCCTGGCGCAGCTTGGCCCGCCGCTCCGGATCTTTGACCCGCTCCATCACCTCCAGCCCGCCGGAGATCACCATCAAAAGGTTGTTGAAGTCGTGCGCCACCCCGCCGGTCAACCGGCCCAAGGCCTCCATCTTCTGGCTTTGCCGCAGGCTGGCCTCAACCCGTTCGCGTTCGGCCATTTCGGCGTGCAGATCGGCGTTGGCTTGGCTGAGATCGCGCGCGCGGCGCTCCAGCTCGGCGTTGGCCCGACTGAGCGCGGCCTGGGCCGAGCCCAGCACCGCCAAGGCGATGGCCGCCATCACGATCAGCAGTCCGGCGCCGCTGTAGCGGGCCAGCCGCGCGCCCAACTGCTCCAGGCGCGCGCGCAGATAGACCCGTCCCAGCGGATGGCCGTCCTGGGCCACAGGTTCGATCACCTGCACATGGGCGCTGAACGCCGGCAACCGGGGTTCAGCCTGCAGCCGCGCGGGCGGGCTCGCGCCCCCGCGGCCATAGCCGGCGATCAGGGCGCCGGACTGGTCATAGACCCCGGCCGCCTCGATCAGAGGGCTGTCGCGCAAGGCGTCGACATATTCTTGCGCGGCTCTGTGGTCGTCGAAGGCGACGGCCGCGGTGACGGTGTCGGCCAGGATTTGGGCCTGGACGGTGACGTCGCGCACCTTTTGCCCGCGGTAAAGGCTCTCGCCATAAAAGGCGAACGCCAGACCAGCCAGCAACAGGGCCAGGGCCGAGCCTAGCACCACCGCCAGCCTGCCACTGATCGGGCGTGTCCGTGAGGGGGTCATTGGCGTTGCGCGCGCCTAAGCCCGACCCGCCGCGCCCGATCGCCGGTAGGGGTGGCCATTGTTTCGATCGCGAGCGCCAAAGCGGCCCATCGCCTCATCCAAGCGCCCCCTCGCAGCCTTAGGCGAGTGAAACACCTCAGTGCGGCTAAGGTTCCGAACCGGGGCGGCATTGGACGTGCGTCGCCCGCGCCTGGGTCAATGGCGGCGCCCGGTGAGCTATGCGCTAAGCCTAGAGCGCGGCCAGGGTCGGATCGAGCCGCGCACGGAGATTGCTGTAGTCGCCCTGTGTGCCATCCCAGATTTTAAGGCTCTGGAAAAACGCGTGCATCTGATCAAGCGTCGGCGGAGCTTTCAATTGCGTGCCGCCGGCGGGCCCGTTGGCGGTGGTCACTTTTCCACCGTTCAACCAGGTCTGACAGGTGTCCTCATTGGCCGGATATCGGTTCAGCGACGCCAGCAAGTAGGCGAACAGAGTGAGACAGTCTGGCTTGCCCGGTGTAAGGATCGGCGCCGCCGCGACCTTCTTGGTGGCCCAGGTGGCGGCGGCCTCGGCGATCATGCCGTCGATCCAAGGACCGACGGTCGCGGCGCGATTCAGGTCCAGCGTATCGATGATCCCCTTGGCATAGGCGCCGGCCAATTGGGTGGTGACCGCCTTCAGGTCGTCGGGCTTCAGATGGACCTTGGCGTTTCTCATCGAAGCGCCGGCATAGATCCGATCGGACGTGGCCTGATCGACCAGCTTGGCCCCGACGGCCTGGCTGAGAACGTTCTTCAAGCCCCGCTGGGCGTCTGTGTTGGTGGCGACGTCAAATTGAAAGGTCCCGAACGACATTCCGCTATTTGAATTGGCGAAGGAGGGCTTGTAGCGAAGGTCGGTCACGCCCCCGACGGTGTACCAACTGCCCTCGGCCGCGCCGGCGATGGCCAGGATCTGAGCGGTATCGGTCATGGGGTCGATCCCTTGCTGGAGACGACAAATCGCACGCGATAGAGATCAAAGCTGGCGGGGCTTGCGGTCGAGACCAGGGCGATGCGGTCGCCCAGCAACACCGCCAGCACCTGACACTGGTCATCGATCTGATAGTCCATCGACGCCTGCCAGTCACCGGATTGGGCGATAAACCGGCGAGGAACCGGGCGCGGCGCCTGTGAGGTGGCGGTGACCGTCACGCAGGTCCCCTTGCCAGGCTGGCTGATCTGGCCGACCTGGCCGGCGCCATCGAGGATCTCGGTGGTCTTGAAATCGGCGATCCTTTCGGCGGCATGAACCGAGCCGAGTTTGCGGTCGCCCAGGCTCAAGTTCAGCGGAACCCTGTTTTTCACACGGTCGTAGCGGCCGGTCGCGTCGAACACGCACAGCACGCTATAGCTGAGCTTGTCGCCCTCAATCGCCAAATCGGCGTCTGTCATTCGTCCGGCGCCGCAGACGGTCAACAGCCTAGGCTCGCCGCCCTGGGGACCAGCGGCCGATTGGGTGGCCTGGGCGAGGCCGCTCGCACTCAGCGCGATTATCGCCAGCGCCAACCCCGCGACGATCGCTCGCCCCTCTCCCTCGGTTATGGTCGACCGTCGCACCCGATATTCCCGTTTGAGCCGCCGCGAGTCTGGCGAAGTACGAGGGGGGCGGCAAGGCTTGGTTGAGAAAGCAGTCAACAGCCAACGCTAACCCCCCTGGGCGCGGTGCTGCGTGCCCGCACCGAAGCGCATGCCGAACCTCGAACGCAACGCGCTCGCCCTACCCCACCCCCAAAACCGCCTCCGCCAGATGGTCCAGGATGTTCCCCCAGCCCCGCGTATGGCCTTCGAACATCGCCGAAGTCGGCAGGCGCTCATGGGTCAGCACCAGCTCGGTTTCGTCGCCGTGGGCGATGAGTTCAACAGTGACCAAGGTGGTCACCTGGTCAGTCAGCGGGCCAATCCAGGTGAACACCAGCCTGTGCGGCCGGTCGACCTGGACATAGGCGCCCGACACCTCGCGGCGGGCTTCGCCCGAAGCCATGATCAGGCTAAAGGTTCCGCCTGGGCGGGGATCACAGCTAGCCTTGCAGTCGACCGCGCCGGGAAACGGGCTCATCCACCGCACCATCAGATCGGGCTTGGTCCACAGGTCGAACACCTGCTCCGCCCCGGCCTTCACCCGCCGCCGCACCTGCACGGTCGCGCCTGCAACATCTTGGTCAGCCATCCGGTCCGTCCTTCGCCCCCAACGGGTTGGTCTTGTTGAGCTCGCCCAGCACCCGCTCCATGGCGTCGAGCCGCACGCCCCAAAAGCGGCGCGTCGTCTCGATCCAGCCATCGACCTCGTCCAGCGAATGGGGATTGATCGAGAGAATATGGTCGCGCCCCTGCCTTCGCCGCTCGATCACGCCGCTGGCCTCCAACACGCGGATGTGTTTCGACACCGCGTTCAAAGACATCGGGAAGGGTTCGGCGATCTCGGTCACCCGCGCTTCGCTGACCGACAACCGTTTTATAATCGCTCGCCGCGTCGGATCGGCCAGGGCGGCGAACACCGCGTCAAGGCGGCCCCCGCTCGAAGCGACTGACTCGCGGGCTTCCAACTCAACCATGCGGGCACGCCTGCTCAAAACGCTAAAAACATTCCACCGAATGGTTGACAGATTGTCAAGCGGAGGCTGTATTCAACCCGTCGGTTGAACTGGCCCTGATACGGGAGGAGAGCTCAATGCTACTAAAAACCATCGC
>Ga0302196_10003848_pt1 | contig 13729 bp, 13 predicted proteins | sample II_Bog_N1_3_FD_198794 | JGI IMG/M metagenome (GOLD analysis project Ga0302196, IMG submission 198794) | Peat permafrost microbial communities from Stordalen Mire near Abisko, Sweden - II_Bog_N1_3 | ecosystem: Environmental > Terrestrial > Soil > Wetlands > Peat | place: Sweden: Abisko...
AGCCGCCCGTCCGAGGGGGTCACCGACGAGTAGGTCTGCTAGCAGCAGGGCCGTGAGTGGCCTCCGGGCGCCTGGAGGCTAGCGGCTCGCGAACCCCCCCGGAGTAGCCGCACAGCAGCCCGCGCTCGAGGCCCAGGTGCTCGCGCAGCCGCTCCAGGTCGGCGATCAGATGCCCGGGTGCCCCTCGCCGGGCCTGGAACATGCCGCGCTACCGGATAAAATCTTAACTATTATTACTGGAATTGGGACGATGCCGGAGCCTTTGGACAACCCGATACGTGGCTCGCTGATCGGGGCGCACGCCCATCTGGCGGAACGCCGTGGCAACGTGCTGCGTTACCAGACCGACGTGGCCCCGTTCCTCGCGCTTCCCGACGAGCCCAGGGATGCCGACTGGGCGGACGCCGCGGACCTGGTGGGGCCGGGCGGCCTCGTCTCGCTGGCCGGCGTGGTGGCGACGCCGCCGGACGGCTGGGAGGTGGTGGCCGATGGCCGGGGGGTCCAGATGGTGGCCGAGACCCTGGAGCCGGCCGAAGACCCGGAGGCGGTCCGGCTCGGCGCGGCCGATGTCCCCGAGATGCTCGCTCTGGTCCGGCGGACGAAGCCGGGGCCGTTCCGGCCGCGGACGGTCGAGCTCGGGGCCTACCTGGGCATCCGCCGCCACGGCTCGCTGGTGGCGATGGCGGGGGAGCGGATGCACCCCGAAGGCTGGACGGAGATCAGCGCGGTGTGCACGGACCAGGCCTGGCGCGGTCGAGGGTTCGGCTCCCGGCTGACCCGCGCGGTGGCCGCGGTCATCGTGGCGCGCGGCGACAAGCCGTTCCTGCATGCGCTCGCGGCCAACACCGGCGCGATCCGGCTGTACGCCGAACTGGGCTTCAGGCTCCGCCGCACCACCGTGTTCTCGGCGGCCCGCGTACCCGAAGCCCAGCCCCTGGCGGACTAGCGCAGGACTAGCGCGGGCCAGTCCCATAGCAAAGGCAGCGTTTCTGGCGCCGCGCCGCGTTCAGCTGCGGAACCGGTTCCCGGCGGTGGCGTACTCGGCCAGCAGGGGCACCGGGGTGAACACCTGGTCACCGGTAGCGGCGTGCATCGCCTCTAGCACGCTGACGACGCGCGCCGGGCCGGCGTCGTCGAGCATCTGAAGCGGACCGCGGGGGTAACCGCAGCCGAGCATCATCGCGGTGTCGATATCGGCTGGACTGGCATAACCGTCCTGGAACATCCGGACCGCGTCGTTGAACTGCGCGTAGGCGAGTGCCTCGGTGAGGAATCCTGGCCGGTCCCGGGACGTGACCACGGCCAGGCCGAGCCTGGCCGCGAGCGCGGTCGCCTTGCCGGCCGTGCCCGCCGCGGTCACGTCCGGCAACACCAGCTCCGCGAGTCCCTGCTTGCCGTCAGCTGTGTCGATGAAGTGGATACCGACCGCATCGGCCGGGTGGCCCACGGCCAGGGCCGCGTCCAGGACCCGGTGCTTCGGGTCCGCCGCCACGATGACCAGGCCAGTCTCGGGTGATGGCTGCCACACGACGCTGACGCCGGCCGCGGTGATGTCGCTGGCCAGCTCGTCCAGCAGGCCGTCCGGGTCCCTGATGACCGCAACCTCGGCGGGAAGAGGCGAAGCCGCCAGGTCGTGATCCTCAGCGGCGGCCGCGGGAGTGCGGTGCCGATAGTCATAGAACCCGCGTCCGCTCTTGCGGCCGAACAGCCTGGCATCGCACAGCTTGCGCAGCAGGGGTGCGGGGGCGTAACGGGTGCCGCCGAACTCAGCCTGGAGTACCTCAAGGACCGCCAGCGACGTGTCCAGGCCGATCAGGTCAAGCAGCGTCAGCGGCCCCATCGGCAGGCCGAGCCCGACGTGGGCCGCCTTGTCGATGTCCTCGCGTGTGCCCTGCGCGGTTTCCAGCAGCCGCACCGCGTGGTTGAGGTATGGCAGCAGCAGCGCATTCACGATGAACCCGGCTCGGTCGCTGACCCGGACCGGAGTCTTGCGCAGGTCACGGGACAGCAGGGCCAGCGTCTCGGCGGTCTCCGGCGACGTGAGCACCGTGGAAATTACCTCGACCAGCTTCATCACCGGAGCGGGATTGAAGAAGTGCAGCCCCACTACCCGGGCCGGATACCGCGTGCCGCCCGCGATCTCGGTGATCGACAACGAGGAGGTATTGGTGGCCAGGATCGCATCCTCCCGGCAGGCCTCGTCCAGCTGGTCGAAGAGGGTCCGCTTGAATTCCATGCGTTCTGGTATGGCCTCGATCACCAGGTCGGCGCCGGCCACTCCGGAGGGGATGTCGGTCGTAGGCCGGACCCGGGCGAGTATCTCGTCCCGTGCGGTATCAGCGAGCTTGCCCCGGCTGACCGCCTTGTCCAGGGAGCCGCGCAGCCGGGCCATGCCCTGGTCCAGGAAAGTCTGGTTGATCTCGATCGCGACGACGCGGCGGCCACTGCGGCCGACTAGCTCGGCGATGCCCGACCCCATGAGGCCAAGCCCGATCACCGCCACCTCGCGAATATCGGTCGGCTGTATCACGCTATTGGTAGTCATATTGCTGAGCCTTTCGTCCAGGTTGGCTAAGCCACGCGACGTTCTAATGTCCTCACGACCAGGCTCGCTGCTCGCGCGAAGCGCGCGCCTGGGCGGAGCTGGGGGCACGGGCGCTGGACACCGGTGATCGCGCGCAGCGTCCGTGTCATGGTGGCGGGAGCTTAATCGCGACCGCGGTCCCGGGGCTGAGCAGGTGGGGCTCACCCCGGATGATGACCTCCAGTGGACCGCCCTCATCAATGAGGTAGCTTTCCTCGTCGTGGGTGAGCCTGATCCGGATCTGCCGTCCGCAGAACCGGAGCGAGAAGGCGAGCTGGTTCCAGGCGTGTGGTAGCCGGGGCGTGAAGGACAGGCGGCCGTCGTAGTCCCGGACGCCGCCGAACCCGAAGACGAGCGATGACCATACGCCGGCGGCGGAGGCAATATGGACGCCGTCGGAGGCGTTGCCCGCAACGTTGCCCAGGTCCATCAGCAGCGCGTACTGGAAGTACTCCAGAGCCTGGCGTTCCCGGCCGATCTCAGCGGCGATGATGCTCTGCACGCACGCCGACAGGGACGAGTCGCCGGTGGTGAGCGGGTCGTAGTAGTCGAAGTTGCGGCGCTTCTGCTCCTCGGAGAACTCGTTGCCGAGCAGGAACATCGCCAGCACGATGTCGGCCTGCTTGAGTACCTGTTGCCGGTAGATCACCAGCGGGTGGTAGTGCAGCAGCAGCGGGAACTTCTCCCGCGGCGTAGCGTCGAGGTCCCACGCCTTCCGGTCCAGGAACGTCTCATCCTGGGGATGGATGCCGCGCTTCTCATCGAACGGTACGTACATGGCGGCTGCCGCGCGCTCCCAGGACTCGACCTCTTTGAACTGAAGCCTGACCGCGTGCACCAGCGTGGTGTAGTCCCCGGGTCGCTCCTCGCGCAGGTGGCGGACGGTGGCGGCGGCGAAATTCAGATTCAGCCGCGCCATCAGGTTGGTGTAGGCGTTGTCGTTGACCACGGTGGTGTACTCGTCCGGCCCGGTCACGCCGTGGATGTGGAACCGCTTATCGGCGCCGTAGAAACCGAGGTCCGCCCACAGCCGGGCGGTCTCGACGAGGATCTGAGCGCCGATCTCGCCGATCACGCGTCCGCTGCCCTCCACCTGGGCGTAGCGCCTGATCGCGTAAGCGATATCGGCGTTGATGTGGTACTGGGCGGTGCCCTGCTGGAAGTTGGACGAAGCCTCCTCGCCGTTGATGGTCCGCCACGGGAAGAGCGCCCCCCGCTGGCTCATCTCGGCCGCCCGCTCCCGCGCGCGGGGCAGCATGCTATGCCGGAACCGGAGCAGGTTCCGGGCGATCCGCGGCTCGGTGTACGACAGGAACGGCAGGACGTAGATCTCGGTGTCCCAGAAGTAGTGGCCCTCGTAGGCTTGCCCGGTCAGCCCCTTCGCCGGAACGCCGGTCCCTTCGGCGTGCCACGTCCCCTGCGCGACCTGGTAGAGGTTCCACCGGACCGCCTGCTGCTGCCGCACCGGATTGAGCCGGGTTTGCACCCGGACGTCGGCGCGGTCCCAGAACCGGGCCAGCTGCGCGCGCTGGGTCTCGAGGAGCGTGTCGAGCCCGTTCCGGACCGCGCGGTCCAGCGTCCGCCGGCACCGGTTGACGAGCTCGGGCACCGGGATGCTCCGGGAGGTCTGGTAGGTCGCGTACTTGGTGACCCGGATCGGCACGCCGGGCTCCGCGTCGGCCGTGAGGAGTACCTCGCCCGTCTGGTCGTCATCGAGGGAGCCCACCACCTGGAACGGGCACGCCGTCTCAATCACGTGGTCAACGCCAATACCGAGTGTCATCCCGCTGTTGGTCGTCTGGTAGCCCATAAGGATGCGCTGGTCAGCCAGCTCGGTAGCCCGCACGTTGAGCACCCGGTGCGGCAGCATGGTCGCCAGGCGGGGATCTCCCGGCCGGTGCTCGGGCAGGTCGCCGGTCAGGTGGGCGTCCTGGCGGTTGAGCACCAGTGAGGAAATCACGACGGGCGCCGGCTCATCCAGCATCGTGACCTCGTAGGCCATCGCGACCAGGTGGCGGTGCTCTAGCGAGACGATCCGGCGTGAGCGGACCCGGACGTGCTTCCCGCCGCCAGTGGCCCACACCAGCTCTCGGGTCAGCGTCCCGGCCCGCATGTCCAGGATCCGCCCGTAGTCCTGCACGCGCGCCGCGGGCAGGAAGAACGGCTCGTCGTCCACGTAGAGCTTGAGGATCGTCGTGTCGGGCACGTTCACGATCGTCTGGCCGGTCCTGGCCAGCGCATGCGCCCCCTCGGCGTGGGTGATCGGCCAGGTCTCATGGAACCCGTTAATGAACGTCCCAGGGACCAGCGCCGGGCGCCCCTCCTCGCAGCTGCCGCGCACGCCGACGAAACCGTTGCCCAGCGAAAAGACGGTCTCGGTGAGACCGACGAACTCATCCGAGTATCGCGCCTCCACGATGCGCCATTCGTCGGCTGGGTAGAGGTGTTCCGGCGGGAGCTCTATCTTTCGCTTGAGCACGATCTGACGGTAATCCCACGGGCGCGATACCGATAGTGGCGCCCCACCACGATCACCGCTATCAGCTGTCCTGCCGGTCCATCCGCGCCGCCGCAAGAACACCAGACGGCACTACCCGGGCCGGGAGACCATGCATGTGGCCGCCGCCCATCGAGCGGCGCTACAGCTCGGGCCAGCGCACGAGCGGACCCCAGGTGGGCAGCGGAATCCGGCTAGCCCCCGTTCGCGTCCTGAGGTTCCCTTACCTGGGCGCGACCTGGGACCTTTGACCGCCGCCGCACCGGCAGCACCTTCGCGGCGGCCGGTGGCGCGGGCACCCGGGCCAGTGAAACAGGTGGGTGCTGGTCACGGTCCACCCGAAGCGCGGGAAGGACGGCATCGAGGCCGCCGGGGTACTGCCTTGCCGGGATCGCGTCCACGACGCGTGGAAGCCCTGCGGCTCCTTCGCCGGCGTAGCCTGGAGGACCTGGCGCGGGCCTGAAGGGCGGCCCCAACCGCGAAGTCGCCTGGCGTGGCGCGCATCGGCGCGCTGCCTTAGGGTTTGGGCATGGCGGGCCCACAATCCAGCAGCGGCGGCCAGAGCGATCTGCCTGCCAGCGTCGCGGGCGAGGAACTCCGCGCATCACACGCGGACCGGGATCAGGTGGTGGAACTGCTGCGGGTAGCCGCCGGGGACGGCCGGCTCTCCGCGGAAGAACTGGACGACCGCCTGGAACGCGCACTGACCGCCAGGACTTACGTCGAGCTCGCGGCGCTGACTGCCGACCTGCCGGCCACGCTGGGCGCCATTGTCGTGCCGCCCGGCCCGGGCGCGGTGAGCGCCACGCCGAAGGATCTGGTACGGATCCACGTCCACGGCAGCAGCGCCCTCAGGGATGGCCGGTGGGTAGTGCCGAAGGAACTGGACGTCAAGGTGAGAGGCGGCGCCGTGACGCTGGACTTCACCGAGGCGGCGATCACGCAGCCGCTGCTGCGCATCACCGCCGAGGTGAGAGGCGGCGGGCTCAGGCTGATCACCAGGCCGGGCATCGTGGTGGACGCCGATGACATATCACAGCACGGCGGGAGCGTCGCGCTGCCCGAGCCGCCCGGCCCCGGCGACCCCGTCCTGCTGCGCGTCGAGATTTCGGGCTCGGTTCATGGCGGAGGCATCACCGCCGGGCCGCCGCCTCCGCCCCGCCGGCCGCGACGCACGTTCTGGCAATGGCTGCGCCGCGCCCCGCGACTGAGCCGTCTGACGTCTATGAGATAGCTCTTGCGCCGCCAGCGCGGCGAGCTATCACGAGCAAGCTTCCGCCAGACGTTGCGGCTGTCGCCGTCGACTTCATAACGGGAGACCACTGATCGGCAATCCGAAACGGCTGGGGAAGCCGCTACGCGCGCCGCTGGATGGCACCTGGAGCTCCCGGTGACGGCGCGGCTGATCGCCTCGTCTAGTTCGGCGGCGAGCCCAGTCATGTCGGCGAAGGCGTCAACATCACCGGCTGGCACTCGCCGGACGTAGGCACGGATCACGTGGCAGATGAATGAGGCGTACTCGTTGTTCTCGACGGGCCGTCGCTGCCGGTTCGGTGTCAACCCGTTCTTGACGCCGGATAGCTCGGGGACGGTCGCCTGCACCGGATGGACGGTTTGCCGCGGTGGCGCTCATGTGCCTGCTCCTTCCGCCCCGGCCGGGAGAGGGAGAACGGCCTGGGCTCTTCACCCGGTAGGTGCCGAAGTTGTGGAGCCGGGAGTGGAGGTCAAGGCTCAGGAACTGCGCGGTTAGCTGAGAGAATGGGTCGCTAGCCTTGCTGGCGCGGGGCAGTCCGCAGACGCCTGCGGGCATCCGTGAGGACTTGGGCCTTCGAAATCGGTTCGCTTCGCTCGAGCCAGGTACTTGCTAGTTCGGCAGCCCGGCCCCTGCGCTGGGCTGCCGAGCTAGCAGCCATCCCACAAATGAACGGCATGGGGAACTAAGCGGGTTGACCGATAGTGGTTGGCGAAGGTCCGTTGCGCCGCGCCGGGTCGGCGCCGTAGGTGCCGCATGCCCAGCGCGAAGCGCAGCGGACCCGCCAGGGCTCAGCGGCACCGCCTTGATCTTCGTATGGCCGTATTCGGCAACGCCTTGATGCGTGGCGTACGCCGAGGAGTACTCAGCGTGCATGGCGTCCGTGCCGCAGTGGCCAAGGTGCGCCACCGTAGGGTTGCCTTCGTGATCGGTGCGGTTGTTTTCGACGTTGGCGAGTGCTTGGTGGACGAGTCGCGGGAGTACGGGACGTGGGCTGATTGGCTGGGTGTGCCGCGTCATACGTTCTCGGCGGTTTTCGGTGCGGTGATCGCGAAGGGCCTGGGTTACCGGGAGACGTTCCAAGTGTTCCAGCCGGGGTTTGATCTGGACAAAGCGCGGCAGGAGCGGGCTGATGCCGGTCAGCCAGAGTGGTTCGGTGAGGATGATCTGTACCCGGACGTGCGGCCCGCGCTGGCTCAGCTCCGGGCCGATGGCTTGTGGGTGGGTATCGCCGGGAATCAGACTGTCCGCGCGGGTAGCATCCTGCAGGAGCTGGATCTGCCAGCCGACATGATCGCTACGTCTGATGACTGGGGTGTGTCTAAGCCGGACCCGGGATTCTTCCGGCGGATGTTCGAAGTGACGCCGGGCGGCGTGGGCGAGATCTTGTATGTGGGTGATCGGCTGGATAACGACATCCGGCCTGCGGCCGACCTCGGGTTGCGGACGGCGCTGATCCGGCGTGGTCCGTGGGGGATAATCCAGCAGGGTGACCCGGAGGCGGACCGGGTGCCGACGATGCGGATTGATTCGCTGGCTGAGCTGCCGGGCCGGATTGCGGCGTTTAGCGCTGCAACGTGCTGAGGGTGGCCTGCCAGCCGTAGAGCTGGTCATCGAGGGCTTGGACGCAGTCCTGCTCGGCCCACGGCTGGAGGGCCTTGCGGACTTCGAGTACCCGGTGCATGCCGGTGGCGTACCAGGTGATGGCGAGCTGCTGGAGGGCCTGTTCGGCGTAGCCGCAGGCGGCCTCGGGGTGGTGCTGGGCGGCTTCGACGGCGGCTAGGTCGCCGAGGATGACGGTGCGTTGCTTGTCATCGGCGGTGGTCGCGTTGGTGAGCGCGGCGGTCAGGGTCTCCTGGGCCTGGGGGAGGTGCCCGGCCTTGAGCTGGGTGTTGCCTTTGAAGGCGGCCAGGCGTACGGGGGAGAACCAGGTGAACCAGTCCGGGGAGGCATGGTCCCCGCCCGCTGCGAGGACCGATTCGGCGTGCTCGATCAGGCGCAACGCCTCGCGGGGTTGGCCGCTGATCGTCTCGCACTCGGCCTCGACGGCATCGAGCCAGGCGAGGAACTCTGCGGAGGTGGGAGCACGGCGGGCGTAGGTGCGGGCGGCGCGCATCCGGTCCGCGTACTCGTCCCGTCGGCCCGCCCATCCCGGGACGAACGCCGCATGCGCCAGGATCGCCGAGCCCAGCAGGGCGTCGTCGGCTTCACCGGCCGCTTGCAGAGCCCGGACGAACGTCGCGTCGGCGTCGTCGGGCTGGCGCAGGTCGAAGAACTCGATGCGCCCGGCCAGCAGCAGGGCCTCGGCCAGGGCGGTGGCGACGATGGTGTGGCCCACGCCTTCGGTTTCGCCGAGCAGGTGGGCGCCGAGGCGGGTGTGCTCGCTGACCGCGGGGTGCAGGTGGGTGGGCAGCACGCTGGCGTAGAGGCGTCGGTAGGGGACGGTGATTGCCGCGTAGTCACCGGCCACGGTCGATGGCTGGATGACCCCCCGGGCCTTGGCCAGCGGGAGCGGGGTCCGGCCGGTGTTCCTTGGCATCGGGGCCTGGGCGGCGGCTGCGGCACTGGGACCGGCCACGGACACGTCCCAGGGCGGGGTGAAGCCGAGTTCTTCGATCGGGAGCTGGAGTACGTGGACCAGGAGCCGCTGATGATCGGCTCGCGGCCATGGGGGAGTGGCGGACTCCCAGCGCCGTATTTGCCGGTCGCTGATCTCCAGATGCCCGAGCCCGAGCTGCGGCGCGGCGCGGGTGAGGGCGTCGGCCAAAGCTTGCTGTGACCCGTACCCGGCGTGCTGGCGGGCGGCCTTGAGCCGGACGTTGCCGATGGGCTGAGTCAAGGGGACCTCCGCGCGTCTTGCGCCCTGATACAACATCGCAGGACTTTAAGAGGACAAACATATCCCTATCAAAGGTATACATCCTCATAAAGACCTTTTAAGGTCCTATACGTGTCCTACCTGAGTCCGGCCTTTCTTGGCATCCTGTAGGTGTGAGGGCAGGGAGGCGACCGTTCTCGTGAGGGACAACGGCGGGGAGTTGCTCCAGTACCGACTGGTAGTCGAGCCGCGGGCTGCCCGGCGGGCGCGGCACGTCGTCGGGTCGCTGCTGGAGGGCTGGCGGCTCGGCGGCCTGGCCGATGATGTGGTGAGCTGCGTTTCCGAGCTGGTGGCCAATGTCTACGAGCACACCGCGAAGTCGGCGACCGCCCAGCTGTCCGTCTCCTGGGTGCCGGGCCGCTCGCTGACCGTGGAGGTCCGGGATCAGGACTCGCGGCTGCCGCGCCGCCGCAGGACCGCCGAGCTTGGGGTGCTGCCGTTTGCCTTAACCGACTCTGACTCCGACTCCGACTCCGACTCTGACTCCGACTCCGACTCTGACTCCGACTCCGACTCCGACTCCGGCAACTGGCGGATCATGCAGCTCGCCGAGGCGGGCCGAGGGCTCGCGCTGGTGGACGCGCTGTGCGACCGCCTGAACTGGCAACCCAACAGCGGCGGCAAGGTCGTCCGCTGCCATTGGCGGCTCAAGGCTGCCACCGACACCGCCCGTAGCAATCCTCAGCCCTCGGACCGTCCAGAAGGCTGACCGCATATCCGCTTCACCGCCTCAGCGCTCGCAGCTCGGACGGCCCTGCCGTAGCTGGTACTACCCGAGGCGATTTCACTGGGCCACCGGTGCCGAATCTCGGCCGGAGCTGGCCGCTCTGTCTCCCGGCTATCACCCGCCGGGGCTCTGTCATCGCTGCTTCTTTAGCCATTGGGTGACCTTTCGCGCTGCTCCATTCATCCCCGTCGAAGGAGATTGTGGCCGGAAACCTCGATCGTCCGCTTCGCCGGGACGAGCTGCCGGTCCGGGATGAGGCCGCGGGCACCTACCTTGACCCGGCCACGGGTGAAGTGCTGCTGACGTGGGATGACGCGCTCGATGCCATTGGCGACCAGGACGAGCCGTTGCACGTGGCCCGGTTCGGGGAGCGGTTCGACGCCCAGGGCGTGCTGGCTGGATCGAAGGACGCGGCCCGGTGCATCGGCTACCTGACCAAGTACCTCACCAAGCAAGTCACGACTGCCACCAGGCCCAGACCGACGCCCAGCTGATCCACGTCGAGCGGCTGGCCGAAGCGCTGCGATTCGAGCCGTCCTCGCCGCGCTGCGCCAATTGGCTCCGCTACGGCATCCAGCCCAAGAACGCCCGGCCCGGCCTGGTCCCTGGCGTGTGCAAGGGCCTATGCCGATACCGGGACTATGCCGATCCAGGATCCCGGTGCCCTGCCGGGCGGCTGCCCGGGCGGGCTCCGGCTGGCGGAGGGTGTCGGCATAGTTACAGGTTTTCGAGGAAGGCGAGGATGGCGTCTGGCGGCTGGTATCGGCCGGCTTGGACGGCGGCGGGGGTCGTTGCGGCGAGGGCTCTTTCTTTTGATGGTCATGTCGGCATGTACGTAGGCGTCGGTGGAGCGGATGTCGGCGTGCCCGAGCCACAGGGCGATGACGGCGGTGTCCACCCTTGCCCGGAGCACGTCCATGGCGCAGGTGTGGCGGAGCTCGTGGTTAGGCCGATATCGGCCTAACCACGATCTCAGGCGCACGGGCGGCACCCTGTCGGCCGTGACCGGTGCCACGCTCAAGGAGCTGATGGCCCGGCTCGGGCACTCCAGTGTCCGCGCGGCGATGATCTACCAGCACGCCACCCGCGACCGTGACCAGGCCATCGCCAAGGCGCTCGGCACTTTTGTCCGCGACGCGCGCGGCCCCACAACGGAGCCGCCTGACAACGCGGAACGAGGGGAGCAAGGCGCGTGAGGCGAGCACCCGTGTGGCGCGCATGTGGCACGCCGGGCCCGCGAGTATCACGGCCGATGGCAACCGGGAGTGAGGAGACCGCCCCTGACCTGGGTTGGAGCAAGAGAGCGGGCGACCGGGATCGAACCGGCATGACCAGCTTGGAAGGCTGGGGCTCTACCATTGAGCTACGCCCGCGCGACGGCGGCTGGACAAGCCGACCCGGCCGGGCCGTCACGGGGTAGCGTACCGGCTCTGGCGAGCCCGACGTAGCCCGGCCTCGGCAGCTGTCCTCTTGACCCAGCCGTCAGAAGGGCGGAACGGGCCCGACCGGACCAGTGAGCAGAACGGGCCCGACCGGACCAGTGAGCAGAACGGGCCCGACCGGACCAGTGACAGGTAGCACCGGCACGCAGGGCACGGACACACGGCTGGCAAGATTGAGGGCGTTGAGCATGTCGGCCATCGCCACCGGGTCGTAGACCAGCTCCAGGTGATCACTCTGGTCGAGCGGGCACTGGTTCTGCACCGTGATGTCAGTGACGCCGGGACTCATTAGGAACGCCGAGGTGTACGGGGTCACCACCTCGTCGTCCCGGCTCTCGATGACCATGTAGCTGACGCCCGACACCGTATCGCCGCCCGCGTTGAGCTGGGCCAGGAAGCCCGAGCCCGCGCCCGGGCCACCGGGCCACCGGGCCCCCGGGCCCCCGGGCCCCCGGCCCCAGGCCCCAGGCCCCAGGCCCCAGGCCCCAGGCCCGCCACCGCCGGCAGCACTTGGTGCGCTGCGACGAGCACCTGTCCACCTTGCTCATCTTCTCCGACGAGGAGCTGGCTGGCGCCTTGCGGGCGGCCCGGCTCGCCCCGCTGCAGCGCCTTCGCCCCGCCCAGCAGGATCGGCTGGCCGAGACGTTGCTGGCCTGGCTCCAGCACGGCGGCAACGCCAACGAGGTGGCGTAGCATGCGCACGTGCACCCGCAGACGGCCCGGTACCGGCTGCGCCAGGTGGAGGATCTGTTCGGCGACCAGCTGCGCGATCCCGACCGCGGCTTCGAGCTCGAGATCGCGTTGCGGGCGCGACATATGCTCCGCCGGCCAGGGTCCTGACCGTCTCCCGTCCCCGAGCCGCCACCGGTTCCCGCCCCGGACAGCGTGGACAGCATTTCCTAGCGGCGTGGTCACTTGAATCCAGTTTTAGAACAACCAATCCTGACTCTGCACCGTCTTTGCTGGTGTGTACCGGTAAGACCCGTACGCGCGGTTAGGGGCCTGGATGACAAGCGACCACCGGCCGGGGAAGGCCACGGTTTCCCGTCGCGTCCTGCTGGCCGCGGGCGGACTGGCCCTGCTCGGTGAGTTCGCTGCCGGCAAGGGCCGGGGCGGTCCGCTAAGAGATCGCGCCGCCTCGCCGAAGCCGTCGGGCCCGGCCGCTCCTCCCAGGCCAGACAGGGCCGCCAGCGCGGACGCCCGCGCCGCGGCCGCCAGGTCGCAGAACGAGCGCGCGGCGGCCCGCGCATCAGCCGCCAGCCCCGCGCCCGACGCGGCTCACGGCTCCGGTCCGGGCTACACCCCGACCGCCAGCGGCCAGCCCATGTACTACCTCGACGACGGGCCGATGGTCATCGCGCTCACCATCGACGATGGGCCGAGCCCCGTCTACACCCCGCAGATCCTCAGCCTGCTGCGCCGGTACGGGGTCGTCGCCACGTTCTCCATGGTCGGCGAGAACGTGGCCGCCCACCCGGCGATCGCCCGCGAGGTGGCCGCTGCGGGTCATCTGATCATCAACCACACCTGGACCCACGCCAACCTCACCGAGCTGGCGCCGGCCGCCGTAGCCGACCAGATCAGCCGGGCGAGCGATGCCATCGGGGAAGCAACCCGGACCACCCCCGTCATGTTCCGCGCTCCGTACGGAGCCTGGTCGCCAGCCGTACTGGCCCAGTGCCAGCAGATGAGGCTTGCCCCGCTGGACTGGTCGGTCGACCCACGCGACTGGGCCCGCCCCGGCGTCAGCGCCATCACCACCAACATCATGCGGAACACGCGCAGCGGCTCGATCATCCTGGAGCATGACGGTGGCGGCAATCGCGCCCAGACCGTCGCCGCGCTCAGCTATGTGCTGCCCCGCCTGCTCGATGAGGGGTACCACTTCCGCACCGCGTAGCCTCCCCGCCCCGTGGCCGTCAGCATCCCCGCCCCGCAGCCGTCGCGATCTCGGCGGACTGGCTACACTCACCTCAGATGCGGGCTGTAGCGCAGCTTGGAAGCGCACTGGCTTTGGGTGCCAGGGGTCGCGGGTTCAAATCCCGCCAGCCCGACCGCTCTAGTCGGCAGGCGTCCGCTCGGGCCGGCCGCGGTCCGCTCGGGCCGGCCGCGGTCCGCTCGGGCCGGCCGCGGTCCGCTCAGGCCGGCAGTCGTCCGCTCTAGTCGGCAGGCGTCCGCTCAGGCCGGCCGCCGTCCGCTCAGGCCGGCAGCCTGACCGCTAGCCAGCCACACTGTCCGCCCCCTATGCCAGGCTTTCCCCATGGACCAGCCTGCCTTCATGGACAACGACCGGTTGCTGGATTCTCTCGCGTCCGACTACAGCCTGCTGCGTGACGCCGCGTCGTCCGG
>Ga0302196_10003856_pt1 | contig 13713 bp, 13 predicted proteins | sample II_Bog_N1_3_FD_198794 | JGI IMG/M metagenome (GOLD analysis project Ga0302196, IMG submission 198794) | Peat permafrost microbial communities from Stordalen Mire near Abisko, Sweden - II_Bog_N1_3 | ecosystem: Environmental > Terrestrial > Soil > Wetlands > Peat | place: Sweden: Abisko...
GACAGGACGCAGGTCAGGACCTCGCGCGCATCCTCGCCGTTGACCGACACCTTCTCGCGCTTGGCCGCGCCGGAGGTCTCGGTATAGTTGGTGATGACCCGGGTCAGGGCGCCGCGGAACGCCGAAAGGTGCGTGCCGCCATCCTTTTGCGGGATGTTGTTGGTGAAGCACAGCATGGTCTCGTGATAGCTGTCGTTCCACCACAAAGAGAGATCGATCTCGACCTTGTCGCGGCGACCCCGGATGGTGATCGGCGCCTTGATCAGCGGGGTCTTGGCCTTGTCCAGGTGACGCACGAAAGCTTCCACCCCGCCCTCATAGGACAGGATTTCCTCGAACGGTTCGGCGCCGCGCAGATCGCGCAGCTTGATCACCACGCCGGAGTTCAGGAAGGCCAGCTCGCGCAGCCGGTGCTCCAGCGTCTTCAAGTCGAAATCGACGTGGGAAAAGGTGGTCAGCGACGGCATGAAGGTGACGTGGGTGCCGGTCAGAAACTCGCCGTTCTCGCGCCGGGGCGCGTCGCCGGTGATGATCAGCGGCGACACCGCGTCGCCCCGCTCGAACCGCATTTCGTGCGCCTTGCCAACCCGGTAGATTTTCAACAGCAGATAGTCGGACAGGGCGTTGACCACCGAGACGCCCACCCCGTGCAGACCGCCCGAGACCTTGTAGGAATTCTGGTCGAACTTACCGCCGGCGTGCAGCTGGGTCATGATGACCTCGGCGGCGCTGACGCCTTCCTCGTGCATGTCGGTGGGGATGCCGCGGCCGTCGTCGCTGACGCTGACCGAACCGTCGGCGTTCAGGATCACCTCGACCAGCGAGGCGTAGCCGGCCAGGGCCTCGTCGATGGCGTTGTCGACCACCTCATAGACCATGTGGTGCAGGCCCGAGCCGTCATCGGTGTCGCCGATATACATGCCCGGCCGCTTGCGCACGGCGTCGAGGCCCTTGAGCACCTTGATGGAGTCGGCGCCGTAGTCGTCGCCGTCCAACTCACGCGCGGCCTGGGCGGCCTCTTCGGGAGTTTCGAACTCGGGACGCTCGGATTCGGGGTTCTGATCGCTCATGTATCGTCTATAGCCAACCTTCCGGCGTCTACACCGACGCCTTGGGCTCGCCCTTTCAGGTCGTAAAACAGCGCTTCGTCGGTCCCGGTCAGAAAAGCCTGCAGGCCAAGCGCCTCGATTTCGTCGAAGAGGGCCGCGCGCCGGACGCGATCCAGATGCGCGGCGACCTCATCCAGCAACAATATAGGATTCGGCGCGGATTTCGCACGGGAAAGTCGCGCCGCCTGGGCCAGGACCAGGTTAAGGATCAGCGCCTTCTGCTCGCCGGTCGAACATTCGGCCGCGGGACGATCTTTTTCGAGGTGTAAGACCGCCAAGTCGCCGCGATGCGGGCCCGTCAATGCCCGCCCGGCGGCGGCGTCGCGGTCGCGGGCGCTCGCCAATGCGACGCTCAGCCGCGCCTGAATCTCAGTGATCGCCACGCCGTCGCCAGCCATCCGCTCCCAATCGCCGGTCAGGCTCAGCCCCGCCCGGGGAAACGGGCGCGCGCCCCGCTGGTCGATCTCATCCCGCAAGGCGGTCAGGGTCTCGGCGCGCGCGGCCGCCATGGCCGCCCCGGCCTCCGACAGCTTGGCCTCCAGCGCCGACAGCCACGCCGGGTCGGCCGGGCCCTCGGTCAGGAGCCGCATCCGCTCGCGCATCGCCCGCTCATAGGCGCTGGCCTGCGCCGCATGCCCCGGCAGAGCCGCGAACACCAGCCGGTCGAAGAACCGCCGCCGGTCGGCCGCGCCGTCGACGAACAGCCGGTCCTGCTGCGGCGTCAGCCAGACCAGACGCAGCAGGTCAGCCAGCCGGCCGGGCGCCACGGCCTCACCCTCCAGCCGCACCGCCCGCCGCGCGGCCGTGGCGGTTTCGGTCCCCGTGCCCAGCTGGACGATCCCGTCGCCAGTCTCCAGGGCCACGGCGACCGCCCAGGCCCGGCCACGCGCCTCTCCGGGCATGCGGCGTCCGACCTCGGCGATCGCGGCGCCGCGCAGGCCCCGGCCCGGCGCCAGCAGACTGACGGCCTCCAGAAGGTTGGTCTTGCCGGCGCCATTGGCGCCGAACAGGTAGACCGGCCGACCATCGAGCGCCAAGGCGGCCCGCTCATACGAGCGGAAATCGGTCAGGGTCAGATGGCGCAGCCGGGCCGGCGGCATCGGGACGTGGCCGTCAGACCCGCAGCGGCATCAGCACGTAGCGCACGTCGGCGTCGGCGGGATCGATAACCAGGGTCGGCGAGTCCGGATCGGAGAAACGGAACTCCGCTGTCTCCCCATGGATCTGCCCGGCCACGTCCAGCAGGTAGCGCGCGTTGAAGCCGATATCGAACGGCTCGCCGTCGTAATCGACCTCGATCTCCTCGACGGCCTGGCCGGCCTCCATATTGCGGACGGTCAGGATCACCTTGCCGGGCTCGACGGTCATCTTCACCGAGCGGCTCTTTTCCGCCGAAATGGTCGCGACCCGGTCGACGGCCTGGGCGAACAGGGCGTTGTCGACGGTGAGCACGCGGCTGTTGTCGCGCGGAATGACCCGCACATAATCGGGGAACGAGCCGTCGATCACCTTGGAGGTCAGGGCGGCGCGGCCGAATTCGAAACGGACCTTCTGGGCCGAGACCTGCATCTCGACGAACTCGCCGGCGTCTTCCAACAGCCGGCGCACCTCCTGGATGGTCTTGCGCGGGATGATCACCCCCGGCGCGCCGACGCAGCCTTCCGGCGCGGTCATCTCGGCCAGCGCCAGGCGCCGCCCGTCGGTGGCCACGGCCCGCAGCAGTGAGCGCCCCTCCTCGACCACGGTGTGCAGATAGAGCCCGTTCAGATAGTAGCGAGTCTCTTCGGTCGAGATGGCGAAACGGGTTTTGTCGATCAGGCGGATCAGGTCGCCGGTGTCGATGGTGATCCGGGAGGACAGGCCGTCAGACGACATGACTGGAAAATCGCCGGCCGGCAGCACCGGCAGGTTGAAACGCGAGCGTCCGGCCGAAACCTGCAGCCGCGGATCGTCGGCGCTGAACCGAAGCTCGACCTCCGAACCCTCGGGCAGCTTGCGCACGATCTCATAGAGGGTGTGCGCCGGCGCGGTGATCTGGCCCTGGCCGTCGACCCGGCCGGGCGTCTCGTCGATGATCTCCATGTCCAGATCGGTGGCCGACAGGGCCATGGTGTCGCGATCGGCTGACAAAAGCACATTCGACAGGATCGGAATGGTGTTGCGGCGTTCCACCACGCTTTGCACGTGTCCCAGCGCCTTCAGCAGGGCCGCGCGCTCGATCGTTAGCTGCATCTGGACGTCCGAATCTGCGGCCGCGGTGATTCGGAACCCCCGACGGCCCGATGAAGGGGAGCGGAGATTAGCTGAATTCGGGCGGCGCGAAAGAGGGAACCGGAGCAAGGCCGCTCCAGCCGAAACCCCTTGCTCTCAAGCCGGGCGCCCGTGTCAGCCCCGCAGCTTTCGGGTGAGGATTTCCAGGTCGCGGGACAGTTGAGCATCCCCGGCCTTGAGCTCCTCGATCCGCCTCACCGCGTGCAGCACGGTGGTGTGGTCCCGGCCGCCGAAGCGTCGGCCGATGTCGGGCAGGGACCGCGTCGTCAGCTGCTTGGCCAGCCACATGGCCGCCTGGCGCGGCCTGGCGATCGCCCGGTTGCGGCGCTCGGAGATCAGGTCGACCTGCTTCATGGCGTAGTGCTCGGCCGTGGCCTTCTGGATCTCGTCGATGGTGATCCGCTTTTCGCCGCCGCGTAGGTGCGGGCGCAGGATGGCCTGGGCCTCGTCCAGGCTCACCTTGCCAACGCCTTCGCCCGTGCGTGCGACCAGGGTGTTGAGGGCCCCTTCCAACTCACGGACGCTGTCGATGAAACGGTCGGCGAGGAATTGCAGCACTTCCGGCCGGGCGGTGGCGCGGCTGAAGCCCTGCTGGCGACCCAGCAGTTCCAGCTTCCGCTCCAAAATGCCCATCCGCAGCGTGCGGTCGGCCGGCTCGACGGCGCAGACCAGGCCGGCCTGCAGGTGCGAGCGCAGGCGGGCGTCCATCTCGGCCATCGCCGTCGGGGGGCGGTCGGCGGTGAACACCACGCGTCGGCCGTCCTGGGTCAGAGCCGCCAGGGTGTGGAACAGCTCTTCCTGGCTCGATTGCTTGCCGGCGATGAAATGGACGTCGTCGATCAGCAGCAGGTCGGCGGCGCGGAGTTCCTCTTTGAACGCCGGGCCGGTCCGATCCATCAGCGCCCGCACGAAACTGGAGAGAAACCGCTCGGCCGTCAGGTAGATAACCTTTTTCTCTGGGGCGACACGCATGGCCTCCCACGCGATGGCGTTCAAAAGGTGGGTCTTGCCGAAGCCGTAAGGGCCGTGGAACACCACCGGATTGAAATGACCATCGCTCCAGGACGCCACCCGCCGCGCCATGGCGTGGGCGAATTCGTTGGCCGGACCGGCGACAAAGGTCTCGAAAGTAAAGCGCTCTTGCAGACCGGCGCCGCGGGCCGCGCGGACGCCCTGACCCAGCGAAGCCGCCCCGGAAGGCGCGGGAGACGACAGGTCGCTGGAGACCGGATCCAGCATCTCAAGCACCTTGGCGGAATCGGCCGTCGCCGCGCGCAGAGGCGTCGGGCTCGCGCCCTCAAGATCGGCCCGCGACTGCAGGCCGAGCACGCGAGCCAGCGGGTCGTACTGCGCCCAAAGTTCGGTGATGCGCCGCCAGGCGTTGCGGCGAACCCAGTCGCGGGCGGTACAGGTGGGGGTCACCAGGACCAAGGCGCCATGCGCGCCTTCAAAGACGCCCGCCTTGCTCAGCCAGGACCCAAACGTCCCTTCGCTCATCTCATCCTTGAGCGTGGTGCAAACCCGGTTCCATACCGCGCCCGCCATTCCCACGCTCGTAAGGCCGGCGCCCTCGATTCCGCCGCCGATCTCCGCGACCCCGATCCGGGTGGCCGGGGTGAATTGCGAGACCTGACCAGCGGCGCCGCCCGCGCTCTCCGCGTAGCCCATCTTCATTGCGATTGACCTTTTGTCTCTCGTGCCATCGGCCTGCCCCCACGACGATTGGCCCCCTTCCTTCGGCACAAAACTCTCCCGCCCGTCGGTCATTGATGACCGCCGTCCGATGAATTGTCCGTACTGAGATGGAAGCGTATCCAGACTTCAGACTAGCTACCGACCATGGTCGGTCAACCAGGATTCTTCGCCTCAAACGCGGATATTTTTGTTGACTCGCGAGCGTCGCCGACACGGCAAGGGAATGATCAAATCGGGCGTCTGTTCACGGAACAAATTAACTTGGCCGTAGCAAACCGGCCACGACGAAGCGCGCGCGGGCGCACGTTGGAATCTTCCAAATTTATCAATTGGGTAGGTAAAATTCGCCAAATAGGCGAATAATTCAGGCCGCCGCGAGCTTCTTCAGTCGCGCCGCCAGCCGCGACACCTTCCGCGAGCCGGTGTTCTTGTGCACGACGCCCTTGGAGACCGCGCGCATCAGTTCCGACTGAGCCTGGACGAAGGCGGCCTTGGCCGCGCCCGCGTCGCCGCCGGCGAGCGCTTCTTCGAACTTGCGCAAAAAGGTGCGGACCCGCGAGCGACGGGCCTTGTTGACCTCGGTGCGACGCTCGATCTTGCGGATCGCTTTTTTGGCGCCGGGCGTATTGGCCATGCTGTATCAGCCTCAAACGAATAGGCGCGGGACATCGTGTCCAGCGCGGAAAATTAGGAGTGCGGGCGTATACGGCAATGCCGCCGCGCGGTCAACGCGCCTGTGGCGCCCTTTGCGCGGAATCATCGGATCAGGGTCCGTCGACGCGGATTCCCTTGGCCCGGAGCAGGGCCGGAAGTCCGTCGGGCCCGATCAGATGCCCTACACCAACCACCATCACCGCATCGCCCGGCTGGTCGAGCCGCTCCAGGATGGCGGCGAGCCAATGCTGGTTCCGCTGAACCACCATGGTGCGATAGATGGCCGGCGAGGCCTTGGCCAAGGGTTGCAGGGCCTCGGCGTTCAAAGCGGCCAGGTCGCCGGTCATCCAGGCCTTGATCAGGCGCTGGAAGCTCGCCGGACCCGCATCGAGCTCGTCAAAGGTCTCTTCCAGCGACGCGACCTGATCCGGCTCCGACGCCGAGGCCAGATAGCCGATCTGCTCCTGCGGCGTTTCGAACGCGCGTTGGCGGGCGTCGGCGCGGGCGCCGGTCAGGATCTGATGCTCCACGCCCAGGTCTCGTGACGCCCCCAGGTCACGGTAGCTGGCCACGGACAAGCGGATTTCCGCCAGCCACGGCTTCAACCGGTCCAGTTCCTCCATGGGCGCCGCGTAGGTCTGGGCGAGCTTGACCAGCCGCGCACGGTCGGCCTGGTTCAGTTCCGCGCTCAGGGTCTGGCCCACCGGCTGCAAGCCTTGCGTCTCCGCCGCCAGGCTGGCCGCCGCCATCGAGGCGTCGTCGAGCGGGATTTCGAACCAGAATTCGTGGGCATGTTTGACCGCCCGTTTCAGCTTGGCGGGTTCCCATTTCAGGTCCGGCGGCAGAATATGCACCGATCCGAACAGCACGACGGTGGAGTGGGCTCCATGCACCACCCAGACCGGCGGCTCGGCCTGGGCCGCGCCCGCGAGCATCCCCAGAACGGCGGCAAGAGCGGCGGCCAGGGCGGCGCCCAAGGCGGCGCGGGGAAATCGCAACATGCGGCCAAGGTAGCCGCCCGCGCGCGCCGGAACTAGCGCTGGCATGTCGCGCAATAAAAGGTCGACCGGCCGGCCTGGACCGTCCGTTCGATGCGGCCCTGGCAGCCCGCGCGGCTGCAAGCGTGGCCTTCGCGGTCGTAAACACGGAACCGGTGCTGGAAATAGCCCAGCGCGCCGTCCGCCGCCGCATAGTCGCGCAGGGTCGATCCCCCGGCCTCGATCGCCTCGGCCAGCACCACGCGCACCGCCTCGACCAACGTCTTGAGTTGACCCTTGGGCACCTCGCCGGCGGCCCGCAGCGGCGAGATGCGCGCCCGGTGCAGGGCCTCGCTGACATAGATATTGCCCAGGCCCGCGACGATCCGCTGATCCAGCAGCATGACTTTTATGCTCTGGCGTCGGCCGGTCAGAGCCTTGCCCAGTTGGCCGGCGTTGAAATCCGGACCCAAGGGCTCGGGTCCCAGGCCGGCGAACCACGGATGATCGCCCAGTTTATCGGTGGCGATCAGGTCCATGTAGCCGAACCGGCGCGGATCGAAATAGGTCACCCGGCGCTCGGCCTCGGTGTCGAAGACAATGTGGGCGTGCTTCTGATCGGCGGGCGGGGCGTAGTGGAAATCGCCGGGGCGTTTTGAGGCCGTGGGCGGCGTCTCGCCCCCCTCGATCTCGAAACGGCCGGTCATGCCCAGATGCATCACCAGGGTGTCGCCGCGGTCCAGCGCGGCCAGCAGGTATTTGGCGCGCCGCTCCAGCGTCTCGATCCGCGCGCCGGTCAGCCTTTGGACGAAACCCTCGGGCAGCGGGAAGCGCAGATCGGGCCGCCGCATCTCGACGCGGGCAAGCCGGGCGCCTTTCAAAACCGGCTCCAGGCCTCGGCGGACCGTCTCGACCTCGGGAAGCTCGGGCATGGGCGACATCTAGAGCGGGTTGAGGAAAAGTGCGAAGCGGTTTTCCGCCCGCGTCCCGCGCCAAGCGGCGCTTGTTTCACGCAGACATCGTTGGCGGATGACGCGGACGCCTTGGACAGGCTAAGAGGCGATCATGACCGAGCCTGCCGCGACCTTTGGTTTTCAGGATGTCGATCCCGCCGACAAGCCGGGCCTGGTGCGCGGCGTGTTCGACCGCGTGGCCGGCCGCTACGACCTGATGAACGACCTGATGAGCGCGGGCGTGCACCGGCTCTGGAAGGACATGGCCGCGGCGCGCCTCAATCCGCGCCCAGGCGAGACCATCATCGACTGCGCCGGCGGCACCGGCGACATGGCGATGCGGTTCGCCAAGCTGGCCCGCAAGGCGCAATTGCGAAACGCCCCTGATAGAATGGGGGACGACGCGCGGATCTTCATCGTCGACTACAACGCCGAGATGATCGCCGCCGGCCGCGAGCGCGGCGGGGCGCCGGAAATCGCCTGGAGCGTCGGCGACGCACAGGCGCTGCCGCTGCCCGACGCCTGCGCCGACGCCTATGTGATCTCCTTCGGCATCCGCAACGTGACCGACATCGCCGCCGCCCTGCGCGAGGCCCGGCGCGTGCTGAAACCCGGCGGGCGGTTCCTGAGCCTGGAATTCTCGCGGCCCGTGACCGAGGCGCTGCGCGCCGCCTATGACGCCTATTCGTTCAAGGTGATCCCTCAGGTCGGCCAGTGGGTCGCCGGCGACCGCGAGGCCTATCAATACCTGGTGGAAAGCATCCGCCGGTTTCCCGATCAGGCCCGCTTCGCCCAGATGATGCGCGAGGCGGGGTTCGACCAGGTCGGCTGGACCAATTTCACCGGCGGCGTCGCCGCCCTGCATCAGGGCTGGGCGCTGAAGACCCGATGAGCAGACCCGCCGCCTTCGTCCGGCTGGTCAACGTCGCCTGGGTGCTGGTGCGCGCCGACGCTTTGATGCCGCGCGAGATCGATCCGGTCTTGCCGCCGGGCGCGCGGTTCGCGGCGCGAACCCTGCGCCTGTTGTCCGGGCCTCGCGCGCGGCAAGGCCGTCCCGGCGAGCGGCTGGCGCGGTCTCTGGAGCGGCTGGGGCCGGCGGCGATCAAGCTGGGCCAGGTGGTCTCGACTCGGGCCGACATTTTCGGCCGCGTCTTCGCCGACGATTTGGGCCGGCTGAAGGACCAACTCGCGCCCTTTCCGACCGAGGTCGCGCGCAAGGTGGTCGCCGCCACCCTGGATGTGCCGGTCGAGAGCCTGTTCGCGACCTTCGGCGAGCCGATCGCGGCCGCCTCCCTGGCCCAGGCCCATCCGGCGACCATGACCGACGGCCGGCGCGTGGCGGTCAAGGTGCTGCGGCCGGGCATCGACCGGAAGATCGAACGCGATATCGAAACCCTGACCCTGGCCGCCCGCTGGATCGCCTCGGCCGTTCCCCTGGCGCGGCGGCTGGAGCCCGAGGCTCTGGTCGCCACCGTCGCGCGCTCGCTGCGGCTGGAGCTGGACCTGCGGATGGAGGCCGCCGGCGCCAGCGAACTGGCCGAGATCATGGCCAAGGACGGTTATATGACCGCGCCCCAGGTGATCTGGGAGGGCGTCGGCCGTCGCGCCCTGACCCTGGACTGGGCCGAGGGCATGGCCCTGTCCGATCCAGCCTCGCTGGAGCAGCCAGGCCTGGACCGGCCGGCGCTGGCGACCAATCTGATGCGGGCCTTTTTGGTCCAGGCGATGGACCACGGTGTGTTTCACGCCGATCTGCACGAGGGCAATCTGTTCATCGCCGCGCCGGACAAGGTCATGGCGGTCGATTTTGGCATTGTCGGGCGGCTGGACGCCGTGGCGCGCCGGCACCTGGCCGAGATCCTGTGGGGTTTCCTCCAGCGCGACTACACCCGCGTCGCCAAGGCCCATTTCGACGCCGGCTATGTGCCCGCCCATCACTCGATCGACGCCTTCGCCCAGGCCCTGCGCGCCGTGGGCGAACCCAATGTCGGCAAGCCCGCCTACGAGGTCTCGATGGGGCGCCTGCTGGGCCAGCTATTCGAGATCACCTCGCTGTTCGACATGCACCTGCGCCCCGAACTGGTGCTGCTGCAAAAGACCATGGTCACCGTCGAGGGCGTGGCCCGGCGGATCGACCCCAAGCACGACCGCTGGGACGCCGCCGAACCGATCGTGCGCCGCTGGATCACGCGCGAACTGTCGCCGGCGACGCGGATCCGCGAACTGACCGGCGACGCCATTCGCGCCCTGAAGGCCCTGGCCAAGCTGGCCGATCCGCAGGAGCCGGCCATAGTCGCAAAGCCGCGCGCCGAACTAGCCTGGCTATGGTTCGGCCTCGGCGCGGCGACAGCCGCCGCCGGGTTCGCGCTGTACGTCTTTTTCGGCTAGCGTCAGCCTCACGCTTTCAAAGCCCGATCTGCGACGCGCCAATGAGAATACTCGCGACAATCGTCGGCTTCATCCTCTCATTGGTTTACTGGGGGCTCGTGGGCATGACTTTCTTCGCCCTCTGGTACGGGTATTGCAACCCCGCCACCATGCTTCAATGCACGCGGCACGCCAGGGACGTGAGGGATTGGACGGTCCTTTTAGTGGCGCTCGCAATCTACGCTGTGTTTGCGATTGGATGGGGCATGGCGTCGGATCGACTGGACCGAAGGGCGCGGGCTAAACGATCCCAACGCTTGAACGGCCTCAAGAATTGACTTCTGGCCAACCCTAGCCGACCCCCCAGCCATCATCCCTGATCGTCGTTTCCCCGATCGGAATTCCGCGCGCGGTAGCTGCGATGATAGCTGCTGTCCGAGCCGCCGCCCTTGGCGCGGTCGGCCTCGCGTTCCTTCTGTTCGTCCCAATAGGCCTGCCCGTCGCGCGGCTTGAACATGGTGCGCGGCGCGCCGTCCTTGCTGACCACGGCGAACACATTGGCCTTGGGATCATAGATCAGCTTGTCCCCGTTGTTGCGGGTCAAGGTCAGCGCGTCCGAGGGCGGGCGATCCACGAAGGCGTGGGTCTTGGTGACGAAATCGTCGACCGACTTGGCCCCAAAGTCCGCGCCATCGCGATTGAACTGATATTCGGCGTTTTCATCGGCGCTGTGGCGGCGGTTGGCCGCCCACATCGGCTTGCCGTGAACCAGCTTCACCGGCTCGCTGCGATGATCCTCCTGGCCCGAAGCGTCCGCTGACACCCGATCGGGGCGCGAGCCGCTGTCGGAATAGGACGTGTTCGACCGCGTACTAGCGCTGGCCGAGTGATCGCGCGCCGGCGTCGCCGATCCGCCATCACAGGCCGACAAGGCCAGCAGGCCGGCCGTTGCAAACAGCGCCGCTACCCCGGCGCGAATCATTCCCTGACTCATGTTCAACCCCCCGTTTCAAGTGTGTCTGGAACAAATTAAGAACATTCTTGGAGGTTTGTCCAGAGCCTCTTGAAACGATAAGGACGGGGCGGTGTTCGAGGGATTCCAGACCATGGATCAAAAGCGCGTCCTTCTGGTCGTCGGCGGCGGCGTCGCGGCTTACAAGGCGCTGGAACTGGTGCGCCTGCTGCGCAAGGCCGACATTGCGGTGCGGCCCGTGCTGACCCAGGCCGGCGCCCGCTTCGTCACCCCCCTGTCCCTGGCGGCCCTGGCCGAGGACCGCGTCTATGAGGACCTGTTCTCGCTGACCGACGAGGCCGAGATGGGCCATATCCAGCTGTCGCGCTCGGCGGACCTGGTGGTGGTGGCGCCGGCCACGGCCGATCTGATGGCCAAGGCGGCCACGGGCCTGGCGAACGACCTGGCCTCCACCCTGCTGTTGGCCACCGACAAGCCGGTGCTGATGGCCCCGGCGATGAATGTCCGCATGTGGGAACACAAGGCGACCCGCCGCAATCTGGCGACGCTGAAGGCCGACGGCATAATGTTTGTCGGCCCCGATGAAGGCGCCATGGCCTGCGGCGAGTTTGGCGAGGGCCGCCTGGCCGAGCCGGAGGCCATCTTCCAGGCCGTCCTGGACGCCCTGGCCGGTCCCGCCGGCCAACCGCTGGCGGGCAAGCGGGTGGTGGTCACCGCCGGCCCGACCGCAGAGCCGATCGATCCGGTGCGCGTGCTCACCAACCGCTCCAGCGGCAAGCAAGGCTACGCCATCGCCGCCGCCCTGGCGCGGCTGGGCGCGGACGTGACATTGGTCTCCGGCCCGACCGCCCTGGCGGCGCCTTCGGGCGTGCGCCGGGTGCAGGTCGAGACCGCGCTGGAGATGCTGGCCGCCGCCAAGGCCGCCCTGCCGGCCGATGTCGCGGTCTGCGTGGCCGCGGTGTCCGACTGGCGCCCGGATGAAGTGTTCGGGATCAAGCTGAAGAAAGGCAAGGACGGTCCGCCGGCCCTGCGCCTGGTGGAAAATCCCGACATCCTGGCCACGCTGGCCGCCTCGGGCCCGAACCGGCCCAAACTGGTGATCGGCTTCGCCGCCGAGACCGACAATGTCGAGGCCAACGCCCTCGCCAAGCTGGCCCGCAAAGGCTGCGACTGGATCGTCGCCAACGACGTGGCCGGAACCGGCGTGATGGGCGGCGACCAGAACGCGGTGATGATCGTCGATGCGCGCGGCACGGAGCACTGGCCCCTCGCCGACAAGACCGAAGTGGCGGCCAAGCTGGCCCGGCGCATCGCCGCCAATTTGACAGGAGAACCGGCGTGAGCCCGACCATTTCGATCCGCCGGCTGCCCAACAACCCCGACCTGCCCCTGCCCGCCTACGAGACCCCAGGCGCGGCCGGCATGGATCTGCGCGCCGCGGTGGCGGACGACGAGCCGCTGGTGCTGCGTCCGGGCGCCCGCGGCGCCGCGCCAACCGGCCTGGCCTTCGCCCTGCCGGCCGGTTTCGAGGGCCAGGTGCGGCCCCGCTCGGGACTGGCCGCGCGCCACGGCGTCACCGTGCTCAACACTCCCGGCACCGTCGACAGCGACTATCGCGGCGAGGTCAAGGTGATCCTGATCAATCTGGGCGAGGAAGACTTCACCATCCGACGCGGCGACCGCATCGCCCAGCTGGTGATCGCGCCCGTCGTTCAAGCCCGCTGGGCCGAGGTCGAGGACCTGGATGAAACCGCGCGCGGCGCCGGCGGCTTCGGATCCACCGGCGGGCGCTAAAGGCGAAGGAGACCGCGCGGTGACGGACACGGTGACGCTGACCGGAGAGGTTCAAGGCGCGCTGCTGCGCCCGGATCGGCCTTCCGGGCTAGGGGTGATCGTCCTGACCGGCTCCAGCGGACGCGTGGATCTGGGCCGCGCCCAGCTGTTCGCCGAACGCGGCGCGACAGTGCTGGCCCAACGCTGGTGGGGCGGCGAGGGTCAGGCGCCCGGGATCAATCTGATCCCGCTGGAGGTCTTCGTCCGAGGAATCGATACGCTCAAATCCGAAGGGTGCGAACGCATCGCGGTTCTGGGCGTGTCCAGGGGCGCCGAAGCCGCCCTGCTCACGGCCGCGCGCGACCCCCGCATCGATGTCGCGATCGCGATCAGCCCAACCTCGGTGGTCTGGCAGAGCACCGGCGCCGGCCTGGACGGCCACGCCTGGCCGCCGCGTTCGAGCTTCACCTGGGATGGCGAGGCGCTGCCGTTCATCGTCTATGATCCCCGCGCGTGGCCGCCGTCCGACGGATCACCCCCGGCCTATCGGGGCTTGCACGAACGCAGTCTGAAGACCTTCGCCGAGGATGTCCCGGCCGCTGCGATCCCGGTCGAGCAGGCGCGCGCCGACATCATCCTGGTCGCCGGCGCCGGTGATCAGCTCTGGCCGTCCGCTGCCGCGGCGCACGAAATCTCCGCGCGGCTAGCCCTGCACGGGCGGCAAGCCACGGTGATCGAACATCCGCACGCCGGACACAGCCCGGTATTCCCCGGCGAGGCCGCGCCCGCCGAACCCGCCGATCGCGCCTGGGGCGGAACACCGGGGGCCGCCCGCGCGCTGGGCGCCGCCGCCTGGAGCGAAATCACACACCGACTGGGCTTGGCCGCCTAGGCCACTTTCCATCTAAGGCTGTCGCGCTCAGCCCGACGTGTTCGAAACG
>Ga0302196_10003858_pt1 | contig 13711 bp, 7 predicted proteins | sample II_Bog_N1_3_FD_198794 | JGI IMG/M metagenome (GOLD analysis project Ga0302196, IMG submission 198794) | Peat permafrost microbial communities from Stordalen Mire near Abisko, Sweden - II_Bog_N1_3 | ecosystem: Environmental > Terrestrial > Soil > Wetlands > Peat | place: Sweden: Abisko, Stordalen...
GGCCGCTGCCCCGGCCGGTGGCGCCACCACCCTCCTCCTTATGAGCATCACGAAGACCCAGCTGGGCGTCACCCTCGCCCTCGTCCTCTCCGGGGCGACGTACCTCGGCGTCACGCAGCATCGGCAGATTAGCGCCCTGCGGGCCCAAAACCAGGCCCTGGCCGCCGCCGCCGCGGCCGAGGCCAAGCGTTCGCTGTCACTCACATCGAGTTTGGACGTTGCGACCAAGGCGCTGGCGTCGGCGCGGACCAAGCTCGCCCAACCGGTCTCGACTGACGGCGGGAAAGGGACCGGAATGAAGGTTGTCCACATGAGGGACGTCATCGCGGCGCATCCCGAGTTTGTCGCCCTCGACCGGAAGGCCTTGCGCCATAATACGATTCGCCAGTATGCGCGTGCAATCGAGGCCCTGAAGCTGCCGCCGGACCAAGCCGCGCAGGTAAAGGAGCTCCTGGTGGAACGAAACCTGGCGACGAACGACGCCCATCAGGCGGCAACGGACGCCGGGATCGCCGACAGCACCCCGGAGATGGGCAAGGCGATCGCCCAAGCCGAGGCGCCCCTCAACCAAGCCCTGGACAGTCTCCTAGGCCCCGATGGCCGGGGCAAGCTCGAGGCGCTGCAGGGGACGTCGTTCTACGGGAGCACCAACGGCATCGATGACCTGGCGGTCGATCTCATGGACGCGGGGCACGGTCTTTCCCCCGATCAGGTCCAGGCGCTCGCGCAGACCCAGCACGATCTGGAGGATTCGGCCAAGAATCCCGCCGCCGCCGCGGCCGGGTACCGGACGTTGGACCACAACACTTGGGAAAGCCCGCTCGACCAGGACTTCTTCGCCAAAGCCGCCGCTCTGCTCACGCCGGATCAGCTCCAGATCGTCAAAACGTCCCGGACCGAGGAGAACCAGCGCCAGGCGATCATGCGGGAATTCACGGGCAATGGCCCCGCCATGATTATGGATTGAGCCGCTCCGGGCGGCCCTCACTTCATCGCCTTCACGTCCGCCACGTAGCTGAGGAGCTCCTTGTTGGGCCGTATCTCCTTTAGATCGTCCGGCAGGGCTGCCAGGGTCTGGTCAATCTCCGCCAGGTCCGCCGCCCGCACCGCCTCGCTCCCGGGGGGCTCGGCGGCGGCCTCCGCCATCAGCGCGGTGGCCAGCTCCCACCGCAGCAAGGGCTCGTCGCCCTGGGTCAGCAGCCCGCGGTCGAACTTCACCACCGGCTCGATGAGCGCCAGCGCCTCCGGCTTCCGGCCCTGGAACGCCAGCGCGGCGGCCTCGACCATGAGGTCCAGGTTGAGCGCCCGAAAATCCTGGTTGAGCACCGGGTTCAGCGCCCGCTTTGCATCGACCGCTTCCCGCGCCAGCTCGAACGCCCTTTCATAGTGCCGGAGGTAAAGCTCGTAGAAGGCCGTCTGGTCCGCGAGGGTCGACACCAGCTGCTGCTTGCTGTTCTTGCCAAACGTGGTGTTCACCACCTGCGCCCGTTCCCGGTCCAGCGCGGCCTCGGCCTGCTTGGCGCCCGCGGCATAATCGCCGCCCGCCACCTTCAGCTCCGCCTGGATCGAGGCCCGCGCGGCCTCCGCGCTCTTGCGGACGACGCTTTCCGCCGGCTGGCCCTCGAGCGAGCGCTTGGTGAAATAATCCCACCGGGCGGCCATTCTCCGGGCATTGTCGAGCCGGCCGGCCTGCGCCTCGTTCATGAGGGCATTCTGGATGTTGAAGGCCGCTCCGGTGGCGTCGTCGCCCGTCATGTTGGGCGCGTCCATCGTATCGGCACTCTTGTCGAGAATCTGGTCCGCCTCCCGGACCCGGCCCAGCTTGACGTAGCCGAACGACTGGTAACCCGCCTCGGCCGCGAGGTTGTGGTGCGCGGAGCCATTGGTGGGGTCGAGCTCCAGCAGGCGCTTCCAGGCGGCGATGGCGTCATCCGCCATCTTGATGCCCTGCTCGTTTTGGAGGATGTCGATGGAGACGAACGCGATGTCGCCCGTCGTGAGGGCCAGGGCGCGGAGCGCCCCGCGGTCCAGGGGGTTCACCTTCAGCACCTCCTTGGAGGCCGTGACCGAGCTCTGGGCGACCGCCAGCGCCTCCGGGACGCGGCCGGCGAAGCCGAGGGCCTCGAAGAGCCAGGAACCCGACGCGGCGTAGCTCGTCAGCGCGGTGCGGACGGGGGGCTGGCGCTTGGCCATGGCGTCAAAGATCGAGCGGGCCGCCTGCAGGTTTTCAATCGCCGGCGCATAATCGTTCGCCCGGAGCTGCATGAATCCGAGCCGGTCAAAACTGGCGGCGAGCGTCATCCACATGAGGGGACTCGCCGCCGGGGTCGCGCGGGGCTTAAGCAAGTCGACCGCCTGCTGCGCCGGCTGGGCCCCCTCGGTATATTTGAATTGGCCGTACAGGAGACTGGAGTGGGCCAGGAGGGCCGTGGCGTATCCGATCGCCAGCTCGTCGGAATCGTCGCCGTTGCCCCGGAGCCGGTCGAAGAGGTGCAGGCTCTCGTTCACGATCGGCAGCGCCGCGTCCAGCTTGTTCTGGCGGACGAGGATCGTCGCGTAGCGGGCGTCGGCCAGGGCCTGGTTGCGGACCGTGGTGGGGCTGCGCAGGGGGACCGGCAGGTCGTGGTAGTAGTCGGCGGCGCGCTTTGCCAGTTCGCCGACGACGTCCAGGCGCCCGATCGGCTCCAGTTCCACGTAGAAATCCTCCAGCAGGTAGGTCACGAGGGTCTCGGCCGACGTGCGGGCCTGCTGCGACAGCTCCTGGATCGCCTGGGCCTGCTCGGCGGAGCGCTTGGCGGCGATCTCGGCCTGGACGGCCTCCTGCTCGGCCAGCCGGGCGCGGCGCAGGTTAAAGTAGCCAAACAGGGCGCTCCCGGCGGCCCCGACCGCCATGACGAGGCAGATCCCCGCCACCCAGCGCGCCCGCCAGAGGGACCGCTGCACGGCGGCCTCCTTGGCGCGGGTGGCGGCGAGTTCCCGCTCGGCGGCCTCTTTCGCCTCCCGCTCCCGCCGGACCTCGCGCGAGGCCCGGACGACGCCGCAGAGGACGTCGTGGGTCAATTCAATCCGGCGGACATCGAGCCGCTCCTCGATCCGCAAGAGGCGGCGGTTGACGAGGATATCAAGGGCCGCGGGGTCGGCCCCGGCGGACGCCAGGCGCTTCTGCGCGCGGTCGAGGGCCACGTTCTCGCGGTGGCCCGACTCGGTCAGGAGCTCGTCCTCGATGAAGTTGCGGACCGCCGCCGACTGGTCGGCCAGCGAGCGCTCGTAGAAGGTCTGCAGGATCGTGTCGCGCGTGCCGGCGAGCAGGCTGGCGCCGATCACCGCCTCGCCGCGGCTGATCCGCTGCGTGTTCAATTCGCGGCAGACGAGGCTGAGGAGCGAGGGCTCGATCTCCGCCTCGGCCAGGTCGGCGCGCCCGGCGACAAAGGCCGCGATCGCCGCCGCCACCTCGGGCGAGACGAGCCCGGCGCCCGGCTTCACGATGGCATCCAGCGCCGGGCCGGCCTTCATCCGCGTCAGGCGCATGCGGTTCTGCATCAGGGAGGGCATCTTCCCCTTCAGGCTCTCCAGGTGCGGCAGGTAGTCCTCCCGGAGCGTGATCAGCACCCGGTAGTCGGCGCGGGTAAAGTCGAAGTCGTCGATCGCCGTCGCCTCGTTCTCCATCCGGGCCTCGAGCCGGGCCGGCGGGCGGTTCTCGGCCAGGTCGGCAATTTCCGCGATGAAGGCGGCGGCCCGCTGGCGGGTCGCCTCGGCCGCCGAGCCCAGCGTGAAGAGCTCCTCGAACTGGTCGAAGATGAGGACCGGTGTGACGAGCGCGCCGTCGGGGGCGTGGAGGTGGTCGTCGCGGTGGTGGAAGAACTCCCAGAGCGTCTCGCCGACGGCGGAGCTGCCGGCCTTGGTCCAGGTGCCCATGGTGGCGGTCTCCTTGAAGACGGCCTTCTTGATCTGCTCGGTCAGGGACGTGGCGTCCGGGGCGTGGTCCAGGCGGACATAGACCGGGCAGAACCGGGCCTCGCGCAGCCGGGGGAAGAGGCCCGCCTGCAGGAGCGAGGACTTGCCGAGCCCGGACTGGCCAAAGAGGACCGTCAGCGCCTTCCGGTCCACCCGCCGGTAAAGCTCGCGCACCTCCTCCTCGCGGCCGAAGAAGAAAGCCGCCTGGCCCTCCGAGAAGGTGGTGAGGCCGGGCCAGGGGTTCTCCCGGTCGACGGCGGCGGAGGCAAAGGGGGCGGTGGTAGCAGTGCTCACGGGGTAAGGGCGGGGCCTCAGCGGTGGCCGAGGAGCTCGCGGACGCGCCGGACGAACTCGGGGCTGGCCTCGCCGCCCGGCAGCCGCGTCCAGTGGTTGCGCAGGAAACGGTCGGGGACCAGGGCCCCCGCCTCGGCCGTGTCGTCGACGCAGACCGGGAGCAGGAAGGCGGCCCCCTCGGCCATCCCGCGGGTGCGGTCGACCGCCCAGGACCACTCGCGGCGGAAGTACCCCTCCACCCGGCGCTGGGTGGTGGCGGAGATGACGGGGATGAAGAAGCTGCAGCGGGCGATGTTGCGCTGGATCTTGCGGTCGAAGTCGTCGCCGCCCTCGAGGCGGTCCATGTCGAACCAGGTGGTGAGGCCGGCCTCGTCGAAGGCGGCCTTGAGCCGCTGGACGGCCGGCAGGTCCTCCCGGGCGTAGCTGATGAAGATCGCCTGGTCCGGCATCTCCCGGGCCGGGGGCAGGAAGCGGGCGAGGCCACCGAAGGGCTGGCCGGAGGGCTGCTTCTGGCGGCCCTTCCAGCGGCGATGGAGCTCGCCGACAAACTTCTCGGCGCCCTCGGCGTAGATCTGGGTCCGGCTGCTCACCTGCTGCAGGAAGAAGACGAGGCCCGGGTCGCGGAAGGCCCGCGAGTCGGCCACCACCTCCCCCACCTCGCGGGGGTCGGAAAGCCGCCGGCGCTTGGCCAGGCGCAGGAAGAGGCGGGTCAGCCAGTCGGACGAGCTGTCCCCGAGGATCAGGAGGTGGTTGTGCTCCAGTTCGGCGAAGAGTCGCTCGGGCCGGTAGTTCTCGCTCTGCAGCGCGCAGACGAACTCGAGCGTGTCCTCCTCCGAGATGACGTAGGTCGGCGAGGCGGAGAGCCGGCCCATAAGGTGGTAGACGAGCGGGCGGGTCATCTGGTCCCGCTCGGTCGCCAGGTCGTTCACCTTGTTGGGGGCGTAGGCGACCACGTCGACCTGGGGCTGACCGGCGAAGCGGGCGCGGTTGACCGCGTCCTCCATCAGCGAGTCGAAGGTGGTGGTGACGTAGAGGTCCAGGTCGGAGATCTCCGCCAGCTGCTGGAGGGCGACCGGCGGGGCGAAGGCGGTCTCCCGCAGGATGGTCCGGATCCGGGTGTAGGCGTCCTCGCGCCGCCCGCGGCGGCTCAGGAACTGGACGACGACATCGTTGAGCGTCGGGGCCGCCGGCAGGTCGGAGAGGGCGAGGCCGAGGCGCGGCGCCAGCCGGAGCGCGAGCCACGAGTAGAGGTTCTGGGGCCCGGTGTCGGTCTGGACCGTCAGGAGCTCCGGCCCGACGATCGGGATCACGCGCTTCTCCTCGACGAAATTGAGCAGGTCATCCCACGCGTTTTCATCGAAGGCCACGATCCCCGTCGGACTGGCGGCGACTTCAGGCATCAGCGGGATAGGAAACAGCAAGAAGCGGGCCCGGAAGCAACCTCTCTCTGGTGCATTCTGTTTCCCGCAACCGGTTTATGGCGGTCGTCGGCCCGGGACCTGCTGATTTCCCGCCCATGAACCTCCCGCGCCTCGGCGCCCGGGCCCTCCTCCTGGCCAGCGCCCTCCTGCCCTGCGCCTGCCACCGGTCGAGCCGGGCCGAGGACGGCACCCGGGCCGGAATCCTGCAGTTTGCCAACGAGGCCGAGCCGCAGGACCTGGACCCGAACACCAACATCTCCGGCTCTGACGACCGCATCCTGACCGCGCTCTTTGAGGGCCTGGTCTCGATCGGGAAGGACGGCCGGTCGGTGCAGCCGGGGGTGGCCGAGTCCTGGGATGTCTCCCCCGACGGCCTCCGGTACACCTTCCACCTGCGGGCCGGTGCGCGCTGGTCGAACGGCGAACCCATGACGGCGGCGGACTTCCTCTTCACCTTCCGACGGGTGTTCGACCCCCAGCTGGCCTGCGAGGAGTCGAGCTTTGGTTTCGCGGTCGCCGGGAGCGAGGACTACGCCCTCGGCCGCGTCGCCGACCCCGCGACCCTCGGCGTGGACGCGCCCGACCCGCGGACCTTTGTCATCCGGCTCGGGCATCCGGCCGCATATTTCCTCAGTCTCCTCGCGAGCAGCCCCTTCCTGCCCGTGTACCGCCCCGCCCTCGAGAAGTTTGGCGGGGTGCGCCAGCGCGGCGCCCCCTGGACCCGGGAAGGCAACCTGGTCAGCAACGGGCCGTTCCAGCTGGCCCGCTGGGTGGCGAACCAGGTGATCGAGGTCCGGCCCAACCCCCACTACTGGGACGCCGCCCACGTGGCGCTGAAGGGCATCGACTTCTACCCGGTCGACGACGGCAACGTCCAGGAACTCGGTTTCCGCTCCGGCCAATTCCACATCGCCACCCGCGTGCCGGCTCTGAAGGCCCTCACCTATGCCCAACGTCCGGGGGTGCTCCGGCGGGTGCTGCGCCTGGGATCCGTCTTCGTGACCTTCAATGTCGCCCAGGCGCCCTTTACGGACCCGCGGGTCCGCCAGGCGCTGTCCATGGCGCTCGACCGCGAGCGCCTCTGCGCCTCGGTCTACCACGGCCTCGCCCAGCCGGCGCATACCCAGGTGGTGCCGGGGGCCGGCGGCTACACCCCGCCCACCGCCGCAACCGACCGCCTGGACCCCGAGGGCGCCCGCCGCCTCCTCGCGGCCGCCGGCTATCCCGGCGGCCGCGGTTTCCCGGTGTTTGACCTCATGCTCGTCGGCAGCGACGCCACCACCGTCAACACCGGCGAGGTGCTTCAGGAGGCCTGGCGCTCGGTCCTCGGCGTCACCGTGCACCTGGCGCCGACCGAGCCGAAGGTGTACCTGGACGCCGAGCGCACCAAACACTACCAGGCGATTGTCGACAACTGGGACCTCACCTGGGACGACCCTTCCGCCTTCTACCAGACGGGCCAGACCGGCAACCCCAACAACGACTCCGGCTGGTCGGACGCGGAGTTTGACCGCGCCTACCGGGCGGCCGAGTTGAGCCCGGACCCGGACATCCGTCGCCGGGCCTTCGATGTCCAGGAGGCGCGGCTTGCCGCCGGCACCCCCTACGCCCCGCTGCTTTTCCGGGAGCGCGTGACCCTGGTGCTTCCAGACGTCCAGGGCTGGAACACCGCCGGAATCGAGCGGATCGACTGGAAGGGGATCTCGCTCGGACCCTAGGCGATCAGCATGGCCGCCAGCTCCGTCGAGGCCCTCCCCAGCTGCCCGACCAGCCAGGAAAGCCGGTCGCCGGGCACCCCTCCAGCCGCCGGCGACAGGTGGGGCCGCATCCGGTCGAGGCCCTGGCGCAGGGCGTCCAGCCGCTCGCGGTTCGGCTGGCCCGTCTCGGCGGCGACCGCGAGGGCCTCGAGGGCCTCGGCCGCGCGGGTGGAGAATTCCTCGAGGTAGGTGCCATCCTCGACCGGCGGCGCGGTCTCGAGCCGCAGCCCCGCACCGCTGAGGGCCCGGGTGAGCCGCTGGTTGCCGTTGGCGAGCGCCGCCGCCCGCTCGAGGGCGTCCCGCCGGTTCTTCGGGTCGCCGCTCAGGCGCCGCAGGGAGGAGAACACGGCGCTGTTGGCCACCTCGGCGCCCCGCCGGGCGTGGTCCAGCTCCTCGCCCGCCGGGCGCCCCTCCCGGACCCCGCCGACCAAGATGGCCACGTAGGCGCGGTTGGCCCGGAACGCCGCGGCGAGGATCGGCGGGAACCGGTCGCGCTCCCAGGTCGGCCAGAAGATGAAGGCGGCCAGGAGGGCGAGGAGGCCGCCGGCGCAGGTCGTCCCGACCCGCTCGACCATGAACTCCACCTCGACCTTCCCGCCCGTCTCCGTCAGCAGCACGATGAAGAGCGTGATGAAGACAACCGCGGCGCCGTAGTTGCGCTTCAGGAGGTAGGTGTAGGCGAACACGGTGGCGGCGGCCGCCGCCACGATGACCATGGCCGGCAGCTGGAGGAGGAGGAGGCCGGTCGCGAACACCGAGCCGACCAGGGTGCCGAGGAGGCGCTGGGCCGCCTTCTGCCGGGTCGAGCCGAAGTCCGGCTGCAGGACGATCATCATCGTGAAGGGCAGCCAGTAGCCGTGGCGCAGGTGGAGCTCCATCAGCGCCGCGACCCCGATCATCGTAAGAACGGCGCTCCGGAGCGTGTAGCGGACGATCGCGGGGTCGGGCCGGAGGCTCAGGTCGACCGAGGCGGCCAGCGCCTGGAAGCGCCAGGTGTCCATCTCGAAGAGCTCAAGCGAGAAGGCCTGGCGGTCTCCGAGGCCCTCGAGGGTGGCCGCCAGCGCCGCCTCGAGCGCGGCCAGCTCGGCCGTCATGCGGGCGATGATCTCCCCGAGGCGCGCGGTGTCCCCCGACTCGCCGAGGCGCGCCGGCACGCGCTCGCGCAGGACGCCGAGGAGGTTCCGCAGGCGCCGCGCCCGCAGGTCGAGGGTCCGCAGGTGCCGTGGCTGGCGGGAGACGACCGCGAGCGCCACCGTCCGCGCGGTGTTCACGAAGGCCGTGAAGACCGGCAGGAAGGACGGCGCCACCCGGCCGAAGTCCGGGTGCTGCATCAGGATCTCGACCGCGGCGTGGAGGGCCCCGGCCTGGGCCGCGAGGCTGGCGGCGGCCTGGTTGAGGCCCGTCAGGCGGCGGACCAGCGGGCCGCGCCGCCCCGCCGCGAGGGCGAGGGACGCCGCGGTCCGGTCGCAGGTGTCCCGGAAGGCCGTCTCCGCCGCATAGACTTGGGCGTCCCGCGCGGCCGCCGGCGTCCCCTCGTCGGGGGCGAGGGCGGCCAAGAGGTTGGCGAGCGCCAGCCAGCTCTCGGAGACCGTGCGGCGGAGCGGATGCTCCGGCCGGAAGGGCCAGAGCATCACCTGGAGGAGGAGCCCGAAGAGGCCGCCAGCCAAACCGGAGAGGAGGTGGTGGGCTCCGGCCAGGGTGCCGCCGTGGCCGTTCAGGCCGAGGGCGTAGATGAGCGTCGAGGCGATCGCGAGCGAGGGGCCGTAGTCGCTGCTCAGGTGGCGCCAGAGTCCGCCGCACCCCGCCACGAGGCCCATCGCGAGGACGGCGCCGACCAGGCTGGCACCCACCAGGCCGCCCAGGCCCGCGCTCGTCGCCAGGATGGCGGTCATGGCGAGGAGGAGCGTGAAGCGCAGCGCGTAGCCGCCGCGGACGTCGACCGTCGCGATGCTAAGGGCGGCCAGGACGGCGTAGGCCGCCTCGACCGGGAGGTGCCCGGTCAGGGCGAGGAGGAGGGGCACGATGCAGGCCACCGTGCCGCGGGCCGCCCGGTTCAGGTCGGGAAGCAGCGACTCGCCCTCGGCGAGGTCGACGAGGCGGCCCGTGATTCCCGGCGTGTCCACCGCCCCAGTGGAGCGGCCCCCCGGCCCGGTTTCAACCCGCGGGTTTCGCGGCCGGGAGCGCTTTCCGCTCGATCAGGGGGCGTCGGCCCCCTTACCCCTCATCACCTGCGGACGTGACCGCCTCCCCTCAGCTCCCCCGGCCGGCCGAGCCCGGCGCCCCGCCCGCCCCGCCGTCGGCGTCGGACTGGCTGGGGGCCGCCCTCCTCGTCGCCGCCACCCTCCTCGCCTACCAGCCCGCCTGGCACGCGGGCTTCATCTGGGACGACGACGCCCACGTGACCCGGCCGTTCCTCCAGTCGCTCGGCGGCCTCGCGCGGATCTGGGGCGAGCCGGGCGCCACCCCGCAGTACTATCCCCTCCTCTACAGTGCGTTCTGGCTTGAGCACCGCGCGTGGGGCGACCGCGCCGCCGCCTACCACCTGCTGAACATCCTCCTCCACGCCGGGGTGGCCTGCCTCCTCTTCCGGGTCCTGCGCGTCCTCGCGGTCCCCGGCGCCTTCCTGGCCGCGGCCCTCTTCGCCCTCCATCCGGTGTGCGTCGAGTCGGTCGCGTGGGTATCCGAGGAGAAGAACACGCTCTCCGCCCTGCTCTACCTGGCGGCGGCGCTCGCCTACCTCCGCTTCGACCGCAACCGCCGCCCGGCCGGTTACGCGCTCGGCCTCGGGCTGTTCCTCCTCGCGCTGCTCACCAAGAGCGTCACCGCGACGCTGCCCGCCGCGCTCCTCGTCGTCCTTTGGTGGCGGCGCGGGCGCCTCCGCGCCCGCGGGGACGTCCTGCCCCTGGCGCCGTGGCTCGCGGTCGGGATCGCCTCCGGCCTCTTCACGGCCTGGATGGAGCGGACGCACGTCGGGGCCCGCGGGCCGGCCTTCGGGCTCGGCCCGGCGGACCGCCTGCTCGTGGCCGGCCGCGCCGTCTGGTTCTACCTCGGCAAGCTGGCGTGGCCCGCGGACCTGACCTTCATCTACCCGCGCTGGGTTGTCCGGGCGTCCGACCCGCTCGCCTGGGCCTTTCCGCTCACGGCCCTGGCCGCCCTCGCGGCCCTCTGGCGCCTGCGGAAGCGGACGCGCGGACCGCTCGCCGCGGCGCTCCTCTTCTGCGGCACCCTCGTGCCGGCCCTCGGCTTCGTCGACCTCTTCCCCTTCCTCTATTCCTTCGTCGCGGACCACTTCCAGTACCTGGCGGCCCCGGCCGTCCTGGCGGGGGCCGCCGCGGGCCTGGCGGTGCTCGCCGCCCGCCTTCCCGCCGGCGGCCGCATCGCGGCCCAGGCGGGCGGCTTCGCGGTGGCGGCGTTCCTCGGTGTCCTGACCTGGCGCCAGTGCGCCATGTACGCCAACCTGGAGACCCTCTGGCGGACCACGATCGCCCGCAACCCCTCCTGCTGGATGGCCTACAACAACCTGGCCTCGGAACTCCTGAAGGACGGACGGCAGGCCGAGGCGATCACTGACCTGGGGTTCGCCCTGGCCCTCGCGCCCGGCGATGCCTCGGCCCATGCAACCCTCGGGCGGGCCCTCGCGCAGACCGGGCGGTACCGCGAGGCCGCCGGCGAGTACGAGCGGGCGCTGGAGCTCGAGCCCGCCAATGCCGCGGCGCACGAGAACTACGGCATCCTCCTCGCGGCGGCCGGGCACGGCGACGAGGCCGCAGGCCACTTCCGGAGCGCGCTGGCCGTCGAGCCCGAGTCCGCGGGCGCCCACACTGGCCTCGGCAACGTGCTCCTGCAGGAGGGCCGGCTCGGGGAGGCGGGCGAGCAGTACCGGCTGGCCCTCGGGGATGACCCGGCCGACGTCGCCGCCCGGACGAACCTCGGGGCCGTCCTGATCCAGTGGGGCGACGCCCACGGGGCGCGGGCGGAGTTTGAGCGGGCGATCGCCCTCGATCCCCGGTTCGCGCCGGCCCAGCTCAACCTGGCGAACGTCCTCCTGCAGACGGGCCATGCCGACCAGGCGATCCCCCACCTGCAGGCCACCCTGGCGGCCGACCCCCGGTCCGCGGTGGCGGAGGGCGACCTCGGCTACGCGCTCCTGCAGATCGGCCGGACCCGGGAGGCGATTGCCCACCTTGAGCGGGCGCTCCAGCTGGACCCGCGCAACGCCGACGCCGCGTCGAACCTCAAGGTCGCCCGCGCCCAGGCCCCCGCGGGCGGGCCGCCCTAGTCGGCATGGCCGTTGACGGATCTGGAATGTGCGTTCTTATTGGGGGATGTCCCGCACGAAGGAGTTCGACGAGACCGAGGTCTTGGACCAGGCGCTCCAGCTGTTTCGCACCCGCGGTTTCAAGCAGACCTCGTTCGACGACCTGACCCGCGAGCTTGGGGTCAGCCGCCAGAGCCTCTACGACACCTATGGCGACAAGCACGCGCTCTTCCACACCGCGCTCCGCCGCTACTTTTGCCAGGGCCTGCAGCACCTGAGCCGGGTCCTCGACAACCCGGCGCCGATCCGCGAGGTGATGCGCGGGTTCTTCGAGGGGTTGATCACCGACAACTCCGCCCGGGCGGGGAGCGGCTGCCTGATGGTGAACACGATGGTGGAGATGGCGCCGCATGACCCCGCGGTCCTGGCGCTGATCCGCGAGCACGCGGTCGCCATGGAGGGCCTCCTCGCGGCCCGCCTGGGCGCCGCCCAGCGCCGGGGCGAGATCGCCGCCGACAAGGACCCGGTGGCCCTCGCGCGCTTCATCGGGCACCTGGTGATGGGGCTCGGAGTCGCCGCCCGCGCCTTCGGGCAGCCGGAGGCGGAGCGGACGAGCGCCGAGCTGGCCCTCGAGCTCCTCGGCTAGCGGCGCTGGCGCGGAAGGATGGCACATCGGTTGCTGAACCCCGGCATGCGCCTCGCCCTGGCCCTCGCGGCCGCCCTGCTGGCCCTGCCCCTCCGCGCCGAGTTGGCGTCCACCGCCGCGCCGGCCCAGGACGATGACCTGAAGATCAGCGGCCTCATCATGGGAATCCCCGCGGGGTCGGCCCGCTACCTCTCCCGGGCGACCCTCCTCGCCTCCCCCGCCGTCGTGCACCTGCACGAGCGGCCCGCCGACTCGATCCCGGCGGCCGACCTGACCGTGCTCCCGATCGACCGGCTGCTCCAGGGGCTGCCGCTGGCGCCCGGGGCCGACGCCGTCCTCTTCCTCTGCTCCGACCGCTGGGTGTCGACCGTGCCGATCGCCTTCCTGAACCGGGTGCATCCCTACCTGCTCCTCAAGTACGCCGGCCGCACGCCGGCCGAGGGCTGGCCGCGCTTCGGACCCTTCGAGGGCCTGGCACCGTACTACTGCCACTGGAGCCCGGCCCTCGGGCCCGACGTCAGCGAGCGGATGGAGGACGGCGAGTTCGACGCGACGCAGATCGTCGAGATCCGCGCGGTCAGCCTCGCGGCCCACTTCGCCCCCTTCTACCCGGCGAAGCTCGCCGGACTCTCGCCGGCGGGGCAGGAGGGCCGCAGGCTCTTCATCCGCGAGTGCAACAACTGCCACCAGGGCCCGGGCGAGACCGGCGGCAACACCTCGCAGCGCCCGTTCTCGATCCTGGAGGTCCACGCCGCGCTCAACACCGCGTACTTCCGCACCTTCGTGCGCAACCCACGGCCGTTCTACCCGAACACGGTCATGCCGACGCACGAGTACTTCACCGCGGCGATGATGGATGACCTGGTCGCGTTCCTCAGCGAGGCGCGGGCCGCCGGCGTCAACTGACGCCGGGGCTAGCGCTGTGCGGCAAGGTAGGTCTCGAGTTTCGCCAGGTTCTGCTTCGCGCCCTCGAGGGCCCCGTATTGCTTCACCACCAGGTCGCGGAGCGCCGCGTCGGGGAAAAGGAGCTGCACCCGGACCAGGGACTGGCCGCCCTGGTCCTCGAAGGTGACCGTCATCCGGAAGTTGGGCGCAAGGACGTGGTCGAAGACGAGGCGCTCCGGCGGCGTCACCTCGACGTAGACGGACTCGTTCTGGTAGTCGACCCCGTCGGGCCCGTGCATCACGTGGCTCCAGCGCCCGCCGGGCCGGACGTCCATGATTTTGATCGTGTCGGTGAAACCCGTCGGGCCCCACCAGTGCACGATGTGCTCCGGCTCGGTCCACATCCGGTAGACGAGCTCCCGGGGCGCGGCAAAGAGGCGGCTGACGGCGATCTCGCGGGCGGAGGTGTCCTCCGCGGTCTTGGTATGGTTTTTCA
>Ga0302196_10003861_pt1 | contig 13706 bp, 9 predicted proteins | sample II_Bog_N1_3_FD_198794 | JGI IMG/M metagenome (GOLD analysis project Ga0302196, IMG submission 198794) | Peat permafrost microbial communities from Stordalen Mire near Abisko, Sweden - II_Bog_N1_3 | ecosystem: Environmental > Terrestrial > Soil > Wetlands > Peat | place: Sweden: Abisko, Stordalen...
GGCGTGCTCGGCGCGGCGCTGCGCGTCTGGCGCCGCCGACCGTCGATGACGTTGGAAGCCTGGACCGACCCCACGCTGCTCAAATTCCTCGCCACCCCGGCGCTCACCCGCGAATATCTGTTCAGCCCCGACACGCCCGAGGCCATCGTGCTGTCGTGCATGCAACGCGCCGGAGCGGAGAGCATTCGCGCCGCCATGACCGATCCGATGATTCGGCGCGTCAAATCCCGGCGGGTAAGCACCCCGGTCCTGGTGCTCGGCGCCGCGCACGACGGATTCGTCAGCGTGGGCGACGTACGCGCCACGGCGCGCGCCTACGCTACCGAGCCGGAATTCTTCGACATGGGACACAACATGATGCTCGAACCCGGGTGGGCCGACGTCGCAGGACGAATCCACGCCTGGCTCGAAACGCGCAACCTGGCCGCCTAAACCCGGCGATCCGCAAAATCCGGGCCAAGTCGCTACCGCGCCGAAATGCGTTGCCATGCTACATTTCACACCCGCCGTCTCGTACCCCTGCGTGGTGGGCAGCGCGGCCGGGCCACATCTACGAGGGGAGCTGTGTCGATGCAATCGGGCACCGACACGGTCTCTGCAGCGGTCGCGAGCGGGGGCAGCTTGCCCTCGGCGACTAGCCCGCCGCTGCGTGGCTGGCAGCGTCGGGCGCTGGTGAAATACCTGGCTGGCGAGCCGCGCGATTTCCTGGCCGTGGCCACACCGGGATCCGGAAAGACGACCTTCGCCCTGCGGATCGCGGCCGAGCTACTCGCCCACCGCGCCGTCGAGCAGATCACCGTCGTCGTGCCCACCGAGCACCTCAAAGTCCAGTGGGCGCAGGCCGCGGGAAAACTCGGTCTGGCCCTGGACCCGAGATTCTCCAACACCAACCCCCAGACCTCGCCGGAGTACCACGGCGTGATGGTGACCTACGCCCAGGTCGCCGCGCACCCGACCCTGCATCGAGTGCGTACCGAACAGCGCAAAACCCTGGTCATCTTTGATGAAATCCACCATGGCGGTGACGCCAAGACGTGGGGCGACGCGATCCGGGAAGCATTCAGCGACGGCACCCGCCGACTCTCGCTGACTGGCACGCCGTTTCGTAGCGACGACAGTCCCATCCCGTTCGTCAACTACACGGGCGGCGCCGACGGGGTGCTGCGTTCGCAAGCCGACCACACCTACGGCTACGCCGAGGCGCTGGCCGACGGAGTGGTCCGGCCGGTGGTGTTCCTCGCGTATTCCGGGGAGGCACGCTGGCGAGACAGCGCCGGCGAAGAGCACGCGGCACGGTTGGGCGAACCGCTGTCCGTCGAGCAGACGGCACGGGCGTGGCGCACCGCGTTGGACCCGTCCGGCGAATGGATGCCCGCTGTCATCGCCGCCGCCGATCAGCGCCTCCGCCAATTGCGTACCCACGTTCCCGACGCCGGGGGCATGATCATCGCCTCCGACCGGACCGCAGCCCGCGCATACGCCGCCCTGTTGAAGAAATTGACCTCGGAAGCCCCGACGGTCGTGCTGTCGGACGATCCCGGATCATCCGGGCGCATCAGCGAATTCGCCGCGAGCACCAGCCGGTGGCTGGTCGCGGTGCGGATGGTGTCCGAAGGCGTCGACATACCCCGGCTGTCGGTCGGGATCTACGCCACCAGTGCCTCGACCCCGCTGTACTTCGCGCAGGCCATCGGCCGGTTCGTGCGGTCTCGCCGGCCGGGCGAGACCGCCAGCATTTTCTTGCCGTCGGTGCCTAACCTGCTGCAGCTGGCCAGCGAGTTGGAAGCCCAACGCAATCACGTGCTGGGCCAACCGCACCGCGAATCGGGCGAAGATCCGCTCGACGGCGATCCCGCGGTGCGGACGCAAACCGAACACGGCGATGAGGACAAGGGCTTCACCTCATTGGGAGCCGATGCCGAATTGGATCAGGTCATCTTCGACGGATCCTCGTTCGGCACCGCCACCCCCGCCGGGAGCGAGGAGGAGGCCGACTATCTCGGCATCCCCGGGTTGTTGGACGCCGACCAGATGCGCGCTCTGTTGCACCGCCGGCAAGACGAGCAACTTCAGAAGCGAGCTCTGGCAGGACACCCGCCCGCGACTTCGATGACGTCGGGTTCCAAGCACGGCCAGCTCCGCGAACTGCGGCGCGAACTCAACACCCTCGTCTCGGCGACACATCACCGGACCGGCAAACCGCACGGCTGGATCCACAACGAACTTCGCCGACGCTGCGGAGGCCCGCCGATTGCCGCCGCGTCAAGCGACCAGCTGCAAGAGCGCATCGAAGCCCTGCGCAAGCTGAATGCCGAGCAGTGCTAGTCGCCGACGGGCTCGTCGACCAGCGCCCGCGCTGAGGCGCCCAACACGGCCAACAGGTGCTCCTCTACCGCGGTCCGGGCGGCTTTGTTGCAGTCCTGCGACCCATTCACGGACTCGACCGGCACTGTCACGCAGAACACATCGGTCGCTGTCGATCCGAACGTATTGACCTTCGCCCAGGCGATCTCAGCTCCAGCACCCTCCAGCGCGCGCGTCAGCAACGCCAGCAGACCGATCCGGTCCATCGCGCGGACTTCGACGACAAGTTGGCCTGGAGCGTCGGTTTCGAGCCACAGGATGCGCGGCGGCGCGGTAGAGCGCGTCAGCGGCGCCCCCACATGAATCTCCCCAGCCCGAGCCATCGCCGAGCTGGCGGCCTCGCTGTCGCGCTTCTCCAGCGCGCCGAGGACGTCGTCGCCCTTGATGGCAGCGATGAAGTGCTGACGCAGCAGGTCGGCCGCGGGCGGGGAACCGAACAGCGGCGAAACCACGAACTCGGCGATCGCCACACCCTCGTGGATGTTCACCGAGGCCGAGTGGACTCGCAGCGAGTTCAGCGCCAGCACGGCGGCGGCCTTCGACACCAGTCCCCGCTCCTCCGGCGCCACCATCACCGCATGCAGGCGCTCGCTGTCGCCCGGCGTAATCTCCACGTGCACCCCGTGGTCGGCCGCCAGCGAAAGGTAGTGCGGCGCAGCCGGTTCGGCACGCGGCAGCGGCTCACCGGCCATCACCATGCGGCAGCGACGCACCAGGTCGGCCATCAGGGAGGCCTTCCAATCGCTCCATACGCCTGGCCCGGTGGCCTTCGAGTCCGCCTCCGCCAGCGCGTGCAGCAATTCGAGCAGTTGCGGATCGCCGCCCAGTGCCTCGGATACGGCCTCAATGGTTTTGGGATCGTTGATGTCGCTTCGGCTCGCCGTTATGGGCAGCAAGAGGTGGTGACGCACCATGTTGGAGATCGTGTCGACGTCCTGGGGCGGCAGTCCGAGCCTCTGCGCAATCGGGATCACCAAGTCGGCCCCGAGCACGCAGTGGTCGACGCCCCGCCCTTTACCGATGTCGTGCAGCAGCGCACCAAGCGCAAGCAAGTCCGATCGAGCGACGCGGGTGGTCAGCGGGGCCGCGTTGATGGTGGTTTCGACGATGTGCCGGTCCACGGTCCATTTGTGGGAGACGTCGCGCGGCGGCAGGTCACGGACCGCGTCCCATTCCGGCAGGAGCCGGCCCCACAGCCCGGTGCGGTCGAGCGCCTCGATGGTGTTCAACAATGGCGGGCCGGCCAGGAGCACCACCAGTAGGTCGTCCAAAGCCTCCCTGGGCCACGGAGTTGGCAAGTCCGGGGCGCTGTCCGCCAGCCGCTTCAGCGTGCCGGCGCCGATCGGCAAGTTAGTGTCTGCCGACGCGGCGGCCACTCGCAGCACCAGACCGGGATCGGTTTCGGGTTTGGCCTCGCGGGCAAGCCCGATCTCGCCGTCGTATTCGACCACGCCTTCGTCCAACGGTCGCCGCTTCGGGCGCCCTACCAAAGCCGAGATGCCGCGTCGGGGCAATGCGTTTTGCGCGGTTCTCAGCCCGGTTTCCGAGTGATAGGCGATGGTGCGGCCCGCGCCGGATAGCATGCGCGCCAGGTCGAATCGATCGCCGACGTGCAGGGCTGCGCTGATCTCGTCGGCGAACTGGGCCAGCAGCTGATCCCGGCCGCGCCCAGACACCCGGTGCAGTTCGGTGCGCACGTCGAGCAATGTGAGGTGGGCGTCGTCCAGCGAGCCACCCGGCGAGTCCGGGTTGGCCATGCCGTGGCGGTCGATGAGCTGGGCTAGCGCCAGCGCGTTCAACAACTGCACGTCGCGAAGGCCGCCGCGGCCGTGTTTCAGGTCGGGCTCGGCCCGTTGGGAGATCCGGCCATTACGCAGCCATCGGGCATTCGTCATTTCGACGAGCTCGTCCATCCGGGAACGAATCGCGGTGCGCCACTGCCGTCGGACCCCGGCGATCAGCTCGGCCGAAAGTCCCGCGTCGCCGGCGATGTGGCGCGCTTCCAGCATGCCCAGCGCAGCCGTCATGTCGGAGTTGGCGACGTCCAGCGCCCCGGAGACGGTCCGCACGCTGTGGTCCAGCCGAACGTTGGCGTCCCACAGCGGGTACCACAACCGATCGGCGACCTGTTCCACGTCACCGTCAGATTTGTTGTCGTGCAACAGTATTAAGTCGAGGTCGGAGTATGGCAACAACTCGCGGCGGCCCAGGCCGCCGACTCCGACGATGGCGAAGCCACTGGCATCCAGAACGCCGATCTCGGCCGCCTTGGCGGTCAGCCAGGATTCGTGCAGCTCCAGCCACGCTTGCCGCAACTTGGCCGCATCGAGTTCAGCACCATCAGACAGCAGTTGGCGCCGCGAGACAGCCAAATCGCTGATCCCGCAGGCGCTTTCCGCTTCTCTAGGTTCTGAGCCACCCGATGCAGCAGCCCCGGACGGGTCGGTCAGGTCCTGTGTCATACCCTCGCGGCCCGCCCAGGGCTGGTTGCAGCCTCAATCAGCAATGTGCGGTAAAGGTCATAGGGCATCAGTTCCGCGTTCACCAGTGCGCACTCGCACGATGGTTTCCACGGGAATGACCCAGACTTTGCCGTCACCGATCTTGCCGGTGCGCGCCGACCGAACAACGGCGTCCACCACTTTGTCGACGATGGAGTCGTCGACGACGACCTCGATCCGAACCTTCGGCACAAAGTCCACCGAATATTCGGCACCTCGGTAAACCTCGGTGTGACCCTTCTGCCGTCCATACCCCTGGATCTCGCTGACCGTCATTCCCAGGACGCCCGCCTCCTCAAGGGCGGTCTTGACATCGTCGAGGGTGAACGGCTTCACGATCGCGGTGATGAGCTTCATTTGGGCTCTGCCTCTACTTTCTCGTCCACGCGGTCCTCCAAGCCATTAGAACTGTCCACCAGGCTGCCATGAGAAAGAACCGAGCCGGTCGGAGACAATCCGAAATCGTACGCGCTCTCAGCGTGCTCAGCCTCATCGATACCGTTGGATTCATCCTCAGCGCTAAGACGTATCCCGATGGTGTACTTCAGAATCAATGCCAGGATCAGCGTGACAAACGCGGAGTAGAAGAGCACGGCGAACGCACCGGCCGCCTGCCGTTCCAACTGGTCCCAGCCGCCGCCGTAGAACAATCCCTTTGATACCCCGGTCACGCCATTAATCGCAGTGGACTCCGGGGCAGCGACAAGCCCCACCAGCAGGGTACCCGTCAAACCACCGACCATGTGCACCCCGACCACGTCGAGCGAGTCGTCGAAGCCGAGCTTGAATTTCAGCCCGACCGCCAGCGCGCACACCGCGCCGCCGACCGCCCCGATAACCAGGGCACCCAGCACATTGACCGACGAACAGGACGGCGTGATGGCCACCAGTCCGGCGACGATGCCCGATGCGCCGCCCAGCGTCGTTGCATGGCCATCACGGATGCGCTCGACCAGCAGCCACGCGAGCATGGCCGTCGAGGTAGCGATCGTGGTGGTCATGAAGGTCGACCCGGCGGAGCCGTTGGAGGTAACCGCCGATCCGGCGTTGAACCCGAACCAGCCGAACCACAGCAGGCCTGCACCGAGCATCACGAACGGCACATTGTGCGGGCGGAACAGCGTGGTGGGCCAGCCTTTGCGCTTGCCCAGCACGATCGCCACGACCAGGCCGGCCACACCGGAGTTGATATGGACCGCGGTACCACCGGCGAAGTCGATCGCGTGCAGCTTGTTGTTGATCCAGCCGCCGTGCTCGGAGGCGAAACCGTCAGCCGCGAAGACCCAGTGCGCAACCGGGAAGTAGACCAGCGTCGCCCACAGTCCGGAGAACACCAGCCAGGCGGAGAACTTCAGCCGGTCGGCCAGGGCACCCGAGATCAACGCGACGGTGATGATCGCGAACATCAACTGGAAGGCGACGAACACGGTGGCGGGCATGGTGCCGGCCAGCGGGATGTCGACCGCCGGCGTGCTGCCGGCCGCTTTCGCGGCGTTGCCGCCGATCAGGCCTTTGAGGCCCCAGTAATCGGTCGGGTTGCCGACGATGCCCCATTTGTCGTCACCGAATGCCATCGAGTAGCCGTAGAGCACCCACAGCACCGTGACGACGCCCATCGCGCTGACGCTCATCATGATCATGTTGAGCACGCTTCTGGTACGCACCATGCCGCCGTAGAAAAACGCCAGACCTGGCGTCATCAACAGCACCAATGCGGAACTCGCCAACATCCAGGCCGTATCGCCGGTATCCGGTTGGCCCAAAATCGGGAATGCCACTCGCTATCACCTCCGGTTGAGCATGAATGGCCGTCAGACGTGCGTGCCTGTGGCCTGAGACAGAACCATGCGCAATTGTTGTTTCGGCAATAGAGCGAGCATGTTTCGTCAGGATTAACGTCGCGCTCGGCTTGTAAGGACTCTCAGCCAAGCAAGGCGTCGACGAAGGCGGCGGGTTCGAACGGCGCCAGATCATCGGGACCTTCACCGAGACCGACCAGCTTCACGGGGACGCCAAGTTCTTGCTGGACGCGGAAAACAATGCCGCCCTTGGCTGTTCCGTCCAGCTTGGTCAGCACGGTGCCGGTGATGTCGACGACGTCGGCGAACACCCGGGCTTGAGCCAGCCCGTTCTGACCGATCGTGGCATCGAGCACCAGCAAAACCTCGTCGACGGCCGCGCGCCGGGTCACCACGCGCTTGACCTTGTCGAGTTCGTCCATCAGCCCGACCTTGGTGTGCAGCCGCCCCGCGGTATCGATGACCACGACATCGGCTCCGATCGCAATGCCTTTGTCCACAGCGTCGAACGCCACCGACGCCGGGTCGGCGCCCTCCTCCCCGCAAACGACGTCGGCGCCCACCTTGGCCGCCCAGGTCTGCAGTTGGGCGGCCGCGGCCGCCCGGAAAGTGTCGGCCGCACCCAGCACGACACGCCGCCCGGCGGCCACCAACACTCTGGCCAGCTTGCCCACCGTGGTGGTCTTTCCGGTGCCGTTGACGCCGACGATCAGCAACACCGCGGGAGCGTCGGCGTGCGGCAGGGCGCGGATCGAGCGGTCCATGTCAGGTTGCAGCTCTTTGATCAACACTTCGCGCAGCACGGCCCGTGCGTCGGCCTCGGTGCGCACGTTGCCGCCGGCAAGCGCGCTCCGCAGTTGGGTGACCACCGACTCGGTGACCACCGGTCCCAGGTCGGCGATCAGCAGGGTGTCCTCCACGTCCTGCCACGAGTCTTCGTCCAGATCGCCGCCGCCGATCAGCCCAAGCATGCTGCGCCCGAACGCATTCTGTGATCTGGCGAGTCGCCCGCGCAGTCGTTCCAATCGGCCGTCGGGCGGCGTGATGGCGTCGAGCTCTAGGGCTATCTCTGGTGCGGGCTCAGGTTCGGGAAGTGCTACGTCGGAGATCGTGCGTCTCGGCGCATCGCGCGGGATGGTCGCGTCGTCGCCCACAGCTGGCAGGCCGCTGGTGTCGATCCGGTCGACGGGCGGAGCCGTGGGCTCGAGCGTCGAGGTCTGGCTGAATGTGATGCCGGAGGATGCGGTGTAGCCGCCCGAACGGTCGAGTGCGCCGGGCTCGGGCCGCTGGGATGACGGGGAGAGCCTGATTCGCCGCCGACGGTAGCGCACCAGGCCCAGCACCAGCGCGGCGATCAGGACCAGGACAGCGACAACCGCGATGGCAATCCAAAGACCTTGCGTCACGCTGACATCCTTCCAGGACGCGTTGCGAATCAGACGTGCCCCTTGTTCCCGCCGCGCCGGGGGCGGGCCCTACGAGGAATTGGTGACCAGCTGCTCCACCTGCTGACCGCGCATCCGCTGCGAGATCACCGCGGTGATGCCGTCGCCCTGCATGGTCACGCCGTAAAGCGCGTCGGCGACCTCCATGGTCGGCTTCTGGTGCGTGATGATGATGAGTTGAGACTGGGCCCGCAGCTGTTCGAACAGGCCGATCAGGCGGCGCAGGTTCGTGTCGTCGAGCGCGGCCTCCACCTCGTCCATGATGTAGAACGGCGACGGGCGGGCCTTGAAGATAGCAACCAGCATCGCGACCGCGGTCAGCGCCTTCTCACCACCGGACAGCAACGAAAGCCGGGATACCTTCTTGCCAGGTGGTCGGGCCTCCACCTCGATCCCGGTGGTGAGCATGTCGTCCGGATCGGTGAGCCGCAGCCTGCCCTCACCACCGGGGAACAGCGTGCTGAACACGCCGCGGAATTCGCGCTCCACGTCGTCAAATGCCTCGCTGAACACCTGCAAGATGCGGGCATCCACATCGGCCACGACGCCGAGCAAATCCTTGCGGGCGGCCTTGACATCCTCGAGTTGGGTGGCCAGGAAGTTATAGCGCTCCTCCAGCGCAGCGAACTCCTCCAGCGCCAGCGGATTGACCCTGCCCAGCTCCGCCAGCTCACGTTCGGCCCGTTTGGCCCGGCGCTCCTGGGTGGCCCGGTCGTAAGGCATCGGGGCCGGTGCTACGACTTGCTCGCCACGCTCCCGGGCCTGTTCGAACTCGGCCATCTCGAGTTCCGTCGGCGGCAGCGCGGCATCCGGGCCGTACTCGGCGATCAAATCGGCCGGCGCCATTCCGAACTGCTCCAGCACCGTCTGTTCGAGTTGCTCGATACGCATCGCCGCCTGGGCGTTGGCCACCTCGTCGCGGTGCAGCGAGTCGGTGAGGGTGGCAACCCGAGCGCCCAGCGTGTTCACCTCGTCACGCACCGCGGCTATCGCCACCGATCGCTGCTGGCGTTCGGTCACCAGTGCGTCGCGAATTCCCGACGCCGCTTCAACCACCTGGCTCAACCGCCCAGCCAGCAGCCGCCCGGAGTCGGCCACCGCGGCGGCTACCCCGGCAGCGCGCAATCGTGCGGCCCGCGCTTGTTCGGCACGCACCCGTGCCTCGCGTTCGGCGGCGGCCGCACGGCGCAACGAATCCGCGCGCCCGCGCACCGCATTGGCGCGCTCCTCGGCGGTTCGCACCGCCAGCCGGGCTTCCACCTCGACGCCACGAGCGGTTTCGGCGGCGGCGGCGATCTGCTGCCGGGCCATTGCGGGACTCGGCTCCCCCGCATCCACCTGCTGGGTCTCTTGTGCGTTGTGTAGCCGGGTTTCGAGTTCGGTGACCTCTTCGAGGGTCGCGGCGCGCCCGGCTTCCAGCTCCACACGCTGCCGCAGCAACGCGTTCCACTCTTCTTCGGCCGCGCGTGCGTCCTGGCCCAGCCGGCCCAGCTGCTCATACATCGCCGAGATTGCGGTGTCGGATTCATTGAGCGCGGCCAATGCCTCCTCGGCGGAGTCCTGACGTGCGGTCTGCTCGGTCAGTGCGCCCGACAGGGCGGCGCTGAGTTGGGCCACCTGCGTCTCTGCGGCGGCCAGTTCGTTGCCGGCCTTGTCGATCTCGGAGGTGACTTCCAGCGTGCTGAGCTTGCGATCGGAACCGCCGCTCACCCGGCCGGCGCCCACCAGATCACCGTCTAGCGTGACAGCGCGCAACTGCGGGCGCGCGGCCACCAGATCCAGCGCCGCGGCCAGGTCGTTGACCACCGTCACGCCGGAAAGCATGGCGATCATCGCGCCGCGCAGCCGCGGGGGTGCCTCGACCAAATCGAGAGCCCAGAGTGCCCCGGCGGGCAGTACGGCGGCCGGGGCGGCATCTGTGGGAGCAGGCCAGTCGCCCAAAACCAGCGCCGCCCGGCCTCCGTCGGCTTGCTTGAGCGCGGCTACCGCGGAGCGCGCCGCTCCGAAGCTTTCGGCGGCCAGCGCGTCGGCCGCCGATCCCAGCACCGCGGCCAGCGCCGCCTCATAGCCGGACCGGACTTTGACCAGCTTGGCGATCGGCCCGAGGAGTCCTGTGCCGGTGTGATTCTCGGCAAGCCACGCGGTGCCGTCCTTACGCTGCAGCCCGACCGAGAGCGCATCGATGCGGGCGCGCAGCGAGGCCACCTGGCGTTCGGCGGCACGCTCGGCCGACTGCAGTTCGGCGACGCGTCCTTCGGCCGACCGCATCGCGGCCACCGTCCGCTCGTGTTGCTCGTCAAGGCCGACCTCGCCCTGGTCGAGCTCGCGGACGCGGGCCTGCACGATTTCGAACTCCGCCCGGGTCTGTTGCGCGCGCGCCACGGCAGCCTCGATGCGCTCGGATAACCGCGCAACACTGTCGTCGATCGATTCGACGCGCGCCCGCATGGTCTCCACCTGACCGGTGAGCCGCGCCAGGCCCTCGCGCCGGTCGGCCTCGGCCTGTACCGCGGCCAGGTGGGCGCGGTCGGCCTCGGCTGCCTGGCGCTCGCGTTCGGCCAACTCCGCACGGGCGGCGTCCAGCCGGGTGCGCGTTTCGGCCAGCACAGCCAGCAGCTGCCGCTCGGCGACCGCCATCTGTTCGGCCTCGGCTTCCAGCGCGTCCGGGTCGGTGTCGCCGGCCGGCGCCGGCTCGAGATCGAGGTGCTGAGCGCGTTCGTTGGCGATGCGCACGGTGGCACCGACCCGTTCGGCGAGGGCGGACAGCCCGAACCAGGTGTTCTGCACCGACTCGGCCCGAACCGAGAGCTCAGCCAGCGCCGTCTCGTGGGCAGACAGCTCCTCGGACGCCACCGCCAGCCGCCTGGCGGCCTCGTCGTGCTCGCGGCGCATGGTGGCCTCGGCCTCGAAGATCGCGTTTCGCTCCACCTGCCGGTTCACCAGGTCGTCGGCGGCCAGCCGCAGCCGGGCGTCGCGCAGATCGGCCTGGATGGTCTGAGCGCGGCGGGCCACCTCGGCTTGCCGGCCCAGGGGTTTGAGCTGACGCCCCAGTTCGGTGGTCAGATCGGTGAGCCGGGCCAGATTGACCGACATCGCGTCGAGTTTCCGGAGGGCCTTTTCCTTCCGCTTGCGATGCTTGAGCACGCCCGCGGCTTCTTCGATGAACGCCCGGCGGTCCTCGGGGCGCGACTGCAGGATCTCGTCCAGCTTGCCCTGCCCGACAATGACATGCATCTCGCGGCCGATGCCGGAGTCGCTCAGCAACTCCTGGACGTCCATCAACCGGCAACTGCTGCCATTGATTTCGTATTCACTGGCGCCGTCGCGGAACATCCTGCGGGTGATCGATACCTCGGAGTACTCGATCGGCAGCGCGTTGTCAGAGTTGTCGATGGTGACGGTGACTTCGGCGCGTCCCAGCGGGGCGCGTGACGAGGTGCCGGCGAAGATGACATCCTCCATCTTGCCGCCGCGCAGCGTCTTCGCTCCCTGCTCCCCCATCACCCACGCCAGGGCATCGACAACGTTGGATTTGCCGGAGCCGTTAGGCCCGACGACGGCGGTGATGCCCTGCTCGAAACGCAGAGTCGTCGGCGACGCGAAGGACTTGAAGCCCTTGAGCGTCAGACTCTTGAGGTACACGGCGTGCCAGACTACCGCTCAAATTGCCCGGTCCCCCGCCCCGAGGGGGTGTTGCAGCTCGAAATTTGCAGGCCCCCAAGCCGGACATGCCACAGTGGTCAATCACGTCGCACTGGCCACACAAGCCACATGTGTCTCTGCGTCGAACACCGCGAAAGTGCAGCGGGCAACGCATTTCCCGAGTAGCGGCGTCGCCAGTCGCACTTTCGCGGCGAAGGTCAGCGCTCGACGAAGCCGCTGAACTGCTCCGTTGGCTGCGAAAAGTCAGCGACAACCTTGTCGATGCGGCCCGGCCTTGAAGGCCACGACTCGGCGCCTTCCAGCAGCTGCAGCAATTTCTCCGCGGGCGCACGGGGCCCCTGGGCGACAACCCGTACGCGGCCGTCGGCCTGGTTCGCCGCGTATCCAGTGAGACCCAGTTCGAGCGCCCGGCAGCGGGTCCACCAGCGAAAACCGACACCTTGCACCTCGCCGTACACCGAAGCACAGAGCCGGACGTCAGGTTCCGGCATGGTCTGCTTTGGAGTCTGCCTTTGCGGCGATCTCGAACTTGACCTCAGTGCCGGACTTCAAGGTGCGTCCGACTGTGCACACCGCCTCGATGGCCCGGTTGACGACCACCAGCAGGCGTTCCCTGTCTTCCGGGCTCAAACCGGACAGATCAAGCTCGAGGGTCTCCTGCAGCAGCGGATACCGCTCCTGATCGCGGTCGGCCGCGCCGGACACCCTGACCACCGCTTTGTAGTCGTCGCCGAGGCGACGGGCCAGTGGCTGGTCGCTGGACATCCCGCTACACGCGGCCAGCGCGATCTTGAGCAGCTCGCCGGGGGTGAACACGCCGTCGACGTCCTCGGAACCGACGAGGACCTGCGCGCCTCGCGAGCTGTATCCCGTGTAGCGGCGCGATCCGGTTCGTTCTACCCACAATTCCGTCATCGGCACTCCCTTTCGTTTCGGCACGGCGCCCGGGACCGTCGAGTGTGCGTCCTGGGCGGAAAAACCGACGAATTTCCGCCCTCTGCGCACGCGCAAAACCCTCCCCGCACACTCAGAGCCCTCAGCACACAGTCAACAGCGCCAACGAAAATTTACCGCCGGGGCCGCGGCTGGCACCTCGGGCAGTAGAACGACGAGCGGTTCATAAACTTCTCCCGGCGCATCACCGCTCCACAGCGCCGGCAGTTTTCGCCTTCGCGGCCGTAGGCGTCCAGGGATCGATCGAAGTAACCGGACTGGCCGTTGACGTTGACGTACAGCGAATCAAACGAGGTCCCGCCCTGGGCCAGCGCGTCACGCATCACGTCGGCGGCGGCCTGCAGCACCGCTCCCAGCTGCTTGCGGGTCAGCGTGGCGGCGATCCGGGCACCGTTCACCTTGGCCCGCCACAGCGCCTCGTCGGCATAGATATTGCCGATCCCGGAGACGACCGTCTGGTCCAGCAGCTGACGCTTGATTTCGGAATGCTTGCCCCGCAACACCTTCACCACGGCATCGGCGTCAAACCGTGGGTCGAGCGGGTCACGCGCCAGGTGGGCGACGGGCACCGGCACCACGCTGCAGTCCACGATCACCAGGTCGGCGAGCATCCAGCCGCCAAAGGTCCGCTGGTCTGCGAAGCTCAGCACGGTCCCGTCGTCGAGTAGCGCGGAGATCCGGACATGATCGGCGCGCGGGACGGCCCCCAGCAACATCTGCCCGCTCATGCCCAGGTGGACCACGAGTGCGGTGTCCGAACCGCCATCAGCAGTGTCCAGCGTCAACCACAGATATTTGCCGCGCCGATCGGTTCCGGTGATCCGCGCGTCGAGCAACCGGGCCGTGAGGTCGGCGGGCCCGGCCTCGTGGCGGCGCACCGCCCGGGGGTGGTGCACCCGCACCGCTGTGATCGTCTTGCCCACCACGTGGGCCTGCAAGCCGCGGCGCACCACCTCGACTTCAGGCAGCTCGGGCATCTA
>Ga0302196_10003875_pt1 | contig 13683 bp, 11 predicted proteins | sample II_Bog_N1_3_FD_198794 | JGI IMG/M metagenome (GOLD analysis project Ga0302196, IMG submission 198794) | Peat permafrost microbial communities from Stordalen Mire near Abisko, Sweden - II_Bog_N1_3 | ecosystem: Environmental > Terrestrial > Soil > Wetlands > Peat | place: Sweden: Abisko...
GGTCGGCATGTTCCTTGAGGCGGACGACCAGGTCCTCCGGCGCGGCAGCGTTCAGCGCGGCAAACAGCTTGCCCTCCAGCACGGTCAGGCGCCGCTCCAGGTCTTCGAGATTTTCCGCGGCTGCCTTGTCTTCAACGGAAGCGCTTGCCTCGCCGCGCACCGCACTGGCCAGCTGGCGCAGGCGGGCTGCGGTTGCTGCACAGGCTTCCGGCGCGACGGTTGCGGCGTCGAGCGCGGCCGCGGCCGCTTCAAGGTGCGCGGCCACGCGGTCGTGCTCAAAGCCGGACTCGCGGCTGGTCTCGCTCGCCTCGGCGTCCGTCTTGGGCGCGGCGGTGCCAATGGCGGCCTCGCGCAGCTCTTCTGCCGCCTCCATCACCGCCTGCGCGCACCAGGCCAGGCCGTTGACCTTCCTCATGCGGGCTTTCTTCTGGCGGGCTTCGTATTTGTCGAATGCCGCATCGATGCCGCGCAGGGCAGCTTCGAGGGGAATGCCGGCCTCGCGCCAGGTCTCGATCAGCGCCCAGTCCAGCGTGGAGAGCAAGAGCAGCGCGCCCCTCCGCTGCTGGAAGCGCTCCTCGATCTCGGTGAAGTAGTTGAAATAATTCTGCACGGCGTCAGCGATTCCCCATTTGCTGCACAAAGATTGAGGATACCGGAATTTGCCTGGCCCTTGCGCCGCGTGCAAAGCGGGTCACTCTTTCTCAATCGCCCGCGAGCCACAGCATACAGCCCGCCCTCTAGGAGCTTGTTGAAAATTGCCTATGTGGTGCGCGGTTCTTTGGCTTTTCTGCTTGCTCCGGGCTGATTTTCGTTCGAAACGTGTGTTTTGCGAGTGTTGATGCGGGTCTTGGGGCCTTGTGAAGGGCCGTTTTGGCCCTTCGGTCCTTCTTCAGGCACACTGCTTCCTGAGGCCTTCCGCTTGGCTTTGTGCGATCAGCCTGGGCAGCCGCATCAGGTTGTGCGCCGCGCAACTGAAGACGAACAGCCAATCCACTTTGGCCAGCCCCCGCAGTTTCACCTGCCGCAACGGCCCGGTCTGTTTCAGCCATCCGAACGTCTTCTCCACCAGCCAGCGCCGACTCAAGCTGACTGCATAGCCGGAGTGCCGCGTCGTCCTGCGATCCATGTTGCTGCGCCGTCCCTTGTCGTTCTTTGTAACATGAACGGTTACATTCAACTGGCGCGCAGCAGTCACGAAATCCTTCGCGTCGTAAGCCTTGTCCGCGCCCACCGTAATGCGCCGCTTGCGACCCTTTTGCTTGCTCTGAAGCATCTCCAGGGCGGCCTTGCGCTCTCCGTGTCCATCGGCCTGGGTGACCGCCGCAGCAGCGATCAAGCCGTTGCGGTTCTCCACCAGTGCATGGCCCAGATAGGCCAGCTTCGACTCTTTGCCATAGCTCTTCTTGTACAGTCGCGCATCCGGATCGGTACTCGATTCGTGCGTATCGTTGCGGCGCTTGTGTCCGTGGAAATCCGAACCGTCGTCATCGTCGGAGCCGTCCTTGGCGCGGAAGCTCCTCTGCGATGCCCACGCCTGAATCAGCGTCCCGTCGACGGTGAAGTGATCGTCCGACATGAACTTCTTCGCCTGCTCGTTCACCGCCGCGAAAAAGCTCTGCGCCACCGTGCTGTTGAGCAGCCGGTCGCGGTTCTTCGAAAACACCGCGTGGTTCCACACCGCATCGTCCATGCCCAGACCCACAAACCAGCGGAACAGCAGGTTGTAGTCGATCTCCTCGACCAGCAGCCGCTCCGAGCGCACCGAATAGAAAGCCTGCAACAGCAGCGCACGCAACATGTACTCCGGCGCGATCGAAGGCCGCCCAGAGGCCGAGTACAAAGCGTCAAACTCCCCACTCAGCGAGCGCAACACCGTGTCGGAAAGCTTGCGAATCTCGCGCAGGGGGTGGTCCCGAGGAACCCGCTGTTCCAACGTAACGCTGCTGAACATCTCATCCTGAACTCGCTCGTCTCCACGCATACTCAATAGACGAAACAGACTCCAAATCAGACCGAGACTGGAACCTTTTTCAACAAACTCCTAGGTTCAACGGCCGCGCCTGATCGTAGCGCGAACCAGGCTCGCTGTTCTCGGTCCCCTATCCCTCACTCGGCACCGAAGATGCGCTTGAAGAAGTGTCCAACGCGGGTAAAGAAGCCGGGCTTCTTTTGCGGCGGCGGTGCGGCGGTTGGAGCAGGAGCGGGTGTGGCGACTGGCGCGGCTTCGGCCGAAGCAGGCGCGTGGTCGGCGGCGTTGTAGGCCAGGGTCGTTGTGGTCTGCGGCTCGTTGCCGGGTTTGGCGGCGGGGCTGGGTGCGGGCGCGGCGAGTGGGGCCAGGCCTTCGCTCTGGGCCAGCGGGAAGTCGTTGGGGCTCTTGGCGGCGGGCGGGCAGCCGCAGGGCTCTTTTTCCTGGTCGACTACCTCGTGCAGGCTGCCGTGCTGGAACATGACGCGCTGCCCCGCCTGCACGCGGTAATCGCCCCCTTCAAAGACGCTGGTCACCAGCACGTAGGGCGCGTTGACGCCCGCGTTATCAACGCAGGTGTCGCCATTGGGGCCAAGGCGGACGCGCACCTCGGCTGCGCCGGGACCGCCGATGAGGATGCGGAAGTCGGGCGTCATCAGAATGTCCGAGTTGCGGCCGGTGGCGAAGCTGGCCTCGACGGCGCCGTGGTCCATGGCCATCATGAGGCCGGGGATCTCGCCGGCGGGGACACTGGAGTCGGCGGCCAGCTTGACGGTGGTGGAGGCGCAGACGCGCAGGGTGCCGCGATGGGGCAGCAGGACCTCGGTGGTCTGCGAGCCCGCGGTGACAGCGCCGCTGGCGGCGATGATGGCTTTGCCCTGCGTGACTTCAAGTGCGCCGCTAACGGTGGCCGAGGCGTCAGGGTGGGCGCTATCGAGAGTGACAATGGCGATGGGGCCGGACGGGGTGGGGGCGACATCGGGAGCGGCAACCACCGCGGCCTGCGGCGCTTGAGCGGGTGGGGCCTCCTGGGCCGTGAGCGCCGGAGCGGCGGCCAGAGCCGCCAGCAGCATTCCCTCGGCGGCTATCGCTGTTCTCCAATTGATGTACACCGAAAGCACGATGATAAGTGGCTTTTTCCTTAAGATAAAGCCACCTTGCACGGAACTAAAGAGAGCACATGAATTGGAGAACTGCTCAAAAGCCAAAGCTCGTGCCCGGCGCACTTTGGCGTGGCTGAAGCCACGCCCTTTCAAAGCGTGAAACACCATTTGGCTTGCCGCTCTTAACCGGTTCATCCAAACTTGCGCGGGCTCGTGCATAGGCGGCTACATGCTCAGGAAGTTGCGGATCATTTGATGGCCGCCCTGGGTGAGGACGCTCTCGGGGTGGAACTGCACGCCCTCAATGGGCAAGGTTCGATGGCGAAGGCCCATGATGACGCTGCCGCTGCCGTTCTCTGCGGTACGGGCGGTGATGGCGAGCGCGGCCGGCAGCGACTCCTCGGCCACGATGAGCGAGTGGTAGCGGGTGCAGGTGAGCGGGGTGGGCAGATCGTGAAAGATACCCTTGCCGTCATGATCGACCGGGCTGGTTTTGCCGTGCATCAGGTGCGCGGCGCGCACCACCTGGCCGCCGAAGGCCTCGCCGATGGCCTGGTGGCCGAGACATACGCCGAGGATGGGAATTCGCCGCGGCGAACCAGCCATGTGGCGAATGAGCGGGACCAGGATGCCTGCCTCGCCGGGCGTGCATGGGCCTGGCGACAACAGAATGCGCTCGGGCTTGAGCGCCTCCACCTGCTCGACCGTCAGCTCGTCGTTGCGATAGACCTCGACTTTTGCACCCAGCTCGCCCAGGTACTGCACCAGGTTGTAGGTAAACGAGTCGTAGTTGTCGAGGACGAAGACCATGATGGTTTCAGTGTAGCGCGACGCAGTGAGTGAACGCCGGGCGTTGCCATTGCGTAGTATGGAGTGAATCAGCGGTATGGGAGAACCCTGTGGACCTGTTTTTTCGCATCGCGTTTGGCTGCGCCTGGGGCGCGCTGGTACTGGTCTGGGCGGTCGGATGGCGCATCGCCAAGCCCACCGCGCACACGGCTGAGGGCCCGGGCAGACTGACCCCGTATCTGCCGGTCCTGATCGGCGTCGCGCTCATGGAACTGCATGTGATCCCGGTGAGCTGGACAAGGGACGCGCTGTGGCCGCACACGGTGGCTATAGAGGCGGCTGGGCTGGTCATCACCGCGCTTGGCGCCGCTTTTGCCATTTGGGCACGGTGGACGCTGGGCCGCAACTGGAGCAGCGTGCCGCAGGTCAAAGAGCAGCATGAGCTGGTCGAGAAGGGACCCTACCGGATCGTTCGCCACCCCATCTACACGGGCCTGATTCTGGCTGTGGCCGGCAGCGGGTTGGCCGCGGGCAAGGGGATCTGGCTCTTCATGGTGGTGCTCATCTTTGCCAGCTACTGGCTTAAAATCGGGGTGGAGGAGAAGTTAATGATGGAGACCTTCCCTGAGGAGTATCCCGCGTACCGGCGGCGGGTGAAGGCGCTGATCCCGGGCATTCTTTAGGGGCAGATCGTGAAGTTGCGCGGCACGGCTCAATCTGCAAGACTGGCTTTGGTCAACCACGATGGTTCTTCATTTTCTGATTCAGGGTCGCGTGCAAGGGGTGGGCTTCCGGTGGTATATCCACCGGGAGGCCAGCGAACTGGACCTGCGCGGCTGGGTGCGCAACACCGAGGACGGCGATGTGGAGGTGGTCGCGCATGGCGACCAGGCCGACCTGGCCGAGCTGCGCGCCAGCCTGCGCCGCGGGCCAAGAGGCAGCCGCGTGGACCGGCTCGTCGAGCACTACCTCGACGACAAGGAAGCCGAGGGCCTGAGCTCGTTCCGGATTGACGGGGCGTGGTGAAAGAGCAGGGACCAGGGACCAAGGGACCAAGGGACCAGAAATGCCCGGTGGGAACGGGTGCTGCAATGACTTTCTGCCCGAACGTGAATGTTCTGCAACAAGCAGTCGCTACCCGGGCCTTGGTCCCTTGGTCCCTTCGTCCCTTGGTCCCTTCGTCCCTTGGTCCCCTGCCCCCCGTCGCTATAATCATCAAGGAAGCCGAACCGCATTCTCGCCTGTTCTCTTCCCAAAAAATCTTGCAGGAAACCTTGAGGAGCGAACGGACGCATGAGTGATGAAATCAAAGCTATTGACGTGGAATCCCTGAAGGCGCTGGTGCGCACGGTGCCTGATTTTCCCAAGCCGGGGATTCTGTTCTACGACATCACCACGGTGCTCAAGGACAGGACCGGATTTGCCAAGCTGATCGACATGCTGGCAGCGCATTATCTGGAACACAAGATCGACCTGGTGCTGGGCATTGAGGCGCGCGGATTCATCTTTGGGCCGGCGCTGGCGTACCGGCTCAACGCCGGCTTTGTTCCAGTGCGCAAGCCGCGCAAGCTGCCCGCACCTGTGGCCCGCGTGACCTATGACCTGGAGTATGGGTCGGACGCGCTGGAGATTCACCTGGATGCCATTCAGCCCGGCCAGCGCGTGGTGCTGGTGGACGATCTGCTGGCCACCGGCGGCACCATGGAGGCAACCGTGAAGCTGGTCAAGCAGCTGGGCGGAGAGATTGCCGGCCTCGCGTTTGCCGTCGAGCTGGACTTTCTGAAGGGCCGCGAGCGATTCAAGGAGTACAACGTCTTCAGCCTGCTGCACTACGACGAGTAACCACCTGCGGTGGGGCGGACGCTCGCTCTTCGCTCGCAGGAGCGGGGCGGCTTCCCCTGTGGGGCACCGGGCTCTTTGCTCGCGGAAGAGTCGAGGTTTCCCACCCTTGGGACAAAAGCAAGTACGCCCCAAGGATGGGGCACCCGGCACCCGGAGGGGTGAGTTGGTTGGTTCCCCAGGTCCTCAAGGACGAGGGACCTGGACCGCCCGGCCATTGTTCACACGTACACGTCCACCTGGTTGCCTTGCGCTGCATTGCCGGCCGAGTTGCTGTCTCTCCTACCAAATAATGCCTCTAGCAAGGCCAGCGCATGCTTGAACAATGCATGCGCCGCTGCATTCAGGGAGTCGGCCAGCGACGGCGGCGTAGGCGGAGCCGATTCTGAGGCGGAACCTTGAGTTGTAGAGGCCGCCGTAGTTGTGGAGGGTGAGGCCGGCTGCGCATTTTGTGCGGACTTCGCCCCTGCCGTCTGCTGCGCCGCTGTGCTCTCCAGGCCCGCTTCCCAGTCGGAGAGCAGCACCAGCGCGGTGCTGGTGCCGTTGGCGGCGCTCTCATAGATGGTCGTACTCTGGTCCAGCGTTGCGGCTGCGGTTGTGCTTACGCCGGAACCACTGACCGATACAGCCTCGGCGGTTGCGGAAGCATCGCTGGTACCGGCGAAAACGCTGCCGGCCGGGCCATTGTCCGCAATCGAGAACGTGTAGCCGAAGCCCTGTGCGCTTTGGCTCGAAAGCGCTCCCGTTCCGCCACTGTCAGACGCAACCGCCCCAGCCAGGCTGGCGCTTCCGCTGTTTGCGGACAGGGCCAGGCTGGTGTTCCCGCCGGAGATTGTGTCCGTCTCTCCCGATTTGCTCACGCTGGCGCTCGATCCGTTGGCGCTGACGGTGACCACCGAGCTGGTTATCGTAATGGTGTTCTTGCCGCCCGTCTGCGCGGCAATCTGCTGGGCGACCGCGCCCAGGCTGTTCAAGGTGAGGCTGGTGGTGAGCGCCTGCACGGCCGCGCTGATCTGGCTGGCCGAGGCGCCCTGTGCAACCAGCGCGCTGCTCACCTGCGCGGTGAGCTGCCGGATCACGCCGCCGATCGAGTTGAGGTCGCTGGCAAGCGCTCCACCGGCAACCGGGACTCCGTTCGCCGAGCCTGGGCTGCTGGCCGAGCCGGGATTGCTCGCTGAGCCGGTGCCGTCACCGAGGCCGCTGGCGAAGCTGACCAGGTCGTCGACCCAGTTCGTGTCGCCGGACCCATCCTGCGCTGCCGTATTGATGGCCGCGCTCAGTCCGGAGAGCAACGCCCCCATCGGAACTGTGCTGCCGCCCTGAGTCTGGACAGTGGTGGAGTTCATGCCATAGAGAAGCGACTGGGGGATTCCGTTGAGCAGCGCCGCCGTATAGCTGTCGTCGGCGGTCCGGGGCGTAGCGTTCCGGCTCGACGGGATACCGTGCTTTATTGCCGGAACCGGGGTGACAGCTCCCGGCCAATAGATGGGTTCTACTGGGCTCACACCCGACAGAGCGGAAAGAGACATGGCGCACCTCGCCTGGGAGCAGAACACACTCCCGTCTTTCTCGCTTGTCGGCGTTGCCGCTCAATCCACGAGGGGCCAGCGCGGTTTTCTCCCGATGGTCATGAGGTGCTTCCCGGAGGGGGATCGGTGTGTTCCACTTCGGGAACGCCCGCCGCAATTTCTTCCAGAAACATTTGCGCATCCGCAAAACGGTAACCCACATATACGTCCGTCAGCACATACAACGGGTTCGATGGGTCATCCTCGATCTTCTTGCGCAGCTGGCGGACGAAGGTGCGCAGGTACTCGACCTCCTCACGGCAGTCTGCGCCCCACACCGCGGTGAGCAGGCGGGCGTAGGTCACCACGCGGCCGGCGCGGATCATCAGGCAGTGGAGAATGTCGAACTCCTTGCGCGTCAGGTGCACGGGCTGGCCGCGCTTGGTGACGCTGCGTTTGACGGGCTCCAGGCGGATTTCGCCAATTTCGATGGGCGCGTCTTCCGCGCGGGCCGGGGCCTTGACGCGGCGAATGGCCGCGCGGACGCGGGCGATCAGCTCGCGCGTGCTGAACGGCTTGGTGACGTAGTCGTCCGCGCCCAGGTCGAGCGCCTCCACCTTCTCCTCTTCCTTATCGCGGACCGTGAGCATCAGGATGGGCAGGCGGGGCGCGATGGCGCGAATGCGGCGCAGCGTCTCCACCCCGCCAATGCCCGGCATGTTCACGTCAAGCAGGACGGCGTCGAAGGTGCTGCTGCGCAGCAGCTGCAGCGCCTCCTCGCCGCGTGAGGCCTCGGCCACCTGAAAGCCGAGCTCCACCAGCGGAGGCCGCAAGGCCCTGCGAATGGCGGATTCGTCGTCGACTACAAGAATGCGGATGGCGTGCTGGTTCATCGGGTACTCCTCTTTCGTACAGGGGCGGGGATGGCCGCGAAAAACGTGGTCCCCTCCAATTCTTCACTGGACACCCACACATAACCGCCGTGAATCACGGCAACCCGCTTGGCCACGGAGAGGCCGATCCCCGTGCCGGGGGCCCGGTTGGCCTGGGTGGAGGAACGGTAGTAGCGGTCGAAGATGCGCTCGCGGTCGGCCATGGGAATGACCGGGCCGTAGCTGTGTACGGAAAAAATCACCTCAGCCCGCGCGCGCACCGCTCGGATGGTGATGGTGGTGCCGAAGATGGAATACTTGCACGCGTTGTCGACGTATTGCGTGAGCAGCATGACCATCAACTGGCGGTCGCAGGAGAGGACCAGATCGTCGTCTTCCAGTTGGATGTTGACCTTCATGCTGGCCAGGCGGTCGCCTAGACTGGCTACCACCTCTTCAATCAGCGCGGCCACGCCCACCGCAACCGCATGCAGCGCCACTTCCTGGCCGGCATCGAGGCGCGCCGTGGTCAACAGGCGCGTGGTCAACTCGCTCAGCAGGTTGGTCTGTTCGTCGATCAGAGCGACCAGCTCCGCCTGGCCAAGAGACATGTGCCCCATCTCGCCTAGTCCTGTGGAGGCCGCGCGGATGGCTGTGAGCGGAGTTTTGTATGCGTGCGCCAGGCTGTCGAGCACCGTGGCGCGGAGCTGTTCGGTGCGGCGCTCGGTTTCGATGCGGCTCTCATTGGCAAAGGCACGGTAGCGGTCGAAGGTGATGGCGATAAGCGACGCGATGGCGTTGTTGATCAGCGGGGTAGTTTCGCCGCGCAACACCAGGCTGCCGACGGGAACCGTTCCCAGGCGGACGACACGGCGGCCCAGCCCGGTCTCCGCATCGTCGTCTGTCGTCTCGAAGTAATACACATTCTGGGCCATCTCCTGCGGGCTGGCGCTCCAGTAGCCGGCCTGGTAAACGGCGTGCAGGTCGGCGTCAAAGACCGCAACCGCCTCCAGAGAAAATATCTCGTGCACCAGTTCGGCCAGCTGCGGGCCCGGCTCCACATGCAGATTCATCTGCAGTGTGCGGCGGGTGAACTCGTACAGGTCGTGCATTTGTCCGCCCCGCGACTCGGCCTCGCGAGCGTGATTGGTAATGCCGGCAGAGAGGCGGCTTACGGTGAGCGCCACGAGCACGAAGACCACCAGGGTGATGGAGTTAACCGGATCTGCCGCCAGTTGCTCGGGCCGCAGCGCGCTGAAGTAGGCTTGCACCAGAACCGCGGAGAGCGAGACGATGACCGCCTGCCAAAAGCCGCTGAGCAGCGCCGTGGCCACCACGATGAGCAGGTAGAGCAGCACCGCCACCGGCAGCACCCACCGCGACCACTGCGTGAGCGCTGCCACCAGCACCACCGCAAGCATTCCCAGCGCGCACTCCAGCACAAACAGAAGCACCCGGGAGCCGGAGTTGCGCCGGCTGATGACCACGCGAGATGAGCGCACCGGGATGTAGCCTCCAGCCAACCAGCCTCCAACCTCGCCATACCGGCGGAATGCAACAAGGAACCGGGACGATGCGCATATGTACCCGCAAACCGGTTGCGCGGCCTCCTCGCGGGCTGCGGCGCTGCTGACCATGCGAACCCCTTGGCCGATCCCTGCGGTGTGGCGTTCGTTCAAGTTTAACAGGCTGCCGATGAACATCTTAGGCCTCACGGGAATGGGGTCGAATGCGCCCGATTTCTGACTCTCGATTCAGGCCGCGGGCGGAACCGAATGCGATGGTGAGGGCCACAAAGAAAGGACGTGAGGATGTCTTTTCGCAATCCTCATGAGTTCTTTATGTAATGTTTGCGTTACTAAAGTCAATCCACAACGTTCCTCCACCTCGAGAGGAAATGAGTACTTCTCAAGGGGGTTTCAAACCTCCGGAGGCGGAGTTGTGCGTGAACGGAAAAACGCCGCTCGGAAAGGTTTCGGAGCGATGGAGTTTAATGGCCTAAGCGGTTGATTCTGCTTTTCCCTGGCCAAATTTGTACCGCGTTATAACACCAACTTTTTCTCTGGAGGAATAGTGCCGATGAACGCAAATCAAAGTCGCATCCTGCAATCGATAGCCGGGGCAGCCATGGCAATGGCCATGATTTCCGGTGCACAGACACCGGCCCCGCCCGCGCCTGCCACAACGCCGGCGCCTGCTCCCGCGGCCACCCCCGCCCCGGCCGATCAGACTGCGGCTGCCCCAGCTGCTCCCGCCGCGCCCACCTGGAGCGTCGGCCCCATGGACATCAGCGGCTTTGTCGATGGCTACTACAGCTTCAACACCAACACGCCGTCGTCTCTTGCGAACCCTCTCACCACGCCCGGCTACGACCAGGTCAACCAACTCTACAACTTCAACGACAAGACCGACCAGTTCAACCTGAGCGCCGCCAAGCTGACCCTGAATCACGATCCCGACCCCGTGGGCGCGCACCTCGATCTGCTCTTCGGCCGCACCAACGACCTGATCAATAGCGCTCCAACCAATTCAAGCTCCCTTGACCAGCTCAACTACGTCGAACAGGCCTTCCTCAGTTTGAAACCGCCCAAGGCCAAGGGCTTCGAACTGGACTTCGGCAAATTCGTCACTTCGGCCGGAGCTGAAGTCATCGAAGCCAAGGACAACTGGAACTACTCCCGTTCGCTGCTGTTCGTCAACGCCATCCCCTACTGGCACTTCGGCGCGCGCACCTCGGTCCCGGTATCGAAGACCGAGACCATCGGCTTCCAGCTCTTCAACGGATGGAACAATATCTCCAAGAACAACGGCGGCGTCTCGGGCGCCTTTACCAGCGCCCTTGTCAAGCCCAAGGCTACCTGGAGCTTGAACTACCTGGTCGGTCCGGAGAACAGCAACACGGCGTACGGCATCCGCAACCTGATCGACACCACGCTGCTGATCACGCCTCCGGGCAAGTTCAATGCCTACATCAACTATGACTTCGGCTCCAACCGCAATGCCCTCGAGGCACAGGGCAACAACAACCTGGTCACCTGGCAGGGTGTGGCCTTTGCCGCGCACGAGCAGGTGCAGGCCAAGCAGGCGCTCTCCGGCCGGTTTGAATACTTCGACGATCCGAACGGCGCTCAGACCGGAACCGCGCAGCATCTCTACGAGTTCACCGGAACCTACGAGTACAAGTGGGTCGAGGGGCTGCTCACCCGCGTTGAGTATCGCGGCGACTTCTCGAACACGCCCTACTTCCACAAGAACACGACGACGTTTGTTGACAACCAGAACACCATCACCATAGCCTTCATCGCGTTCTTCGGACCCAAGCGCTAAAGCAAGGGGGCAGTCTCTTCAGGGGGCTGCCCCAACCTTCAGCCGCGCAAGCATGGTCCGCAGCGAAGTGTTCTAAATCAAAAGGAACCAACAGTTTCGGGGAACCCGCTGTTCTTTCCGGATTCCTCATTTCATCTTTATCGCGCCAACTCTAGGATTCACCTAACTCAAGAAAGCACTCAACTGCCCGCAGGTACTTTGACCGGGCTCATTCAACGTAAGTCCCGGGCGCGCGCCGCCGGGAGCCGACCACGAACTTCACTCTTCAGGAGAATGCTCATGGCAGAACAGAACGCACCTCAGATGCAGGCCACCCTGGGCCTTACCGGGCTGACCAGCAACGCAATGGCCCTCATCGCTCCCGGCGCCTTCCTCTGGCTCACCTTTGCCATCCAGGCCAACACCGGCGTCGCGGGCCAACCCTCCACCGCTCCCGCCATGTGGTGGGGCATCATCGCCGCCCTGCTGCTTTGCCTGGCCACCGCAGTCGCCTATGCGGAAATCTCCAAGCTCTATCCCGGCACCGGCTCCAGCTACTACTACGCGGAGCAGGCGCTGCTGTCCAAGGACAAGGCCTTCAAGTACGCCCGCGTGGCCAAGTTCATTGTCGGCTGGGGCTCGCATCTTTACTACTGGGTCTATCCCGGCGTGATGGTGGCCACCACCGGCATCTTCTGCGGCTATGTCGTCGGCTTCCTGTTTCCAACGTTCATGAGCGGATCGACGCCCGGACCTGTGTTCATGGCTCTGGTGGCGGTAGTCTTCTCCTTCTTCGTCGCCTGGATCGCGGCCAAGGGCGCCGGCGCTTCCACCGCCGTCAACATGGCCATTAACGTGGTGCAGATCTCGGCGCTCATCGTCTTCAGCGTGTTGGCACTGGGCTATCGCGCCAATCATCCTTCCGGATCATCGGGCCCAACCAGCTTCCAATACGACTCGCAGTCGCTGTCCACCTACACCTACCAGTTCCAGACTGATAAGACCGGTGCAACCGTTCGTGACGCCAGCGGCAATCCTCTGCCCCTGCTCGATGCTTCCGGCAAGCCGGTTCCATACGTGATCACTTACCCGGAGACGGACTCCACCGGCGTATTCCTCACGCACACTTCGGCTGCCTCAGTGGTTTCTCCGCACAAGATCAGCTATGTATTCATTCAGGCCACGGTTGCCATTCTCATCCTGGTCGGATTCGAGTCGGTCACCTCGATGGGAGGCGAGGCAAAGAACCCAACCAAACATATACCGATTGCCGTCATCTCCTCGCTACTGATCCAGGGCCTGGTCTGTTACCTGATAGAGTATTTCGCGGCCAACTACTTCCTCAACTCGGGTTACCCGATGACCAGCGCATCAGGGTCGGCAGCGCCGATCGGCGACATGATGATCATTGTCGGCGACGCGCTGCTCGGACAAGGCCACGGCAAGTACTTCATGCTCGCCGAAGCCGTCACGGTCTTCTTCGCCCTGATCGGCACCACGCTCGCCTGCATGAACACCGGCGCGCGCGTGACGTATGCCATGGGCAAGGACGACGAGGCTCCGGAGCACTTCGGCATTCTGCATGCCGGGTCTCTGTCACCGCGCAAGGCCATCTGGACGCTGGCTGTGATCTCCGCTGTGATCGGTGTCATCGCAATCTCGCTGTTCCTGGGAGATGCGGGCGCGCCAAGCGACGCAACCATCGCTGCACTTCCGCACGGCCTCTTCTCCAGTTTCGGCTATTTGTCTCATGACCGGATGGCCGCACTGCCCAACTCGCTGCTCACCATTACCCTCACCTCCAACTTCGGCACATTCATCCTTTATGCGCTGAGTTGCTTCCTGTGCATCGTGGCCTTCCACAAACGCCCCGACTACAGCTTTGTGAAGCACCTGCTCATTCCCGGCTTCGGGCTCATCGCCAACCTGGTCTGCATGGCCTTTTACTTGATTGGCCCCTTCGCTGGCCTAGGTACCAAAATGGAGCCGCTGTGCGCGCTGGGCATCTCCGGCGCGTGGGGACTCTACGGAGCCATCTACTTCATCCGCTCCTCGCAAGCCAAGGGCAAGTCGCTGCTGCTCACTACTAAATAGTCCACAATGCTTGCCTTGACCTGAACCGGCATTGGGTGGCCTCCGCGCCTCGAGTACGTTCTACAATCGAGGAGCGGAGTCGCCACCCAGCGGTGTTTCTGCAGTTAATCGATCACAATCCAGATAGAAGCGGTTTCACAGGCTGGTTTTGAAAGGGCATGGCTTCAGCCGTGTCGCTAAGTGGCCAGGAAAATGGCGGGCTTTAG
>Ga0302196_10003881_pt1 | contig 13666 bp, 10 predicted proteins | sample II_Bog_N1_3_FD_198794 | JGI IMG/M metagenome (GOLD analysis project Ga0302196, IMG submission 198794) | Peat permafrost microbial communities from Stordalen Mire near Abisko, Sweden - II_Bog_N1_3 | ecosystem: Environmental > Terrestrial > Soil > Wetlands > Peat | place: Sweden: Abisko...
CGTCGCGAGCTCGGTCAGATGGGGCGACAGTCCGCGACGCTGCAATCCGCCTCTAACATTTAACATCATGATTTATATGGATTATAGCATCCAAACTCGCGCCTCGCCGCCCGGCTCGCCCAAAGTCTTGACCACCCAGTCGCAAACGCGGCGCAGGTCGGCTTCCAGACCGGCGGGGGCGTTGGTCACGGTCAGGGCGCAGCCGTTGAGCCGCAACGGATCGCTCAGCGGACGCAGGCGGATCTCTGCGACCACGGTCGGCGGCGCGCCCGCCTCCTCAAACGCGCGCAGCAGCCAGTCGAAGGTCTCCAAGTCCTTGAGTGGGGTCCAGACCAGGACCACGGCGGCGGGGTTTGCGGTCAAGATCGCGCTCAGCCCCGTGACAACGCGCTGATAGTCGTCGGCTCGCTCGAAGGGCGGATCGATCACCACCAGGGCTTGGCCCCTCGCCGGAACCCGCGCCGCAACCGCCTCGAAGCCGTCCCCGGCGATCGCCCGGGCGTTGTCGAACGGCGCAAGCGCCTCGCCCAAGCCGCGGGCGTCGTCCGGCCGCATCTCGAAGGCGAACAGGCGGTCAACGGGTCTTATGGACCAGGCCGTCAGCAACGGCGATCCGGGATAGAAACGCAGATCCTTGGCGGGATTGGCCCGCGCGACGGCGGCCTTGAGCTCGGCGAAGACGCTCGGCGCGGCCGGGTCGGCCATCAGCCGCACGATTCCCGCCTCGGCCTCGCCCGACTTGCGGGCCATGTCGCCGTGCAGGTCATAGATCCCCGCCCCCGCATGGGTGTCGACGACCGTCAGCGGCGGCCCCTGCGCCGTCAGCCTGCGAAGGATCGCCAGCAGCGCCGCGTGCTTGGCCAGATCAGCGAAGTTTCCGGCATGGAAGTGGTGGCGGTAGTTCACCCCTCCGGCTCGGCCTCGACCGGCGCCGAATCGGTGGCCCGCTCGGCGGCCGGAGGCCCAGGCGGGCGGCGCGCGCCCTTGGCCAGTAAAAGGGCCAGGGCCACGCCCAACGGCGTCAGATAGTAGAACAGCCGATAGCCGAGCAGTCCGGCGGCCAGGGCGCTGCGATTGATATCCGGCGACAACAACAACATCGCCCCCTCGAACACCCCGACCCCGCCCGGCACGCCAGACAAGAGGCCCGAGACCAGGCTGATCAGGTAGGAGCCGAGGAAGGCGGTGTAGTGCGGCGCCGACGGGCCAAGCAGCACCCACAGAACGGCCGCGCTCAAGGCCACGTCAGCCATGCCGAACATCACCTGGATCAGCGCCAGCCAAGCTCTAGGCGGGCGAACGGCGTGGCCGCGCAACGTCATCTCGCGCGGGAGCAGAGCACAGGCGATCACATAGATCCCCGGCCCGACGCTCAGCAAAAGGCCGAGGAAGCGCCCGAGCGGCACGGCGATGTGCAGGGCGTCGAACAGGCCCGGCGGCGCGCGCAGGAAGCTGATGCCGGCCAGGGCGGCCACCCCGAGCGAAAAGGTCGCCGTGCCATAGGCGGTGACCTTGGCCACCTGGACCAGACCCACGCCATAGCGGGCATAGACGCTGGCCCGCACCGTGCCGCCGACGATGACACCGAGCCCGAGATTGTTGGCCAGGGCGTAGGCGGCGAAGGATGTCGAGGCGCCGGCGCTGAGTTTGACCCGCGCGCCCGCCCAGCGAAGGGCGATCTGCTCATTGGCGACCAACAGGGCGTAGCTGCCGGCCACCAGCCCCAGGGCGCAGGCGATCCGCGACGGACTCCAACGCGCCATCGCCGCGCCGATCTGACCGGGCGACAGCCCATGAAGCTGACGCCACAGCACCCAGATGGCCACGGCGGCCAGCACGAACGGAATCACGCGGACTGCGACGGTTTTCAAGACTGCTTTTCTCTGACCATCGGCCTGGAGCGCCTTCTGGAGGTCCGGTTGAGCGCAAAACGCTCCCAATACGGACCTAACCTTCTGATTTTATATCGATTAAGCCTTAGCCGATTGACCGACCGGGCCGGGTTAAGCTAGAACCCGGCCTCGCGTCGGACACGCAGTCGTGGAGCAAAGCCGAAAACAATCACTGTGTCTTGTGCTCAGGGTGTTGACCAACGTCAATGCTGAGTGAACATCATCCAGTGCGGGAGTGATCGAGGGGCGCGGGGGCTGGGTCAGGGCGTGGGGACGCGCCTGGGCTTTGACGGGGTGGTTGGTTCGTCGCATACAGCCTCCGACCGAAAACGCTTGAGCCCGAGCTTCGGGCGCGGCATTCGGAGCTTCTTCGCGAGCAGGCGTCCCGCCCGGGGCGGAATGGAGGTGCATGGCGTCCAAGATCGTGCTGTCCACGGCAGGCACCGCTGGTGACCTGAATCCGTTTGTCGCTATCGCCTTGGAGCTGAAGGCGAGGGGTCATCGACCCTTCATCGCTACGCAGCGAGAGTTCCAAGCCACGGTGGAGGACGAGGGGATCGGCTTTTATCCGCTGCGGCCCAGTATGGCCGACGTGCGCGATGAGCTGGGCCTGGACCCTTCCGAAATCATTGAGCGCACCACGCGCGTGAGCACCGGTCTGGGGTTCGCGGTGCGCCACATCGCCATGCCGTTCCTGCGGCGGACCTTCGACGACATGATGGCCGCCACCGCCGACGCTGATCTGGTGGTCACCCATACCTCGGCGTTCGCCGCCCGGCTGGCGGCGGAGAAGCGCGGCCTGCCCTGGCTGTCGGCGGCCCTGTCGCCCTTCACCTTCATGTCGGCCTTCGACCCGCCCCTGCTCAGCGCCGCGCCGGCGATGCGGGTGCTGCGGGACATGACCGGCGCCCGCTCCGACGCGGCCCTGGTGCAGATCGTCAAGCTGGCCACCACCACCTGGACCCGCAAGTTCCAGCGCCTGCGCACCGAGCTGGGCATGCCCCGAAGCGCCAATCCGCTGTTCGAGGGCCAGTTCTCCCACCTCGGCACCCTGGGCCTCTATTCGCCGCTGTTCGGCTCGCAACAGGCCGATTTCCCGGTCGACTGCACCCTCACCGGCTTCTGCTTCTTCGATCACCGCCATGGCGCGCCGCAGCGACTCTCGCCGGAGATCCTGGCCTTTGTCCGCGCGGGACCGCCCCCGCTGGTCTTCACCCTCGGCTCGGCCCTGGTGCTCGATCCGGGGGATTTTTATGACGTCAGCGTCTCGGTCGCCCACCGTCTGGGCCAGCGCGCGGTGATTCTGGTCGGGCCGGAGGCGGCGCGGGTGCGGGCCGGCAAGCCGGCGCCCAAGGATGTGCTGGTGGTCGACTACGCTCCCCACTCCGAGCTTTTTCCCCACGCCGCGGCGATCATCCACCATGGCGGCATGGGCACGACCGGCCAGGCGCTGCGCGCCGGCAAGCCGCAACTGGTGGTCCCCCACTTCGCCGACCAGCCGGACAACGCCGATCGCGTCCGCCGCCTTGGCGTCGGCGCGACGGTGGCGGCGGCGGCCTATACTCCGGCCCGCGCCCGGCGCGAACTGGCCGCCCTGTTGGCCAGCCCGGCCTATGGCGGCCGCGCCCGAGAAATGGCCCGCGCCCTACGCACCGAGGATGGCGCCTCCAACGCCGTCGATATCATCGAAATGACCCTCGGCGGCGCGAGCCTGAGACGCAGCGCTTAATACCAAGTCTCAAAATGACTGACTCATCGCTCGTCATCCTTGAGCCGGGGCGAAGCGACGAGTCGGAGCGGCGCGGCGCGGCTCAGCATGACGTGTCTGGGCGCGACGGATGGGTCAGTCATTTCGCGAGCTGGTGTGAATCGCGCCGGATGGGCGAAATATTCGCCGATTCACCAATTCTTTAAGGCGAGGATTCACCGCGAGGCGCGATGGTTTGGCGACAGCTCGGGAAGCCTCGCCATGGATCCGATTTCAACCGCCTCCGCCGGCCTGATCAAGGCCTATGCCCGCTATGACCAGGCAAGCCAGGCCGTCGCGCAGGCCACGTCCGCGGGCGGCTCGCCCGGCGCGGGCGCCCTGATCGACCAGATCAGCGCCAAGACCGCCGTCCAAGCCTCGGCCAAGGTGCTGGAGGCGTCGGACGAGATGTTCAAGTCAACATTGGATATTATGGTTTAGCAAACAGCTATTATATCCTATTATTATTGTTGTTTTAGCTTCCAATCTGCGTCGCCAGATCGCAGCTCAGATCCCCCGAAACACCGCCGCGCGCTTGGCCAGGAAAGCGGCTAGGCCCTCGCGCAGATCGGCCGTGGCGCCCGCGCGGCGCTGGGCGATGCGCTCGTGCGCCAGGGCTGAGGTCAGGTCGAGATCCATGCCCGCCCACAGCGCTCGGCGAATCAGGCCCATCGCCGCCGGCCCGCTGGCCAGCGTCGCCGCCAGGGCCAGGGCGGTCGGCATCAGCGCCGCGTCCGGCGCGACGCGGTTGATCAGCCCCCAGTCCAACGCCTGGGCGGCGCTGATCTTTTCGCCCAGCAGGGCCATCTCCATCGCCCGGGCCTTGCCGACCAGACGGGGCAGCAGGTAGCTGGCCCCGCCATCGGGGACCAGGCCGATGTGGCGGAAGGCCTGGACGAAATAGGCGCTCTCGCCCGCGACGATCAGGTCGGCCAGCAAGGCCAGCGAGCAGCCCATGCCGGCGGCGGGGCCATTGACCGCCGCGACCACCGGGATCGGCAGGTCGCGCAGGGCGATGACCAGCGGGTTGTAGAGGCTTTCCAACAGCGCGCCGGGGTCGATCTCGCCGCCTTCACTGGTCACCCCCAGCGTTCCGGTCTGCAGGTTGGCGCCGGAACAAAATCCCCTGCCCTCGCCCGTGATCACCAGACAACGCGCCGACAGCTCGCCCGCGCCGATCGCCGCCAGCACCTGACTGAGCGCCTGCGCCATTCGCGGGCCGCAGGCGTTGAGCGTGGCCGGATCATTGAGGGTGACGACCAGGATGTCACCCAGCCGGGTCAGTCGGATCGTCTCATCGTAGTCCACGGTCACGGGCGGCTCCTTTGACCGGCCTTGGCCGACGCTGGAGCATAGCCCCACCTGACGTGGCGGTCGTCAAGCGGGCGGATCGGCCCCTCGTCCTCGCCAGGATGATCAAGGCTCGGTGATCGGTCGTGATGCGGCGGACTGTCCGTAAAACTGAATCTCGAACGGCTTTGACCAGAACACCTTGCCCAAACCGCGCACGGCGCGATCGAGCATGAAGGCCCGGCCAGGCGCGCGCAGCGCCCACATCACGGCCGCCGCCGCGCCGTAGACCAGACCCTGACCGGCGCCGATCGCCGTCCACCGGGCGATGCCGAGCCAGTCGGGCGGCTGGCGCGACGCGCATTCGACCACGGGGCCATGGCCGTAGGCGAAGGCCCGGCGCAGGGTGTAGCTGAGCCTGAGCCGCTCGGGCGCGGGATCCTCCCACACCCAGGCGTCCGGCGCCCAGGCGAAGCGCGCGCCGGCGGCGCGCATCTGACTGAACAGCAGGTCGTCCTCGCCGCCGATGTGGTTGCGCGCCGGCGCGAACGGCTGCTGTGGGTCCGGCAGGGCCGCGCGGCGCAGCAGACTGTCGCCGCAGCCATAATAGTGGTCGATCAGACCGGCCGGCGCCGGATCGACGCGCGAGAAGAAGCGTTCGAAATAGGCCCGGTGGCGCACGATCTGCGGCGGGGCCCGACCCCGCACCGGGCCGAACACCACATCGGCCTGGACGTCCGCCTGAACCTTCAGCAGGGCCGCCAGCCAACCGGCCGGGGCCTCCTCGTCATCGTCAAGGAAGGCGATCAGCTCGCCGCGCGCCTGCCCCAAGGCCGTATTGCGGACGTTGGCGACACCGGCCAGCGGCTCATGCGCATAGACCACAGGGAACGGCGACTCGGCCGCCAGGGACCGCACCAAATTCTGGGCCGAGGGCGCCGAATCATTGTCGGCGATGACGAGTTCAAGTTCGGTCGGATCGACGCCCTGTTGGGCGATCGCCGAGCGGACCGCGCGGGCCAGCGGCTCTGGTCGGCGCTGGGTGGGAATGATGATGCTGATCCGCGGCGTCATGCACCGCTTCCTACACCGAGTGGGTTAGCGAATGCATGGATGATTAAGGTGTTCCACCGAAATTGGCGCCCGAAGGGCGGGCGGGACGAACGATGTTATCGTGTGATGTCCTGTCAAATTGCGGTCGCGATCAGGTGCAGGCGCGTCGGGCCTCAGGTTTTGCTCTGGTCGCGACCATGTGCGACAGGACGCCCCATCGACCCGCCGCCCTATTTCGTCGCGCGAATTCTGCTGATCTTCCCGTTTGACGTCGCAAATCAAGACCTCGACATCGGCATGCCAACCGCTGCGGCGTCAGCGCTTTGAACGGCGACGGCGTTGGCGTCGAAAAGCAGACTTCGCCATGAATGAAACCGGTTTCGGGAGGGCCTTGAACGCCTTAGGACCGGCCCAATCCTTCACGAATCCAGGGCTGAAAGTTTAAGCCTAGCACTCTGGCTATCTGAACGACGAAAAGCCTTGTTGACGTCGCGAGACCCGCCACGATCGGCGACGAGTATCAAACCGATGTTCTGTTGAACGACCTTGGCGCACCTGGCCTGACGCAAGAAATTTCGTCGATCCCCGTTCTTGCTGGCTATGTCGATCTTGGTTGCGCCGCAGCAAAAATTTTTCGACCCTAATTCGTCGACGAGAACTTGATCAAGTCAGCGAACGCGATCATTTGTAAGCGGCAGGCTTGGTGATTCCGGCAAAATCGATTTGGAGCCCGGCCAAAACGCGTTATATTTATTGCGTGGGAGTGAATCGCGCACTTGAATGAACCAAGAAAATGGTTCAATGCCAGCATCTTTCAGGAAAGGGACCATCGAGTGTCTGATAAAGCAAATCTAATTGAACTGACCGCCGATATCGTTTCGGCCTATGTGGGCAATAATAGCGTCACCGCCGCCGATCTTCCGAGCCTGATCAGAGCAACCTTCACCGCCCTGACCGGCGCCGAGACCCCGGTGGTCGAGCCGGTCGAATCCAAGGCCCCCGCGGTATCGATCAAGAAGTCGCTGGGTGAGGACTATCTGATCTGCCTCGAAGATGGTCGCAAGTTCAAATCCTTGAAGCGCCACCTTCGCACCAAGTACGACATGTCTCCCGAAGACTACCGCGCCAAGTGGGGCCTGCCGAAGACCTATCCGATGGTCGCCCCCGCCTATGCCGCGGCGCGTTCAAACCTGGCCAAGCAGATGGGCCTGGGTCAAGGCGGACGTCAGGCCGCCAAGCCCGCCGCCGCGAAGGCCGTGGCCAAGCCGGCGGCCGCCAAGCGCATCGCCAAGGCCAAGGCTTAATACAAGCGCTTGTCCAGCCCGATCTGGCCGAGATGAGCGAAAGATCGGAACGAGGGCCGCATACCAGTGCGGCCCTCTTTTCATGCGCGCAACAGCCGCAAGGCGCTACGCATGGTAGACTTGGCTGCTACCCATGACGCGCGCAACGCGGCGGGGTGTGTCCGATCGACGACGACACACTGCGCTACCGGCGCAAGTGTAGAAAGAGCAAGGCCTGATTGGACTGATGCTGTTCCACCGTGGCGGCGGTCACAGCCGCCTGAGCCTGGAACCGGAAGCCGCGCTGGTGACGACGCCAGTAGAAGCGTCACCGCCGTGCAGGATCGGTCCAACATTCGCACGCAAAATCGCAGCTCCGCGCCGCAAAATTCGAGCAATCGATCCATCTCCAGGCGCGCGTGATCGTCGGGCTGCTGGATCACGGTCCGCATCAAGGCCTCGGTCGTAGGGATTAGGGCCGTATCGCCCGCTTGCAAGCGGACAATCGGCGGACTGCAACCACGCTTGCGGTCACGGCTCGTTCATCGACACCCCTAGGCCCGCTCAAACACCGCGGCTATTCCCTGACCGCCGCCGATACACATTGTCACGAGGGCGTAGCGGCCTGCGATGCGCTGCAGTTCGAAAATCGCCTTGACGGTGTTGATCGCGCCGGTCGCGCCGATCGGATGGCCGATCGCTATGCCGCTGCCATTGGGATTGAGGCGTTCGGGGTCGAACGCGAGTTCCCTGGCCACCGCGCACGCCTGGGCGGCGAAGGCCTCATTGGCTTCGATGACATCCATATCCGCGACGGTCAGCCGGGCCTTGTGCAAAACCGCCCGGGTGGCCGGCAGGGGACCGATCCCCATATAGGCCGGATCGACCCCGGCATGGGCGTAGGCCACCAGCCGCGCGAGCGGTCTGAGGCCCAGCGACGCGACGGTCGTTTCGCTGGCGAGCGTGAGCGCGGCGGCGCCGTCATTGATGCCGGAGGCGTTGCCGGCGGTGACCGTGCCGCCGTCGCGCTGAAACGCAGGCCGCAGCGCTGCGAAGTCGTCCAGGCTGGCGTTCTTGCGGACGTGCTCATCGGTGTCGAACACCGTTTCGCCCCCGCGCGCCTTGACCGTGATCGGCAGAATCTGATCACGAAAATAGCCGGCCTCGATGGCGTGGGCCGCGCGACGGTGGCTTGCCAGCGCCAGCTCATCCTGCATCTGCCGGCTGACGCCAAAGCGCGCCGCTACGTTCTCCGCCGTCAGGCCCATATGGATTCGGTTGAAGGGGTCGGTCAGGACGCCGGTCAGGGTGTCGATGAGCATGGTGTCGCCCATCTTTACGCCAAAGCGGGCCGACGACAGGCTGTAGGGCGCGCGGCTCATCGATTCCGCGCCGCCGGCCACCGCCGTGTCCGCGTCACCAAGCATGATCAGCTGGGCGGCGGAGATCACCGCCTGAAGTCCCGATCCGCACAGGCGATTGAGGGTCAGCGCCGGCGTCTCCACGGCAAGTCCGCCGCCGATCGCGGCGACCCGCGCGAGATAGGCGTCGGCCGGCTCTGTGGGATTGACCTGGCCAAAGACGACATGACCGACCCGGTCGGTCTCCAAACCCGCGCGCCGCACGGCTTCGGCGGTCACCTTGGCCGAGAGGGTCCCCGGCGAGACGTCCTTTAGCGCGCCCCCGAAATCGCCCACGGCCGTCCGCACGCCAGAGACGATGAATACCTGTTTCATTTGCTGCGTCCTCTTAGGCCGAGACGAGGGGTGTCAAGTCATGAGCAAGTTTTGCGTTAGCCGCCGCCGCCTCACAGGTTCGGATAGTTTGGCCCGCCGCCGCCCTCGGGCGTGGTCCAGGTGATGTTTTGCGAGGGGTCTTTGATGTCGCAGGTTTTGCAGTGGACGCAGTTCTGCGCGTTGATCACGAAGGCCGGTCCGGAACTGGCCTCCACCACCTCGTAGACCCCCGCCGGGCAATAGCGTTGGGCCGGCTCGGCATAGAGCGGCAGGTTCACGCCGATCGGAAGCGCGGCGTCGCGCAGCTTCAGATGGCTGGGCTGGTCTTCCTCGTGATTGGTGTTGGACAGAAACACCGAAGACAATTTGTCGAACGACAGGACGCCGTCGGGTTTAGGATAGGCGATGGGCGCGTGGTCCTTGGCCAGGCCGGTGGCGGCTGCGTCGGACTTGCCGTGCTTGAGCGTGCCGAACGGCGACCAACCGCCGGTCAGCCGGTTGATCCACAAATCGAGTCCCGCCAACACCACCCCGCCCAGCAGCGTGCCGTAGCGCGACCAGAGCGGCTTGACGTTGCGTACCAGCTTCAGCTCCTGATGCACCCATGACGCCTCGTAGGCGGCCTGATAGTCGGTGAGCGCGTCTCCGCTGCGGCCGGCCTGCAGCGCGGCGAACGCGGCCTCGGCGGCGAGCATGCCGGTCTTCATCGCGTTGTGGCTGCCCTTGATTCGGGGCAGGTTGACGAAGCCGGCCGAACAGCCGATGAGCGCGCCGCCGGGAAAAGCCAGCCTGGGCGTCGATTGCCAGCCGCCCTCCACGATGGCCCGCGCGCCATAGGCGATGCGCGTGGCGCCCTCCAGATGCCGGCGGATCGCGGGATGGTGCTTCATCCGCTGAAATTCGTCGAAGGGCGACAGATACGGGTTGGCGTAGTTCAGATGCACAACCAGCCCGACCGAGACATAGCGGTCGCCGAAGTGGTAGACGAACGAGCCCCCGCCGATATCGTTGGTCAAGGGCCAGCCGAAGCTGTGCTGCACCAGGCCCGCCTGGAAACGCTCGGCGGGAACCTGCCAAAGCTCCTTCAGACCGATGCCGTATTTCTGCGGCTCGCGGCCTTCGCACAGATCGAACCGCGCCTGAACCTCTTTGGCCAGCGACCCGCGGGCGCCTTCGGCGATCAGCACGTAGCGGCCGTTCAGCTCCAGCCCCGGCTGATAGCCCTCTTTAGCGACGCCGTCCTTGCCCACGCCGAACACCCCGGCCACTACGCCGCGCAGACTCCCATCCTCGCGGTAGAGGGCCTCGGACGCCGCCATGCCGGGATAGATCTCCACCCCCAGAGCTTCGGCCTCGGCCGCCAGCCAGCGACACAGATCGCCCAGCGAGGCGACATAGGTCCCATGGTTGCTCATGAAGTTCGGCTTGGGCAGCCAGGAAATATCGAGCTCACCGGTCGGGGTCAGCATCAGATAGCGGTCGCGGGTGACCGCCGTCTCAAGCGGCGCGCCGCGGGCCTGCCAGTCTGGGAACAGCTCGTTGAGCGCCTTCGGATCGATCACCGCGCCAGAAAGGATATGGGCCCCGACTTCGGACCCCTTCTCCAGCACGGCGACGGACAGCTCGGTTGCCGCCTCGGCGGCCAGCTGCTTGAGGCGGATGGCGGCGCTCAACCCCGCCGGCCCCGCCCCGATGATGACCACGTCGTAGTCCATCGCTTCGCGCGATGGCGTTTGCGTCGCATCGGCCACAGCGTCAGCTCGCGGAGCCGGCTTGGGGGGACGCGTCAAGCGTATCGAGCATCGGGGACGGCCGCCATCGCGGTCCGTAAGCGCGGCTCAGCTCCTCAGCCATCGCCTTGACCTTACTGAAACCAACCCGGCGTCCCCAGAACATCGGGCCGCCCTTGTGCGCGGGAAAGCCATAGCCGTTCACCCAGGCGACATCGATATCGCCGGCCCGCAGCGCCGTGCCGTCCGCAAGCTCGTTTGCGCCTTCGTTGACCAGGGGAAAGAACAGCCGGTCGCGAATCTCATCGTCGGTGAAATTTCGCTGGGCGACACCCTGCGCTTTCGACACCGCCGCAATAATCGACGTCGCTTCGGCGTCGGGGAAACGCTGTCGGCCTTCGTAGCGATAGAAGCCCTTGCCGTTTTTCATCCCGAGCCGCCCCGCTTCGTGCAACGCTTCGATGATCGGCGACAGCCGTTCGCCCGGTGGCAGGCTGGGCGACCGCGCCTTCTGGATCAGGAAGGACACGTCAATGCCGGACATGTCCCGCATCGCCATCGGGCCCATGGGCATGCCGAAGGCCTCCGCCACGCGGTCGATATCTTCAGGCGCGACACCCTGCTCAACCAAAAAGTCAGCGGCGCCGGTATAGTACTGCAGCATCCGATTGCCGATGAATCCATCGCAATTGCCGGCCAGAACGCTGACCTTACCCAGCCGGCGGCCGAGCTCCATCGCCGTGACGATGGTTTCCCTGCTGGTTTCGCGGCCGCGGACGTTCTCCATCAGCTTCATGATGTTCGCGGGCACGAAAAAATGGGTGCCGATAACCTTGTCCGGGCGCGAGGTCGCCGACGCGATCGCGTCGATATCCAGCGATGAGGTGTTGGTGCCGAGGATCGCGTGGCGCCCGGTCACCTGGTCGAGCGACGCAAACAGCTTCTGTTTGAGCGCCATGTTCTCCGGCACGGCCTCGATCACCAGGTCCACGCCGCCGAGCCCGTCAATCCCAACGCTCGGCCTTATCCGGCTACGCGCGCTCGCGGCGGCGTCTTCGGCGATTGATCCGCGGGACACGGCGACGGCGTAGTTCTTGTCAATGACAGCCAGGCCGCGATCAAGCGCCGAGCCGTCGACGTCACTCAGCAGCACATCGAAACCGGCGTTGGCGAAGGCCATCGCGATCCCTCCGCCCATGGTCCCCGATCCCACGATGGCGACGTGCTGGATGGCGAGCGGCGGGACATCGAGCATCCCAGGTATTTTTCGGGCCGCCCGCTCGGCGAAGAAGATGTGGGTAAGCGCCGCATGCTGCTCGCCAGCACGCAGGCCTTCAAAACGGTCGCGCTCATAGGCGGCGCCGGCCTGCGCAGACATCGTACAAGCGGCTTCAACGCAATCGATGATCGCGCCCGGCGCCAAGCGACCCCGCGCCCGCGCCGCAGCCTTGCTGCGCGCGTTGGCGAAGACAGACGGATCGATGCCCCGGACCAATCCGTCCCGCCTAAGCACCGGCTGCGGACATTGGCCGCTCGCAATGATCGACTGAGCATAGGCGATCGCCCCGGCCTCGAGATCGTCGACAACGGCGTCCAGGACGCCCAGCTTCATTGCGGTTTCAGCATTGATCGGCTTGCCCGAGATCATCATCTCGATCGCCGCCTCCGGGCCAATCAAGCGAGGCAGACGCTGGGTGCCTCCAGCGCCCGGGAGGATGCCGAGGGAGACCTCCGGCAGGCCGAGCTTGGCGGTGCGGACGGCGACTCTCGCATGGGCTGCGAGCGCGCATTCCAGGCCGCCGCCAAGCGCGGTCCCGTGGATCGCGGCGACGACCGGCTTGGGGCTGGCCTCGATAAGGGTGAACAGGTCGCGCAGCCGCGGCTCCGCATTGGCTTTCTCGGTGCCGAACTCCGAGATATCGGCGCCCGCCATGAACGTGCCGCCCGCGCCGCGAATGACGATCGCATCGACGTCCTGATCCTGGGCAGCCCGCTGCAGCGCGGCGGCGAGGTCCCTGCGGACATCGGCGCCGAACGCATTGACCGGCGGCGCGTCCACGGCCAGGACCGCGACGCGCGCGACCGTCATATAACCTACTGACATGGTTCAGCTCCTAGAATTCGATCGCCTAGCCTAGGCGTTCAAGGGGCGAGGCCCGAACATGGCCAGGGCCTGTCCGTTTTCGGCCGAGCGAATGTCCGCCGACAGGCTGGCCTACGGGCCAAGGGCTGACGACACGAATCCGGCCACGCCGCCTCGATTAAGTGGTAGAATAACTTACCGTTCAGTATGGGTCAAGGCGGGCTTGCCGTGGCAGGGCGGACCGACAGCGCCTTCGCGCCGCCGCTGGCCGGCCTCATTCGCGCGAACTACCCCTTTGGGCGAGCTGCGAGCGTCCGTTTAGGAGGCGTCGCCGGGCGATCCGTCGCGGCGGCGTCTGCGGGCGCCTCGCCAGCGGCGGCAGGTCTGTAGCAGACCAGATTCAACGCCAAGGTGGCGAGCGATTGACAGATATCGTCCGTTTTGAGGCGGCCCGCCGGGTTGTACCAGCGGTGCACCCAACGAACCATCCCGCTGATCGACAGCGAGGCGAGACCGGCGTCCTCGACGTGGAACACGCCCGCCTTCATTCCCTTGCGAATCAACTCGGTGAGCTTGTGATCGAACTGGCGATGCTCTTCACGGATCTGAGCCAATATCTCGGGGCTGAGGTTACGTTCTTCGTTCAGGAAGATGGCGCTCAGCTCACGGCTCTCAATGTTCTGGCGAACGTAGAATTCGACCAGCAGCCTGAGCTGGTCCTGCGGCGCGTGGTCAACGGCGAAAATCTTGTCGACGCCCGTGTTGAGGTCGCTGACCGCCCGCTCATAGATGGCTACGAGCAGGGCGTGCTTATTGTCGAAATAGGTGTAGATAAACGGCTTGGTGACGCTG
>Ga0302196_10003884_pt1 | contig 13660 bp, 7 predicted proteins | sample II_Bog_N1_3_FD_198794 | JGI IMG/M metagenome (GOLD analysis project Ga0302196, IMG submission 198794) | Peat permafrost microbial communities from Stordalen Mire near Abisko, Sweden - II_Bog_N1_3 | ecosystem: Environmental > Terrestrial > Soil > Wetlands > Peat | place: Sweden: Abisko, Stordalen...
CCCCGGTGAGCGCGCCGACGGCGGCGAGTCGATTACCGCTCCGGAGGACGAATTGGCGTCCCGGCGCAAGCATCGCGACCGCAAGATCGGCTGACTCACACCGCGTATGTCCCTGCGCACCCTTTAGGACGCGCGGGTAAACTCGTAACCGCATCGCCTCCACGCGGGAGAGTTCCGTGACTGCCAGTCACGGACGCCGAAGGAGCAACACCTCTCCGTCAACCTCTCAGGCACCCGGACCGCGCGGGGCCCCGATGCCTCTGGAAAGCGGTGACCCGTTTATCGGGTCGCCCGCCCATGGGGAAAGTCGACCCTGTTCTCGGTGATCGGGGTTGCCGAATCTCTCAGGCGCCCGGTTCGGGTTGACGACAGAGGGAGAGGGCCGCAAGTCCTCTGCCGTTTTGATCTGTCTACCGCCTGTCAGGAGCCCGACTTTGCCCGACCAAGCAACGCCCGACCAATCAACTTTCGCGAGCCGCCACATCGGCCCCGACGGCGACGCCGTCGCCGCGATGCTTGCCGTCATCGGCGTCGACTCGCTCGATGTGCTGGCAGCCAAGGCAGTCCCGGCGGGCATCCTCGATGAGCTCACTGCCGGCGGCGCCGCACCGGGTCTGGACGGATTGCCTGCAGCCGCCAGCGAAACCGAGGCGCTCGCGGAGCTGCGAGCGTTGGCCGACGCTAACACCGTCGCGGTGTCGATGATCGGGCAGGGTTACTACGACACGCTCACGCCACCGGTGTTGTTGCGCAACATCTTGGAGAACCCGGCGTGGTACACCGCCTACACGCCGTACCAGCCTGAGATCAGTCAGGGTCGGCTGGAAGCGCTGTTGAATTTCCAAACGGTGGTCACCGATCTCACCGGCCTTGAGATTGCGAACGCATCGATGCTGGACGAGGGCACCGCGGGCGCCGAGGCCATGACGTTGTTGCATCGGGCAGCTCGCGGCTCGTCGAACCGGCTGGCCGTCGACGCCGATTTGTTCGCCCAGACGGCAGCCGTACTGGCCACCCGGGCCAAACCGTTGGGCATCGAGATCGTGACCGCCGACTTGCGTGACGGGCTGCCCGACGGTGAGTTCTTCGGCGTCATCGCCCAGCTCCCTGGCGCCAGCGGCCGGATCACGGACTGGTCGGCGCTCGTGGCACAAGCCCACGATCGAGGCGCGCTGGTTGCCATCGGCGCCGACCTGTTGGCGTGCACGCTGATCGCACCGCCCGGCGAGATCGGCGCGGACGTCGCGTTCGGCACCACCCAAAGGTTCGGCGTGCCAATGGGATTCGGTGGTCCGCATGCCGGGTACCTGGCGGTGCACGCCAAGCATGCCCGTCAACTGCCAGGCCGGTTGGTCGGCGTATCGGTGGATGCCGACGGGTCGCCCGCCTACCGCCTGGCGTTGCAGACCCGCGAGCAGCACATCCGGCGTGACAAGGCGACCAGCAACATCTGTACGGCGCAGGTACTGCTGGCTGTGATGGCCGCGATGTACGCCAGCTACCACGGCGCCGACGGGCTGATCGCTATCGCGCGCCGGGTGCATTCCCGTGCTGAGAAGATCGGTGCCGCACTGGGCGACGCACTGGTGCACGACCGGTACTTCGACACTGTTTTGGCGCGGGTGCCGGGCCGGGCCGACGAGGTAGTGGCGGCGGCCAAGGCCAACGGTGTGAACCTATGGCGCGTCGACGCCGACCACGTATCGGTGGCCTGTGACGAGGCCACCACCGACGCACACGTTGCGGTAGTGCTGGACGCCTTCGGAGTCTCGGCCACCGAGTCGGCCGGCGCCGATGGCGCCGTGCGTACCTCGCAGTTCCTGACCCATTCCGCGTTCACGCAATATCGCACCGAGACGGCGATGATGCGCTACCTACGCATGTTGGCGGACAAGGATATCGCTTTGGACCGCAGCATGATTCCGCTCGGCTCGTGCACGATGAAACTCAACGCCGCCGCCGAAATGGAGCCCATCACCTGGCCGGAATTTTCGCGTCTGCATCCGTTCGCCCCTGCTTCTGACACCGCGGGGTTGCGTCGCCTCATCGGCGACCTGGAGAGCTGGTTGGTGCAGATCACCGGTTATGACGCGGTTTCGCTGCAACCCAACGCGGGCTCGCAAGGCGAGTACGCGGGACTGTTGGCTATCCATGAGTACTACGAAAGCCGGGGCGAACCCCACCGCGATATCTGCCTGATCCCGTCTAGCGCGCACGGCACCAACGCCGCGTCGGCGGCGTTGGCGGGAATGCGGGTAGTCGTGGTGGGCTGCCTGGATAACGGCGACGTCGATCTGGACGATCTGCGCGCCAAGGTCACCGAGCATGCCGATCGGCTCTCGACGTTGATGATCACCTACCCGTCCACGCACGGCGTGTACGAGCACGACATCGCCGAGATCTGCGCGGCCGTGCACGATGCCGGCGGCCAGGTGTATGTCGATGGCGCCAACCTCAACGCCCTTGTCGGCCTGGCCCGGCCGGGCAAGTTCGGCGGCGACGTCAGCCATCTGAACCTGCACAAGACGTTCTGCATCCCGCACGGCGGCGGGGGCCCGGGCGTCGGGCCGGTGGCGGTGCGGTCGCACTTGGCCCCGTTTTTGCCCGGGCACCCGTTTGCCCCGGAGCTACCCCAGGGTCCCGCCGTATCGTCGGCGCCCTACGGATCGGCCTCGATCCTGCCGATCAGCTGGGCCTACATCAGGATGATGGGTGCGGACGGCCTGCGGGCGGCATCGCTGACCGCGATCACCTCCGCCAACTACATCGCCCGGCGGCTCGACGAGTACTTCCCGGTGCTGTACACCGGCGAAAACGGCATGGTCGCCCACGAGTGCATCCTGGACTTGCGTGGGATCACCAAGTCGACTGGCGTGACCGTCGATGATGTCGCGAAACGCCTGGCCGACTACGGCTTTCACGCACCGACCATGAGCTTCCCGGTCGCTGGAACGTTGATGGTGGAGCCCACCGAGAGCGAAAGCCTCACCGAGGTCGACGCATTTTGCGAGGCCATGATCGCCATCCGCGGCGAGATCGACCGCGTCGGCTCGGGGGAGTGGTCTGTTGACGACAATCCCCTGCGCGGGGCGCCGCACACCGCTGAGTGCCTGCTGGTTTCGGACTGGGATCACCCGTACACCCGGGAAGAGGCCGCGTATCCGCTGGGGAAGGCGTTCCGGCCCAAGGTGTGGCCACCGGTGCGCCGCATCGACGGCGCCTACGGCGACCGCAACCTGGTCTGCTCGTGCCCGCCGGTCGAGGCGTTCGCCTAAGGCTCAGGCGATCAGGCGAAGCGTTCGATGATCGCTGCGGCGATCTGTGCGGGCGCATCCTCCTGAATGAAATGCTTCGCATTGGGTAGCTCGACGAGGACATGATCGGGAAACGTCGCGCGCATCGGTGGGATCGACGGGCCCGGTCTGAATGCGAAGTCCTTCATGCCCCAGATGAACAACGCGGGCTTGGCGCCCAGCTTCGCCGGGACTTCGCGGGCCAGCCGTCCCAGGAATGGACGGGCGGCCAGGAGCTGCTTGGGCATCTCGGCGACACCCAGCCGCGCGGCCGGACTGGGCTGCACCGCGCGGTAGTGCGCCATCACCGCGTCGCTCGGCCGGCGTTCGGTTCCCAGCGGGATCATCCGCTCGACGAAGAAATTGCGCTGCAGGATTGCGCGCTGCATCGGGGGACTGGACATCACCTTGCTGAAGATCTTCGTCGTCAGCACGTCCGTCGGCCAGAACCAAGTGTTGCCCAACACGACGCCGCGCACCCGCACGGCACGCTCCACCGCGACCGCCATGCCGATCGGGCCGCCCCAGTCCTGACCCATCGTCAAGAAGCCGTCAATGCCCAGGTGATCAACAAACTCGCCAACCACGCCCGCGTGCTCGTCGATCTTGTACCCAAACCCACTGGGACGCTCCGACAGCCCGAAACCGAGATAATCCGGTGCAATGCAACGAAATCGGTCGCGCAGCGCGACGATGATATCTCGGTAAAGGAAGCTCCACGTCGGGTTGCCGTGGCACAACAGGATTGGCGGACCGTTTCCCTCATCGATGTAGTGGATGCGGCCACGCGAGCTGTCGAACCATCGCGACTCGAACGGATACAGCTCAGCATCCGGCGTGAAATCGATGCCCATTAGCTCAAGTACGTGTTGATCGCCGTGACGAGATCAGGGGAGGCCGACGTCGCAAGGTTCTGGTAGCCACCGCCGCTCAACTGGGCGACGGCTTCCCAGGTTGCCCGGTCCGGGTCGGCGCCAAAGTCGATGATGTTGACCGCGATCGGTTTGGCCGGGTCGGCGCCGGTGCGGATGAAATTCTGCAGCCCCGCCCCGTCCAGGGATTGGTCGGTGTGCGGCCCTGCCGTGATGAGCAGTATCGAATTTGTTTGGCCGGCATGGTAGTTCGTCTGCATGTCCTGGTAGAGCATGCGCAGAGTGGTAAATGAGACCGCTCCGCCGCCCGACGAATATTGCTTGTCCAGCGCGGCCGTCAGTGCCACCGAGCGCGGCTGGCCGTTGATGGGGTCGGCCAGCGGCCCGGTGGTCACCTCGTTTCGACCCTCGTGCCCGTCGAAGGTCCACAGCCCCACGATGGCGGTGGGAGGCAGCGCTTTGACCTTGTCGTTGAGCGCCGCGATCACGTTGGCCAGCCGGGTCTTTCCGCCTTCGTCGACGGGCAATGACTGATCGAGCATGATGGTGGCGGCTTCTCCGTTGGACGGCGTGGCCATGGCTTCGGCCAAGGTGGCCCGCATCGCGTCATCGCCGACCGCCAGCGTGCCGGGCAGCGCGGCAAAGCTTGTCACCGGACTGCTCGGCGGTTGGACGCCGTTGACCCGGAATCCCGCTTTGGCGAGCTTCGCGAGTTGCTCGGGCTTGCGCATGTAGCGGGCGAACTCGCTGGCCGCCGCGGACTGTTCGTGCGACAGCCACGAACCGCCGAGCAGCACCGTGGGATAGTCGGCAACCGGCGCGGGCCCGGGCGGTAGCCAGGAGCCCAGCGTGCTCTGGGCGTCCGAGAGCGACTGCCCGCGCTGAAACAGCTGCTGTTCCGTGGTGATCACGGCATGCACCGGTGCGGTCGCCACATCGCCGGGCTTGAGCAGCGTGTTCATCGCCTCTGCCAGCGAGTTGTCCGCGAGTTTGGGTTGTCCGCTCAATAGGGTGCGCACTGCGCCAATGCCCTGGGAAGGGGGCGCACCGGCGGGTACCGATGCAGCCGCCACGGCTTCACCGGCCAAAAACGAGGCGTCCCCGGCGCCGTTGCTCGGCAGCGCCAGTCGTAATGATCCCCAGGTCGGCATGTTCAAGCCCGACAACGCGTTTGGGTTGGTCTGCAAGCCGGGCAGTGTTGCCCAGTTTTGGTTGGCGAGCGCCTGGGTGAGTTCTGGCCGCACCGCAAGCAACACCGGTGATGTCACCAGTGAACGGCTGTCGCTGATGGTCTTCTGGCCTGCGGCTCCGGCGAGGCGCGCCGCAGAGATCGAGCTGCCCGGGACCCACAGCGCCGGCTGGCCGCCCAACTCGGCCGGCCACTTGCCGATGAAACCACTGAGAACGGCGTCCGACGCGGCCGGTTTGACGCTGACCGTCATACAGTGGTCACCGACCGGACCCGCCGATTGGTTGTACCCCTCCGCGAACTGTTGCACCTGTTCGGCGATGGACGGGTCGACAACAACCGGAACGGTCTCATTGCCCCCCACACAGCGTCCGGCGGACTGATGGGAGCGATTGGACAGCGCGTCGCCGAAGAACCTCCACAGGATCACGGTGCCCACCACCACGACGACGGCTACCAAGGCCACGATCACGCCGATGCTGACGCCTCGTCGCCCAGCCTCGTTGCGATGTCCGCCTTGCCAGTCGGCGAGCCCCCGGTGGCTCCGGCGAAGAAGCGGTGGGCGTGCAGCAGTGGGAGGGGTCGCCGGCTCGGCCTGTCGGGGCGGGAATTCCGGGTACTCGCCGGCGGGGCCGTCGGCAAACGGGCCGCCTGCGGGAGAGTGCGCGTCTTCGCTGACGGCTTCCTCATCGACAAAGGGAACCTCGTCGGCGGGACCCTCGTCCGAGGGACGACCATAATCGTGAAATGGTTCGTCGGCGGGATCCTCAGGGCCGGGCAATCTGTGCCTACCCATAACGGTTTCCGCCGCCTTTCGTTCGACCCATCAATTCGCCCGACCCAATCAGTTCGTTCGACCCATCAGCTGGGCGCTCGTGGACTCGGCGCCGAGTCTAGTCATCAGGGGCATAGCAGCATGTCGAAGCACCTTCAGGCGTTGGCTCCGTCAGCGAGGCGGGCTTTGAACTCGCGCCGACGGCGATGCAGGATCGGCTCGGTGTAGCCGTTGGGCTGCTGCCCTCCGAACAAGATCAGCTCCTGCGCCGCCAAAAAGGCGATGCTGTCGTCATAGTTGGGCGCCATCGGCAGATACGCCGAATCACCGGCGTTTTGCTTATCCACCAGCGGCGCCATCCGCTCCAGACTGGCGCGGATGTCCTCGCTGGTGATCACGCCGTGCCGCAGCCAGTTGGCCAGCAACTGGCTGGAGATCCGCAACGTGGCTCGGTCCTCCATCAGCGCCACGTTGTGGATATCGGGCACCTTCGAGCAGCCGACACCCTCGTCGATCCAGCGCACCACGTAGCCCAGGATGGACTGGCAGTTGTTGTCGACCTCTTCCCGGATCTCATCAGGAGCCCAGGCCAGTTCCTTTGCCAACGGAATCGTCAGCAATTCGTCGATGGTGCTGCGGGTCTTGCCCTGGAGCTCCTTCTGCACGGCGAACACATCCACTTGGTGGTAGTGCATGGCGTGCAGGGTGGCGGCCGTCGGCGAAGGCACCCACGCGGTGGTGGCGCCGGCCTTCGGCTGGCCGATCTTCTGGTCGACCATGTCGGCCATCAGCTCGGTCATCGCCCACATCCCCTTGCCGATCTGGGCCCTGCCCGAGAAGCCGGCGGCAAGCCCGGTGTCGACGTTGGCGTCTTCGTACGCCCTGATCCATGTGGTGCCCTTCATGGCACCCTTGCGGATCATCGGGCCGGCCTCCATCGAGGTATGAATCTCGTCACCGGTGCGGTCCAGGAAACCGGTGTTGATGAAGACGACCCGGTCCGCAGCGGCTTTGATGCATGCCCTCAAGTTGAGCGTCGTACGCCGCTCTTCGTCCATGATGCCGACCTTCATCGTCCCCTGCGGCAACCCCAGAACATCTTCGACGCGGCTGAACAGCTCACAGGTGAACGCGACCTCTTTGGGGCCGTGCATCTTTGGCTTGACGATGTAGATGGAACCCGTGCGGCTATTGGCCATCGGCCCGTTCCCGTCACCGATTTTGAGCCCATGGACCGCTGCCAGGCCGGTGAAAAGGGCGTCCATGATGCCCTCGAACACCTCGCCACCGTCGGCGCCCTGATTGTCGAAGACGATCGCATCGTTGGTCATCAGATGGCCGACGTTGCGGACGAACAACAGGCTGCGCCCGGGCAGGGTGAACTGCCCGCCGCCGTCCGGCGATGTGTAGGTGCGGTCCGGGTTGAGCACACGGGAGAAGCTCTTGCCGTCCTTGGTGACCTCCTCGCTCAGGTCACCCTTGTTCAGGCCAAGCCAATTGCGGTAGCCCAGCACCTTGTCGTCGGCGTCGACCGCGGCCACCGAATCCTCGAAGTCCATGATCGTGGTGATCGCCGATTCCAGGACCACGTCTTTGATCCCGGCGGCGTCGGTCTTGCCGATAGGTGACTGCGGGTCGATCAGGATTTCGATGTGTAAACCGTGATTGGCCAGCAACACCGACCAGGTGGGCGAGCCGAGCTCGCCGGTGTATCCGACGAACTTCTCCGGGCTCGCCAAGCCGGTGGTCCCCGCACCGATGGCGACCTCCAGCCCGCTGTCGGTGATGCTCAAGCCCGTCACGTCCGCCCAGGAACCCGACGCCAGGGGAGCAGCCTGGTCGAGGAACGTGCGGGCGTAGGCGATCACTTTGTCGCCGCGAACCTTGTTGTAGCCGGATCCCTTTTGGGCGCCGTCACTCTCGGAGATGACATCGGTGCCGTACAAGGCGTCGTAGAGCGAGCCCCACCGGGCATTGGCCGCGTTCAGCGCGAACCGCGCGTTGAGAACCGGCACCACCAGCTGCGGGCCGGCGGTCTTGGTGATTTCGTCGTCAACGCCAGAGGTGGTGATGGTGAAATCGTCGGGTTCGGGCTGCAGGTAACCGATTTCGCCGAGGAACTGCCGGTAAGCGTCGGCGTCGAGCGGCTCGATCACGCGGTGCCGGTGCCATTTATCGATTTGGGCCTGCAGCTCATCGCGTGTGTTCAGTAAAGCCTGGTTCTGCGGCGTGAGGTCGGTGACGACCTTGTCGACGCCCGCCCAGAAGCTGTCTGGGTCGACGTCGGTGCCAGGCAGCGCCTCGTTGTTAACGAAGTCGTAGAGCACACGGGCGACGCGCAAATTCCCCGCCGACACGCGATCAGTCATTTTTCTCCTTCGTAAAAGCCTCACTGAGCCTCCATTGGCCCCCGATTGGCCCCAATTCGCTACCTACCAGCCTACCGGCCAGCACTATTGCGAGCGTATTCGCCGCACCCGCAACAGCAGGTCACGCCCGCGGTATCGGTCTCACGGTGTCCGGTCACGCATGGCGCCGACCAGGTCCTCGACCAGATCCTCCATCGCCACCATCGCGACGATATTCCCGTCGTTCCCGTCGCCACTCGTCACCAGGGCCAGATGGCTGTTGTTGCGGCGCATTCGCGTCAAGCCGTCGGCCAGCGGCAGTGAGGTGGCAACCCGTGGCAGCGGACGCACCAGCGCCAGATCGATGACGGTGCGCGGATCGTCACCCAGCGTCAGTACGTCCTTGATGTGCAGGTAGCCAATGAATGCACCGTCGAGGCCGGCTATCGGAAACCGGGAGTAGCCGGTCTCGGTCAGAGCCTGTTCGACCGCTCCGACCGTGGGTCCTGAACCAGCCGCCGCCACCGGCACGGCCCGGATCTCGGCAATCGGAACGGCCACGTCGCCGACCACTCTGGTGCCAATCCGCAGCGCCCGAGTCAGCCGGGTGTGTTCTTCCTCATCCAAGAGACCTTCGGACACCGACTCGGAGATCAGCTCGCTGAGCTCGACCGGGGAGACGGAGATGTCGAGCTCGTCTTTAGGCTGCACCCCCAGCCCATGCAGTACAGCGTTGGCGCATTTGTTGTAGAAGCTGATGAACGGTCGGGCGACACGCACGTAGGCCAGGTACGGCGGGACCAGCAGCATCGCCGTCCGCTCCGGCCCGGCTAGCGCGATGTTCTTGGGTACCATCTCGCCAAGCAGCACATGCAGCGTCACCACCAGCGCCAACGCGATAACAAACGACAGCGTGTGCACCAGCGCAGGGTGCATATCAGTCAGCCCTAGCGTTGTCCGGAGCACTTCGGCGACCGCCGACTCGCCGATCCGGCCGAGCAGCAGCGACGCCACCGTGACGCCCAACTGGGCGCCCGCCAGCATGGACGAGAGCTGCTCACCGGCGCGAAGCACGGTGACCGCACGCGCTTTGCCCTGTTCGGCCAACGCTTGCAAGCGGTCCCGACGAGCCGAGATCAGCGAGAATTCCGCTCCGACGAAGAACGCGTTCACCGCGATCAGCAGGATCGCCAGCAGGATTCCTAGCGTGCTATCCATCAGCGGCCCGTTCCTCGGGCGTTTCGGCATGGCCGCTGAGTTCGGTCAGCTCCAATAGGTCAATCCGGCGGCCATCCATCCGAACCACCGTCGCCTGCCAGCACACTGCATCGTCCAACAAGCCGTCCGGATCCAACGCAGGCAGTCCCACCGTTTCGCCGGCCACCGGGATATGTCCGATCTCTTGCAGCACCAGGCCGCCGATCGTTTCGTAGGGTCCTTCGGGGGCTCGATAACCGGTTTCGATGGCCACTTCGTCGATACGCAGCAAGCCCGACACCCGCCAGCCGCTGCCCGCCGACTCCACATCCGGAGTGGCATCGTCGTGTTCATCGCGGACATCGCCCACGATCTCTTCGATCAGGTCCTCGACGGTCACCATGCCCGCGGTGCCGCCGTACTCGTCGACCACCATCGCGGTCTGCAGATTATTGGCGCGGATCGCCGCCAGCACCGCATCACCGTCCAGTGTGGACGGCACGACCGGGACCGGCTGCGCGACCGCGGTCAGCAGCGTGTGTGCGCGATCGACGAGCGGAATTTCGAACAGCTGCTTGACGTGCACGATGCCCACTGTCTCGTCGAGGTCACCGTCGACGATGGGGAATCGGGAGAATCCGGACTCGGCGGCGGCCGCAACCAAATCCATGACGGTGTCATCGGTCTGCAGCGCCACGATCTTCGACCTCGGCGTCATCAGCTCCTCTGCGGTCCGGGTGCCAAACTGCAGAGATCTCCGGACGAGTGCAGCGGTTGTCGCGTCCAGGGCGCCGCTGCGTGCGGAGTTCCGCACCAGCGCCAGCAGCTCTTGAGGTGAGCGGGCCGACCGCAGCTCCTCAGCCGGTTCGACGCCGAGTCGGCGAACGATCCAGTTCGCCGCCCCGTTCGTCAACCTGATGACGGGGGTGACCAGCAACGAGAACAGCGTTTGGATGCCGACGACGGCGCGTGCGGTCGCCAGTGGGCGCGCGACGGCGAGATATTTCGGCACCAACTCGCCGAATACCATCGAGACCGACGTCACGACCAACATCGCCAGGAATGCCATGATGCCGTCGGACACCGGATCCGGTATCCCGATGGCGTCGAACCACGGATGCGGCAGGTTGGCGAACATCGGTTCGGTCAGGTAGCCCGTCGCCAGAGTGGTGATCGAGATACCCAACTGAGCGCCCGACAACTGGAATGAGAGTCCATTCTGTGCGCGCTGGATGAGCCGGTCGCGCCAGCCGCCCCTGCGGGCGTTGGCCTCGACCGTGCTGCGGTCCAGCGCGGTCAGCGACAATTCGGCCGCAACGAACACCCCGTTGCCAAAGATGAGCGCCGCGATGGCAAACACGCTGACGAGGGTGGCGGTGACGTTCACGATCACAGGAATTCACATGTTAGCGAAGACATCCGGCACGAGCGGATACGACTGGCCTCCGCGTCCCTGCAATTGTTTCTGATGGTTCCGGCGTTCACCAGCCCGAGGGCAGCGGATGCCCCTCGGCGAACCCCGCCGCCGACTGCACGCCGACGAGCGCACGCTCGTGCAGTTCGGTCAGGGTGGCGGCACCGACGTAGGTGCAGGTGCTGCGAACACCCGAGGCGATGTGGTCGATCAAGTCCTCGACGCCGCCCCGGTCGGGGTCCAGCCCCATCCGGGATGTCGAGATGCCTTCCTCGAACAACGCCTTGCGGGCACGATCGAACGCGGTGTCCGCGGCTGCCCGGGCCACCACCGCCCGCTTCGATGCCATCCCGTAGCTCTCTTTGTACGGCTGGTCGTCGCGGTCCCGCATCAGGTCTCCGGGCGACTCGTACGTACCGGCGAACCACGTCCCGATCATCACGTTCGACGCCCCGGCGACCAGCGCCAGCGCCACATCCCGCGGGTGCCGGATCCCGCCGTCGGCCCACACGTAGCCGCCGAGTTGCCTTGCCGCAGCGGCGCATTCGAGCACCGCGGAAAATTGCGGTCGGCCTACGCCGGTCATCATCCGGGTGGTGCACATCGCGCCCGGTCCGACACCGACCTTGACGATGCTCGCTCCGGCGCCGATCAGATCCCGGGTGCCCTCGGCCGACACCACGTTGCCCGCCGCCAGCGGCACACCCAAGTCCACCGCGGAGACTGCCGCGATTGCGTCGAGCGTTTTGACCTGGTGCCCGTGTGCGGTGTCGATCACCAGTACGTCCACGCCGGCCTCGACCAGGGACTGGGCCCGGCCGGCCACGTCGCCGTTGATGCCGACGGCGGCGCCGACGCGCAGCCGCCCATGGACATCGGTGGCCGGGGTGTAGAGCCCGGCACGGATCGCCCCCCGGCGGGTCAGCACTCCCGCCAGCGCACCATCCGCGTTGGTCAGCACCGCGACGTCGATGGGGGCATGTTCGAGCAGATCGAAGATCTTGCGTGGTTCGGTGCCCACCGGAGCGGTCACGAAGTCGGTCACTGCGACGTCGCGCACCCGGCTGAAGCGATCGACACCGACACATGACGCTTCGCTGACCAAACCGATCGGCCGGCCCTCGAATACCACCACCGCCACGCCGTGCGCCCTCTTGTGGATCAGCGCCATCGCATCGGACACCGAATCGTCGGGCTCCAGAGTCACCGGCGTATCCAGGACCAGGTCACGGCTCTTGACGAACTCCACTGTCTGGCGCACAGCCGTGATCGGAAGATCCTGCGGCAGGATGACGATCCCGCCACGGCGCGCCACCGTCTCAGCCATCCGCCGCCCGGCCACCGCGGTCATGTTGGCGACCACCACCGGGATGGTGGTGCCCGAGCCGTCGTTGGTGGACAGATCGACGTCGAACCGCGACGCGACCTCGGATCGGGTCGGCACGATGAAAACGTCGTTGTAGGTCAGGTCATACCCGGATCGGTGCCCGTCCAAGAACCTCATCGCAGTCGCCTCAACCTACTAAGCTCCCCATTTGTCCGGTTGCCGCCCGCTAGGCAGGAACTTCGCTGCGGTCCCCACTCCACAACGTGTGGAACTTCTTGCCGGGGTCGGCGTCGACGCGCCCATAGGTGTGGGCGCCGAAAAAGTCCCGCAGACCCTGGGTCAGTGCGGCGGGGAGCCGCCCGGTACGCAGCGCGTCGTAATAGGACAGGGCCGACGAGAACCCGGGGATCGGGATGCCGAGTTCGGTGGCCTTCACCACGACGCGTCGCCAGCTGTCGATGGATTCCTCGATGGCGGAGCGGAAGTACGACGCAACGATGAGTGACGGCAGATCGGCGTCCTCATCGAACGCCTCCTTGATCCGGTTGAGGAATTTAGCTCTGATGATGCAGCCACCGCGCCAGATGGTGGCCATGTCCCCGGGCTTGATGCCCCAGTTGTATTCGGCGCTGCCAGCCTGAATCTGGTTGAACCCCTGGGCATAGGCGATGATCTTGGAGGCGTACAACGCCTTGCTGACGTCGTCGATGAACTGCGCAGCATCCGTGGGCTTCTCGCCAAGGTCACCTGACGCAAGTCCCGTGGCGGCCTTGCGTTGGGCCACCGACCCCGACAGCGCGCGGGCGAAGACCGCTTCTGCGATGCCGGTCACGGGCACGCCGAGGTCGAGCGCGGACTTCACCGTCCAGCGGCCGGTGCCCTTCTGCTCGGCCTCGTCGACAATGACGTCGACCAGCGGCTTGCCGGTCTTGGCGTCGGTTTGCCGCAAGACCTGCGCGGTGATCTCGATGAGGAAGCTGTCCAGATCGCCTTTGTTCCATTCGGCGAACACGTCGGCGATCTCGGGCGCGGTCTTGTCGAGGCCGTCGCGCAGCAGCTGGTAGGCCTCGCCGATCAGCTGCATGTCGGAGTACTCGATGCCGTTATGCACCATCTTGACGAAGTGACCGGCGCCGTCGGGACCGACGTGGGTGCAGCACGGCACGCCGTCGACGTGCGCGGAGATCTCCTCAAGCAGCGGGCCCAGCGACTTGTACGACTCGGCCGGACCGCCGGGCATGATCG
>Ga0302196_10003889_pt1 | contig 13651 bp, 14 predicted proteins | sample II_Bog_N1_3_FD_198794 | JGI IMG/M metagenome (GOLD analysis project Ga0302196, IMG submission 198794) | Peat permafrost microbial communities from Stordalen Mire near Abisko, Sweden - II_Bog_N1_3 | ecosystem: Environmental > Terrestrial > Soil > Wetlands > Peat | place: Sweden: Abisko...
CGACTCGACGCATCGTCGGGTTACCGCGACCCGGCGGGGCCGGGCGCGTCTCCAAGAAGCCGGCCTAGGAGTAGAGGACCATGCCAGAGATCAAGACTTTGCCGGTGTTGCCGCTGCGGGACATCGTGGTTTTCCCGCACATGGTCGCGCCGCTGTTCGTCGGCCGGGAGAAGTCGGTTCGCGCCCTCGAAGAGGTGATGCGCGGCGACAAGCTCATTCTGCTGGCGACCCAGAAGGACCGCGACCAGGACGACCCGACGCCCGGGGACATCTTCGACGTCGGCGTCATCGCCAATGTGCTGCAGCTGCTGAAACTGCCGGACGGGACGGTGAAGGTGCTGGTCGAGGGCAAGTCCCGGGCCGCCATCGTCCGCTTCACCGACCGCGAGGAGTTCTATGAGGCCCAGGCCGCCGCGGTCGAGGAAGAAGGCGGCGAGGCGCACGAGGCCGAAGCCCTGTCCCGCGCCGTCGTCGAGCAGTTCGAAAACTATGTGAAGCTGAACAAGAAGGTGCCGCCCGAGGCCCAGGCCTCGATCCCGCAGGAAGCCGATCCCGGAACGCTGGCCGACTCGATCGCCCCGCACCTGGCGGTGAAAATCACCGACCGCCAGCAACTGCTGGAAATCTTCAACGTCGTCAAACGCCTGGAGAAGGTCTTCGCCCTGATGGAGGGCGAAATCAGCGTGCTGCAGGTGGAGAAGAAGATCCGCTCGCGCGTGAAGCGCCAGATGGAGAAGACCCAGCGCGAGTACTACCTGAACGAACAGATGAAGGCGATCCAGCGCGAGCTGGGCGAGCAGGACGATACGCGCGACGAGCTGCTCGAGCTCGAGAAGCGGATCAAGAAGACCAAGCTCAGCAAGGAAGCGCGGACCAAGGCCCAGGGCGAGCTGAAGAAGCTGCGCAACATGAGCCCGATGTCGGCTGAGAGCACCGTGGTGCGCAACTACCTCGACTGGCTGCTGTCGATCCCCTGGGGCAAGGCAAAGACCAAGCCCATCGACGTGCTGCACGCCGAGGAGATCCTGGAATCCGACCACTATGGCCTGGAGAAGGTCAAGGAGCGGATCCTGGAGTACCTGGCCGTGCAGGCCCGGACCAACTCCCTGAAGGGCCCGATCCTCTGCCTGGTCGGCCCTCCCGGGGTCGGCAAGACCTCGCTCGGCCGCTCGATCGCCAAGGCAACGGGGCGCGAATTCGTGCGTCTCTCCCTGGGCGGCGTGCGCGACGAGGCCGAGATCCGCGGCCACCGGCGCACCTACATCGGCTCGATGCCCGGCAAGATCGTGCAGTCGATGAAGAAGGCCAAGACCACCAACACCTTCTTCCTGCTGGACGAGGTCGATAAGATGGGCGCCGACTGGCGGGGCGACCCGTCCAGCGCCCTGCTGGAAGTGCTTGACCCGGAACAGAACTCGACCTTCAACGACCACTACCTGGAGGTCGACTACGACCTCAGCCAGGTGATGTTCGTCACCACCGCCAACAGCCTCAACATGCCCCAGCCGCTGCTGGACCGCATGGAGATCATCCGCATCCCCGGCTACACCGAGGAAGAGAAGCTGGAGATCGCCAAGCGCCACCTGCTCCCGAAGCTGGCCAAGGACCATGGTCTGGTCGAGGGCGAGTGGATCGTGCCGGACAAGGCGATCCGCGACCTGATCCGCTACTACACCCGTGAAGCCGGCGTCCGCTCGCTGGAGCGCGAGCTGGGCAATCTGGCGCGCAAGGCGGTCCGCGACATGGCCGTCGAGCGCCTGCAACTGCTGCGGCAGAGCCAGGACGGCGAGACCCTGCATCCCACCGCGGCGGCGCTCTCCATCACCATCGATGACGAGCGGCTGGCCAAGTACTCGGGGGTGCGCAAATACCGCTATGGCGAGACCGACGAGGAAGACCAGGTCGGCATGGTCAACGGCCTGGCGGTCAGCGACTTCGGCGGCGATATCCTGACCATCGAAGCCCTGAAGATGCCGGGCAAGGGTCGCATGTCGATCACCGGCAACCTCAAGGACGTGATGAAGGAGTCGATCTCGGCGGCGGCGTCCTACGTCCGCGCCCGGGCGATCACCTTCGGCATCAAGCCGACCGTGTTCGAGAAGGTCGACGTGCACGTGCACGTGCCGGAGGGCGCGACCCCCAAGGACGGCCCCTCGGCCGGCATCGCCATGGCCACGGCCATGGTCTCGGTGCTGACCGGCGTGCCGGTGCGCAAGGATCTGGCCATGACCGGCGAGATCACCCTGCGCGGCCGGGTGCTGCCGATCGGCGGCCTGAAGGAAAAGCTGCTCGCGGCCCTGCGCTCCGGGGTCAAGACGGTGCTGATCCCGCAGGAGAACGAGAAGGACCTGGCCGACGTGCCGGAGAACGTGAAGTCCGAGCTGGAAATCATCCCGGTCTCCACGGTCGACGAGGTGCTGCGCCATGCCCTGACCGGGCCGCTGATCCCGATCGAATGGACCGAGGAAGACGCCGCGGTCCCGGTTGTGGCGGTGGTGGACGACACGGACACCGACGGGGTGCTGACCCACTAAAGTTTGTAATCTGCGATTACTTGGCGGCGCGGGTCATTCCCGCGCCGCTGTCGTTTGACGAGGCCTCTGGACTGTCCTTTAGTCCGGGCGGGGGGCGCGGCGAGGCGGGTAGACCTGCCGCGGCCCCCTCGCGCGGGAGGCGAGCATGACCAAGGCCGAGCTGATCGACGCCATCGCCGCGCGCGCCAAACTGAACCGGGCGCAGGCGAAGGCGGCGCTGGAGGCCTATGTCGACGTGGTCACCGACGCCCTGAAGGCCGGAGAGGAAGTGCGGCTGGTCGGCTTCGGCAGCTTCATCCCGGTCGACCGCCCCGCCGGTCTCTCCCGCAACCCCCGCACCGGCGCCCAGGTAAAGCGCAAGGCCTCCCGCACCGCCCGCTTCCGCATCGGCGAGGGGCTGAAGGGGGCGTTGAACTAGGCCTTCGGAAGGGATGCTTTGCGGGACGCCGCGTCGCCGCTAGAACCTCGGCCCGTCGGGCGGCTAGCTCAGCTGGTTAGAGCGTCTCGTTTACACCGAGAAGGTCGGGGGTTCGAGCCCCTCGCCGCCCACCACCACCACCACTATGCCAGCGGACCGTGTTCCAGCCGTGGCAGCACGTGCCGGGCGAACAGGTCCGCCTCCGCCGCGTGGGGGTAGCCGGAGAGGATGAAGGCCTCGACGCCCAGGGCGCGGTAGGCGTTCAGCTTGGCCAGCACCTGGTCCGGGTCGCCGACGATGGCGGCGCCGCAGCCGGAGCGGGCGCGGCCGATGCCGGTCCAGAGGTTGTCTTCCACATAGCCGTCGTTCGCGGCCGCCTCGCGCAGCTCGGCCTGGCGGCGGACGCCGACCGAGCCGGAGTCGAGGGAGCGGCCGCGGATCGCCGCGCCCTCGGCGTCGTCGAGGCGCGACAGCAGCCGGTCGGCCGCCGCCCGGGCCAGGGCCTCGGTCTCGCGCACCACCACATGCACCCGGTAGCCGAACCGCAAGCTGCGGCCGCGGCGGGCGGCGCGGGCGGTGAGGTCGGCGAGGGTCTCGGCAACCACCGCCATCCGGTCGGGCCACATCAGATAGACGTCCGCGCCCTCGGCGGCCGCCTCCCGCGCCTCGTCGGACAGGCCGCCGAAGTAGAACAGCGGGCTGCGGCCTGAGACGGTGCGGATGCGCGGCGGATCGAGTGTCAATTGGTAGAATTCGCCGTCGTGGTCCACCGGCCGGCCGTCCAACAGCGCCTTCAGGATCGCCATCACCTCGACGGTGCGGGCATAGCGCGGGCCGCCGGCCAGGGTCTCGCCGGGGAGGTCGCTGGAGATGATGTTCACGGTCAGCCGCCCGCCCAGCATGCGGTCGAGGGTGGCGAGCTGGCGGGCCAACTGCGGCGGCCACATCTCGCCGCAGCGGATGGCGGTCAGCAGGCGCATCCGCTTCAGCAGCGGCGCGAGGCCGGCCGCGAAGGCGATGGAGTCGATGCCCAGCGCATAGCCGGAGGGCAGCAGCAGGTTGTCGAAGCCGCCGGCTTCGGCGGTCAGGGCGATGTCGCGGCAATGCTCCCAGCTGGAGGCGAGCTGAGGGTCGGGAACGCCGAGGAATTCGTAGTCGTCGTCGCAAAGCGCGCTGAACCAGGAGACTTCGCAAGGGGGCAGGGCGGTCACGGCAGCGGCGCCCCGCGCGAGACGGTGAGGATCGAATACCACTCGGCCCTGGAAAGCTGCACGCCCAGGGCCTCGGCGGAGGCGCGGATGCGATCCGGGTTCTGGCTACCGACGATGGGGATCGGCCGAGACGGGTGTGCCATGATCCAGGCATAGACGATCGAGGCGCTGGCGACGCCGTGCTTGTGGGCGAGCTGATCCAGGGTGTCGGTGAGCGAGATGACCCGCTGGTCGGCCGAGCCCTGCGCGCCCAGGCGGCCGCCGCCGAGGGGCGACCAGGCCATCACGCTCATGCCCAGCTGCATCGCCTGGTCGAGGACGCCGTCGCTGACCGGCCCGATCGCCAGGGGCGAGAACTCCGGCTGGGTGGAGGCCAGCGAAAAGGGCATGTGGGCGGCCAGCGCGGCGACCTGGGCGGGGGTGTAGTTGGAGACCCCGGCCTCGGCGATCTTGCCGGCCGTGCGCAGCTTGTCGAAGGCGGCGGCGACCTCGGCCGGGTGAGCGAGGCTGTCGGGACGATGGATCTGATAGAGCTCCACCTGTTCGACGCCCAGGCGCTTCAGCGAGGCCTCGCAGGCGTCGACCAGGTAGTCCGTGCTGGAGTTGTAGGGCACGCCCGGCTGGATGCCACCCTTGGTGGCCAGCACCATCTTGCCGCGCAAGGCGGGTGAGGCGGCCAGCACCCGGCCAAGCAGCGTTTCGGCCGCGCCGAACCCTGCACGCCCGCCGTAGATGTCCGCCGTGTCGAAGAAATTGATCCCCGCCTCCAGCGCCGCCTCGACGCGGGCGGTGGCGGCGGCTAGGTCGTCACCGGCGAAGCGCCACATGCCCCAGGCCATGGGCGAGACCATCGGTCCGGTCTGGCCGAGCCGTCGCGGGGCGGTCGAGGGGGAGAGTTCAGACATGGCGGACCCTGTTCGGTTCGGGATCGTCGGCGCAGGCATGATGGGTCGCGAGCATATTCGCAACCTCAAGCTCTTTGACGAAGCCTGCGTGGTGGCCCTGGCCGATCCTCACCGCGACTCCATCGACCGGTCTTTGAAGACCCTCGGCGAGGCGGCGGACGGCGTCGGTGTCTTCGAGACCACGGAAGCGATGCTGGCGGGGGCGGACCTCGACGCGGTGATGGTGGTCTCGCCGAATTTCACTCACCGGGCGGTGCTCGAACCGCTGTTCGACGCTGGCGTGGCGATTCTCTGCGAGAAGCCGCTCTGCACCAGCGTGGCCGACGCTCGCTGGGCGGCCGCGCGGGCGGCGGCGCATCCGGCGGTGTTCTGGACCGGCATGGAGTACCGCTTCATGCCGCCGGTGGCCCGGTTCGTGGAGGAACTGCACGCCGGCGCGGTCGGCCGGCTGGTGATGCTGTCGATCCGCGAGCACCGCTTCCCGTTCCTGGTCAAGGTCGGCGACTGGAACCGCTTCAGCCGCAACACCGGTGGCACGATGGTGGAGAAGTGCTGCCACTTCTTCGACCTGATGCGGCTGATCGTCGGGTCCGACGCGGTGAGCGTCTACTGCTCCGGGGCGATGGACGTGAACCACCTGGACGAGCGCTATGGCGGCGAGCGGCCGGATATCATCGACAACAGCTACACCGTGGTGGAGTTCGCGAACGGGGTTCGGGCGATGCTGGACCTCTGCATGTTCGCCGAGGGCGAGGAACAGCAGGAGGCGGTGGCGGCGGTGGGCGATGCGGCCAAGCTGGAGGTGACCATCCCCTCCGGCGAACTGGTGCTGTCGCCCCGGGTCCCGCTCGGCGCGGCGAAGCAGACGAAGCGCACACACGTGGACGTCGACGCGGCAGCGCTGCGAGCCGGCACCCACCACGGCGCGACCTATTACCAGCTGGCCGCCTTCCTGGACGCGGTGCGTGGGCGCGGGCCGGTGCAGGTGAGCGCGGGCGACGGGCTGGCGGCGGTGATCATCGGCGCGGCGGCGGAGCTCAGCGCCCGCGAAGGCCGGGTGGTCCGGATCACGGAATTGGACCCGCGGACGGGCGACTAGCCGAACGCTCCGGCAACCCCTACCTTAGGGACACTGCGTCGGGGAGAGCCATGGGCCTGCTTATCGTCATCGTCGTCATCGTCGTCGTGCTGGGGGTGATCCTGGTCGGCGCCTACAATCGTCTGGTCGCGTTGCGCCAGAACGCCAACGAGGCGTTCGCCGACATCGACGTGCAGCTGAAGCAGCGTTCGGACCTGATCCCCAATCTGGTGGAGACGGTGAAGGGCTACGCCGCCCACGAGCGCGGCACGCTGGACGAGGTCACGGCCGCCCGGGCCGCCGCGACCAGCGCCACCAGCGTCGAGGGCAAGGTGCAGGCCGAGAACGTTCTCTCCGGCGCGCTCGGCAGGCTGATGGCCGTGGCCGAGGCCTATCCGGACCTGAAGGCCAACCAGGGCTTCGTGCAGTTGCAGGGCGAGCTCTCCGACATCGAGAACAAGCTGGCCGCCGCGCGCCGGTTCTTCAACAATGCGGTGGGCGAGTACAACGCCTCGATCCAGCGGTTCCCGGCGGTGCTGATCGCCGGCTCCATGGGCTTCGGGGCCCGGGAGTTCTTCGATGTGGGCGCGGACCGGGCGACGCTGAACACCGCGCCGCAGGTCAAGTTCAGCTAGCAGGCGGAGAGTAACGATCGTGCAGGCTGTCGGTCTGCAAACCTACATCTGGAACAACAACATCCGCTCGGTCCTGCTGCTGGCGGGGTTTCCGGTGCTGCTGCTGGGCATGGTCTATTGCCTGGTGCTGGGGATGATCTGGGGCGGCTACCTGCCGCCGCCGCAGGCCGATGGCGGGGCCGTGGCCGAGGCGTTCGGCTACATGATCGCCGCCGCGCCGGCGGCCATCGTGGTGGCGGTGATCTGGTTCGTGATCGCCTACTTCTTCAACGAGGCGATCATCGACTTCGCCACCGGCTCGCAGCCGGTGACCCGGGACGCCCAGCCGGTGCTGTACAACCTGCTGGAAAACCTGTGCATTTCCCGCGGTCTGAAGACCCCGACGATCCGCATCATCGACACCGACGGCATGAACGCCTTCGCCAGCGGCCTGCACGAGGGCCGCTTCAGCGTCACCGTCACCCGGGGCCTGCTGGAAAACCTCGACCGTGACGAGCTTGAGGCGGTGCTCGCCCACGAGCTGACCCACATCATCAACCGCGACGTCCGCACCATGGTGGTGGCGTCGATCTTCGCCGGGGTGATCACGCTCTTCTGCCAGATCGTCTACCGCTCGATCCTCTGGGGCGGGGTCTGGGGCGGCGGCGGACGCGGCGGCGGTCGGCGCAATCTCGGCGTCCTGCTGCTGGTGGCCATGGTGGTGGGAGCGGTGGGCTACCTGCTGGCCATCGTCATCCGCATGGCCATCTCCCGCCAGCGCGAATACGTCGCCGACGCCGGCTCGGTGGAGCTGACCAAGAACCCCGACGCCATGATCAGCGCCCTGCGGAAGGTCTCCGGCCACACCCACCTGGAAGCGCCGCAGTCGATGCGGGCGATGTTCCTGGAGGACGACGACGAGGGGATCATGGGCCTCTTCGCCACCCACCCGCCGGTGGAAAAGCGCATCGCCGCTCTGGTGCAATACGGCGGCGGCCGGGTGAGCGAGGAACCGGTCGCGGCGCCGGTTGCGCCGGTTGAACCGGCCGCGCCCGCGCAGCCTGGCCCGTGGGGCGCGCGCAAGAACCCGCCCGGCGGCTCGGGGCCGTGGGGATAGGCCTCGCTCCTCCCCTCACGCAGGTGAGGGGAGGTGTCGCAAGCGAGCCCGCGAAGCAGGCGAGATGCGACGGAGGGGAGTTGGCCGCGATGTCGGGGTACGCTTTGCGCCGCCGGTCCCCCCATCGTCACGCGTCGGCCTGACGGCCTCGCTTGTGACACTTCCCCCCTCTGCACGGGGGGAAGAGCGATGGCCGCTAGTCCCGCCGTTCCACCCGCGTCCAGCCGCTGGGGCGCAGCAGTTCCAGGGGGGTGAAGCGGGCCTTGTAGTCCATCTTGTGGCTGCCCTCGACCCAGTAGCCCAGATAGACGTAAGGCAGTCCGAGCAGGCCGGCCTGGATGACGTGGTCGAGAATAACGAACGAGCCCAGGCTGCTGCGGGGCAGGGTGGGGTCGTAGAAACTGTAGACCAGCGAAAGGCCATCGCTGAGCTGATCGACCAGCACGCAGGCCATCAGGTCGCCCGGGCCCTTGTCCTTCGACGGGGTGCGATATTCCACCAGATGCGTGCGCACCGCGGTGTCCTCGACCATGGCGACATAGTCGGGCCAGGTCATCTCGGCCATGCCGCCGCCGGCGTGGCGGGAGGTGAGGTAGCGGCGCAGCAGATCGAACTGCTCCAGGGTGGCCTCGGCCTCGACGATGTGACGGCTGAGGCTATCGTTGCGCGCCAAGGTGCGCCGCTCCGAGCGGGACAGCACATAACCGTCCGCCGGGATCCGCGCCGAGACGCAGGAGGCGCAGGCCTCGCAGGCGGGCCGGTAGGCGATGTTCTGCGAGCGGCGAAAGCCGCCCTGGGTCAGGGTGTCGTTGACCGCGGCGCCGTCGAGCAGCGGCAGGTGGGCGAAAACCTTGCGTTCCTCGCGGCCCGGCAGGTAGGGGCACGGCGAGGGGGCCGTGAGAAAAAACCTCAGCTGTCGCGTCGGAAAATGCTGGGTCACGGGACGCGGACGGCCTTCCAGAACAGCCACGAATAACAGCGATTAGGGGCCAATCCGCGCCCTTAGGCAAGCGCGCGCTGTTGTCACGGCCCGCCGTTGGGCGGCAGCACCGGCGCCTCGCGCAGCAGCACGATGGAGATGCGCCGGTTTCCAGGCAGCAGCGGGTCGTCGGGATAGAGCGGGTCGGAATCGGCCTTGCCGGACACCTGGTAGATTCGGTCGGGGTCGACGCCGGCGCCTTGCAGGATCTGGCGCGCGGCGTCGGCGCGGGAGGACGACAGCGCCCAGTCGGAGGCGGGCTTCGCGCCATCGGCGCTGGCGCTGGTGTGGCCGGCGATGCTGACCCGGTTGGGCAGTTGGTTGACCACCTTGGCGACCGCCTTCAGCAGCACCATCGCCCGGTCGTTGGGCTGGGCCGAGCCCTCCTTGAACATCGAGCGGCCCTCCTGGTCGACCAGTTGGATGCGCAGGCCTTCCGGCGTCTGGTCGACGATGATCTGCTTGGACAGCTCGGCCAGTTCCGGCATGTCCTGCATCGCCTGGCGCAGCGACTGGGCGGCGCTGGAGAAGGCCGCGTCGTCGCCCTTCGACTGGGCGCCGGCCTGGCCCTGGGTGGCGGCGTTCTGGCTCTGGCCCTCGTCGGTGACGTTCGGCGGCGCTTCCGGGGCCAGCGCCTCGATCACGTCGCGCGAGCCGGAGGACTTGGCTCCGGCGCTGGCCAGGGCGGTGCCGCCGAGGATGCCGCCCGAGCCGCTGGTGGTCTGCGAGACCGCCGCCGGCGCGAAATAGTCGGCGATGCCGCGCTTCTGCTCCGGGCTGGTGGTATTGATCAGCCACATCAGCAGGAAGAAGGCCATCATCGCGGTGACGAAGTCGGCGTAGGCGACTTTCCACGCGCCGCCGTGGTGACCGCCGCCGTGGCCGCCCTTCTTCACCTTCTTGATGATGATGGGCGCTTCGCCGACGGCCATGTCCGGTCCTAAATGGGGTTAAGGGAATCTTGCTTCGGCTAAGGTGGCCTTCGGGTGTTAATCTTCAGTTGCGGGAACGGGCATGAAAGTCGCCTTCATCGGTCTGGGCGTGATGGGCTATCCGATGGCAGGGCATCTGGCCCGCGCCGGGCATGACGTCGAAGTGTACAACCGCACCCGCGCCAAGGCCGATCGCTGGGCTGCCGAATATGGCGGCGCGGTCGCCGCCAGCATCGCCGAGGCGGCCGAGGGCCGCGAACTGGTGGCGATGTGCGTCGGCAACGACGCCGATGTCCGCGCGGTGGCCGACCAGGCGCTGCCGAACCTTAGCCCAGAGGCGATCCTGGTCGATCACACCACCGCCTCGGCGCATCTGGCCCGGGCCTTGGCCGAGGAGGCGGCGCGCAAGGGCTCGTTCTTCCTCGACGCGCCGGTGTCCGGGGGCCAGGCCGGCGCCGAAGCCGGGCAACTGGCGATCATGGTCGGCGGCGAGAGCGAGGCGGTGGAGCGGGCGCGGCCGGTGATTGGCGCCTACGCCAAGGCCGTGCAGCATATCGGCGGCCCGGGCGCCGGTCAGCTGACCAAGATGGTCAACCAGATCTGCATCGCCGGGGTGGTCCAGGGGCTGGCCGAGGCGATTCACTTCGCCGGCCGCGCCGGACTCGACAGGGCGCTGGTCTATGAGGCCATCTCCAAAGGCGCCGCCCAGTCGTGGCAAATGGACAATCGCTGGAAGACCATGGGCGAGGGAAAGTATGATTTCGGCTTCGCGGTGGACTGGATGCGCAAGGATCTGGGGCTGGTGCTCGAGGAAGCCCGGGCCAATGGCGCGCGGCTGGAGGTGACCGCTTTGGTCGACCAGTTCTACGCCGAGGTGCAGGGCATGGGCGGGCGGCGCTGGGACACGTCCAGTCTGGCCGCGCGATTGGACCGCCCATGAAGCCCGTCCGCGTCCGCCCGGCGGCGATCGAGGAGGCCTCGGCGCTGACCGCCATGGCCACCCGCGCCAAAGCCTCCTGGGGCTATGACGAGGCCGCCATGGCCCGCGCGCCGGTGCGGATCGAGGCGGCCAGCATCGCCGAGGGTTGGGTATTCGTCGCCGAGGGCGACCGGCGCCGGCCGATCGGCGTCGCGGTGCTGGCCCGGACCGACGATCCGACGGTGTTTCTCCTGTCCGGGCTGTTCGTCGAACCGATGGCCCAGCGGACCGACGCCGGCGCGGCGCTGATGCGGCGGGTGACCGCCAGCGCCCGCGCCCTGGGCGGGGCGACCTTGCGCATCGACGCCGACCCCAACGCCGCCCGGTTCTATGAGACGCTCGGCGCGCGCAAGGTGGGCGAGGCCGAGGGTGAGCCGGGCCGGCCGCGGCCGCTCTATGAGCTTACTCTCGCCGAGGGGGATATCTGATGCGGCGGCTGATGCTGGCGCTATGTGCGGCGCTGACGGCGGCCTCGCCGGCCCTGGCGGCGCCGCCGATCAGGGCCTGCGACGTCAAACTGAACGTCGCCGATCAGGACCCGGCCGGCCTCAACGTCCGCGATGCCCCGGACGGCAAGGTGATCGGAGCGTTGCAGGCGAAGAACGCCTGGGTGCAGGTGCACGTCACCGGCGACGCCGGCGGCTGGATGCGGATCGACGGGGCGATCCTCTACGACGACAGCCTGCCGGACGGGGAGAAGAGCCTGAGCCCCGGCGTCGGCTACGTGTTCGCGAGCAAGCTGGGCGTGGAGAGCCTGGACAGCGGGGCCCAGGTGCTCTCCGAGCCACGGCAGGGGGCGAAGCTGCTGCTGACGGCGCCGCTCGATACGGACAAGTCGCCCACCGTCGAGGTGCTCGGCTGCGACGGCGTCTACATCGAGGTGCGTGTGGGCAAGATCACCGGCTGGACCGCCGGCTTCTGCGCCAACCAGTACACGACCTGCGTGTGAGGGCCGGATGTGGTGGCGTAAGAAAGATCAGCCAAAAGGATCACTTCGTGCGCAACTGACCGCGGCGCGCGACAACCTGCGAAGGCAGATCGAAGTCCTGCAAGCCGGTCCCGCATCCCATGGAACAGCGGTCGGCGATTTCATGGACAATACCAGCGCGATAGCCGACCTTACCAACACCCTCCGCGAGATCGAGGCGGGGCTCGCCAACCTAGGGCCAAACGATGTCTAGACGCCCCACTCAAGACGAAGCCCAATGGGGACACAACCGACGCTGCCACCGCGTTGACCAGGCCGGCGGCAGGCGGGAGCAAGGACGATAGCGCAGGGTTCGGAGAGACGCGTCGCCGCGATGGCTAGGCGACGGCGGCGGCCGTCCTCGCGAACTCTGGCGACGATCGGCTCGTCTGGCCCGAATTCTCAAACGCCGACGATGACTGCCCGGCTTGGTGAGGTCCTAGGGCGGGCGACGTTGCGGATGGTCTTTGAACCGTGAGCGCGCCTTATCTCTCCGGCATCGAACGAAAGTCGGCCCCGGACCAGTCGGCGTTTCCCTGGACGATGCCGGTGTTCCGCTGGCTGGACCGGCTGGCGTTCAAGAAACCGATCACCTTCCTGGTCGGTGAGAACGGTTCGGGCAAGTCGACGCTGCTGGAGGGTCTGGCGGCGGGGATGCGAGCCGACGTGGCCGGCGGATCAGACATCGACGCCGACCCCAGCCTGGCGACGGCCCGCTATTTCGCCTCCGGCTACCGCTTCGCACGGCCTCGGCACACGTCGCGGCGGCTGTTCATCCGCGCCGAGGACCTGTTCGGCTTCGTCAAGCGCGTCGACCGGTCCATGCGCGACCTGGAGGCGTTGGAAGAGCACTTCGACGAGACCATCAAGGGCGACTACGGCCGCCAGCTGGCCAAGGGCGCGGCGGCCGGCCAGCGGCGGGCGCTGGAGGCGACCTACGGCGAGAATCCCGACGGGCGCTCGCACGGCGAGACCTTCCTCAATCTCCTGCAGAAGCGGCTGGTCCCGGACGGGCTCTATTTCCTCGACGAGCCGGAGGCGCCACTGTCGCCTCTGCGCGTGCTGAGCCTGATCTCGCTAATGAAGACCCTGGTCGAGGACGGCGCCCAGCTGATCATCGCCACCCATTCGCCGATCCTGATGGCGTTTCCGGGGGCGGAGATCCTGCTGTTCGAAGGCGACCAGCTGGTCTCGACCCCCTACGACGAACTCGACCACGTGCGCCTGACCAAGGCGTTCCTCAACGACCCGGAAGGGTTCGTTCGGCGGCTCTAGGCGAACGGCGCCGGCTGATCGGAGTAGCGACAGACCGTTCAGCGAGACTCACGGCGTCGAACCGCCGGCGGGTTCGGGTGGTTGCTCGCTTATCCAGCGGTAGACCGCGCGAGATGCGTCCTTGGCGGCCATGGTCCGGCTGGCCAGCGCGGCGGAGAGCAGGCCGGCCCGGTCTGTCGGCCGGCAACCATAGTCGGTCTCCACCACACCCGAGAATGGATGCTCGGTCGGGCGCGGTCCCATGTCGCCTGGCTTCGGCTCGGTCGGAGGACCGCACTTCACCAACCAGACTTCCGCCCGGTCGATGCGGCCCGTGGCGTCCCGCGAGACGGGATCGAGCGCGACAAACGTATAGAAGGTTCGGCTCGCTTCGACGCCGCCCGCCCGTTCCAGTTGGACTTGGACCAGCAGCGGGTCGCCGACGCCAATCCGATAGGCAAACGGCGGCGGCTTGAGGTCTCCTCCCGCTACCGCGCCATATCCGCCCGGCGGCGGCGGGGACTGGTCAATTGTCTCGTCCGATACGACGAAGCCGTTGGCGCAGGTCCAGCGGCCCTGCTCCCGCGGGTCCGCGCAGGCGTCGTACGACCAGAAGCCCGGCTTCAGTTTCGGCGCCTGGCCGCTCTCCTGGGCGGCGATCAT